>Ga0335080_10005297_pt1 | contig 13254 bp, 14 predicted proteins | sample Lox_Sample_34_FD_206720 | JGI IMG/M metagenome (GOLD analysis project Ga0335080, IMG submission 206720) | Soil microbial communities from Loxahatchee National Wildlife Refuge, Florida, United States - Lox_Sample_3.4 | ecosystem: Environmental > Terrestrial > Soil > Wetlands | place: USA... | reverse complement strand
CTACTCGATGGACGGCGACATGTGCGCGCTGCCCGAGATCCTCGAGGTCACGAAGCGCCACGGGGCGCGCATGCTGATCGACGAGGCGCACTCCACCTTCCTGTTCGGCCACACGGGCCGGGGCGTTGCCGAGCACTTCGGCCTCGACAAGGAGGTGGACTTCCACCTCGGGACGTTCTCGAAGAGCCTGGGCGGCCAGGGCGGCTTCGTGGCCGGCACGCAGGACCTCGTCGACTACGTGATGGCTTTCGGCCGCTCGCGCTTCTTCTCCTGCAACCTCTCCCCGGTGCTGACCGCCGGCCTCCTCGCCGCGCTCCGGATCGCCGCCTCCGAGCCCCAGCTCCGGGCCGCGCTCTGGCGCAACGTGGCCTACCTGCGCCGGCGGTTCGCCGAGGAGGGGATCGACATCGGCAAGTCCAACTCCCAGGTCATGCCGGTGATGGTGAACAACGACGCGAAGGTGTTCGCGGTGGCGGAGAAGATCCAGGACCGGGGTCTCTTCCTGAACCCGGTCACGTACCCGGCGGTGCCCAAGCACAAGTCGCGCCTCCGCATCTCCGTCTCCGCCGCCCACACCGAGGAGGACCTCGAGCAGGCGGTGCAGGTGATCGGCAGCGTGCTGCGCGAGGAAGGGATTTGTCGATAACCCGCTACGGCTACCGCGACGCGATCAGCGGCTTCTTCGAGTTCCCGACCGACAACGCGCGCCGCATCCTGCCGCGGGGGATCGAGCCGGTCGAGCCCCACCACGGGACGAGCATCCTGGCCGTGACGGCGTTCGACTTCCACGAGAGCGAGGTGGGGGAGTACGGCGAGCTCGTGTACGCGGTCATCGTTCCGCCCCTCGTACGGGACGGGCGCCTGCCGAAGTCGGCCTTCTACCCGTGGCAGGTCGCGACGACCACGAAGGCGGCCCGCGAGCACGCGATCGAGCGCTGGCACCTGCCCCACTGGATGGACGACGTCGAGATGGAGTTCGTGCGCGAGAAGGGCCGCCTCACGGCGAGGGTCGCCGCGGAGGGCGCCCCTGCCCTGGAGCTCAGGATCACCGACCACTCGTGGCAGCCGGTCTCCCACCTCTACCAGTCCTTCCAGCGGGACGACTCCGGGAGCTACATGGCGAACATCCTCTTCGAGGGCGAGAAGAGCGAGCACGAGGAGGAGACGGGAGGCATCGTCCTCCACGACAGCCCGTTCAATCGGGACATCGTCCTCTCCGAGGTCTTCGAGACACCCTTCCGGGAGCTCTGGATGCGCAGCGGCTGCCAGCTCTTCGACCCGCTGGTGAAGTTGTAGCGGGGGCGAGAGGCCCTCGCGCCCCGACCGCGTGGACGAGCCCGTCTACGTCGTCTTCAACCCCCACTCCGGCAAGGGCCGAGGGGCGCAGTTCGTCGGCCCCGTGCTCCGAGGGCTCGCCGGGGCCCACCGTCTGGAGCACGGGCTCACGCAGGGCCCGGGGGACGAGGCGCGCCTCGCCGAGGAGGCGGTCCGGCGCGGCTTCCGGCGCATCGTGGCCGTGGGCGGCGACGGAACCTGGAGCAACGTGGGCAACGCCATCCTGCGGACTGGGCTCCCGGCCAAGCTGGGCCTCGTGCCCGGCGGCACCGGGTGCGACCTCGCCAAGACCCTCGGCATCCCCCCCCGCGACGTCGCCGCCTGTTGCCGCATCGTCCTCGAGGGCGCGTCCCGGCGGATCGACGTGGGTCGGATCGAGGACCGGCACTTCTTGAACATCGCCGGCTTCGGGTACGACGTGGCCGTGCTCGAGGACTCCTGGAACGTGGCCTACCTCGAGGGGGGCGCGCTCTACCTCTACTGCGCCCTGCGGCAGCTGGGCTCGTACCGCGGCTTCCCGCTCGAAGGCACGGTGGACGGGCGCCCGTTCGGCCGGAGCGACCTCCTGATGCTGATCGTGGCGAACGCGAGGATCTTCGGGGGCGGCTTCCGGATCGCGCCCCACGCGGACGTCGCGGACGGCCGGCTCGAGGCCGTGGCGTTCGGCAACATGGGCGTCGCCGGGCGGCTGAGCGTCCTGGCGCGGCTCCTCCGCGGCACGCACCTGAAGCATCCGAAGGTGAGCGCGGTGTCGGCCGCGCGGCTCGTCTACCGGTTCACCGCACCGCCTGCCTACGAGACCGACGGCGAGTGGAACCGGGCCCGCGCGGCGGAGGTCGTGATCGAGGCCGTTCCGCGCGCGCTGGAGGTCCTGGTTCCGGGGTCATGAGCGGGACGGGCGGCGAGGCGGGCTCTCCGCTGGCCCGCGCGGTGGAGGAGCGGGCCCTTTCGCCCTCCGACGACGCGGCCCTGGACTCGGCCGTTCGACGCCTCGTGTCGGCGAGCGGGGACGCGCTCGTCGGCCTCTTGTTCTTCGGCTCCCGCCGGACGGGCGCGGCTCGGGGACGAGGATTCGGCGCCCACGACGCCTTCGTCGTCGTCGAGTCCTACCGGCCGTTCTACGAGGCCCTCCGCCGCGCCGGCCTCACCGGCAAGCGGCCGGCGATCGTTTCGCTCGTGAGCCGGTGGCTTCCGCCCACCCAGTACTCGCTGCGCTTCGGACCCGAAGGCGTCCACATCAAGGCCGCCGTCATCCGATTCGACACGTTCCGCCGCGAGACGTCGGCGCGGCGCCGCGACCACTTCTGCATCGGCCGGCTCTGTCAGCCGTCGCGCATCCTCCATGCGCGGGACGAGGACGTGCGACGCCGCCTCCTGGCCGACCTCGTGTCGGCCCACCGGGAGACCTGGCGCTGGGCCCGTCCGTGGCTCCCGGAGACCTTCGACGGCGAGGCCTACGGACGGTCGGCCCTGCGGACCTCGATGCGGTGGGAGGTGCGGCCGGAGCCGGCGGGACGGGCCGACGCGCTGTGGGAAGCACAGCGGCCGGAGCAGGTCCCCGTCCTCGAGGCCCTGCTCGGCGAGCTGGCCGCGGCCGGCGAGGTCGCCCCGGCCGGGGACTCGCCGGGCTGGATGCGACCGAGCCGCCCGGTCGTCGCCGTCGAGCGCCTGGGGCTCGAGCTGTACTTCCGGCGCTCCCTCGTGCGGGCCACCGCCCGCTGGCTGAAGCACACGCTGACCTTCGAGGGCTGGCTCGAGTACATCCTCGCCAAGGCCAACCGCCACGCCGGCGAGCCGATCGCCCTCACCGAGCGTGAGCGCCGCTGGCCGTGGATCTTCCTCTGGGCTCGCCTCTTCCGCTATCTCCGGACCCGGGACCGCCGGGGGCCCGCGTGAGCGGCACCTTCCTCGCGCTCGTCCTCGTCCTCGCCGCCGCGCTCCTCAGCCTGCCCGCCTTCGCCCTCGTGCGGCGGGGACGACGCGACGCGGATGCCGAGCGCAAGGGCTCGACCTTCCTGCTCGGTGTCGGCGACTTCCTGCTGCACTGGTTCCTGTGGACGCTCGGCCCCGTCGAGAGAGGCCTGCTGCGGATGGGGGCGCGTCCCGACCACATGAACGTGGCCGGCCTCGCCTTCGGGCTCGCCAGCACGGTGCTCGTCGCCCTCGGGCGTCTGGAGGCCGGCGGAGGGGCGATCGCCCTCGCCGGCGCGTGCGACGCCCTCGACGGTCGTCTGGCTCGGGCCCGCAACGAGGTGAGCGCCTACGGGAAGTTCATCGACAGCACGCTCGACCGCTTCGTCGAGACCGCGGCCTTCCTCGGCTTCGCGGTCTACTTCGCGGGTCGCGCCGGGGGGCCCCTGGTGGTGGCGGCCGGCCTCGGCGGGTCGCTCCTCGTGAGCTACGCGCAGGCCCGAGGCGAGACGGTGGGCATCCTCGGCTCCGGGGGGCTCATGCAGCGCGGGGAGCGCCTGCTCCTCGAGACCCTCGGCTGCCTCTACGACCCCGGGCTCTGCCGCTGGCTCGGGTTCCCCGAGGGGACCGTCCTCTTCTGGGTGCTCGTGGCGATCGCGATCGGCTCGCTCGGCACCGCCGTCCATCGGACACTCTGGATCGCCCGCCGCCTGCGGGGCTGAGCCCGATCGGCCGGCCTTGCGCGGGGGCGGGAGCGAAGGCAGAATCTCGCCTCACCCCCCGAGGAGCGTCTCTCGCCGGGAGGACCGGCGGGACACGAAGGAGGCGAACGTTGTCCGACCTTTATCCCGTCAAGCCCCACGTCGCCGCGCGGTCCCACCTCAACAGCCGGGCCGAGTACGAGCGGCTGTACCGCCTCTCCCTCGACAACCCCGAGTGGTTCTGGTCCGAGCAGGCGAAGGCGGTCAGCTGGTTCCACCCCTGGCAGACCGTGTTCGACGCGGACTACGACGAGGTCGACTTCGCCTGGTTCTCGGCCGGCCGCCTCAACGCCTCCTTCAACTGCGTGGACCGCCACCTCGAGACCCTCGGCGACCGCACCGCGATCATCTGGGCTCAGGACGAGGTGGGGGCCTACCGCCATATCTCGTACCGCGAGCTCAAGCACAACGTCTGCCGCGTGGCGAACGTGCTCCTCGCCCACGGCATCCGGCGGGGGGACCGGGTTTGCGTCTACATGGGCATGATGCCGGAGCTCGTCTACACCATGCTCGCCTGCGCGCGGATCGGCGCCGTGCACTCGGTCGTCTTCGGGGGGTTCAGCTCGGAGGCGCTCCGCGACCGGATCGTGGACGCCCGCTGCCGCATGGTGGTCACGGCCAACGAGGGCCTGCGGGGCGGCAAGCGCGTCCCGCTGAAGAAGACGGTGGACCGGGCCATCGAGGGAATGTCGCTCGTCGAAACCGTGCTCGTGGCCCGCCGCACGGATACGGAGGTCCCCATGACCCCCGGCCGCGACCTCTGGCTCGACGAGGAGTGCCGCCGGCAGCGATCCACGTGCACGAACGAGTGGATGGGGGCCGAGGACCCGCTCTTCGTTCTCTACACCTCGGGCAGCACCGGGAAGCCGAAGGGCCTCATGCACACGACGGGCGGCTACCTGGTGTACGCGGCCTTCACCCACAAGATCGTGTTCGACTACCACCCGGGCGACGTCTACTTCTGCGCCGCCGACGTGGGCTGGATCACCGGCCACACCTACATCGTCTACGGCCCCCTGGCGAACGGCGCGACGACGGTCATGTTCGAGTCGACGCCCGGCTACCCCGACCCCGGCCGGTACTGGCGGATCGTCGACGACCTCGGGGTCAACATCCTCTACACGGCTCCGACCGCGCTCCGCGCCCTGGCCCAGGGCGGCGACGACTGGGTGAAACGCTATCGACGCGACTCTCTCCGCGTCCTCGGCAGCGTGGGCGAGCCCATCAACCCCGAGATCTGGAAGTGGTACCACGACGTGGTGGGGGAGGGCCGCTGCGCGGTCGTGGACACGTGGTGGCAGACGGAGACGGGAGGCATCCTCATCACGCCGCTCCCCGGGGTGACGCCGACCAAGCCCGGCTCGGCCACCCTGCCCTTCTTCGGCGTGAAGCCGATCGTCGTCGACACCGCCGACGGCAAGGTGCTGGAGGGCACCGGGGTGAGCGGGGCGCTCTGCCTCGGCACCCCCTGGCCGGGCCAGGCGCGCACCGTGTGGGGCGACCACCACCGCTTCAAGGAGACCTACTTCACGCAGTACCCCGGCTACTACTTCACGGGCGACGGGGTGCGGCGGGACGAGGACGGGTACTACTGGATCACGGGCCGGATCGACGACGTCCTCAACGTCTCCGGCCACCGGCTCGGGACGGCGGAGATCGAGAGCGCGCTCGTGGCCCACGAGGCGGTGGCGGAGGCGGCGGTGGTCGGCTTCCCCCACCCGATCAAGGGCCAGGGGATCTACGCCTACGTGCTCCTGAGCGCGGAGTACGCCGGCAGCGACCGGGAGCAGCTGCAGGGCGCGCTCAAGGAGCAGGTGCGCCACGTGATCGGCGCCTTCGCCGCGCCGGACGTCGTGCACATCGCCTCCGGGCTCCCCAAGACGCGCAGCGGGAAGATCATGCGGCGGATCCTGCGCCGGATCGCGGGCTCGGAGTACGACGGCCTCGGAGACCTCACGACGCTCGCCGAGCCGGAGGTCGTGGACCGGCTGATCCAGGAGCATCGCACGACGCGATCGTCGCGCTAGTCACGCCGCTCGCGCTCGGCGGGAGCTCCTCGGGCCGGCGCGATCGCCCCGACCTCCGCGCGGGACGGGCCTTAGTCTCCCGCGCCCGTAGCGCCGTCGAGGGCCCGGCGCAGGAGGTCCGTCTCGCGGGCCTCGTGGCGGGCGAGGTCCTCGAGGAGCACCCGAACGTCCCGCACCCACCGGGGCTCGCGCCGCGCCTCGGGGCTCTCGGTGCGAAGAGAGTCGAGGCGCCGGATGAGGCCCGAGTGCTCGCCGCGGAGGCGAGCGCACACGGGGGCCTGCTCGGGCGAGAGCTCCTCGATCTCCTCGAAGAGCTGCGCGCGCTCCTCTTCATCGAAGTGGGCGCCCAGGGGGCCGCGGAGGGTGTCGAGGCGGGCCGCCACCACGTCGGGACCGCTCGCGGCGTGGGGCACCGCCCGCGCGAAAGCCTCCTCGACCTGCGCGAGGAGGGCGCGGAGCCGGCGGTGCTCGTCGACGACGTTCCGAGCGACGCGAGGGACCACAGGCACGTGGGCCATGGGAGCCTCCCGAAGGTCGACGCCCGCAAGGCGCCTCCGCATCGGCCGGCCACGGTCGGCCGGCGTGTTGCGAATCGCCCCCGAGCCTAAGGTACGCGCCTCGCGCTCTCGCCGTCAATCCGTTTCCACGAGAGGATCGCTCTCCCTCTGCGTTCCGGAGTCGCAGGGACCGAGCCGCGCGCTTCCCTCCGTCCGGGCCGCGCGGCGCGGCCGAGGACGGCTCCAAGTAGAATGGATTGGGGCATGCCCTTCGCCTACTACAACCGGTTGTCGGCCCGCGACCGCGCCATCTACCGGCGTAGCGACGCTGTCACGACCCTGGAGCTGCCCGAGGCCGAGGGGCTCCGGCCCGACATCGAGGCGCTGAGGCGAGCCCTCGAGGGGGAGGATCGCCGGACGATCGGGGCGGCGGCGCGCGCCGTGACGCTCGGTCTCGCTCGGAGGCTCGGCGTGAGCGCGCCCGAGGTGGAGGTCCTTCCCGTGCGCCCGTCCGCGGCCTGGGGCGAGTTGCACGGGCTCTACACCCGCGGCGAGCGCCGCCCGGCCAGGATCCAGTTGTGGATGAGGACCGTGCGACACCGGCGAGTGGTGGCCTTCCGCACGTTCCTCCGCACGCTCCTGCACGAGGTCGGCCACCACCTCGACTACGAGCTGCTGAGGCTGCCCGACTCGCTCCACACCGAGGGCTTCTTCAAGCGCGAGTCGAGCCTCTTCCGCCAGCTCGTCCCCGCGCCCGGCGACCCGCGGGGTCAGGGCTCGGAGCCACGCCCGGACTTGAAGTAGGGGACCGGGAAGGCGGCGACGTTGCCGCCCTGCGCGGCGTCCGTGATGCGGCTCGGCCCCTGCTTCTCGACCTCGTCGACGCGGACGACGGAGTGCATCGGCAGGTAGCAGCGCTTGACGCCCTCGAACTCGCGCTGCAGGCGCTCCTCGGTCGGGTCCACCACGACGCGCGTCTTCTGCCCGAAGACGAGGCCTTCGACCTCGACGAAGCCGAGGAGGCCGCCCTGGCTCACGCGCCTCGCGTAGACCTCGTAGACCTGGCCCTGGCTGAGGAACGTGATCCTGTAGAGCGGCTTCTGGTTCGGCATCCGATCCCGATCATAGTGCGAAACGAGGGGCGCGGCTCCCGAGAACGCGGAACCGGTGCTAGCCTGCCCGGCGTGGGGGCGCGACGCGGGCCGACCGTTCTCCGCCGGCGGGTCTCGTCGGAGGAGGCGGGGCTGCGCCTCGCCGACGTTCTCCGGCCGTGGCTCGTCGAGGCGCTCGGCCGCACCGTGCCGATGGCGAGGGTCCGCGCCCTCGTCGCCGCGGGCGGGGCGCGGGTCGACGGCGTGGTGCGGCGGGAAGCCGGGCGGCCGACTCGGGCCGGCGAGCAGGTGGAGGCAGTCGTCCGTCCGCACCTCCTGCGCGCCAAGGCCGAGGCGACCGACCGCCCCTTCCGTCTCGGGCCGGAAACGATCCTCTACCGCGACGAAGCCCTGCTCGCCGTCGACAAGCCCCCCTTTCTCCCCACCCATGCCGCGGCGGACCCCTCGCGCCCGAGCCTCGTCGCCAGCGTCCTCGGCTACCTGCGCGAGGCCGCGGGAGGCGTGTACCTGGCCGTGCACCAGCGGCTCGACCGCGACACCTCCGGAGTCGTCCTCTTCGTCACCGACCCTCGGGCGAACGAGGGCCTCGCGCGCGCGTTCGAGGGACGGGAGGTGGAGAAGGAGTACGTCGCGCTGACGGCACGGCCCTCCTCACTCCCTCGACGGCGGTTCCTCGCGGCTGCGCCCCTGGCGGAGCCGGGACCGGGAGGCGCGCGGCGGGTGAGGGTGGGTGGTCCGGGCGCGAAGCCCGCCGAGACGGCGGTCCTCGTCCGCGAGGTTCTCCCCCGGGCGCTCGTCGTCGAGGCCCGGCCCCGCACGGGACGCAAGCACCAGGTCCGGGCCCACCTGGCGGCAGCCGGGATGCCGATCCTCGGCGACCGCGTCTACGGAGGCGGAGGGGCCGTCCCGCGCCTGATGCTCCACGCCCGGCGGCTCCGGCTGCCGCACCCCCTGACCGGCCGGCCCGTGGTCATCGAGAGCCCCCTTCCGGCGGACTTCCGGCGGGTCCTGTCACGCCTCCGATCCTAGGCCGCGTCGTCGAAGCGCCAGGGTCCGAGGCGCGTCGGCCGCTCCAGTGCGGCGTGGAGGGCGGCGAGGAAGTCGCGCCGCGGCCACTCGCGGGCCCCGAAGCGGGCCAGGTGCTCGGTGTAGACCTGACAGTCGACGAGGGGGATGCCCCATCTCCGGAGCTGCTCCACGAGGACGACGAAGGCGACCTTCGAAGCGTCGGTGTCGTGGGCGAACATCGACTCGCCGAAGAACGCGGCGCCGATCGAGAGCCCGTAGAGGCCGCCGACGAGGGCGCCGTCCCGCCTGGCCTCGACGGAGTGCGCGACGCCGCGCCGGTGGATCTCGCCGTAGGCCTCGATCATGGCGGGGGTGATCCAGGTGCCGTCCTGGCCGGGACGGGGCACGGTGGCGCACGCGCTCATGACCTCGGTGAACGCGCGATCGAGCGTGATCTCGAAGATCCCCCGACGGATCGTGCGCCGCAGGCTGCGCGAGACCCGCAGCTCGTCGGCGAGGAGCACCATGCGGGGATCGGGGGAGTGCCAGTGGAGGGGTTCGCCCTGCCACGGGAAGACCCCCATCGAGTAGGCGAGGAGCAGGCGCTCCGGCCGCAGGTCGCCGCCCACTGCAATGGGCCCGCGCCGCGGGCCGTGCTCCGGCGGCGGGAAGACGAGGCGATCGTCCAGGCGGTAGACGGGCAAGCGGTCTCAGGCCTCAGGGAGCGCCCGGGGCCGGGCATCGCACCGTGACGGCGGGGCCGCCGAGACAGCGCGTGGGTGGCGCTTCCGGGACGGCCCCCGGCGAGCGCGCTCAGGCATTGCGCTGGAGCGTCGAGACGATCTCGGCGATCTGCGGGTCGGCGCTCGCGGCAGCCAGCAGGCACGCCCCGGCCCCGGCGTGGCCTCCGCCCCCGTAGAGGGACATGAGGACGCCGACGTTCGCGCGCGAGGTCCGGTTGAAGATCGAGCGGCCGGCCGACACCGCGACCTTCTCGCGTCCCGGTCCCCACTGGACGCGGACGGCCACGTTGGCCTGCGGGAACAGCGTGAAGATCAGGAAGCGGTTGCCGACCGGGATCGGGTCGAGAGGCCGGAAGTCCGTCACGACCACGTTCGCCGCGACCCGCGAGTGGGCGAGGGCGGCCTCCCGGAAGGCCTGGTCCTGCTCGCGCATCAGAGCGGCCCGCTTCTGCACCTCGGGGAGGGCGAGGACGTCCTCGATCGCGCGGTCGCGGACCGCGGGGAGGAGCAGGTCGAAGTACTCGCGGGCGCTGCCGAGGCCCGTCCGGGGGTCCAGAGTGAGGCCGATCAGGATGTAGCCCGCGGGGGCCGTCACGTCGCTGATCCCGAGCTGGGCCGAGTCGAGCCGGTCGGTCTCGGAGACGAGCCTCTCGTGGCGCGCGAGGTCCGGCTTCGCGGAGAGGTAGTGCTCGTAGACGAGCCGGGCCGCGCTCGGCGCCTTCCCGTAGCGACCCTTGAAGCCGGTCGGTGGCATGGCCTTGGGGTCGGTCAGGAGGTGGTTGTCGAACCACATGCCGCAGGCGGGGTGGTAGGGCAGGTTCGCGATGATGTCGGTGGCGCCGATCGTCACCCGCCGGTCGGTCACGTCCTGCGGGTGGACGAGCTCCACCGAGTCGATCGTCTCGACCTGGGAGAGGATCACCGCACAGGTCAGCCCGTCGAGGTCCGGCCGGGTCATGACGCGCATGCGGGCAGTGAAGCACGAAGGCTCCGGCGAGACAAGGCGCGGCTAGAATGGGGCATGGCCGGGGAGGACAAGCTCGACTACGCCCGCCTCGTCCGGGAGGCCCTGCGCGACGTGCCGCGTCAAGCCCTCCGGCTCGCCGCCAGCGAGGGGCTGCCCGGGGAGCACCACTTCTACCTCACGTTCCGGACCTCGCATCCCGGCGTCGCGATCTCGCCCGCCCTCCTCGCGCGGCACCCGCGGGACATGACGATCGTCCTCCAGCACCAGTTCTGGGATCTCGCGGTCGGCGAGGAGGCCTTCTCGGTGACGCTCCGTTTCGGCGGAGCGGCGGAGCGCCTCCACGTGCCTTTCGACGCCCTCCTGGCCTTCGCGGACCCGTCGGCGCAGTTCGGGCTCCACTACGAGCCGGTCGAGGAGAACGAGGGACGAGGAGCGGGGGCCCGGCCGGAGGCGGCGGAGCCCGAGCCGGCGGCGGTGTCGGAAGCGCCCGCCGAGGCCTCGGCGGGCAACGTCGTCGACATCCGGGCCTTCCGCCGCCGCGAGGACTAGGCCGCGCCCTCCCGCAGGGGAGCGAGGGCCGTCGCGCCGCGACGGCCGAAGCCGAGGAGGAGGAAGCCGGTCAGGATCCAGAAGAGGTCCTTGCCGCGCTTGAGCAGGACGAAGGCGGCGCCGACGGTCGTTGCGTCCGGGACGCCGAGCGCCCTCAGGCAGAGGACGTACCCCGCGTCCTGGACTCCGATGCCGGCCGGCACGGGAACGGCCAGAGCGCGCACGAGGATGAGCGCGGTCTCGAGCACCATCGCCGCGGGCAGCGGGATCGTGACGCCGACCAGTCGGAGGAAGAGCCAGGTCTCGATCGAGCGCACGAGCCAGCCGAGCTCGTAGAGCCCGACCGGCAGGGCGAGCGAGAAGGGCCGGACGCGGAAGAACGTCGCGAGGGCATCGTCGGTGCGGCGGAACCGGAGCGCGTTGTGCTCCAGCCAGGAGCCGATCCATCGCCCCCCGACATGGTCGAGGCCGCGGTGGACCCGGTCGGCCACCCGCCCGTGGGCCGTGGCGACCACGCCGGCGAGGGCCGTGGCCACGAGCACCGCGGAGGTGGCGACGAGGAGCCACGGCAGGCCGTTCCGGCCGATGGCCGTGCGGGAGGCGACCGTGAGGATCGGCCACGCGAGGAGGGTGGCGAAGGCCAGGAAGAGGCCGTGGGAGACGACCACGAAGAACTTCCGGGCCACGGTCGCTACGATGCCGGCTTCCATCGTCACGCCGCAGCGGTGCTTGAGGAGATAGGGCTGGAGGGTCTCGGACATCACGGAGCCGGAGGGCAGGCCCAGCATGAGGGCGTCGACCATGACCCGGATCGCGAGCAGGCCGCGGAACCGGGGGCGGCCGCCGAGGCGGGCGAAGGAGACGCGCCAGCCGACCGTCTCGGCGAGGATCGCAGCCAGGTGGGGCAGGACGAGGAGCGGGAGGCGGAAGCTCAACGAAGTCACGAGGCCGAGGGCTCGGCCCACGTCGGCCGAGCGCAGGACCCACCCGAGGAGCCCCAGGGCGAGGAGGGCCGGCAGGAGGCGCGAGGCGTGGCGGAGGAGCCTCTTCATGTCGGACCGGCGCAGTGTATGCGCATTCTCTACCCTCGGCCAGCGTCGTTGCCGGCCGGCCCCGGCCGCGCTTACACTGCGGGACCAGGAGGCTCGCGATCCCGGATCCGCCCGCCGACGACACGTTCGACTCGGCCTTCCTCTCGGAGCTCGAGGGGCTGGTCGCCGACTCCGGCGTGGCCGTCTCGAGCGCCGCACCCGGAGCGGCCGGCGCCCGCGGCTACCGCGAGACCTTCGCCGCCTTCCTCGCCCCGCTCTCCCCCGGGGGGCCGCCACTCGGGGACGAGGCCTTCCTCGGCCTGCCTGCGGGCACCCTCTCCGAGCGCTGCGACGTTCTCATCGAGGCCGGGCGGCGGAGCCCGCGTCGCGACGCCGCACAGGCGGTCGAGAGTTTCATCGTGTTCTTCCAGGCCCTCGTCCCGACCCTCGGGGCGGAGCCGGCGCGGGGGGTGAAGGCGACGTTCTTCCGGCTGGTGCCGACCCTCCTCCAGATGGCGTGGCTGGACGTCGGCGACGGGGGCGTGCGGCGCCAGGACGGCGGAGAGGCGCTGCGCCTCCTGGAGACGATCCTGCTCGAGGTCTCGAGCGTCCGGCTCGCCCCCGCCGAGAGCGAGTTGCTCTTCAAGAGCCTGGACCAGCTCGCGACCCTGATGGCGGCCGGCGAGCACGCGCTGGCCCGCGACGTGGTCGCGGCCCCGCTCCTCGAGATCCTGCGCAAGAACCGCGTGGCCCGCTCCCTCTTCCGGATCATGGAGGTCGAGGTGGCGCTCCAGAGATACCTGAAGGAGAAGCTCGGCCACGCCACCCCGCGCATCCAGATCCCCGAGGACCTGGAGGCGCTCGCGGAGTTCGGCCCGCTCCGGGTGTTCGACGAGGAGGGGCCCGACGGGAGCCACCGCAAGTACCTGCAGGTGCAGCTGCCCGACATCCCGGTCCTGAGCGACGTCGTCGTCCACCTCTCGGCGGGAGACGGGAGCGGCGAGCGCCGGCTCCGTCTCGACGGCCTGGGGAGCGTGCCCTTCGACCTGCCTCCCGGCCTCTACGAGATCGGGCTTCTTTACGAGCCCGACCCGTCGCGCGGCGCCTGACCCGGAGGAGGAAGGGGAGGCGGAGCGGGAGAGGGGCGCACGACGACGGCCGAGGGCGCGACCTCGGCGCGCCCGCGGGTCGCGATCATCACCGCCAGCGTCCACGTGGGGACGAGGTCCACGAAGGGGATGGCCTCGGCGAGGAACGTGGGCAGGAAGGCCCAGTGCCAGCCGACGAGCGCGACCATCGCCGCCGCGGTCGCC
>Ga0335080_10005296_pt1 | contig 13254 bp, 14 predicted proteins | sample Lox_Sample_34_FD_206720 | JGI IMG/M metagenome (GOLD analysis project Ga0335080, IMG submission 206720) | Soil microbial communities from Loxahatchee National Wildlife Refuge, Florida, United States - Lox_Sample_3.4 | ecosystem: Environmental > Terrestrial > Soil > Wetlands | place: USA... | reverse complement strand
GCGGATGATACTCGTCCCCCGGGCATTCTCATTCTCCTTTTCGCCTCTGCTCCTCTTCGGTTCTCTCGCCCGGGTCTCTGAGGTGCTCGCCCATGAAGCAAACGTACGACGTATTTTCCGGGGCCCCAGAGGAAGAGGTTCTCTGGGTGGAGGCAGTAGATGGCCTGAACCACGCCATTGACCGGATGACGCAGCGGTCCAGGGAAAACCCTGGGCGCTATTTCGTTTATAACACCAGCAGCCAGACCGTCGTTGCCTCCATCGATACCTTCCAATCCGATTACGGTCCCGCTCAGACTCATCAGCACCCCTCGTAGAAAGATCCGATGTCGCAGTAGCCTCTGGCGACGTGAATTCGAATCCTGCCTGCCCTTGCAAGGAAGAGATGGAGCGCAGGTACGGTGTGTGTTTTGCCCGCATGAATGAGGACGCAGTGGTGGTCGAAACCGGCACCGGAACGGGTAATGCCTAAGATCTGATGACCAGGCTGGCTTGGTGGGAGTCTCCCGGCACCTATTTCATTGTCTGCACCAATACGAGCATCGTGTGCGGCACCATCGACACGACCGAGGTTGTCCCCCTCCCCGCATGGCGCCAATAGCGGCACCGATTCCCAGCCCTCGCGCGTGAACTCGTCACTTCTCAGTGATGCGGAGGCTGCGACTCATGCGGAGGCTGTGACTCATGCTGAGGGGGCGCCGCTTGATGCGGCTGTGGGGCGTGCTGCTGCATCTGCTGCTGTTGCTGCACATGTCGTTGTTGCATCTGCGCGGTCTGCTGCTGGTGTTTCTGCTCCATCTGTTGCTTGTGCTGCTCGTCGGCCTGGCGTTTTTGTGCCTGTTGGTGTTCCTTGTCTTGTTGTTGCTGGAGCTTTTGCCGGTCCTGCGTCTGCTTCTGGTACATCTTCTCCTGCTGCTTTTGGTACTTTTGCTCTTCTTTGCTGGCGTTCGCATTCGCCGCATTGGGCCGGTCGTATGGTGGCAAGTCGTTCGGATGAATTGCGCGTGCGTTGCCGTTTCCGCCTCCAGGCTGTGCGTTGTTCTTTGTCTCTGGTGGCCTTGCACCGTTTGTGCGGTTCGGGGGCGGCGTATATCGGCCCCCTTCCTTCGCTGCCACCACGTTTTGCCCGTGAAATTCCGCAGGTTTAGCCGTTGCGGCAACGGGCGGTTTGCCCTGATTCACGGAAGCCCGAAACTCCCGATTTTGCCGGGCCGCGTCCATGTGTTGGGTTTGCGCCGCGGTCATCGCTACGTGCCGTTCCCGAGCCGCTGCTTCCTCTTGTGCAGTCGCGCGCGTATTCACTCCGCCATTCCCGCCGTTATAGCTCACGCGTGTCACATTCACGTTTCGATTTTCGACCGTGGTGTTGTACACGTTGTGAATCACGGTTACATTCACGTTGTTTACTGTGCGGTTGTAGTAGAAGTGGCCACGGTCCCACCGTCCCCCTTCGTAACCATGCCCGAAATACCCAAACCCGTACACGATGCCGCCGTAGAAGCCCACTGTAGGCCCCCAGTAGCCCGCGTGCCACAGATAACCTCCACCTCCCCAGCCCCAATATCCCGGTGTCCACAAATAGCCCACCTCAGGCGCCATTGCCCACGTCCCCGGCACCCAGTAATAATCGTCGCCGTCCCAAGCCCAGTATCCCGGCACCCAAATGTAGTCCTCAGCGGGGCAGGGCGGTTGCTCGTAAACAGGTAATTCCGGCGGCGCGAACGCCACGGTCACCGCAACTTGAGCGTGTGACGGAGTGGCAGTCGCCAAAAGCAAAATTATCGGAACCATCGACAGAAGCACCACATTCCATCCTCGCTTGCCCACGTCGATCCCACTCATTCGCTTGCACTCCTTTCAACGGTGGCTGGCGAACCTTCGTACTGAACTGCGCTTGCTAATTACCGATGGCAGGCAGGGACCGTAATTCATTCTTATCTGTGACACACGAGACTACAGTCAGGCCATACATGACCCGCTGTATATGACGTGCGGCTGCGAGGTAACAAGATCCGAGGCTTCACTTCGAGACTTCGATCCACGACGATGTGGACGTGGACGGATCTTGCACAGCATCTGGCGGCTCTGTTGGTTCCACGGCAGTTCCGAGCATGTTCGAAAACGGCGTAAGCACTGGATGATAATCGATCAGCAATTTCACAATTCCGGTCAGCGGCAAGGCCAGAAGAATCCCGAAAATTCCCCACAGCCAGCCCCAAAACAAAATTCCGGCAGTGGCAGCCACCGGCCCGATATTGATTCGCGTTCCCACAAATCGCGGAATGATCAGGTTCGCGGAAACGACGTGCATTGAAATCACGCCAGCTATGAGAATTACAATGGTCCCCAGCGGGAAGTGCTGAACCACGGCCGCGGCGGCCGGCAGCATCGAGGCCAGGATGGCTCCAAGGAACGGGATCAGGTTCAAAATGCCACTCGCGAAGCCCACCACAAATGCTCCCCGCACGTTCAGAGCGGACATCAGAAGCATGGTCAAAATCGCCATAACCAGGCCGACAAGCACGTTGCTGATCACAAACCGGCGCACAATGCTCGCCACGCGCGTCGCAAACTCGTTCGGGTCGTGCTTCGGACCCAACACGTATGCGACGGTGTTGTACCACTTCTCTTTCTGCAACAGCATGAAGAACATCAGGAACGGCACGAGGCCCAATACAACCAACGTGCTCGAGACCGAGCCAAAACCCCTCACCACGTAGGACGGCCAGCTGGGCGCCTGCTTGACCTTGACCTCCGGCACCGCCCGCGATGGCGCATCGGCGCCGATTTTCCCCGCCGTTTCCTCCATTCTTGCGAGTTTGTGCTCGAAGGGAGCTATCATTTGCCGGATCTGTTCTGCGTAAATCGGGGCACGATCGGCGATGGCCGAGGCACGGCCAAAAATTGCAAACGAAAACAAACCCAGCACGGCCATTCCCGTAATGATGAGGAGCACAGAAGACACGGAACGCGGCATCCAACGCTCGCACGCGCAAATCACCGGGTCCACCAAAATGGAAAGGAACGTTGCGAGAACTATCGTGATGCAGAACGAACTCGCGAAATAACAGAAAACAATCAGCAGCGCTACGACGATCCCGCCTAGCAGAATCACGATCTTGCTTAAAGCATGAGCGTGATCGGAGTCCGCTGCTTCGATTCTCATCGCGCCCTTTCGGAAGGACGCCCCTCTTCCTCCGCCGTTCCGGAAGAAGAGGGGCGCGGGGTGGTCAGGTTAGAGAAGGTCAAGAATCCGTTTACCGGTTGTAGCCGGCGCCGCGGGAAGCCGCTCGATCCGTTTTCGCGTCGGAGGACGATTCCGACGTGGACGAAACATCCTCCGCTCCAGTCCGCTTCATTACTTCTTTCGCGCGATCGATTTCTTCCGAAGTATCGCAGTGGACCGATAACAGGATGCCGCCTTTGCTCAGGCGTCCTTCGTAACGCTTCGCCTCAAATTCGGGAATGCCCATGCCAATGAGCGCCCCAGTAAATCCGCCAACCGCGCCCCCTACCCCCACTCCCGCCAGTGCCGCGACCAGCGGCCCGGCCGCCAAAAACGGCCCCAAGCCCGGAACGGCCAATGCGCCGATGCCTACCAGCCAGCCCAAAGCTCCGCCAATCACCGCGCCGGAGCCTGCTCCCGCTGTCGCGCCTTCTGGAGCTTTCGTCTCCTTCAACGTCGCCAGTTCTTTTGATCCGAGGTTCTCCGGCAGAAGTACCGAAATATCGTTGCTCTGAAAACCCGCATCGCGAAATGCATCGATGGCGGCCTCCACTGAATTTCGCGTCGAGTAAATGCCAAACACAGACCTATTTTTAGCCATCTTTACAGCTCCCCTTGGTTTGCTCTCTTTCGGACCTGCTCCGGAATCCTGAATCCTCGGCAGGTATCGTGTCGCCTAGCTACCTTGCGCTAGTCGTGCGCGCCTTCCAATACACAGAAAGCACCACTTTCAAACAAAAACGCTCGGACGAATCACGGGATGGGACGCCGGCCTTGCAGCACGCGAATGAGGATGACCACCAACGCGATCGCCAGGAGAATGTGAACGAATCCGCCCAAGGTGTAAGACGACACCAGACCAGCCAACCAAAGCACCAGTAGAACGATCGCGATTGTCGTTAACAGATCCACGGTGCGCTCTCCCCGAAATTGAGAATGGATGGAAAAAAATAGAAAAGGGAGCCGCTGCCCGCCCTATGATGCATTACGGCTCCCCCACATTGACAGACCGCCAAAGGCAGCATGTCAATCTCTTTGTCAACGCCCTGCGTGAGTCTTCGAACTTCTCTCTGCCGCCCTGGCGTTCGCGTTTAAAGAAGAGGAGAAATCATCGATCTGCCGCTCCGCCTCTTCCTTCGCAATTCCGTACCGCTCTTGAATCTTCCCGACTAACTGCTCTCGCTTGCCGGCAATCTGCTGCAGATCGTCATCCGTCAACTTGCCCCACTTCTCTTTCAGCTGCCCGGCGTATTGCTTCCACTTACCTTCAACCTGTTCCCAGTTCATTTGGTCTTCCTCGCTCCCCTTGTAGTCAGGTCCGGGGGCTGAGCTGGGTCGCTCCTGACGTGCCAATGAAACCGCAATCGCCTGCTCGCGTACATACCCAAAAGGCAGGGCGGCCATGGGGACAATGCTGTATGTCGCGCGCTTTAAGGGCTAATGCACAAAGCCGTCGGGTGATCTCCCGATAGGCTGGTCTGCGCTTGGGGGTTAGAAAGAAAGCGAGGCTGCCGCTTCACAGCCGAAATGGTTTGAAAAGGAGACAAGAAATGCTTCGTTGGGCATTAGCGTTCTTCATCGTGGCACTTGTTGCGGCCCTGCTCGGGTTCACAGGCATTGCAGTAGCCACAGCCGGTATCGCCAAGATTCTGTTTTACATTTTCCTCGTGTTGTTCTTGGTTTCCCTCGTCGGCCATCTACTTCGACGCACATGAGTCCTGATTCGGGACGGAAAGGCTAAACCATGAGTGGACGCACCCTCCTCGCTGTCGTTTTAGTCATTCTTGGCGCAATTGCTCTGGCCTACCAAGGAATTACTTACACTACCCAGAAGAAAGTGGTGGACATCGGGCCTATTCAAGCGACTAAACAAGAGCATCACACTATCCCGTTGCCTCCGATCCTGGGCGCAATTGCCGTCATTGCCGGGATAGCGGTTCTGGTCACGGGCCGCAAGGGCGTCTGATTTTTCGCTTAGCAAGCTCACTCGGGCCAGGCGGGGCCTCACGATGATGCCCCGCCTGTTATCTTGGGACCGGATCCGTCATGAAGAAACGCACGTGGCTTTTCGTCACTGTGGTGTTTTGCTTCGGTTTCGAGGCCTTGCTTGTCATACTCCGCCCGACTTTGGGCTTACTGCTTCACACAAGAATCGAGCGTTTCCTGGCCGATCGTTTCCAAAGCCAGGTTTCTATCTCGGAATTCCGTTTCTCCTTTCGCCCTCTCCCCAAGGTCACGATTGTCGGACTCACGCTCCGCCATCATAATCGGAGCGACATCGCGCCTCTCCTCCACATTGCCGAGCTGTCACTAACACCGGATTTGACCAGCCTGCTCAGACCGAAATTGCGTTTCGCCAGCGTGCAAGTGAATGGGCTCGAGCTTACGTTCCCTCCCCGCGCGCCTACTGAGGCCAGAAAAAAAGATTCTTCGTTTGACTTGCCGGCGAAATTCCCTCTTCTTGTCGCGGAACTAACCGCACGCAACGTGACCATTACCCTTTTGCCCGCGCGTTTCGACAAGCGGCCGCTAGTTCTCATGCTGGGCCAGCTGAAATTCAGGAATCTGAACTTCGATGCGCCCTCCGAATTCGAAGCACAACTGACCAACGCCGTACCGCGCGGCGAAATTCATGTCAAGGGCACCTTTGGACCATGGCACGGTCTGGAGCCGACCGCCACGCCAATCCAGGCGGATTACGAGTTCTTGCATGCCGATCTCGGAACCATCAGAGGTCTGCGAGGCATGCTCTCTTCGACTGGCAATTTCGCGGGACCGCTCGACTATCTCGAGGTACACGGAAACACCGTCACACCGGACTTCACGCTTGCTCGTGTTGGTAATCCGCTGGAGCTTCGCACAGAATTCTCCGCGGTGGTCGATGGCACCAATGGGAACACTTACCTCCACTCGATCGCGGCGCATTTCCTTTCGACCACCCTGTATGTGAACGGCGAAGTCGTCGACCTTGTGTCGGGAATCCCGGCGCGAACAATCATCCTCCAAGCTGAATCGAATTCGGCTCGTGCAGAGGATCTGATCCGTCTTGCCGTGAAAACGCCATCGCCTGTCCTGAAAGGGCCCGTCAGACTGAAGGCACGCATTCGCATTCCAGAGCAAGACAAGGACCTAAGCGATCGGCTGGATGTGGCCGCAAGTTTTCTCCTCGCGCCTGGCGAATTCGGGAATCCGAGTCTGCAGGGGAAAGTGGACGCACTTAGCCGCAAGGGCCTGGGCCAACCCAAGGACATGTCCATCGCTCACGTGCCCTCCCGTCTTGACGCCTCTATCCATACCGTGCAGGGGATCGTTCATTTTTCAAAAATCGCTTACGCCGTTCCGGGCGCCCACCTCAACGTGCTTGGCAGTTACACACTAGGGAAAGGCACACTTAATTTTCGTGGTTACCTGTTTCTGGATGCCAGCCTTTCCCAGACGACCACAGGAATCAAGTCGCTCCTGCTCAAACCGGTAGACCCTTTCTTTCGGTCCCCTGACGGTGGCACGAAATTGCCGGTAAAGATTACCGGAACGAAGGACCACCCGATCTTCGGTCTAGATCGAAACAAAGGAGATAAACGAACAGTTGCGCGGGGCATTGCCGCGAATTTGCGCTAAACTAGCGGCCTCCCGCCCGGCTCGGTTCTCCGCAAACCCAAAATACAGGCATCCCTGTATTCATTGTCTTGCGGTCGAGCAACATCATGTAGGCGCATTACGTTAGTCAGCAGTGGGGATTCTAAATATCCGTGACTTCCGTCAGCCCGTGGCAGTATTTTCTGCCATGCCCAAAATGATGAGAGCGCGTTGAAGATGGGAACCGGACTTTGAAAATACTCGTAGCCGACGACCATGACATTATTCGACGCGGCCTGAAGCAGCTCCTCACCGCCCGATCCGGTTGGGAAGTTTCCGGCGAAGCGAAAACCGGGCGTGAGGCGGTCACTTTGGCCGAGACTCTCAAACCCGATGTAGCGGTGCTGGATATCAGCATGCCCGACCTCAACGGGTTGGAGGCTGCGCGGCAAATTCAGAAGAACTCGCCCAAAACCGGCATTCTGATCTTGACCATGCACTTCACGGATCAACTAGTGCGCGACGTGATCGATTGCGGTGCGCGCGGCTACATTCTCAAATCTGACGCGGACCGGGACCTGGTGAGCGCGGTGGAGGCCATCTCCAATCGCAGGACGTACTTCACCCGCGAGGCTTCCGAGATCCTGCTGGACGGGTTCGCCCGCTCCGATGTTGCTCTCGATCCCAAACCCACCCTGCGAAGCAGGTTGACCGCCCGCGAACGTGAAATCGTTCAGTTGCTCGCTGAAGGTCGCAGCAGCAAAGAAGTTGCCGTGGCGCTCGGCATCAGCGTCAAGACAGCCGAAACTCATCGTGCCAACATTATGCGGAAGCTCGAACTGCATTCCGTTAGCGAATTGGTGCGCTACGCGATCCGAAACCAGATTATTGAGGCCTAACTCCCCGCGATCCGCTCTCCGCCTGCCCCAGGTCACGATAATTGTCCAACGGCTATCTCTGGTCGAATGATTGCTCCAGATGACCGGCGTCCCAGGAGAGGAGCAATGCCCACTGTCTTGGTCGTAGACGACCATTCTTTCATTCGTCGTGGTGTCCGTTCGATTCTCGAGCCGTTTCCCGAATGGCAACTGTGTGGCGAAGCCGAAAACGGGCAGGAGGCCATTCGGAAGGCTGCCGAACTTCGGCCCTCCATCATTATCATGGACGTTTCTATGCCAGTCCTTGATGGTATTGCTGCCACACAGGCAATCAAGAGATCCCTTCCCGAAACCCATGTCGTGCTTCTTACCTTGCACAATTCCCGCGAACTTCTCTCGCGTGCATTCCAGGCCGGGGCTCGCGGCTACGTCCTCAAGGCCGATGTTGACGGCGAGTTATTGAAAGCGTTGCGCGTCGTCGTAGGAGACGGATCCTACATTAGTCCCAAAATCGACGAAAGCTCCGCAAAATCCGTCGTTCGGGAAATTACGAAGGGCCCCCCGCCCCACGCGTAACATTGACCATCGCCCGGGATGCCTTGCGGTACCATTTACGCTCCAAACCGGCGTGCACCAGAAATCGCAGGCGTTGTGATCAAGAGTTAGTCCAAGCGAAAGGCAGATCCTTGGCTAAAGGTTTCGTCAAAGGAAAGCTCGGCTCAGCGGGCCACTCGACTACCGGTGTGATCACGATTTTTTTGGCGGCCCTTCTGTTTGTGGCGACCGCGATCGTGGGTTGGATCGTTGTCGACCGGATGCACGAGAGCCAGCGTTGGGTGCTTCACACCTATGAAGTTCGCGGTCAGATCCGCCAGGCCCGGCTGACCGGGTTGGATCTGTCGAGCAGGCTCGCCACCGCCTTGCAGATGAATGACGCCAGCTATCTACAGGGCGTTGCGGAAGACCTCGATCGCCAACGCGATTCGCTCTTCTCTTTGCGGGAACTAACAAAGGACAATCCCGTGCAACAAGAGCGGCTGAGTGAGATCGAGCCGCTCCTGGCCGAGCTGCATTCAAAAGTCGGAAGTTGCCGGACCAGTCTCACCTGTTTGCCAGGTCCGGAGAGCGCGCGCCAGGACCTTCTGCGAGTGACATGGGACCGCAAAGAACAAATGTTGGCCATCCTTGAGGCCATGGAACGCGAAGAAGATCGCTTGCTCAACGAACGGCTGGCGCTTTGGTCCGGCCACTTCCGTCTCCTGATCGCGGTCCTGGTCACTTCGTTCGTCACCGCCGTGATCTTGACCTTTTTCAACCTCCGTTCTCTGTTCAATGAAGCGGAGCGCCGTAGCCGAAGCGAACAGCTGATTCGCGAACACGTAGACTCTTACCGGGCGTTAAGCGGCCGCATTCTCGAACTTCAGGACTCGGAGAGGCGCAAGATCGCACGCGAATTGCATGACAGTGTCGGCCAATACCTGGCCGGCGTTCGTTTGCAGTTGACCCAATTGGAACGGCTTTGTGCGGGAGACTCCCCGAATATCAAGGCTCACTTTTCTGAGACCATGGAACTCGTCGATCGTTCCCTTGGCGAAGTCCGCACCATCTCCCACCTCCTTCATCCGCCGCTTCTCGATGAACTTGGCTTGTACTCGGCGGCTCGCTGGTATGTTGAAGGCTTTGCGAAGCGCAGCGACATCGAGGCTAGCTTCACCGTGGATGATTTTTCGGGGCGGCTGCACAAGGACTCGGAGCTGGCCCTGTTCCGCGTGCTGCAGGAAGCTCTGACGAATGTCCATCGCCACTCGAACGCCCGGCGCGTGCGCGTTGACCTCAGCTGCAAGAACGGCGTGGCCACCGTGCAGGTTACCGACAATGGACACGGCATACCGCCGGGACTTCTGCGTCGCTTCCGAGACGGCCATGGTGGCGGTATCGGGCTGGCAGGCATGCGCGAACGGCTCGCGGACCTACGCGGGCGGCTGTACGTCGAGTCGGATTCCTCGGGCACCACGATTCGTGCCACCGTTCCTGTCGATTCGTGCCTCTCGCCGCAGAACCCCCGGAATTCGGAGTACGCCTGATCCTCGCCGCCATGCCAGATTTCATCCGAATTTTAATCTCGGCTGGCTGACCAAATCTCGCAAGGTGGCGTCTAACTAAAACAGTGGAGGTCCGTGGCTTGGCTTGTACGGGCGGCCGGCAACTCTTTTTTTTCCTGCAATTTGGACCTACAATAGGCTTAGTGGTGAGCTGTTTGTAGCCATCAGGAATTCGAACACAGCTCTGGCTGACGCCGGTGCATCCGCGACTTCCCCTGACTGGTATCGTCTGCGAAACATTTGACCGTGGCAGGTCGTATTAGAATTAGGCACAGCAGCCTCCCTAACTGAGTTTTGGTGTCCCGCCGCGCGGGTGGTCCGCAGCGGATCGGCGAAAGGATCAGTATGAAGACGTGGCATAAGGTCGCAATCGGTGTGGGCGGAGCCGCGGCGATCGCAATTATCGTCGCCGTCAGTATTAACCAAGCCAACAAAGGCGTGGTCACAGTGCAGACCTCGAAAGTAGCCAAGCAGGAATCGCTGGTGTCCCAAGTTACCGCTTCTGGCGAAATCAAGCCCACTACCTACACCAACATCATGGCTCAGGGCTTCGGCCGCATTACTGAGATTCTGGTCAAGGAAGGCGACCATATCAAGAAGGGCGACAAACTGCTCCTGCAGGATAACGTGCAGGCAAATGCCGACGTCGCTGCCCAAGCGGCTGCCATCAATTCCAACGAGTCCGGCGTTCAAGCTGCCGATTCCAGCTACAAGGCTGCTCAGTCTGACCTGTCCATGCAGGAAGCCAATCTGGAGAAAGCCAAGCTCGATTTCGATCGCGGCCAGGGGCTATTCAAAGATGGCTTGATTCCCAAGCAGGATTTTGATCAGCGCAAAACTACCTATGACGCCGCGGTTGCCACTGTGGAAGCTTCCCGCGCTCGCATGTTGGCCCAGAAAGCTCAACTCGAACAGGTTCGTTCCCAACTCGCGCAGGGCAAGGCCGTCCTGGTTCACCAGCAAGATGTGCTGTCAAAGACCGTCTATACGTCCCCAATCAACGGAATCGTCAGCTATTTGCCTGTGCGCATGGGCGAGTATGTCGTTCCCGGCATCCAGAACGCTACCGGAAGCTTTCTGATGACACTGTCCGACATGTCGGTCGTAACCTCAGAAGTAAAAGTCGATGAGACCGACATCGTCAACGTAAAGATCGGTCAGGACGCGGACGTCACCATCGACGCGGTCCCCGGTAAGGTTTTTAAAGGCAAAGTGACAGAGATCGGTTCGCAAGCTGTGCTGCGTACTTCCGGCCTTGCCACCACTCAGACCACCACCAGCAATCAGGAAGCGAAAGACTTTAAGGTCGTGGTGACGCTCGAGAGTCCTCCGGAAAATCTGCGGCCTGGCCTGTCCACCACCGCAAAGATCAAAACCGCGGAACGCAAGAACGTTGTGGCGATTCCTATTCAGGCTCTCGCGGTCCGGTCGCGCAAAGACCTCGAGGAGGCTGCCAAGAACGCCAAGAAAGATGGCAGTGTCACCCTTGCCGCTCCGCCACCCGCTGCGACGGGAGATCCAAAGAAGGATGAAGTGCAAGGGGTGTTCGTCGTAAACGCCAAGAAGGCGGTATTTCGCCCTGTCGAGACGGGCATCTCCGGCGTCACCGATATCGAAATTACGAAAGGCCTCGAACCTGGAGATGAGATCGTCGTAGGCAGTTACAAGGCCCTGCGCACGCTCAAGCCGGAAGCTTCTGTAAAGGTCGACAACTCCGCTCCAAAGAAGACGGACGAAGAATCGAAATAATCACCGGCACCCGGGAGAAAACATGCCCACTGAAATCACAGCGTCAGAGTCTTATCGTCAGGACCTTGTCGATACTGGCGTAGTAATCCGCACCGAAGGCCTGACCAAGACTTACGAAATGGGCGCCGAGCAGGTTCACGCACTGCAGGGCGTCGATGTCGAAATTCGCAAAGGCGAATACGTCGCGATCATGGGTCCTTCGGGTTCGGGTAAGTCCACCCTCATGAACTTGATTGGCTGCCTGGATTCCCCCACCTCCGGCCGCTACTGGCTAGCTGGCCGGCTTGTCAGCGAATTGGACGACGACGAACTCGCGTACATCCGCAACAAGGAAATCGGGTTCGTTTTTCAAACCTTCAATCTTCTGCCGCGTGCCACAGCGCTTCACAATGTCGAGCTTCCTCTCATCTACAACGGTACCCCGGCCGAAGAACGCATCGAAAAGGCCAAACTCGCGCTGCAGCGAGTCGACTTGACTCCGCGTATGCACCACAAGCCCAATGAACTCTCCGGCGGCCAACGCCAGCGCGTCGCCATCGCGCGCGCTCTGGTGAATGATCCCTCCATCGTTCTTGCGGACGAGCCTACCGGGAACCTTGACTCCAAGACCGGCGAAGAGATCATGAACCTGTTCGAGCATCTGCACGGTCAAGGCAACACCATCATTCTCGTGACGCACGAACTCGACATCGCGCAACGCGCGCATCGCGTCATCTTCATCCGCGACGGAAAAATCGCTTCGGACGAAAAAGTCACCAAGAAACAAGCTGGCGATTAATTCGCCGTTCGTCTCCAATTCAATCCAACGCTGTAAATTGCGAGGCCCCGCGCGAATCAGTGCGCCAATGTCTGGTGGTGCAGCTCGTCTTCAGTCAGGCCGACGATCGGAGTGAGGTACGTCTGCGAGAGCCGGTCATGCCACGTCAGACCATCTTCATCCCAGATGGCCCAGAGAAATCCAAGGAAACACGTCGCTGCGGAAAGCATATAGCCTACCGCTCGTAGGAAGTACTGCCGCGGCATCGGAGCGTCTCCCGTAAAGCTCGCCACCTGCACGCCCGTAACCATCATTCCAGGCGTGCTGCCCCCAAAAATCGTGAACAGCCCGAAATATTGGAGGTAGACAAACGCAAACGTCGATACACATACCGCTGCGCTCAGCTTGTCCAGACTAAAGTGGCCGCCCAATGAGCCGAAAAGTGCTAGGAATCCGCCATATGCAAACGCCAGGCAGGCGCCGTCGATCAGCAAAGACCGGCGTCGCTCCTCAACCGTGGCTAATGAAAAGAGCCGGTTTGGTAACGCTGCCGGCGGCTCCGGCAATGCCTCCGAATTTTCTCCCTCCGGCTCGGGCGGGAGCGAGACATCAATGAGCAACCTGGGATCCGCCTCGGCCGGATCTTTGGCCATTCGCCCGATCGCAATCGTAAAGGCGAAGTCATCCGCCCGACCGGACTTATATTCGCGGCTCTCTTCAACCTCTACGCCAACATTTCGAATCGGAGGATATTCTTCGTCGTCGAATGGCAGCGCGGACTGCCCTTCCTTCGCTGACACTTTGCGCCGTCGCGCCCGATAAGCCTGTAGGCGCTTATCCAGTTCGCCCCGCCATTCCTCGCGCTGGGCTTCATTCAACGCAAGTTGGGAACGTACTGGCTGCGACTCTTCCGAACGGCGGAGTAACGCTGTGGAATCACAAAAACTGCACGTACTCGCGTTCGAT
>Ga0335080_10005293_pt1 | contig 13255 bp, 10 predicted proteins | sample Lox_Sample_34_FD_206720 | JGI IMG/M metagenome (GOLD analysis project Ga0335080, IMG submission 206720) | Soil microbial communities from Loxahatchee National Wildlife Refuge, Florida, United States - Lox_Sample_3.4 | ecosystem: Environmental > Terrestrial > Soil > Wetlands | place: USA... | reverse complement strand
TTGCACTACTCCCGCGTTCAGCGCCGCGCCATTCAAACGCGGTCCAGCCTCCAGCAGCACGCTCAGGATGTCGCGGCCGCCCAATTCCGCCAGCACTGCTTTCAGGTCGATTTTTCCGGCTCGTGTACGCGCAGCCAGCAATTCCACCCCCGCCGCCTTCAACGCCTGAGCTTTTGCGGAAGTTCGTGACGCCGACGTCACCACAACCACGTCTTTCTCTATGCTTTGCACGATTCGCGCCTTGGGCGACAGCCGCAATTTCGAATCCAGCACCACCCGCAACAACGGCCGGCGCCGCGGCAACCCGCTGCGGTCGGTCAGCAGAGGATCATCCGACAGAATCGTGCCGATTCCCGTCAACAGTGCGTCTGAAGTGTGCCGCATGCGCTGTACTTCCGCGCGCGCCTCTTCGCCGGTAATCCATTGCTGCGCTTTTCTTGTTCTTGTGCGTGGCAGCGCCAATTGTCCGTCCAGCGTCAGCGCCGATTTCAACGTCACGAACGGCCGGTGCGTCACGATCCAATGCGAAAACCCTTCATTCAATGCCCGCGCGTCCCGTTCGCCAATCCCCGTTTCCACTTCCACGCCCGCGGCGCGCAACCGCGTGAATCCGTTCCCGCTAGTCTTGGGATTGGGATCTTCCATTGCCGCCACCACGCGCGAGATCCCGCCGGCAATAACCGCTCCCGTGCACGGCCCGGTGCGTCCCGTATGATGGCAGGGCTCCAGCGTAACGTACATCGTTGCCCCGCGGGCCTTCGCGCCCGCTTGCTTCAGCGCCACAATTTCCGCGTGGTCAAGTTTCGCGTATTGGTGAAATCCCTCGCCGACAATCCCGCCATCCTTCACGATGACGCAGCCCACGGTGGGATTCGGGCTGGCCAAACCTACGCCCTGTCGTGCCAGGCTCAGCGCGTGCTCCATGAAGTGTTCGTCGTGGCTGGAACTGGAAGTGGTCATGCCTTAGTTGAGAATAGAACTTAACGGCTTTCGCCCTAATTAAACAACGAATCCGCATACGTCTGCGCATCAAACGGCACCAGGTCGTTGATCTTCTCACCTGTTCCCACAAAACGGATCGGCAACCCCAGTTCGCGAGAGATGGCTACCACGATTCCGCCTTTGGCCGTGCCGTCCAGCTTGGTCAATATTATTCCGGTTACACCAACCGATGACGTAAACTCCCGCGCTTGCGCCAAGCCGTTTTGTCCTGTCGTGGCGTCCATCACCAGCAGCACATCATGCGGCGCGCCTGGAATTACCTTCGCCGCGGTGCGCTTCATCTTTTCCAGTTCTGTCATCAGGTTTGATTTCGTATGCAAACGTCCCGCCGTGTCCACAATCACGGCATCCACGTTGCGCGATTTTGCGGCGGCCATCGCGTCGTACACCACCGCTGCCGGGTCCGCGCCGGATTTTTGCTTGATCACTTCCACGCCGTTGCGCTGCGCCCAGATCTCCAGCTGCTCAATCGCGGCCGCGCGAAACGTATCCGCGGCGCAAAGCACCACGCTGCGGCCGTCCTGCCGCAACCGGTTCGCCAGCTTGCCGATGCTGGTCGTTTTTCCCGCGCCGTTTACGCCCACAATGAAAATTACCCGCGGATCTTGGCCATTGGCCGCGTTCGCCAAAGTCGGCGTGTTGCCGTACACGTTGAGTGCCCGAAACACATGCGCCTTAATCTCTTTTTTCAGTTGCTCGCCGTCCGAGAGCGCGTTGCGCGCGATCTGTTCCTTCACCGAATCCAGGATTTCCCGGGTCGTCTTCACGCCCAAATCCGCAGAAAGCAACGCCGTCTCCACTTCTTTCAGCACCGAAGGATCGATCTGCCGCCCGCCCTTGGTCACGTTATCGAGCGTGTCCGCCAGGGCCGTCTTGGTCTTGCTGACGGACTCCTTCAGCCGCTCCAGTAGTGTCGGTTCGGGTTTGCCAAAAAGTGTTATCATGCCAGTCGCCGCGGGCGCACAAAGCGCAACACAAAATTGTAGCAGATGGGTTAGAACGGTGAGTTAAACGTGAACTTCTACCGCGGACAAGCGCAGTTTCCCGGCCTTCACCGCGTTTTCCAGTGCATTCACCACGGTCTGATCAAACTTCGATCCCGCCAGCGCCTTGATGCGGCCCAAAGCATACTCCAGATCCATCGCTGACTGATACGGCCGGTTTGTGGTCATCGCGTCCAGCGTGTCGGCCACCGCGATGATGCGCGCCATCGTCGGAATCTGCGGGCCAGACAAACCATAGGGATACCCGCGTCCGTCCAGGTGTTCGTGGTGCAACTCGATGCCCGGCAGCATGTCCTTCAGCTGTGACACTGGACGCATGATGTTGGCGCCCTTGGTCGTGTGCGTCTTCATGATTTCGAATTCTTCCGGAGTCAGTGAGCCCGGCTTCTTCAATACGCGATCGTCCACGCCGATCTTGCCTACGTCATGCAGTAAGGCAGAAATCTTCAGCTTGTCCAGTTCGTCGGCGGCCAGCTTCATTTCCTGCGCGATGATCGTCGAATACTTCGCCACGCGCCCGGAGTGACCGCGCGTGTACGGGTCCTTTTCGTCGATCGCCGCGGCAAGCATGCGGATGGAGCCGATGAACAGCTCGCGATTCTCTTCCGCGGCTTCCTTCAGCTTCTCGATGTACTCTTCGATGTCGCTGGCCATCAGGTTGAAGTTCTCAGCCAGCTCGCTGATTTCCGCGGCCCCGCGCACCGGAGTGCGCTGGTGGAATTCGCCGCGGCTGATCGCGCGCGTGGACGCCGCCAGGATGCGGATCGGCCCGCTGATCCCCACGGCGAAGAAGTACCCGAACAGAATGGCGATCAGTACCACCACGCTGACGAACGCCAGCGCCTGGCGGTTCAACTCGGTCACCCCCGCATCCGCGCGCGCTTCTTTCACGCTACGCTCCGCAATCACGGCCCAATTCACTTCGGGGAAGGTACTGTAGGTGCCCACAAACTCTACACTGCGCCCGTGCTCTTTTTCGCTGAATCGCACCGTCTCTGTGGTGCGCAACTCGCGTGGCAGCTCTTTGATCTTTCGCACCAAATACGATTTCTCGCTGACATCTTCCCCGGGCACAAAATGCTTCGTTTCCGGGTGTGTCACGATGTGCCCGAAATGATCCACCACGAAGACGGTGCGTCCGCGCACACTCGAATCCTGCAAGCGCCGCAGGATCGGATCCAACGACACTACCGCCGCCAGCATCCCTGTGAAATTGTTCCGAGCATCGGTCAACGGCACCGCCACCACGAATGCCGGGCGGTTGTCCGGCGCCAGTGCCAGCGGATCGCTTCGGAAATTCACCGATTGTACCGAGCTGACAAACGCCCGCTGCAATGCCTTGGCCACAAACGGATCCTGCTCCGCGCGAAAATTCCCCTGCGACGCGCTCGTGCCTTTGCCGTCGCGCCCCACCGCGGTCAGGTAGATAAACGTGTTGCGATTCGAATCGACGAAATTCTCAAGCAGGCTGGTTACTTTGGGTTCCGACACCGGGTCGGTCACATTGTCGATCAAGCCCGTTAACGCCAGAATCTGTCGCTGGCTGACCAACTGCTGCGTCAGGTTCGATTCGAAGAATTGCACTTCCTGCGCCAGCGAACGCGTCAATTCCGCTTGCTGTACGCGCTCCATATCCACCAGCTTTTCCTGGCTAAGTTCCAGAACCTGCCGGTGATACAGCCCAATGGGCAGCGCGCTAACCAGCAACAGCGCGCCCAGCATCAGCCATAAAATGCGGATGCGGCCCTCGCGCAGGCGCGTCAGTAGGGTTGGGAGAGACACGGCCATTGCATCAATTTTAGGGGAGGGAATTGACTCGGGCGGGCTGGCCTAAGGGACAGGCGACGCGCAAATGCCACTGGCACCGAGGTACTACCAGGCAATCTCTTAGCCCTGTTCGGCCTTTAGGGGACGTTCCATGATCGCCCGAATGGCGTCTCGCGGGGCGTTTTCCAGGCGCAAAATGCTGTGCACCTGTTGCGTTATGGGCAGATCAATGCGTCGCTCTTTCGCCAACCCCAGCAGGGCTTCTGCGGTCCCCACCCCTTCCGCCACCATATTCATCTCGCCCAAAATTTCACTCAAGGCGCGGCCTCTTCCGAGTTCATACCCCACGTGCCGGTTGCGGCTCAGTGCCCCGTGGCACGTCAGCACCAAGTCCCCCAGACCCGCCAGGCCGCTCAGCGTCTCTGGCTTTCCGCCCAGCGCCACCACCAGCCGAGTCATCTCCGCCAATCCGCGAGTAATCAGTGCCGCAAGCGAGTTGGCACCCAACCCCAATCCCTGGCATGCTCCTGCCGCGATGGCCATCACGTTCTTCATCGCGCCTGCCAATTCCACGCCAAGTACATCGTCATTCGTATACAAGCGGAAGGTTGGTCCGGCGAATTGCTCCTGCAGGAACGCGGCCAGCGCGCGATCTTGTGATGCCAGCACTACCGCCGTGGGGTCGCCCCGCGCTGCTTCCAGCGCGAACGACGGTCCTGACAGCACCGCCACGCTCGGGATATAGTGCAGCGCGAACACCTGCGCGATCACTTCGCTCATGCGCAAATGTGTGGCGGGCTCCAGCCCTTTCGTTGCGCTCACCAGCGCCGTATCGGCCTTCAGGTAAGGCGCCGCCTGCAGATAAACGCCGCGCGCGTGTTCCGAAGGCACCACCCCGATGACGATCTGCGCGTCGCGCAACACGTCTTCTATGTTGGGGCTGGCTTCCACACAGGGCGGAATGGAAATGCCCGGCAAGTACTCCGCGTTCTCGCGCGTTTCCTGGATCGCCCGCACGATGGATTCTTCCCGCACCCACAAGCGAATCTCGTGCTTGCGCCGGCTGCGCGACACCACCACCGACAATCCCGTTCCCCAGCTTCCTCCGCCCAGTATCGCAATTCTGCTCATGCGTCTTCGCTCCGCGATCCCAGCGGGTACTTCGGCTCCGTGCCGTTCGCCAGCCGCTGCAGATTCGCGTCATGCTTGTAGAAAATCAACACCGCCGCGAACAACGTTCCGAGGGTTATCACCAGCGGCGGAGCATGCCCCGGTGCCCATAAGAAATAGACCAGCAACGGCATCGCCGCGGTTGCCGCCAATGAACCCAGCGAAACATAACGCCAGAACGCCACCACCAACAAAAACAGCACCACGGATGCCAACGCCGCCGCCGGACACAGCATCAGGAAAACTCCCGCGGCCGTCGCCACTCCCTTGCCGCCTTTAAACCGCAACCACACCGGAAAGCAGTGGCCCAGCAGCGCAGCCAACCCGGCAAACATCATTGCCGGTGCGGAATCCTCGCTAACTCCGGCGGCCAGCCACACCGCGGCAGCGCCCTTGGCCGCGTCCAGAATCAGTGTCAGAACACCCGCCAGAGGTCCCACAGTGCGCGATACATTCGTCGCGCCAATGCTTCCGCTGCCATGTTCTCGCACATCGCTCACTCCAAACAATTTTGCGCAGATCAAACCAAACGGAATCGACCCGAGCAGGTAGCCCGCCGCACTCAGCAAAGCCGTATTCCACGGCGAGTTCGTCACCGGATGCTAATTCTCCGCCACAAAAGGAAAAGACTGCACGGTAGTGTACTCCGCTCCGGTCGGTTTCAGTTTGCTTTCTATCAGATGAAATTCGCGTGCCACCACGGACCCGAACATTTGCGATGCGCGCGCCTTCGCTGCCGCTTCCAGATTTGGCGGCAACCCCGGAGGATCGAAGCGCGCCAACGTCAGGTGCGGGGTGAACGGGCGGGTTTCCAGCGCGAACCCTGTTGCATGCATCGCGCGGTCAACACTTTCTGCCAGAGGCCGCAGATTGTCGGAAGACTCCATGCCCGCCCAGAACACCCGCGGCCTTCGCTCGTTGGGGAAAAATCCCAGGCCCTGGAATTTCAGCGAAACCGGTTGTGCGCTTCGCACCTGTTGCAACGCTGCCGCAATGTCCCGCACTTTTTCGGAGTCGGTGTTGCCGAGGAATTTCAAGGTCACGTGCAGATTTTCTCCACGCATCCATTTCGCTTTTGGAGCAGTTGCGCGCAGTTCCTCCAATAGTGCGGTGAAAGCCGCGCGTACGTCGGAAGGTAAGTCAATCGCGATGAACAGACGCACCGGCAACACTCCGGCCTACGAACTCGAAGTGCGCCGCGCCGGCGCCGCCGCGTGGTTATAGAGGAAGTGCATGCGCACCATGTCCAGGCCAATTTGCGACGCGTAAAACCGGATCGCCTCGCGGTCGCCCGGCAAATTCGCCAGTCGTTCTTTCGCGCCGTTTGGCCCGGCGATCGCAATATGCACGGTCCCCACGGGCTTTTCCTCGCTGCCGCCGCCCGGCCCGGCAATTCCGGTGATGCCCACGCCCAACGTGCTGCCCACTCGCCTGCGTATGCCTTCCGCCAGCGCAATCGCTACTTCCACGCTGACCGCTCCCTTCGCCGCAATCAGTTGCGCCGGCACATCCGCCCATGCCGTCTTCATTTCGTTGCTGTAACAGACTGCGCCACCCAGGAAATACGTCGAGCTTCCCGGTATGCGCGTCAAACGTTCCGCCAGTAATCCTCCCGTGCAACTCTCCGCGGTCGCGATGGTGGCGCGATGATCCACCAGCAGTTGCGCCACAACTTCTTCCAGCGGCGTTCCCGCGTGCGCGAAAATCCGGTCGCCCAGCGCCAGTTCAAAACTGCGAACAATTTCGTCCAGCAGCGTATTCGATTCCAGCGCGTCGCCGCTCCAGCGCCGCAGGTGAATCTGCACTTCGCCGGGCGCCGCCAGAATCGTCGTGTTCACATCCGCATGCCGCGTGTAGATCGGCCGGATGCGTTCTTCCACATGAGATTCCCCGAGTCCCGTCACCCGCAGTTCGCGATGGAACATGCGCACCGCATTCGGATGCCGTTGCAGTCGCGGCAAAACCTGCTCCAGGAACAGCGGCTTTAGCTCGCGGGGAGGGCCCGGCAGCAGCGCCACCATCCGTCCTTTGTCTTCAATCCACAGGCCCGGCGCGGTGCCGCGCGGATTTTCCAGCACTTCCGCTCCTTCCGGCACCATCGCCTGGCGCAGATTTACCGACGGCATTTCTCGCTTGAAACTGCGGAACCGCGCTTCGATTGCGCGCACCACCGCGTCGTTGCGTTGCAATCGCCGCCCCAGCAATTCCGCTACGGTCTCCCGCGTCAAATCGTCTTCCGTCGGGCCTAACCCGCCGCACGCAATCACCACCGGCACGCGATTGAGCGCGTCGCGGAACGCTTCCGCCAGCAGTTCGCGGTTATCTCCCACGATTGTCTTGCGCAGTACCTCGATGCCCAGCTTGTTCAGTTCTTCGGTCAGAAACAGCGAGTTGGTATCGATACGATCCGGAGTCAGCAGCTCCGACCCCACCGCAATAATTTCCGCTTTCATGTGAATTATTGTAGCGCAGCCGTCCCGCCGATTTTCTTCGTGGGAGGCCGTCTCGAGATTAGTTCCCGCAATTCATCAACGGCAACCCGCGGACATTCCAATCCAAGGCGAACAACGCACTGTTCGCCGCCAAAATCGCGCGGCCATTCGGCAGCAACGCCAACCCCACCAAGGACGACCCGCTCAACACATGTTCCGCGTGTCCCTGCGGCGTGATGCGTACAACGCCGCGCCGTCCCGCCAACGACGCCGCGATATACAAATTCGTGTCTGCATCGAACGCCAACCCCTGCGGACGTCCCAACCCGCGATAAAACACATGCACCTCGCCGCCCTGGTTGATGCGGTACACGCGGTCATAGCTCGAGGTCGTCGGCCCGGTCACGTACAACTCGCCGCTCGGATGGAACGCCAGGTGATACGCTGCCACCGAAGGTTCCAGCGTCGCGAACACAAAAATCTCGCGCGACGGGCTGATCTTGAAAATCGTCCCGCTGCGGTCGCCCACAAATAAATTCCCAACACGATCGAACGCCACCCCTGTCGCGATACCCATACCCTCAATCCACTCTTCAGTTTGCCCGTTCGGCGAAACCCGGTGAATGGTGCCATCGTGCCGGCACGAAACGAATAAGTCCCCTCCCGGTCCAATCGCCAACCCCGTGGGATTCACCAACGACGTCACAAACGGCTTCACCGCATAATTCGACCCGATCTTGTAAAGCGATACCGGCACGCGCTGCCCGCGCGGCCCGCTGAACGTTACGTAAATATTCCCCTGCGCATCCACGGCGGGATTCGCTACCGGATGCAGATTGTCCGCAATCTGGTACGCCAGCGCTACTGGGTGCGGCGCGCTCTGATTTTGCGCGTTGCTCACCTGCACTGTCTGGGCCGACACGTTCTCTGGCACGCGCGCGATCAACCGGCTATTACTGGCCAGCGCCAGCGCCGCATCGGTCTCGCCAAAACGCACCACTGGGCGCGTTCCGCGCCGCGAAACGAATGAATCACCATATATCGTGATTTCGCCGCCTGGCAGAGCAGCTGCTGGCGTTACCCGATCAATGTGAGGGATGCCGTTTTTTTCTTGTGTGCTGCCGAACCCAAACTTCATAACAAACTAAAGTGTAGCGCGAGACGCAGGCAAATGGCAGCGTACACCCCGGCCATCCAATCATCAGCCATAATCCCCCAGCCGCCCGGAAGATGCTCCAGCCGCCGGCAAGGAAATGGTTTGGCAATATCGAAAATCCGAAATAGCACAAATCCCGCGAGCAAATATCTCCAGTTCAGCAGGCTCATCCCGGTGTACAGCGCAAACATCCCGGCATCCGACAAGTGGAAAAAGGTCGCGGGAGCCGCCAGTGGCGCCAGCCCCAGAATCAACGCCAGGTGCACTCCAGAAACTTCGTCGATCACCACATACTGTGGATCGTCCACTCCGCTCCACTGCGCCACCTGCGTCGCCGAGCGCATTCCCAGCCACGCCAGGATCGCCCACACCGCCACTGACGGCACCAATAGCAGAAAGGCGCCCAGGTGGCCTGCCAGCAGCGGCGCTTCTGTCCCCAGGCTCACCTGAATCCCTTTGCCGAAAAAAATGAACCAACTGTACGGATGCGAAATCACCGCGATGATCAATCCGCCCAGCGATCCCCAGGTGCCCGGCGCGGGTTTCAGATAGCCGGTGCCAAACAAGGTCGCGATGGCGTATGCGAATCGCGGCTTCTCGATGCGCGCCTGCGCCACTGCCTCAGTGGATGGTCTCATCGTGTTTCCGTTTGCCTTCCCGCAACGCGCGCCGATCCCCTTCGGAAATCTCTTCCTCATCAAAAATGGGATCGGAAACCACGTATTTTTCCGCAGACCATGCGCCCAGATCCAGCAAACGGCAACGCTCCGAGCAGAACGGAAACTCCGCGCTCGTCTCGGAATCGGTGGGCGTTTTACAAATGGGGCAGTTGTATTTCATGTCGAAGAACGTTGTATCACAGACAGGCAGGTCGGCACAGAGCGAACCACCGTTATCCCAATACGCGAAGCGCCGCGCCTGTCGAAATACGCGTCAGCTTCTCCGCTGGCGGTGCCGGCGCCGTTGCTCCCGGCTGCGGCCGCACCGCAGGTCGCGGCAGAATTTGCACCACCCGTCCAATCACGTCGTACGCGTCGGTCTTCTCGATCTCCACTTGCACCGCGTCGCCCGTCTCCGCCAAACGGCCGTCTGGCAATTCGACGTCCGTCAGGTACACCTTGCCATCGATGTCCGGCGCCATGCCTTCCAGCCGCGCTTCCCACACCATGGGGTTGTCCGCCGAAGGCCCTTCCACCAGCGCCACTTCCGTGTTGCCTCTCAATTCGCGCAGTTTTTCCCGCGAAATTTTCCGCTGCAGCCCCATCAGGCGCGAACGCCGCTCTTCGATCGTCTCCGCGTTTACCTTTTCGTCCAGCGCGAAGCTCGCCGCATTGTCCACATCGGAATATTCAAACACGCCCATCCAGTCAATCTTCGCGGCGGCCACGAATTCGTACAGCTCTTCGAAATCCGCCTTCGTTTCCCCCGGGAATCCTACAATGAAGCTGGCGTCACCATTCGATCCGCGCTTCATCCGCGCCAGCACCTTGCGGCTGGCGTGCTGCAGCGGCATATCGAAATATTTCGCCAGCTTCGAATGCGCCGCCAGCGTGTCCAGGAGTTTTTGCGTTACGCGGTTCGGGTACGCATACAAGAAACGTACCCATAGCAATTCGTCGATTCCCGCCAGTTTCTCCAGCAACTGTGCCAGTCCGTCGCGCAAGCCCAAGTCTTCGCCATACGACGTCGTGTCTTGTCCGATCAGAGTAACCTCGCGGGTGCCCGCGGCGCCCAGATTCTCTGCCTCGCGAATCACCGATTCGAAGCGCCGGCTCCGGAATGTACCGCGCAATTGCGGAATAATACAGAACGAACAGGGATGGTCACAGCCTTCGGCAATCTTGATGTACGCCTGGTGCTTGGGCGTGGTAATCACGCGCGGCGTCAGGTCGTGGTACAGAAACGCTGGCGGAGCCGCGGGCAGAACCTTCAAATCGCCGTCCACCGCTTCCAGAATCCGTTCTACCTCGCCGGTGCCGACCACCGCATCCACTTCCGGAACCTGCTCCAGAATCTGTTCCCGGTACCGCTCTACCAGACAGCCCGCCACGATCAGTCGTTTCGCAGCTCCAAATTTCTTGTGCTCCGCCATTTCCAGAATGGCGTCCACCGATTCCTTTTGTGCGGGTTCAATGAAACTGCAGGTGTTGACCACCAGAATCTCGGCCTCGTCCGCGCGCGGCGTCAGTTCGTAGCCCTCGCGCGACAAAATGCCCATCATCACCTCGCTATCAACGAGGTTCTTCGGGCATCCGAGCGAAATGAATCCAACCTTAGGCATGGAGCGAAATCAACCTTGGCGTAACCGTTCGAATAGCCCTCTCATAAGTGCGTTTCAGGGGGTCGGAACTCCAGTTCCGACGGCAAAGAGCACCAGAAAATTGTGCTTTAGCCCCTGAAGAACTGCTTTTTCTCGACGCTTGGTCTATTCATGAGCCAGGTCTAGTTTATCACGCGCCGCCCATTCGCCTGTAATCGCCCCGTTTTCGCAGCGCCTTAGGGCACGTGCGGTAAATCCAGCACCGGATTCTGCGCAAAAAAGTCGAACGGCCGAATCTCAAAGTCATGCCACATCGTGGGCATCACCGGCCAATCCTCTTGCCGCGGCACGTGATGGAATCCCATCGTGTACCACGCCACGATATCCGTGTTCTCGATCTTCCGGTTCTGTTTCGTCCACACCGCCAAACCGTCTAAGCCTTTGCTGGACACCGGGTACGCGCCCCCGGCGTATCGCTCGTCCGCGTTGTATGGCGTTACCCACAACTGGTGCGCTGAAAACGCGCCCGCCTTCTGCGCGCCATCGTCAGCATCGAGTAGCGTCGCCGCCGTCACCCCCGGCATGATTTCGTAACCCGTGGGATGTCCTAGCGGTCCCTTCACGTTGGGATTGACGAAAATCCACATCGCCGGCTTGTCCAGGTGAATATCCATCATCGCCTCGCCTTCGTTTGCGGCCGTGGACGCCTGCGCCACCCAGATCGTTTTCCGTGGACCTCCCGCTGCCAACTCTTTCTTCACCAAACGATGCACCATCAGGCTGTTCTCTTGCCCATCCACATCCAGGTCCAACCGGTAGGAGAAGAAATGATCGTGATTCACGCCTAACAAATTTTCCGCCACCAGGTGTCCGTACGCTTCCACACCGCTGCCGTCATGCATGCCGTCGACCTTCTGCGCATCCACCGCCCGGGTCTCGATAATTCCCGTCGCTCCTGCGGCCACCACCATTGTGCCGTCCTGTTGGAAGCGCCAGTCGAACAAATAATCGTAGTTGCCGATCAGCGCCGCTGTGCGCAACACCAGACTCCGGGCTGGCCGTCCCCACACGCCGCTTTGGTCTCCGTGCCGCCAAGCCACTTCGCCATCGAACTTTTCGAACAGGCACGCCTGGCGCGGGTGCACGATCGGCTGTCCCTTCTCGTCGCTCGAAAAGCCGTCGAAGTACACTGCATTCGAAGGGCAATCCAAACCCTCGCGCATACTCTGCAGAATCCCTCCGGGATAAAATTCGCCGTTATCCACGAACACCCGCGTGGACCATCCACGCGTCGCGTCCATATACGGCACGAACAACTCGGACACCATGCCCTCATACATCACCGGACGAATCCGCCCCCCGTCGTTGTAGGCCACTTGATTCAGGATCACGCCGCTCCGCGAATCCAGCCGGAACCGGAATCGCCAGTTTTGCCATGTCACTTGGCCGTCGTTCACTTCAAAACTCGGCCCCTGTGGCTGCGTAACGAATCCCGGCTTTGTTCCCGGTCGCGTCACCTCCGGTGCCGTTTCGAAATTAATTGGACCGGTCGGCTCCGGCGTGGCTCCGTCATCGATTACCTGCAGAACCTTCTTTTCTGTGTAGTCCACTTCCACGGTCAGACCGCTGATCGAACGACCCCACCCGTGATACACCCCGTGCATCAGATCGCAATCTGCAAATCCGATGCGGTGATTCTCCTGTTCCGGAAACGCGAAAAAACCCACCGGACTTACCGCGCAGTCCACCGTGTTCAAATCCTTGATCCCGCGCTTCGCCAGCGCCTCTTTTACCCGCGCATCGGCCAGCACCACGTCCGACAGTCCCAGAATCTCACTCATGAAAAACGGCGCTTGTGCTCCGGGCACTTCCTTCCAGGACTCCAATTTCTTTGCCGCCACGTCCACGCGCGCTTCGATCGTCGCGTTTTTTCGCATCAGCACCACATCGGCTTCGCGCGGGATCGCCTGCCCCGGCTTCCAACTCAGCACCACCTCTTTCGCCGGCTCGTGCAGCAGGATGCTCACGTAGTGTGTATCTTCGTCCATGTGTCCGCTGGCTTGCACCGCGTCGTACACCGCCCAATATTCTTCAGTTCGCAACGCATCCAGAGGGTGTTGCGGTGCCTGCGCGAGCGTCGTGCGCGCACACCACAGCAAACCGAGTAGCAAGAATAAACACCAAGAATGGTTTCCATAGGGAGCCCAAAAAGTCCTTGGCATTGTGGCTTGGAGCTCGACCTCCGCCATAACATGCAGGTTTTCAGCAGCCTTTAGAGTCCGCGTGACAACTCTTGTTTTGCCTAACAGCACGGACTCACCGCTTGCGGAAGAAGTGCTTGGCATCGGGGGTCGGAGCTTCAGCTCCGACTTACACTGCAAGTCTTGGATGGGCTTTAGCCCCTGAGGAATTGTTTTTTCTATTTTTTCAGCAGCTTCTCTGGCCAAGCGGCATCCTCCCCATA
>Ga0335080_10005292_pt1 | contig 13255 bp, 7 predicted proteins | sample Lox_Sample_34_FD_206720 | JGI IMG/M metagenome (GOLD analysis project Ga0335080, IMG submission 206720) | Soil microbial communities from Loxahatchee National Wildlife Refuge, Florida, United States - Lox_Sample_3.4 | ecosystem: Environmental > Terrestrial > Soil > Wetlands | place: USA: Florida... | reverse complement strand
AGCTTTGTTTCTCGAAACGGCGTGCTTTGTACGTCGATTAGAACACATCGGGCGGCGATTTTCCTATGCGGGCCACCCGGAGTACACTGTGAGTCCCCGAGTCCCTACCGAGAAGGTATCCTTCTCTCAGTTGAGGTCGTCAAATTTATATGGATTTCGCTCCGCTGGATAACTCGTCGCATGACGCACTGGCATGGGCTCATCCCATTGTCCGTGAGTGGTTTTTGACCCGGCTTGGTGCCCCGACCGAGCCCCAAGAGCAAGGCTGGCCGTTCATTCTGAAAGGAGCGACCACGCTCATTTCTGCCCCGACCGGCTCGGGGAAGACGCTTGCCGCGTTCCTTGCATGTATTGATCGACTTTTCCGCAAGGCTATTGCCGGCGAACTGCAAGACCGCACAGAGGTGCTGTACGTCTCGCCGCTTAAGGCTTTGAGCAACGACATCAAGACAAACCTGGAAGTACCGCTGGGAGAGATTCAGCGCCTGGCGCTTGAACGTGGTTTTCTGATGCCGGAGATCCGGGCAGCGGTACGAACCGGGGACACGCTGATGCCGGAACGGCGCGCGATGCTGCAGCGTCCGCCACATATTTTGGTGACGACGCCGGAATCGCTGTACATTCTGCTTACCGCCGAGAAGAGCCGCGAAATTCTGAAGTCGGTGAAAACGGTGATCGTGGATGAGATTCATGCGGTCGCGGATGACAAGCGCGGCTCGCATCTGGCGCTTTCGCTCGAGCGGCTCGAGGCCCTGGCGGAAACTCCTCCCGTCCGCATCGGGCTTTCCGCCACACAGAAGCCTATCGAAGTAATCGCACACTTTCTCACCGGAAGCGAACGGCCCGAACCCGCGATCGTTCAGATCGGCCATCAGCGGAAGGTGGACCTTGCGGTAGAGGTGCCGGCCAGCGAACTGGGACCGGTAGCTGCGCATGAAATGTGGGATGAAATTTACGAGCGTGTCGCGCAACTCGTGCGCCTTCACCGCTCCACGCTTGTTTTTGTGAATACGCGGCGGCTGGCCGAACGCGTCGCCCACCACGTGGCGGAGCGGCTCGGCAACGATGCGGTCGCCACACATCACGGCAGCTTGTCGCGGAAGCTGCGGCTGGCCGCCGAGAAGAAACTGAAAGCGGGCGAAATTCAGGTGCTGGTTGCCACGGCATCGCTAGAACTCGGCATCGATATCGGCGCGGTGGACTTGGTCTGCCAAATCGGATCGACTCGATCGATCTCAGTCGCATGGCAGCGAATTGGACGAGCGGGACACTGGCACGGAGCGATTCCGAAGGGGCGTATTTTTGCGACGACTCGTGATGAACTGGTCGAGAGCGCGGCATTGGTGCACGCGATGCGGCGTGGTCATCTGGATGCGATCGAGATTCCGCAAGCGCCATTGGACGTGCTCTCGCAGCAAATTGTCGCCATGTGCGCGTGCGAGGAATGGGGCGAAGAGGAACTTTTCGCGGTAATGCGCCGCGCGTATCCTTATTGCGACCTTGCGCGCGAACAATTCGAAACGATTATCGAGATGCTCTCGGAGGGTATCAACGCGCGCCGGGGGCGCTATGGCGCGTATCTGATGCGCGATCGCGTGAATCACCGCCTCCACGGCAGGCGAGGAGCACGGCTGACGGCAATCACCAGCGGCGGTGCGATACCCGACAATGCGCTCTATTCCGTGATTGCGGAGCCTGAAGGGACCAACGTCGGCACGGTGGACGAAGACTTTGCCGTGGAGAGCCTTGGCGGGGACGTCATGCTGCTCGGCAATACTTCCTGGCGAATTCGTCGCGTGCAAGCTGGTCGCGTATTGGTGGAGGACGCGAATGGCGCCGCTCCCACGATTCCCTTCTGGCGGGGAGAGGCTCCGGCACGCACCGCAGAGCTTTCCGAGCAGGTGTCGGAAGTGCGAGTCAAGGTCGATGAACTCACGCGAAGCTTGAAACCGGGAGTGGATCTGCGGACCTCACTGGAGGCGGTGCCTGCACTCCAATGGCTCCAAAGCGAGTGCGGGCTTGATCAATCCGGCGCCGAACAACTCATTGAGCACATCATCACGGGCCGCGCGGTGCTCGGAGTGGTGCCCACGCAATCCACCGTGGTTGCAGAGCGGTTCTTCGACGAGAGCGGCGGGATGCAACTCGTCATTCACGCTCCGTACGGAGGACGAGTCAATAAGGCGTGGGGCTTGGCGCTGCGCAAGAGGTTTTGCCGGTCATTCAACCTGGAATTACAGGCAGCGGCGACCGACGACGGGATCAACATCTCACTCGCAGAGCAGCACAGCTTCCCTTTGGCGGATGTATTTCGGTTTCTCCATCCATCGTCATTGGAGGAGGTGCTGCAGCAAGCAGTATTGGCATCGCCAATCTTTACAGCGCGCTGGCGATGGGATGCGTCTCGAGCGTTAATCCTGCAGCGTTTTCAGGGCGGCAAAAAGGTGGCGCCCCCGATTCAACGGATGCGCGCGGATGATCTTCTTGCATCGATCTTTCCGGATGCGGCGGCGTGTCCGGAAAATCTGGATGCGCAGCCGCGGGTTCCTGACCACCCGCTGGTCAACGAAGTGATGCGGGACGCGCTGACGGAAGCCATGGACGTCGAAGGTCTGAAGAAGATCATTGAGCGCGTCCTGAGTGGCGAGATTCGGTGCATAGCCATCGACACGCCGGTTCCCTCCCAGTTTTCGCACGAGATATTGAACGCGAATCCGTTTGCCTACCTTGACGACGCTCCCTTGGAAGAGCGCCGGGCCCGGGCCGTGGAAATGCGCCGAATGCTGCCGGAGTCGGTCCTCGCTGAGGTTGGAAAACTTGATCCGGAGGCAATTGCGGAAGTACGCGCGCAAGCGTGGCCCGACGTGCGCGACGCGAACGAACTCCACGATGTGCTGCAAACGCTGGTGGCGTTTCCGCAGGCCGAGGCAATGCCGGCACAAAGCGGATCTGCTGTTGGCGAGTCCGTCCGTTCGTCAGAGCAGAGCTGGCAGGGCTTCTTGGAATCGCTTGCCGTGGAGCAGCGTATTGCTTCGGTGAGCGCGTCCGGTCGTCGCTATTGGGTCGCCGCAGAACGCGCCAAAACAATTGCGCAGATCTTTCCGGACGTCGAATTTGAGCCAGGCGCTGTCGACGCCGAGCCGCAGGCTGTTTCGCAGGAAATTGCCTTGCGAATGCTCGTGACTGGCTGGCTGGAACACTCGGGGCCGGTCACCGCGCGTCAATTGGCTGAACTTCTAGGCCTTTCGGCATCGGCCATTGGCGCAGCGCTCCTGCAAATCGAAGCAAGTGGCGCGGTCCTGCGCGGCAAATTCACTGATCCTTCCAGTAGCGAAACCGAGTGGTGCGAACGGCGCCTCCTGGGTCGAATTCACCGGCTCACGCTGGGGCGGCTCCGCCGGGAAATCCAGCCGGTCACGGCTGCGCAATTTATGCGTTGGCTTTTCCGGTGGCAACATGTGGCTCCGAGCACACAAATGCTCGGTGAGCGGGGCACGCTCGAAGTGCTCCGCCAATTACAGGGCTACGAAGCTCCCGCGAATAGCTGGGAACACCAGATTCTGGCGCGGCGGGTAGCAGGCTACGATCCCAAGATTCTTGATCAGCTTTGTTTGGGCGGTGCTGTCGGTTGGAGGCGCATTTCGCCCCATCCGGCTCTGGTCATCGATTCTGCGGAACGAAGCCGCCGAGTCAGTCCGACGAGCGTGGCGCCGATTTCGTTTTTTGCGCGCGACGATGCCAACTGGATGACCTATCCATCCCACGAGTTGACCGCGGCAGATTACCCGGGCCTGAGCCCGACAGCAAAAGATGTTCTCCAATACCTGAAGAACCGCGGAGCGTCGTTCTTCGCGGATATCGTACGGGGCACACTCCGCCTAAAATCCGAAGTCGAAACTGCGTTGTGGGAACTCGTCGCCGTCGGGTTCATCACCGCTGACGGCTTCGACAATCTTCGCGCGCTTATCGATCCCAAGCGCCGAGCCGGTCAAGGCAGCGGCCGGCACACGCGCCCGCGTGACAGCATCGGTCGATGGTCGTTGATCTATCCGGAAGAACACGCCGAACATGCTGCGCAAATGGAAGCGATTTGCTGGATGCTGCTGAAGCGTTACGGTGTGGTCTTCCGTGAGCTGCTGACACGTGAAACAATTCTTCCACGCTGGCGTGAGGTGCTCATTGCACTTCGCCGGTTGGAAGATCGTGGCGAAATTCGCGGCGGGCGCTTCGTCGCAAACTTCATTGGGGAACAGTTCGCTCTGCCGGTCGCGGTAGAATCGCTGCGCGCTTTTCGATCGCAGCCCCCGACGGGCGAGGTTATTACCGTTTCCGCTGCCGATCCTCTCAATCTGATCGGGATCTTGGTGCCGGGCGAAAAAGTCCCGGCCATCTCGGGCCGCTTCGCGAGATTTCAGGATGGCGTGGCGCTTGCGGACACGGACCAGCCGACTTATCTCGAACCTGTCGCGAACGCTGGTTGATTGTGGAACAGCGAACCCTAGCCATTTGAAGGTCAGCGGAAGACTTGACAGTTAACGCAGGCGGATTGGTTGCCGCGTTTGTATAGATGCATCCCTTTGTACTTCTCTATCCACCCTGTGGAATAATTCCCTCGACTACGGAGGATGCGCGGATGCTTTCGCCCTGGTTTGGAGAATTCATGGGCACTTTTGTGCTCATTTTGCTGGGAGACGGCGTCGTGGCTGGGGTTCTCCTGAGGAAATCGAAAGCGGAAAATTCCGGCTGGATCGTTATCACCGCGGGCTGGGCGTTCGCCGTAATGTGCGGAGTATTTACCGCGATTGCGTGCGGCAGTGCAGGCGCCCATCTCAATCCGGCGGTAACACTCGGTGCGGCGGTTCGCACGGGGGATTACAGCAACGTTTTCCCATTCTTCGTTGCGCAAACGCTGGGTGCGCTGCTCGGTGCGAGTGTGGTGTGGCTGCATTACCTGCCTCACTGGAGCGTGTCACCTGATGCCGCCGCGAAACTAGCGGTTTTCAGCACTGCTCCGGCGATTCGGAATTATCCGCTAAACTTTGTCAGCGAAATTGTCGGCACGTTTGTCCTGGTGTTTGTGGTGAGCGCGATCTTCTCGAAGGCCGTCGCCATCGCTGGCCCTGCGGCGGGCCTCGGGCCGTTTCTGGTCACAAGCCTGGTGTGGGGCATCGGTCTGTCGTTGGGGGGCACGACGGGCTACGCGATAAATCCCGCTCGCGACCTGGGGCCGCGCATTGCACATTTTGTGCTACCAATCGCGGGCAAGGGCGGTTCGGACTGGGCTTACGCTCCCGTTCCGGTGTTTGGTCCACTGGTTGGTGGCGCGCTCGCCGGCCTTCTGGTGAAAATTCTCGGATTCTGAGGAGCGGCCATGGCCCCGTATGTCGGAGCACTCGATCAAGGAACCACCAGCACTCGGTTTATCATTTTTGACCGTAACGGCCGCATCGTCTCGCAGGCTCAGGAAGAACACGAGCAGATCTATCCCGCTCCAGGCTGGGTGGAACACGATCCCGAGGAGATCTGGCGGCGGACGCAAGACGTGATGCGCAAAGCCATGCAGCAGAAGATTCTTCATCCCAAGGACCTGGCTGCCGTCGGCATCACAAACCAGCGAGAAACGGTTGTTCTGTGGAATAAGAAGACAGGGCGAGCGGTTTCTAACGCAATCGTCTGGCAGGACACCCGGGTTGACGGTCTCGTCGCCGAATTCGCGAAGAATGGCGGTATCGATCGTTTTCGCGCCAAGACTGGTTTGCCTCTCTCGACCTACTTCAGCTCCCTTAAAATCCGTTGGTTGCTCGAGAATATTCGCGACGCGCGCGCGCAGGCCGAATCTGGCGAGCTCCTTTGCGGCACCATAGACAGCTATCTTGTTTGGCGGCTGACCGGCGGACCGGAAGGGGGCGCCCACGTAACAGACGTTACGAATGCCAGCCGCACGCAGCTGCTGAATCTCGATACCCTTGCCTGGGACCCCGAACTTCTCAGCGCCTTTGAGATTCCGGCTGCCATCCTTCCCCGTATCATTTCCAGCAGCGAGGTATGTGGCGAAGCAACAAACCCGGGAGTGGCCGGCGTGAAGATCGCAGGTATTCTCGGCGACCAACAAGCGGCGTTGTTTGGTCAGACGTGCTTCCGCCCAGGCGAGGCCAAAAATACCTACGGTACGGGGTGCTTCCTGCTGATGAACACGGGTGAACGCGCAGTGGCTTCGACTTGCGGTCTGCTTACCACGGTCGGCTACAAGCTTGGCTCGCAAAATACCGTCTTCGCACTGGAAGGCAGTGTGGCGATCACCGGAGCACTCGTTCAATGGATCCGCGATAACCTCGGCCTGATTCAGAGGAGTTCAGACATCGAGTCGCTGGCACGCACGGTTCGCGACAATGGCGGCATTTATTTCGTGCCTGCGTTTTCCGGACTCTATGCACCTTATTGGCGCAGCGACGCCCGCGGCGTAATTGCCGGACTGACACGTTTTGCCAACAAAGGTCACCTTGCCCGGGCGGTGCTTGAGGCCACCGCTTACCAGACGCGCGAAGTTCTGGAGGCCATGGAAAAGGACTCCCAGATTCATCTGTTCTCGCTGCGTACCGACGGCGGCATGGTCGGGAACGATTTGCTCATGCAATTTCAGGCGGATATTCTCAAAATCCCGGTGCTCCGGCCGGTCATTAAGGAGACGACGGCCTTGGGTGCCGCGTATGCCGCAGGTCTGGCGGTGGGGTTCTATTCGGACTTGGACGATTTGCGCCAGAATTGGGCTGTGGATCAGACTTGGGAACCACGGATGGAAGAGACCCAACGTGACACATCCTACCGGCAATGGAAAAAGGCGGTCGCGCGCTCCTTCGATTGGGTGGATCCAGCTTAAGCCTGCCTCACTCGCTGTCAGGCTCACAATTGTGCTCATCAGTCATCGTCGTACCTTGGAGAAATCGAATGCCTCGAAAAGTGAAGTGGGGAATCCTGAGTGTCGCGAGCCTGGTTCGCCGGCGGGTGATGCCAGCGCTGTTGCAATGCGAAGACACCGAAATTGTCGCGATCGCTTCTCGTTCGCTCGAAAATGCCCAGTCGTTCGCGATCGAGAACAACATTTCCAAGGCTTATGGATCTTACGAGGAGCTCTTGGCCGATCCGGAGATTGAGGCGATCTACAATCCCTTGCCGAACCACTTGCACGTGCCGTGGTCGATCGAGGCAGCGCGAAAGGGCAAGCACGTTCTTTGCGAGAAGCCGCTGAGCCTTACCGTTGCAGAAGCACGAAAACTTCTCAAAGTGCGAGACGAATACAACGTCAAGATCGCCGAAGCGTTCATGGTGCGCACGCATCCGCAGTGGGTACGCACCGAAGAACTCGTTCGCTCCGGACGGATTGGAAAACTCCGCTCCTCATCCGGATACTTCAGCTATTTCAACGTCGATCCAGCGAATACGCGCAACGTCTTGGAGTATGGGGGCGGCGCTTTGTATGACATCGGTTGCTATCCGATCAAGACCACGCGTTTTGTATTTGGTGAAGAGCCGGTCCGGGTGTTCGGCTGCATCGAACGCGATCCGAGCTTCAAAACTGACCGGCTAACTTCCGCGATTCTCGAATATCCGTCCGGCCAAGCCATTTTTACTTGCAGCACACAGAATGTTTACTACCAGCGTATGCAGTTTTTCGGGACGGAAGGCCACATCTCTGTGGAGATTCCCTTTAACGCACCAACAGATCGCCCCACCCGTATCTTCGTTGATAGCGGCAAAGATCTTTTCGGCACAGGCTTAACCATCGAGTCGTTTCCTGTTTGCAATCAGTTCACGATTCAGTTTGACCTGTTCTCAAAGGCGGTCCAGGAAAATAAAGAAGTGCAGAATCCCCTCGAGGACGCTATCTGCAACATGGCCGCGATTGAGGCGGTGTTCCGTTCCGCCGAGACGGGCAAATGGGAAGCCCCGGAACGTCTCTAAACAAAAAAGGCGCCGGAATGTGCCCGGCGCCTCGTGATTCGATTCGCCTCTAAACTAGTCGTAATACTCCTGGCCCAGGTGAGTAATCAGGTCTTCGCCCATCATCCAGCGTAAGGTGTTCTTCAGCTTCATCAGTTGAATGAACAAATCATGTTCGGGATAGAGTTTCGGAGCGGTCATGGGCGACTTGAAATAGAAACTGAGCCACTCCTGAATGCCGCGCATTCCTGCGCGCTGCGCGAGATCAAGGAACAACACAAGGTCCAAAACGATGGGAGCTGCCAAGATCGAGTCCCGGCAGAGGAAATCCACCTTGATCTGCATGGGATAGCCGAGCCATCCGAAGATATCGATATTATCCCAACCTTCTTTATTGTCGCCGCGCGGCGGATAGTAGTTGATGCGGACCTTGTGGTGGATGGTCTTGTACAACTCTGGATACAAATGGGGCTGGAGAATGAATTCCAGAGCGCCTAACTTTGATTCTTCCTTGGTCTTGAAGGAGCCGGGATCTTCCAGCACTTCGCCGTCGCGATTCCCGAGAATGTTGGTGGAGAACCAGCCATTCAATCCGAGCATGCGCGCTTTGAAGGCCGGCGCAAGCACCGTCTTGAGCAGGGTCTGCCCGGTCTTGAAATCTTTTCCTCCGATCGCCACACCGTGCTGGTGGGCCAATTCTTGCATCGCAGGAATGTCAACGCTCAGGTTGGGCGCGCCATTGCCATAAGCGACACCGCTGGTGATTGCGGCCCACGCATACAGCATCGAGGGAGCGATCGCCGGGTGGTTGGCTTTCATGGCCTCTTCAAACTTCTCGGGGGTGCTGTGCACGTCGTGCTGCTTCATGAACACTTCCGTCGAGCCGCACCAGAGCATCACCAAGCGCGAACAGCCATTCTTCTTTTTGAACTTGGCGATGTCGTCTTTCACCTGCAGGGCGATGTCGTACTTGGTTTTGCCTTTCTTCACGTGCTTGCCGTTCAGCATTTTGACGTACTCGTGATCGAAGGCAGCGGTCATCGGCTTGATTCTCGAGAGGAAGGGCTTGACCGCCGCCAGGTGATGCGGGTCAAGCACGCCCGCTTTTGCCGCGGCTTCATAAGAACTGTCGGGGAAAATATCCCAGCCTCCAAAAACCATATCTTCCAGCTTCGCCAGTTTCACAAAATCCTTGATTTTCGGTGAGCGACCTTCCGTGCGCTTCCCCAGCCGAATCGTGCCCATCTGCGTTAGCGACCCCACTGGAACGGCTTTTTTCTGCCGCACCAACTCCACACCCGCCATAAACGTCGTCGCCACCGCACCCATTCCCGGCAGCAGAATTCCCAGCTTCCCCTTAGGCGGAGCAATCTTCGTAGGCTTATCCATGAATTTCCTCAGTTTTGTTGTGGTGGACCTGTGCAGGGCAAGACAGATGCAGCGGATAGGCTTGCCCAAACATTCAATTTTGGGGGATGAGGCACCGATATGCAAATAAAAACCGACGAAAATCAGCAGGAGAGGGCGTCGCGAAGAATGGATCAGCTAATTCGCAGGCTTAGCTGTGCCCGCCATTTCGAGCTCTACGTTTACCAGGGGCTTCACTTTGAGAAACCAGTTGCTGGGATCCTTGATGCCCCACTGAATATAGGGAACGTCAAATTTCGCGGTTGCCTTCCAGTGATCCGAAGCCATCTCGGCGTGTACCAGCGCTACGACCTCGTGCTCTGAGCCATGAATATTGATCGTGCCCCGCACCTTCACGTCTGAAACGCCCGACGCGGCGACGGTGCCTTCGATTTGCGAGGGCAGGAAGATGGCGTCCGGATACTTCTGGGTCTCCAGAATCTCTTTGTGCATGCGCGCGTCTCGTGAGCTGTTTCCGGAATCGCCGCTCGTGGCAAAGACAATCACTTCACCGCTGGCCTTACCTCCGGCTGGATCAAACGTCATCGTCCCACTTTTCAGGTTAAAGGTCCCATGGACGGTGTGCAGCGTAGTGTCGACGGTGTAGTGGACTTTGCTCTGGGCGGGGTCGAGATTGATTTGGATGCCCGATCTCGTTGTTTGGCTAGTGATCGAACGCGGCGGTGCCGCGACAGCCGACAGAAACACGGCCAAGCCCGCCAGCACTCCCAATGCGATCCCGGTTGACTTCCAACCTGCTACTCTCATCCGCATCCTCTCTACGCTGCGATGAATTGCCAGCCTAGCTGCGCACTCGCCGCAAGGACTTGCAGCGATGATGTGCGTCCCGTGTGAATTGCCAACAGCTTTTCAAACAATCCTGGTTGTCGCCCCATCGCCCGCATCACTCGTGCCCGGATACCATTTCGGCGCCCTAACTCTACTAACAATCTGCCCATTCGGGAGGGTCGTCGCTGCAAATCACGGTGCGCACGTGCGTATACACGCAGATCACCAGCTTCGATGGCGTTCGCGAGGGCCGCGGCCTGGCGAAACGACAAACGCAGTCCGTCGCCGGTAATCGCATCGACTCCTCCAGAAGCATCGCCGATTAGCGCAACGTTGCCCCGAGCCACATGACGCAGGCGCTGCATCACGGTCACGGCGCCCCGTTCACGGCTGGCCAGTTCGGAGCCAACTAACCGGCGCTGCAGACTAGGCAACTCCCGCAACATGCGGTCAAACCGCACGTCGTCCGCAGTGTCTCCCATCATCACGATGCAAACCTCGTCATGCGCAATCGGTGTTACATAGGCTTGAGCCCGCGATCCCCAGTAGACCTCCAGATAATCCGACCAAGGGCGAACACGGTAATGTCGCCGGACAGCTACTCGCAGTGTTCGCCGCGTGGTGTCCTCAAGTGCGGCCCACCGGCGTACGCGTGAAGCACTGCCGTCCGCACCAATGATCCAGCGGGCAGCGTTGAAACCCCTCACAAGTCGGACGCCAGTTGATTCAATACTTGCGACCGGCGCCTTCCACAACAACCTTACGCCGCAATTCTGTGCGGTTTCGATCAGCACCTGGTGCAGAACTGGGCGCCGTATTCCGATTCCTTGCCCACGAACGAAATCAGCCGCAATTTCACCTTCGTCGTGGGCGAAACGGATGCCGCGAAATGTCCACCCTGCCGCATCTGGCAGATCTACGCCCAGGCAGTTCAAGGCCGCTTGCGTTTCCGGCATCATGCCCTCGCCGCAAGCCTTGTCGATTGGGGGTGCCGCGCCATCGGCCACCGTGACCGACAGCCCTTTACGCGCGGCCGCGATAGCTGCTGCCAGCCCCGCCGGACCGCCGCCGATGACAAACACGTCGCTCTCGTTGTGCACTAGCATTCTCTTTCCACGATTGATTATCGCGCCATCTATGTGTCGCGACCTGTCACGAATGCGTCAAACGTTTATTTACACGTTTTGATCAAGCCCCGGGCTTTGGAGGACGTGGCGGGTGTATGGGCTATTTCGGCCATACTCCATGGATGCAAATTGCCGCAACACAAGATGCCCCCTGTTTGATGACACAGAAGCATTTGGGTAATGTGGAAAGGCTGGTTTGAAAGCGGGCAGAAGCGCCCGTCCGTTCGAGTTTAAGGCGATCCCTCGCGCCGCTCCTTGCCATTGACATAACTGCTTCTTATTTTCCCTTCTACTTCTATTAATTTGACTGATTGACGTTTCCCGCGCATTCTAGTACTTTCTTGGGCGACCATCATGTTCCCTGTCGCCCACGATCCACGTCTGGCTATGCGGCGTTTTGCTCCATGCGCCATTCGTGTTGTCGTGCGAGTACGCACTATTAGTATTGCGTGCCCAGCAACAGGGTGATGGCGATTTCCAGATTCCGAGCGAGTTTCGGGCCATCATCCAAAGGGGATGATGGCCCTCGTCGTTTTAGGCAGGCTCGCAGGATCTTCGGAGGATCGCGGTGTCCGACAATTCGTTGAAGCCCCGTAGTTCTGCTCTAACCGATGGCGCCAGCCGCGCCGGCGCGCGTGCGATGTTCCGCGCGGTCGGTCTGAAAGATGAAGATTTCGCCAAGCCGCTGGTGGGCATCGCCAACACGTGGATCGAAATCGGCCCGTGCAACTACCACCTACGCGAACTTGCCAGGCACGTAGCGGACGGAATTCGTGCCGCGGGCGGAACTCCCCTCGAATTCAACACCGTCTCCATTTCCGATGGCATCACCATGGGCACCGAAGGTATGCGTGCTTCGCTGGTCAGCCGCGAGGTGATCGCCGATTCCATCGAACTCGTCACTCGCGGCAATCTGCTCGATGCACTCATCGTGCTTGTGGGCTGCGACAAAACGATTCCCGGCGGAATCATGGCGCTTGCCAGACTCAATATTCCCGGCCTTGTGCTGTATGGAGGTTCGATCGAACCGGGCCACTACGAGGGCCATTCCGTAACGATTCAGGATGTATACGAAGCCATCGGCGCGCACGCCCGCGGCAAACTGTCCGATGCAAAATTGAAGGAACTCGAGTGCTCCGCCTGTCCCGGTGCCGGCGCTTGTGGCGGCCAATTCACTGCGAACACCATGGCGCTGGTTTGCGAATTCCTTGGCGTTGCGCCCATGGGGCTTTCCAGCGTACCGGCGACGAACGAAGGCAAAGCGCACGCCGGTGAAGTCGCTGGAAAGCTCACGTTGAGTCTGCTCAAGAACAATCTCACACCTTCAAAGATCATCACGAAGTCCGCCATCGAAAACGCCATCGCCGGAGTGGCCGCTACAGGTGGATCCACAAACGCCGTGCTGCACCTGCTGGCCATTGCTCGCGAGGCAGCTGTTCCGTTATCCATCGACGATTTTGACCGTGTTAGTTCAGCCACGCCGATTCTTGCCGATCTCAAACCTGGAGGCAGATATGTCGCGACTGATCTTTACGCAGCAGGCGGTACTGCGCTCGTCGCAAAGCGCATGCTTGAAGCCGGTCTCCTCCGCGGAGAGTGCATTACCGTCACCGGACGCACTCTCGCCGAAGAAGCGTCCGGCGCAAAAGAAACGCCCGGGCAAGACGTCGTCCGCGAGAAAGACAAACCGCTCAAACCGACGGGCGGCTTAGTCATTCTGAAGGGCAATCTGGCTGCCGAGGGCTGTGTGATCAAGGTGGCCGGGCACAACATCCAGAATTTCCGTGGCCCGGCGCGCGTATTCGACGGCGAAGAAGCGGCATTCGCGGCGGTCGAGCAGAACAACATCAAGGCAGGAGATGTAGTGGTCATCCGGTATGAGGGCCCGCGAGGCGGCCCCGGCATGCGAGAAATGCTTCAAGTCACCGCCGCGCTGGTTGGCGCGGGACTGGGCGATTCGGTCGCGCTGCTCACCGATGGTCGCTTTTCCGGCG
>Ga0335080_10005291_pt1 | contig 13256 bp, 13 predicted proteins | sample Lox_Sample_34_FD_206720 | JGI IMG/M metagenome (GOLD analysis project Ga0335080, IMG submission 206720) | Soil microbial communities from Loxahatchee National Wildlife Refuge, Florida, United States - Lox_Sample_3.4 | ecosystem: Environmental > Terrestrial > Soil > Wetlands | place: USA... | reverse complement strand
TCTCCTCCGCGAGCGCGCCATCGACCTCGTCGCGCGCGGGCTGGATACGTTCGCGAGCATCCGCTGCAACGGCCGCCTCCTCGGCGCGACGGCCGACATGTTCGTCGAGCACCGGTTCCCGCTCCGACGGTTCCTGCGCGCGGGGCGGAACTCGCTCAGCATCGTGTTCGATTCCCCCGTCGAGCGGCCGCAAAGGCTCGAACGGGAGCACGGCGCCCTGGAAGTCGCCCTGGAGTCTCATCGGGTCTACGCGCGGAAAGCGCAGTACTCGTACAGTTGGGACTGGGGGCCGAAGCTCACGACATCCGGCATATGGCGGGGAATCGCCATCGAGGCGTACTCGGGCGGACGCCTCGTCGACCCGTGCGCGCGCGTGATCTCCGCGACGCCTGCCGCGGCCGTCATACGCCTTTCCACGGGTGTGCAGCGGCAGGGGGGGCGGGCGCTCTCTCTCCGCGTATTCATCGGGGGACCCGACAGGGCGTCCGAACACAGCAGGGATGTCCGGGGGAGCGGCGCCCTGCTCACGGTGCACATCAGGGAGCCGCACCTCTGGTGGCCGAGCGGCCACGGCGCCCAGCCGATCTACACGGCGGTGTTCACGCTCCTGGACGGGGGCACCGTGGTCGACGAGCAGGCGGTGAGATTCGGGATCAGGACCGTGAAGCTCCTGCAGGAGAAAGACGATGAAGGGAGGTCGTTCATACTCGCGGTGAACGGCCGGAAGATCTTCTGCAAGGGGGCAGACTGGATTCCCGCCGACAGTTTTCTCCCGCGCATTCCCCGCTCGACGTACGACCGCCTGCTCCGCATGGCCCGCGATGCGAACATGAATTGTCTCCGCGTCTGGGGGGGTGGGATCTACGAGGAAGACGTCTTCTACGATCTCTGCGACCGTCTCGGGCTCATGGTGTGGCAGGACTTCATGTTCGCCTGCGGCGAGTACCCGGAGACACCCGGATTCCTCCGGCTCGTGCGCGATGAGGCGGCAAAGGCGGTGACGCGCCTGCGGAACCACCCCTCGATCGTCCTCTGGTGCGGGAACAACGAGTGCGAATGGCTGTACTGCACGGAACATCCGGGCGCGTCGCCGGATGCGATGCGCGGCGCGAAAATTTTCCGCGACGTTCTCCCGGCCGTGGTCCGGCACCTGGACGGCACGAGGCCGTACTGGCGCAGCTCCCCCTTCGGCGAGGGGTTTCCCAACAGCGAGTCGAACGGCAATCACCACCAGTGGCGGGTCTGGAGCGACTGGAAGGACTACCCGGAGTACGAGAAGGACAACGCCCGGTTCGTGACGGAATTCGGTTTCCAGGGGCCCGCCAACACGCCCACGATGAAGGCGGTGACGCTCGCGGCCGACCGCCACATGCAGAGCCGCGTGATGGAGCACCACAACAAGCAGGTGGCGGGGACGGAGCGCGTGATCCGGTTCCTTGCGGCCCACCACGCGCTCCCCGGCTCATTCGACGAATTCATCGTGAAGGGACAGCTCGTGCAGGCCGAGGCGCTCAAGACCGCCGCGGAGCACTGGCGGCGGAGGAAATACGGGACTGCCGGCGTGCTCTTCTGGCAGCTCAACGATTGCTGGCCCGTCACGAGCTGGTCGGTGATCGACAGCGCTCTCACGCCCAAGGCGGCCTACTACTTTGCGCGCCGGTTCTACGCGCCCGTCCTCGTGAGCATCAGGAATCTCGGCGCGGCGCAGGAAATCTGGGTCACGAGCGATCTCCCCGTTCCCCTCTCCGCGGAGGTCGATATTGCGCTCATCGCGTTCTCGGGGAAGGTTCTCCGGCACGAACGCCGCCTGGCGCGGCTCAAGGGGGACTCGTCGGCTAAAGTGGCGGATGTCCCGTGGAGGGGGGATGGCGGTGCAGTTGACAGGTATCTGCGCGTCCGGGTTGCGACGCCGGAAGGCGTTCTCAGCGAGAACCGTCTCTATTTCGCCGAGCCAAAGCACCTCCCGTTGCCCGACCCCGGGCTCACATGGACCGTATCGAAAACCTCGGGCCGGCTCTTTGCGGTCACCGTGTACGCGAAACGCCTGGCGCGCGCGGTGCGCGTGGACGTGGAGGGAGAGGATGTCGTCTTCGACGACAATGTCTTTGACCTGGACGGAGGGTCGTCGAAGACGGTGATGTGCAGCTCGTGGCTCACGTTCGGGAATTTCCAGCGCCGGTTGCGCGTCGGGTGGCTCAGGCAGGCGCCTTCAGCCTGAGCGGCGCCGGGCGCGGCGCCGCGGCGAGGGACGAGCGCTCAGCGATCGCCCACGTAGCGGCGTATCTCATCTCCGGGAATGCGGGCGCCGCACACCACGCTGTCCGCCCCCGCATACGGGAGGTAAATATCCCCGCGGTAGAAGTAGCAGCCGCAGGCGAATACCACGTTGTTCACCCCCAGGTCGGCGTCCCCGGTCGTTTCGGCGGCGGTCTCCGGTCGCATGAGAGGCTCGTCGCGACGGGTGATGAATCCCTCCTTCTTCGGGTCTCCGATTGCCACGGCAAGCTCGTAGACGCGCGTCCCGTCCGCCTTCCTGTTGCCGTTATGGTAGATGACGAGATAACGCCCGTCGGTGAGCCGGAGCGGCGGAGGCCCTCCCCCGGTCCACGTGTCCGCGTAGAGCGGGTTCCGCAGGGGCTTCATCAGGAGCCCGCGCGACTTCCAGGGTCCCAGCACGTGCGTGCTCTCCGCCCAGTGCGTGGACATCCTGTCGCGTCCTTCCATCGGCCGGTGGAACATGATATACTTCCCGTCGATCGTCCCCGGCAGGAGCATTCCGTTCTTGTTGTCCGCCCTGTTGAAATCCCCGTCCAGCAGGCCGTGTTTGGTCCAGGTGACGAAATCGCGCGTGCTCGCCGCGGCGATCCGCACGCTGTTCTTTTCCGATCCCGAGTGGTACGCGGTATAGATCGCGTAAAACGTGTCCCCCACCTGCGTTATCCGCGCGTCCTCGACTCCCAGGTCTTCGTACGGCTGGTCCGGCAGTATCACCGGCCTGTCGTGACGCGCCAGCAGGTCGAGCGTGGGCGAGAGGACCGCAAGCCCCACGGACGATCGCGTATAGTCGTAGTCGGGCTGCTTCGCTCCCTGCGCCCGGTAGAGCAGGAAGCACAGACCCTCCTGTGCGAGGAGGTTCTCGCGCGTCGGGGCGTCGAACGGCAGTGCACCGACGATGCGCGTCAGCATGCTCTTCTCTGTGACAAGCGCGCACGCGGGGTTAAACGTAACGCGGTTTTCCCAGGGATGATCGTCGATGCGGCGCAGGATGGGCGTTCCACCGTGCAGGCGCTGGACGCGCGGGATCAATGTCATAGGGTAAGTCCTTTCTTACGCACACGTTACGCGAAAACGGCCAAAGAAGCAACGCGGCTACGGCGTGCGGGGCGTGCGTGTTGATTTTCTGACTGCATGTCCATTCATTCAACTGTCAACGGACGGCATTCATGGCACAGAACGAACTCACGCGCGACGACATCCGCGGCATCGCGTACGGATTTCAGGGGAGCCGCGCACTTCTCACGGCGTATGAACTCGGCATATTCAGCGTGCTCGGCAGCGGTCGCCGCGCGTCATCGGATGTCGCCGCGCAGATCGGCGCAGACGCCCGGGCGACGGACAGGCTGATGAACGCGCTCTGCGCGCTTCGCGTGCTCGGCAAGGAGGACGGACTGTTCTTCAACACCGGGGCCGCCCGGGACGCGCTCGCCGGCGGCGCGGACGGCGAGCCCGGCGGGCTGATGCACACGGTGCATCTCTGGAGCACATGGAGCACGCTGACCGAGGCGGTGAAGAAGGGAAGAAGCGTCCTTCTCCCCGGTGTCAACGAGCGGGGGGAGCGATGGCTCACCGCGTTCATCGCCGCGATGCACGACCGGGCGTTCCGGCAGGCCCCGGCGGCGATCGCACAGCTTGATCTCGCCCGCGTCAACAGCGTGCTGGACGTCGGCGGCGGCTCCGGTGCGTACGCGATGGCGTTCGCCCGGACGAAGAAGGGACTCCGTGCCACGGTGTTCGATCTCCCGAATGTTCTCCCCATCACGCGGGGATACATCGGGCGGGAAGGCCTTGCCGGGGCCGTCTCGACGGTGGAGGGGGACTACCTCAGGGATGAGCTTCCGCACGGGTTTGACCTCGTGTTTCTCTCCGCGATCGTGCACAGCAATTCTCCGGAAGAGAATGGCGCGCTCATCGTCAAGTGCGCGCGTGCGCTCAACCCCGGCGGGACGGTCGTCGTGCAGGATTTTGTGATGGATGAAACACGGGTACACCCGGCCGCGGGGGCACTCTTTGCGCTCAACATGCTTGTCGGCACAGGGCAGGGGGACACGTTCACCGAGTCAGAAATTGCCGGCTGGATGACCGCCGCGGGCCTCTCGGGCGTTTCGCGCCAGGCGTCGCCATTCGGCTGGGCACAGATCGTCGGACACCTCGGAACCGGGCGCTGAGCATGGAAGAAATCCAGATTCGGACGAGCGAGGAAGGGTGGTTCACGCGGCTGGCGGACGCGTACCGGAGGAAGACGCCCGTCTTCCTTATCGATGACGCGCGTGTGGGCATCGATCCGGGTGTCGAATCACTCGCCGCCATGGGACTCAAGGCGAAACTCACACCGCGCGAGTGGTCGGCGGTGGGCGTGGCTGTGGGCATGAGCGCGGCGGGGGCCGGGATGCTCGTGCTGGCGTTTCTCGATCCCGAGCCCACGAGCAAGCTCGGGCTCATGGTGGGAGGCGGCGCTCTCTGCGTGCTGACGGGGGGAATGACGGCGGTCAGGATACTCACGAAGATCCGGCCGCCGAACGTCCAGATCGGCCCCGGGGGAATGAAGATATTCTGGACGTGAGCGGCGCGCGCGCCGATTACTCCTCTTTCATGGCGTAACCGGCCCGTTCCACCGCGCGGCGTGTCGACTCCATGATGCCCGGTCCGCGGTTGAACTCGCGCAGGGGAGGAGGGGCGACGCGCTTCAGCCGGTCCAGGATCGCCTCGGCTTCGGCGCCGGCAAGCTGTTCACATTCCTGGTACAGCCCACCTTCCTGTTCCTCCAGCGCGTTGTGCACCAGGAGTATGGCGCGTACCGTGTTGATGATCGACGCGTTTGGCGGGGGAACCATGAGCGCTGCGAGCGCCCCGTGGTCCTTCCGGATCCGGTCGGCCACGGCCAGCGGCGCGCCTCCCCCGCGACGCTGCGCCTCGGGAAGAAGCACGTTCTCCTCCATGGCGATATGGCGGAGGAGACCTTCCCGGAAGAGCCTGTAGGCGTCAATATCGATTTTGCGGGGGTCCGCCGAAGCCCGGCGGAACAGGTCATCAAGCCTGTCGTGGTCGGCGGCGAGATGGTGGTGAATGGGTCCCTGCATAGATTATCCTCCCACGGGCATGGTACGCCTTTTTCGCTTCCGGCACAATATTTACGGCGCTCGTTCGTAGTATGGGGAAACAGGAAAACATGGTGGAAGCGAGAGCTGAAACACTGACGCGGAGCTACGAGGTCGGGCGGAGGGCGGGGGATATCCGGGAGAGGCTGCTCGGGTTCATCCGGCGGCGCGTCCGGACGGACAGCCAGGCGGAGGATATACTGCAGGACGTGTTCACGCAGCTCATGACGAGCTATGACGTGGCCGCGCCCCTGGAGCAGATGACCGGGTGGCTGTACACGGTGGCCCGCAACAGGATCATCGACTGGTACAGGAAACGCCGTCCCGCCGACCGGGCGCTTGAGGAGGTCGTCGACGACGGATCGCTGACGCTGGGCGACATGCTTCCGTCCGAGGCGGAGGGGCCGGATGCGGGATACGACAGGGAGGTGATCGCCGAGCAGCTCAGCGAAGCGCTGGAGGATCTGCCGGTGAACCAGCGGGAAGTGTTCGTGATGCATGAGATCGAGGGGAGGAGCTTCAACGAGATTCGTGAGATCACCGGGGAGCCGCTCAACACGCTCCTCTCGCGCAAGCGGTACGCCGTGCTTTATCTCCGGCGCAGACTGGAGGATCTCTACCGTGAAATTTCCGAATGACGTCTCAATCAGGGAAGGAAGGGCACTATGAAACGGTGGTGGGTGAGAAAAGTGTTGCTCGGTATCGTGTTTGTCGCTGCGGCGATCGTGGTATTCGGCGGGGTGGTGATGTTCCTCTGGAACGCGACGGTCCCCGACCTGTTCCACGGGCCCGCGATCACGTTCGGCCAGTCCATCGCGATCCTGCTCCTGGCGCACATACTCCTCAGGGGCGGTCCCGGTCATTTCGGCCGGGGGTGGCGTCACGACCGGTGGAAGCGGCATTTTGAGAAGCGGCTTGCCGAGATGACGCCCGAAGAGAGGGAGAAGTTCAACGCCACATGGCGGAGCAGGTGCGGTGAGGACCCTCAAGCCGCGTCACACGTCTGAACATCGCACGGGTAAGCCATGATCGAGGAAACGATAAAGAACATCGAGGCAAGGATCCGGTCAGCGGAAGCGCTGACCGGGTCCGGGCGTCAGGAGCTTCTCCGGCTCGTCGGCACGCTCAAATCGGAGATCACGGAGCTCTCCCGCACGAGGGCGGAGCACGCGGAAAGCATCACCGGGTTCATCGACCGTTCGACGCATGAGGCGACGCGCCGGGAGAAGAACCCCGAGCTGCTCCGGCTTTCACTCGCCGGGCTCGAGGCTTCCGCGAAGGGGTTCGAGGCTTCGCATCCGAAGCTGGTCGCGAGCGTGAATTCTATCTGCACGATGCTGGCCAACGCCGGGATCTGACCGCCCGGGATTGCCCTGCCGTTGGCGAGATGCAAAGAGCGCACTTCGCATAAAGCGCTCGCAATGACCCGTCATTGCGAGGAGTGGCGGCGCTTGCGGCGCCGCAGGCGCCACGACGAAGCAATCTCCGCGGCTTTTATCAGAACAGCCCCGCAACCCATCCCACCGCCGCCGCTCCGGCCACGATCCACGCGGCGTTGATGCGCCACCGGAACACAACCACGGCCGCGGCGGCAAATATGCATGCCGTCACCACCCCGTTGAGTGTCGCAACCCCCAGCGTGACACACACTCCCGCCATCAACCCCATCGCCCCCGCGTTGACGCCGTCAAGGAAACCCTTCATCGCCTCTGATTTCCTCAGCTTCGGCACGAAAGGCCCGACAGCCATCACGAATACGAACGATGGGAAAAATATCGCCGCCGTGGAAACGATCGCCCCGGGAACGCCCAAGAGCGTGTAGCCGATGAATGTCGCAGTGGAGAGTATCGGCCCGGGTGTGAACTGGCCTACGGCTATCGCATCCAGCAGCTTTGCCTGCGTCAGCCACCCTTTCCCCCCGACGAGTCCCTCCTGGAGAAACGCCACGAGGACATACCCGCCGCCGTAGAGTATCGATCCGATCTTGAGAAAGAAGAGGCCGAGCCCTGCAAGTGTGGCGCCTCCCGGCGGAGACGGCAGCGCCGGGGCTCCCTGCAGGAGCAGGGCCCTCACCGGGAAGAGCGCCGCCGGCAATGCTGTGATCGCACCGGCAAACGTGCGGATCCTGTCCCGTTCTTTCCACGTAATCCCCGCCGCACCCGCAATGATGAGGAGTGCGAGCGCGTCCGCGCGGAGTATGCTGAGCACGGCGACCACTGCGCCCATTGCCACCTGGAACGGGTTTCTCATCAGGGGTTTCCCGAGCCGGAAAACGGCACCGAGTATCACGGCGATGATGGCGGCGCGAACGCCGCGCATAATCGTTCCAACCTCGGGCACAGTCCCATACGTCGTGTAGACAGCCGCAAAAACGAGCGTTACGAGCATCGCGGGGAGTATGAAGCTTGCCCCCGCCACGACAAGCCCCTTCACACCGCCGCGGCGGTACCCGATGTGAAGGGCCATTTCGGTCGAATTCGGCCCGGGGATAAGATTTGTCACGCCGAGCATATCCAGGAACTCCTCGTGCGTGAACCAACGCCTGCGGGTAACCACTTCCTCTTCCATCATGGCGATATGCGCCGCCGGCCCCCCGAACGCGGTAAACCCCATCCTCACGAATAGCCGTGCCAGCTCTCCAGCAGTGCTTTTGTCCGCCGTGTTGATTTTTCCCTCCGGTAGTCGTTCATTCTCCCGGGGGAATATAGTCATTGCGAGCGTAGCGAAGCAATCCGTGCGAATTTTACTCATAGAAGACGACACACGGCTAAGCTCCTCCGTCGCCCGCTGGCTCCGGGCGGAGAGCTATGCCGTCGATCTCGCCCGTGACGGCGCGGCCGGGGAGGAGCTCGCCCTGACGAACGACTACGACGCGATCATACTCGATATCATGCTTCCCCGGCAGGACGGGTGGGAAACGCTCGCGCATCTGCGAAAGGCGGGGAATCTCACACCCGTGCTGATACTCACCGCGCTCGGGGATGTCGAAAGCAGGATCCGCGGCCTCGACGGGGGAGCGGACGACTTCCTCACGAAACCGTTTCACGGGGGCGAGCTGCTGGCGCGCGTGCGTGCGCTCGCCCGCAGGCGCACAGACGTCCGCTCGGCCACGCTGGAGTATTCCGGGCTCCGTCTTGATCTCGCGACGCATACGGCGATACGTGACGGGAAGGAGATCCCACTGACGGCCAAAGAATTCGCGCTCCTCGAGATGTTTCTCATGCATCCCGGCAAAATTCTCTCCCGCCAGGCGATCTCCGAGCACCTCTGGGACATGAACTTCGACCCCCGGAGTAACGTGGTGGAGTCGTTCGTCCGCTATCTCCGCCAGAAAATCGACAGGAGTTTCGACCGCCCGCTGATCCATACGCTCAGGGGTGCGGGCTACATGCTCTCGGACGGCGGGCCGGGACGCCGGTGAACATCCATCCAGGTCTCCGGACGAAAGTGACGCTGGCGTACACGCTCGTGTTCGGCGTGATGTTGTCGGGATTTGCGCTTCTCGTCTACCGGAACACCCGCGACGCCTCGATCGCGAAGCTCGACGCCTCCATCGAAACATACGCCGGAAAGATCGAGGCGGAAGTCCAGGAACAGACCGGAGAGCGCATACTCCCCGCGCCTGAAGAGTTCCATGCGCTCTCCGCCGGCGACATCGAGAATCCCCGTTTCCTCCTGCGAGCGCTGGACGGGCGCACAGTACTCGACGACAGCGTGGTGGCACCGGTTGCGCCGGATGTGCGCCAAACGCTCCGCCGGGGGAGGATCGTAGAGACGATGCAGATCGGCGGCCGTCTCTGGAGACTCTACTCGGGTCCCGTAGAGGTGAACGATACTGTCGCGTACGTCGTGACGGTGTCGGCCTCGATGACGGCCGTTGACTCCGCTCTGGGCGCGATGCGCCTCCTCTTTCTCATAGCCATTCCCGCCGTACTCCTTCTCGCCGCGATCGCCGCGTGGCTCATCACACGGGCTGCGTTTGCTCCGGTCACGTCCATGATTGCCACGGCCGGTCAGATATCGGCGCGAAACCTCGGCGACCGGCTCGCGCTTCCGCGCGCGCACGATGAGATCAGGCTTCTGGGCGAAACGCTCAACAGCATGATGGGGAGGATCGAGAAGTCCTTTGACGCCCAGCGCCAGTTCGTGGCCGACGCCTCGCACGAGCTGCGCACGCCGCTGACAATCATGCGGAGCGAGCTGGAATTCATGACGACAAAGGGGCGCAGGAAGGGAGAGGCCGCAGAGCTGCGTGCGATCGCCGGCGAGGTTGACCGCCTTGCGAGGATGGCCGAGAACCTCCTGCTCCTCTCCAGGCTCGACGCCTCGCCCGGAGCGCTGAAACTTGCCCCCGTCCGGATCGACGAGGTCGTCGTGGAGTGCGTTCGGGTCATGTCCCCGCTGTACCGCGACCGCGGTATCTCGCTCGACGTCCGGATCGACGAAGCAACGGAGATTTCAGGCGACAGGGAAGGGATGGAGCGCGTCCTCCTGAATCTCCTCGAGAACAGCCTGAAGTTCACGAAGCGGGGAGGTCGTGTCCGCGTGGCGCTGGGACGGGACGAGGAGGGGGATCTGCCGGTCCACGTTAACGTGGAGGACACAGGCTGCGGGATCCCCCCGGGGGATCTCCCCCATATCTTCAGAAGGTTTTTCCGCGGCGAGAGCTCCCGGGGAGAAGAAGGGGGAAGCGGCCTGGGTCTCGCAATCGTCGACAACCTCGTGCGCATTCACGGAGGGATCATCGCGGTCGAAAGCGAGCGCGGAAAAGGCACAATTATGTCTATCCGGCTTCCCCTCGCGCAGAATCCTGCCTGAATACCCCGGTTTTTCATACCTATATCATATTCCCGGGTTACATTACACGGGCCTTTTTTTTACTTCTTCGCCCATCACACACGTAAAGGTATATGATGAAAACCCGCCCAATCTGTTCGCTTCTTCTTGCCTGCGCGCTGATTGCTCCCGCACTCCCGGGGCAGGAGAAACCCGTTCGGCAGAAAGACATTCCCGGCCCGGTCCTTGCGGCATTCCACAGGGCGTACCCCGCCGCTAAAATCCGGGGGACGTCGACAGAGGTGGAAAAAGGGAAAACGTACTACGAGATCGAGAGCGTCGACGGGAAGCAAGCGCGCGACATTCTCTACCTTGCAGACGGGACGGCGGCGGAGATCGAAGAAACGATCCCTGCGGAATCACTCCCTGCAGCCGTGCGCGATGCCGTCACGAAGGAATTTCACGCCTCAGATGTCACGAAAGCTGAGCGCGTGACGAGGGGTGCTGCGGTCGCTTATGAGATCCATGTCCGGCGCGGCGCGCAGCATGGATCGGTGGTCGTCGACACGGCAGGGAAAGTGGTGGAGAAGCACGCGCTCTCAACCCCGAAGAAATCGCCGGCCCACGGGAAAAAGGATGAGCATGAGGAAGAGGACGACTGAAGCTCTGGTCTTTGCGGCGCTGCTCGTGGTCTCGCGTGCCGCCGCGCAAACGACACTGGACCTCGCGGCGTGCATTGCCGCCGCCGAGAAAAACAGTCCACTGCTCAGGATCGCCGACAATGCGATGCGCACGGCATCCCTGGCGCGTTCCGAGCTGAACACGACGGGACTTCCGCAGGTACAGGCGATCATGGACGCGACCTACCTCCCCGTCCCTCCCCGCTACGGGTATGACCCCGCGATCACCGACGGCGGCGAGGTCCGGGGGACGCTTTCCGTACGCCAGTCTCTCTATGATTCGGGCGTGCGGGGATTACGACTGGATCAGGCGGACGCCGACCTGGAACGTGTCGGGCACGAGCGGCGCCAGGCCTCCCTCGACCTCACGCTGGCCGTTACGCAGGCGTTCTACGACGCGATGCGGGCCCACGAGGAATCGACTCTTCAGGCGGAGAGCGTGGATGAGCTTGAAACGTACCGGGTTCTCGTCGACCGCCTGTACCGCGGCGGCAGCGCCAGCGCGACTGATCTCCTGAAGACGGAGCTCCAGGTCTCGAACGCCCGGCTGGCCCTGGCGAAGGCCGTGGAGGGGGAGCACGGGGCTACAATCGCGCTGGAGGAAGTGATCGGTCTCCCGCCGGATACTGCGCTCACGCTCAGCGGTTCGCTCGCCGATTCGACCCCCGCTGCCGACACGACGCTCCCGCAGCAGGTCGACCCGGACGCCACCGTGGACATGACGATTGCCGCGCTCCTGGTCAACCGCAGCGTGTTCGACGAGGATATAGCCCGCCACGAGAGGCTTCCCGACATTTCACTCTTCGCGGATGCAGGGTATCTCAGCTCGGGGGATAACCTCCGTCTCCCGACGTCCGAGCGGTTGAACGGGTTGGGGTACGAAGTCGGCATCGGCATCCAGCTTCCCATACTCAACTGGGGAGCGACGGGCTTCCGCGCGGAACAGCGGGAGGTTGCCACGGACGATCTGCGCAACAGGAAAGAACTCCTCCGGCGGTCGATTGTCTCCGATGCCATGCGTCTCCGCATTGAGCTCGCCGGGGTGCGCCGGCGGCTCGGCGTGCTCCGCGAGAACCTCGGGAAAGCGCGCGACAATTTTGTGCTCACGAAATCGAAATACGCCGCGGGCGCATCGCTGACGCTCGAGGTCCTCGCCGCTGAGCAGGCGGTGATCGACGCCCGGGCGGCGCACATCGAAGCGCTCGCCGATATCCGCGTGCTGACGGCCAAACTGGAACGTCTCAACGCCCATTGACATTTGCCGCCATGAAGACCGCCCTGTGCCTCGTATGTGCGCTACCTCTCTTCGCATGCCTCGCCGGCTGCGCGAAACACCATGCGGAGGATGATGACGAAGCCGCCGCCGTAACGCCGGTTGTATCCGTGAAAACCGCGCCGATCGTTCGGGGCACTATCGACGTCGTCGCCACCGCGACGGGCGCCACGGACGCGGTCCGCAAGGAGAAGATCGTGGCGCCGATCGGGGGCGTCCTGATCGCGCTGAAGGTCCTGGAGGGAGCGTCCGTCCGGAGGGGAGATGTCGTCGCGGTGATACAGCCGAAAGAGACGCGTGCGGCGATCACCGGCGCCGAAGCGCTTCTCCGCGACGCTACGACAGACAGGGAACGAGAGGAAGCGCGGCGCGCCATGGAGCTTGCCCGCCGCAGCGCAAACAACCTCGAGGTCCGGGCGACGACCGACGCGGTCGTGGCTACCCGGAGCGTGACGGAGGGAGAGGTCGTCGCCGAAGGGGCTGACCTCCTCACGCTCGTCGATCTCGGCACGCTCGATTTCGTCGCCGATGTCCCGTTGCTGGACGTCGACAGGGTGCGCACGGGCCAGAAGGCCCTGATTGTCTTCCAGTCCCTCCCGGGACGGCGATTCGAGGCCCGGGTAGAGGCGGTCAATCCCCGTTCCGACGCGCAGAGTCAGACGGTGCGGGTGCGGCTCTCTTTTGCGGGACTCGGCGCAGACCGGCGACTCCTCAGGACAGACATGGGCGGCGTTGCCTCCGTTGTCACGGGTGTTCACCCGGGCGTCCTCATTGTGCCCAAAGCAGCCGTGCTCAGGAACGACGAGACAAACGCGACCAGTGTTGTTCTCGCTACGCCGGATTCGCTGGCCATGGTCGTTCCCGTCGACGTTGGCGCGCGGACGGATTCCACTGCGGAGGTTTCAGGCAAGGGGCTCGCTCCGGGCGCGCTGGTTGTCATAGAAGGCAACTACGCGCTCGCCGACTCCACCCGCATCGCGCCGGCGCGCTAGGCTCCCGATGACGCTCTTCGACTACGTCCGTCGCCACGCACGTGCCATCCTCTTTACCGTGGCGGTTCTCACCGCCTCCGGCGTGGCGTTGCTGCAGCGGATGCCCGTCTCTCTTTTCCCCGATGTCACATTCCCCCGGATCGTCATCCTGGCGGACAAC
>Ga0335080_10005290_pt1 | contig 13256 bp, 11 predicted proteins | sample Lox_Sample_34_FD_206720 | JGI IMG/M metagenome (GOLD analysis project Ga0335080, IMG submission 206720) | Soil microbial communities from Loxahatchee National Wildlife Refuge, Florida, United States - Lox_Sample_3.4 | ecosystem: Environmental > Terrestrial > Soil > Wetlands | place: USA... | reverse complement strand
GGCGGCCCCTGAGATACAATCGCCCGCCATTCTAACCGCCGACCGCCGGCAGGAGTGATCCCCGTGGAGATGAAAGTCGCCGAGCCGCAGTTTCCGACGATCGGCTCGCACCCCCAGGGCACGGATTCCGCCAGCCCCTTCGAAGAAATGATGTCCCGGTTCGACCTGGCCGCCCAGAAGCTGGGCCTGGACCCCGGCCTCTACAAGGTGCTTCGCGAGCCGGTCCGCGAGACCAAGGTCTCGATCCCGATCGGCATGGACGACGGCCGCATCGAGGTCTTCATCGGCTACCGCGTCCTCCACAACATCGCCCGCGGCCCGGGCAAGGGCGGCATCCGCTACGACAAGAACGTCACGCTCGACGAGGTCCGGGCGCTCGCGGCCTGGATGACCTGGAAGTGCGCGGTCGTGAACATTCCGTTTGGGGGCGCCAAGGGCGGCGTCATTTGCGATCCGGCGTCGCTCTCGCGTGGCGAGCTCGAGCGCATCACGCGCCGCTACACCGCCGAGCTGATGGACCAGTTCGGCCCCGAAAAAGACGTCCCGGCCCCCGACATGGGGACCAACCCGCAGACGATGGCGTGGGTGATGGACACGTACTCGATGCACGCGCGCCATACGGTCACGTCGGTCGTGACCGGCAAACCCCTCTCGCTCGGCGGCTCGCGCGGACGTGTCGAAGCGACGGGACGCGGGTTGATGCTGATCTGCCGCGAGGCGGCGCCCCTCAAGGGCTTCACGCTCGCCGGCAGCCGCATCGTGGTTCAGGGATTCGGCAACGTCGGCTCGATCGCCGCGCGCATGTGCCACGACGCCGGCGCGAAGATCATCGCCGTTTCGGACATCCAGGGCGGCATCGTGAATCCGAAGGGCATCGACATCGCAAAACTCCAGGCGCACTACGAGAAGGCCAAGAGCTTCGAGGGATTCGCCGGCGTCGAGACGATTTCGAATACCGACCTGCTCGAGCTCGACTGCGACATCCTGATCCCGGCCGCCAACGAAAACCAGATCCGCGGCAAGAACGCGCCCAACATCAAGGCGAAGATCATCGTCGAGGGCGCCAACGGCCCGACGACGCAGCGCGCCGACGAGATCCTCCGCCAGAAAGACGTTCTCGTCGTGCCCGACATCCTCGCCAACGCCGGCGGCGTGACCGTGTCCTACTTCGAGTGGGTCCAGGACCGCGCCGGGTTCTTCTGGCGCGAGCAGGAGGTCAACGAGCGGATGGAGGACATCCTGGTCCAGTCCTTCCGCGACGTGGCCGCGATGGCCGAGAAGTACGGCGTGACGTTCCGCATCGCGGCCTACATGCTCGGCATCCAGCGCGTCGCGCACGACACGATGGTGCGCGGCCTGTACGCCTGACACTTTCGCGCGGCGGGCCGAGTACGCGCACGACACCGTCAGCGGTATCCTGGCCCGCCGCGGAAGAGAGACTTCAAAGTTAGCTCGGCGAGGTGAGTCGCAAGAGCTTGGCCTCCCCTGGTCAACGCTCGCTCCGGCTCCCGCGGCGCGAGGCTCCTCCGCTCGATTACTTCGCGGAGACTCCTCGCGCCGCGCGCAGGGAGTCCCGGTGTCGTCGACTAAGTATTCGGAGGCCGCTGTCCTCCCACGAGAATCACACGCGGCTTGAGCTCCGGCAGCTCGCGCGCGAGCTTGGCCTCGAGCTCGACGAGCGTCGCCGCGACGGCCTTGCGCCAGGCGGGATCGCGCAGGGCGAGCGTCAACCGCCGGCCCGACAGCTCGACCGGCTCGATCTTCCGCGAGAGGGGCTCCCCCACGATCCTTCCCCAGCGCGCCTGAAGCCAGGCGAGCGCCGTCTCGCCCTTCGCCGCGCGGCGCAGGAGGCCGTCGGCCGCCGCGTCGAGCCGCGTGAATCCGGCGTCCGGCTTCTTCACGGCTCGAGCTCCCCGCGGGTCCGCTCGCGCGGCCCGGCCTCCGCGGGCGCGGCCCTCAGCGGCTTCTCTCCGGCGAGGACGCGGCGCACGTCCTCGACGACCATCCGCGCCATCTCCCGGCGCGTCTCGAGCGTCGCGCTGCCCGCGTGCGGCATGAGGACGACCCGGTCATCGTCGAGGAGCGCGGGCGTGATGCCCGGCTCGTTCTCGTAGACGTCGAGGCCCGCCCCGGCGAGATGCCCCGCGGCGAGCGCCTCGGCCAGCGCGCTCTCGTCCACGATGGGCCCGCGCGCGGTGTTGAGCAGGTAGCTTCCTGCCTTCATTCGGGCCAACGTCTCCCTGCCGAAAAGACCCCGCGTCTCGGCGGTCAGCGGGGCGTGAATCGAGACGACGTCGCTCCGGCGCAGGAGGTCCTCGAAGGAGACGCGAGGCGGATCGTCCGGGTCGGCCTCGTCGCGAGGAGACCGGCCCGCCGCGAGGACCGTCATCCCGAACGCCCGGGCCCGGCGCGCCACGGCCCTCCCGATGCGGCCGGGGCCCACGATCCCGAAGACCTTCCCCTTGAGATCCGTCCCGAGGAGAAGCTCCGGCGCCCAGCCCGCGAATCTTCCGGAACGCACCATCCGGTCGCCCTCGATGACCCGCCGCGTCAGGGCAAGCAGGAGCGCCAGGGTCAGGTCCGCCGTCGCTTCGGTCAGCGCTCCGGGCGTGTGCGTGACCGCGATGCCCCGCGCCGCGGCCGCGGCGCGGTCGATGTTGTCCACGCCGACGCCGTAATTGGCGACGACCTTGAGGTTCGGACCGCCTTCGAGCACGCGCTCGGTGACCGGATCGGACACGAGCGTGATGAGAGCCGCCGCCTCGCCCACCTCCGCCGCCAGCTCGAGCTCGCTCGGCGTGTAGCCGAGCACACGGACCTCGTGGTCGGGCGCGAGGGTCGAGAGGGAAGGTTCCGGAAGCGCGTGCGTCGCGACGACGACCGAGGACACTCGCGGGAGTCTAGCAGGGCGCCGTCGGCGAATGGGGCTCCCTCGCGGTAGAGTCGCCGCCAGAATTCATGCCGGCCGCGCGATTCCGGATCCGGTCATCGGCACTCGCCGAGCTCGCCCTCCTCGCACTCTGGACGCTCTTCGTGACGCGGCCCTACGCCGACTTCGATCCCCGGAGGACACCCCGCGGCGGCGAGTTCCTTTCGAACATCCAGACCCTGCACGCCTGGGAATGGGCCCGGACCTGCGGGCTCTGCAGTCTCTGGTACGGAGGCGTCAACGGCGGATTCCCCGCCGCCGCGGAGCCCACGACGAGCGCGCTGCATCCGGTCGCCGCGCTGCCCGCCCTCCTCCTCGGCGCCGTCAACGGCGCGAAGGTCGCGCTCGTCGCATCCTTCTTCCTCGCGGGCCTCGCGCAGTGGCTGCTCGGAACGGTCCTCGGCCTCCGACCGGTCGCGAGACTCTGGGCCTCCGGTCTCGCCGTGGCGGCGGGATCTCTGGCGGCGTACATGTCTCTCGGCGACATGTCGCTCGTCCTCGGGAGCGCCGCCGCCGCGCTCGTTTGGCCGGCTCTCTTGCGCCTCGCGCGCACCGGCGACGCGCGGGACGCGGCACGGCTCGGCGCCGCCGGAGCCTCGCTGCTCCTCGCCGGAACCGGCTATATGCAGGCCGGAACCCTGTTCCTCGGGCTCGCGACGGTGATCCTGCTGCCTCCCGGGCGGCGGGCGCCGATCCTTCTTCGTTGCGCCTTCGCCGTCGCCCTCGCGCTCCTCCTCGCCGCGCCGCTGCTGCTTCCCTTCCTGCGATTCCTGCCGTTCATCCGAAAGGATTTCGACGCGGCCTTCCCGAGCGCCCAGCCGTTTCTCGACGTGTCCGCGAATCTGGTGAACTCCGACCCGACCTCGTTCTTCTCGAAGAGATTTCACGGCGTCGCGGGAATCCCCGCGTACTACGCGCTCTACGTCGGCTGGGTTCCTGTCCTGCTCGCCGGGTGGGGACTCGTGAGCGCAAAGGGGGATCGCGCGCGACGCCGCGAGTCCCTCTTTCTCGCGGCGCTCGTCGTTCTGGCGCTCTGGCTGGCCAGCGCGGGGCCGCAGCGTCTGCTGATCGGTCTTGGGCCGCCGGGCCCGATTGCCGATGCGGTCGCGGGCCTTCGCTACACGGGACTCATGGGAGGCCTGGCGATCCCGCCCCTCATGGGCCTCGCCGGGCTGGGGCTCGACCGGGTCCTCGCGCGGCCCTGGCCCCGGCCGTGGCCTCGCCTCGACACGCGGTGGCTCCTCGCCGTTCCGCTCGCCGCCGCGCTCGTGTCGGTGGCGCGCTTCGGATCCGGGTGGATCACCACGGAGACGCCGCCCCCCGAGGTCGCTCCGGTGATCGAGGCCCTTCGCATGCCCGGACTCGAATGGGTCTGCACGCCCTTCGGCGAAGGGTTCTGGATCGAGACGGCTCTGGAGAACGGGCTCAAGCTCACCGACAACGCATACTTCACGTGGCACTGGGACCGGAGATACCTCCCCGCGCCGCGCCTCGCCGCCACGCGCGGCCAGCGTCCGCCGGGGTTGCCGGAGGACGACGCGGGCGTGACGGAGCGTCCGCCCGTACACGGCATCCGGATCGTCGAGGTCGCCGGCGCCGAGTACGCGGCGGTCCTCGGCCCCGACGGCCGCGCCACGCCGTGCCGGGCCCGGGGCGTCGGCGGAGACCTCGACGTGACGTGCGAGGCGCGAGTTCCGGGAACGCTGGTGGTCCGGGAGAACTCGTATCCCGGCTGGCGTGCCGCGGCCGGCGATCGCGCGCTCGCCCTGCTCCCGGGCGACTGGCTCTCGGTCCGGATCCCGGCGGGACGCTCCGACGTCCGGTTCCGCTACCGTCCCTGGGACGTTCCGGCGGGGCTCGTTCTCTCCCTCGTCGGACTCGTCATCGCCGCGCGCGCTTCACGATCCCCGCTTCTCCACCGCGCGGCCCGAGAAGAACACCGCCGCGCCGACGCCGAGGAGAGCCAGCTCCAGCCGCACGTTTCCTCCGAGCGCGCCCGCGAAGAACGCGAGGCCGGTCACCACGAGGCCGAGAAACTGCAGGGCCCGGCCGGCGGTCCGCACGAACCTTCCGCTACGGCGCCGCGGAGACGGTCACGCGCGTGATGCGGTCCCACTGCTCGATCCGCTCGACGACGTCCTGCCCCGCGGTGACTTGCGCGAAAACCGTGTAGATGCCGTCGAGATGCGGCTGCGGCGCGTGGGTGACGAACCACTGGCTGCCGCCGGTGTCCGGACCCGCGAGCGCCATCCCCACGGTGCCCGTCTCGTACGGAATCCGGTTGTTTTCGTCGCGGATCTCGTAGCCGGGGCCGCCGTTCCCCGTGCCGGTCGGGTCGCCGTCCTGGACGACGAAGTCGGGCACGACGCGGTGGATCGCGACACCGCCGAAGAAGCCCTTCCGCGCGAGGTCGAGAAAGTTCGCCACCGTCAACGGCGCGGCGTCGCCGCGCATCGTCATCGTGAAGGTGCCCCGCGGGGTCTCGACCTCGGCCTTCCACGGCCGGGAAGTCTCGGCGAGGATCGCCGCATAGTCGGCCGCCGACCGGGAGATCTTGTATTCGGGAGCGGGAAGCGCCGACGCGTCGGCCCGGAAGTCGCGCACGAGCGCGCGCCGCGCCAGCCGCTGCACGAGCGTCTTCGGGAGCTGGTAGGCGGCCTCGACGACCTCGCGCGCGCCGGGGACGCTCCGCAACTTCTCGGCGGCCGCGATGGCGGCGATCGAGACGTCGGGAGCGGAGTCGGCGGCCGCCTTGCGCACCGCCTCGCGGAGGCCGGGCACGACCGAGGCATCGTTTGAGAGGGCGAGCGCCTCGACGGCCGAGGCCCGTACGCCGGCGTCGGGATCCGAGGCCGCGGCGTCGATGAGCGCCCGGTTGTTGCGCGCGGACTCTTCGGTCTGGATGCTCGAGAGCACCGCGATGCGGACGAGGGGGTCGCTGTCCGCCGCGAGCTTGGCGCGGTACGGCGCCGCGGACGCGTCCGGGAGATACCCGAGGCTCTCGGCGGCGGCCGCGCGAAGCGGCGCCTCGGTCGAGGCCGACGCCGCTTCGAGCGCCGGGCGGGCGCGGTCGCGCAGCGCGGCCACCGCGGAGAGGAGCGCGACGTGCCGGCGCCGTCCCTGCCCGGTCGTTGCGACCGACCAGATCCGGGTCAGCGCGTCGCGATCCGCGGCCACGAACTGGCGCAGCAGCGCGAGGGCGGGGATCGCGAGGTTCGGGTTCGCGTCCTGCGACAGCGCCAGGACCCGAGCCCGTCGGTCCGGCTCGACCGCCGCCCCGGGATTCTTCTCGAGCACGGCCTCGAGCGCCGTCAGGCTGCTCGTGACGAGGTGCGGCTTTCCGCTGTCGAGAGCGGCCGCGAGCGGCGTCAGGGATTCCTTGCTGGCCAGGATGCCGAGGGCGCGCGCTGCCCCGGCGGCGACGTCGGCGTCTTCGTCGCCGAGGGCGGTCGTCAGAGCGGCCCGCGATTTCTCGATCGGCTTGCGCGCCAGCGCGTAGAGAGCCGCACGGCGCACCCGCGTGTCGGAGTCGGAAGCGTAGGCCTGGGCCGCGCCCGTCGAGGCGTCGTCGGCGAATCGCCAGAGCGACTGGAGGAACGACGCGCGGGGCTCGGGGCTCGCGACCTTCGGAATGGCCGCGACGAGGGCGTCCTCCCCGTCGCCGCGGCCCAGGACGCCGATCGCCCGCGCGGCGCTCGAAGCCGCCGCGGGATCGGGATCCGAAAGGAGCCCGATCAGCGCCGGCGTCGCCCCGGCGTCCTCCAGCAGCTGGCAGGCGAACGCCGCCGCCGCGCGCACGGCGGGTGCCGGATCCGTCAGGAGTCCTTCGGCGAGCGGGCGCCCGCGATCGTCGCCGATCCGGCCCGCGGCGAGCGCGGCGTGCTCGCGGACCGAGGCGTCGGCGGACTTCGCGGCGGACTCGAGAAGGCCCGCGTCCCAGGCCCGCCGATCCTCGAGCTGCAACAGGAGAGCGCGCGCCTCGTCGGGTGACGCGAAGCGCGGCGGGGCGGCCGGGGCGGGAGCACGGGAGGAGGCGGCGGCGGGCGGCGGCGTCGAGCTCGCGCAGCCCAGCCATCCCGCTGCAATTGCCGCCGAGACGAGGAGACTCCCGAAGCCGCGTTTCACACGCATCCCGCCCTCCTTCGTCGTCCGGGAGAGAAAAGCGTCGCGATTATAGGAGAACCGCGTTCAGGCACCGACGAGCAGGCGGTCGCCGAGCGCGTCCGGCAGGCCGGCACGCAGGATCTTTTCGCGCGCCGCCGGGACGTCGTACGGCACGCGCTCGAAGAGGACCTCTCCGCGGCCGGCATCGTAGACCGCGAAGGCCGCCGCCGTGTTGCGGTCGCGCGGCTGGCCGATCGAGCCCGGATTGATGAGGTAGCGGCGACCGCGCTCGAGCTTCCAGACCTCGCGCGGACCGCGCACGACGTCCACGCGGATCCCGTCGGGCTCGAGCGTGAAGACCGAAGGGATGTGGCTGTGGCCGAAGAAACAGAGGTCGAGCGCGATCGACCGGAAGTTCCAGGCCGCATCGCTGTCAGAAAAGATGTAGGCGTCCTCGTCGAGCGGCGAGCCGTGGCAAATCACGAACTTCCCGTCCACTTCGACGGGCCCGACGGGGAGATCGCTGAGAAACGTGCGGTTGGCGTCCGAGAGGGTCTCGGACGTCCAGCGCGCGGCGAAGAGAGCGACGGGGTTGAACATCCGGCCGGGATCGAGCCCGGCGGCGACGCGGTCGTGGTTTCCGCGCACGAGGACCTTGGGCCGGCGCAGCTTGCGCACGCGGTCGATGACGGCATTGGGGTCGGCGCCGTAGCCGACGAAGTCGCCGAGCACCACAACGCGCTGATACGAGCGGCCGCGCGCCCGGGCGAGGACCGCGCCGAGGGCCTCCAGGTTGGCGTGGATGTCCGAAAGGATGAGGTAGCGCAAGGGCGGCCCGGCGTCAGGCGCTTGCCGAGACCAGTGCGACCGCAGGCCCCTCGAGCGCGTGGAGCACGCGGTCGGCCGCCTCGTCGAGCGTCTCGGTTCCCTCGAGTGTCACGCGCAGGCTGCCCATTCTATAGAAGGGGTCCCGCTGGGCGAACAGCCGCGCCGCCTGCTCGACCGACTGGAAGAGCGGCCGGTCCGCCTTGCCGGCCAGGCGGCGCGAGAGCACCGGGAATGGAACGTCGAGGAACACGACGCGCCCGAGACGCCGCATGGCCCGGCGATTCTCCTCCGGGATGTAGGCCCCGCCGCCCGTCGAAACGACGACATTGGCGAGCGATTCGGTGCCGGCGAGGAAGACCGCCTCCCGCTGGCGGAACGCCGGCTCGCCGGACTCCTCGAAGAGCGCGCGCACGGTCAGGCCCGAGGCCCGCTCGATTTCGGCGTCCACGTCGACGAACGGAACGGCGAGGCGCGCCGCCAGCCGCCGTCCGATCGCCGTCTTTCCGCAGCCCATGAATCCGACCAGATAGATCCGCCCGAGCGGGCGGCGACGGCGGATCCGGTCGAGGGCGCGGCGCGCGTTCCCTTCGATCGCGCCTTCGGAGAGAAGCCCGCCGACCATCGCCACCGAATCCGCGCCGGCGTCCAGGACCTCATCGAGGTTCTCGGGCGTGATGCCGCCGATCGCGACGAGCGGCTTCGAGCGGCCGTGCGCGGCCCGCGCGAGCATCTCGAGCCCTCGCGCCGGACGCTGCGTCTTCGTCGCGCTCGCGAAAACGGGCCCGAAGGCCACGTAGTCCGGTGCCCCATCCCGGAACGCGGCCCGCGCGGCATCGGGATCGTGCGTCGAGACGCCGATGAGCGCCCGCGGCAAGAGGCGGCGCGCGTCGGCCGCGGACAGGTCGTCCTCACCGAGGTGGACCCCCACGCCCGCGACGCGGGCGACGTCGACCCGGTCATTGACGAAAACGAGCGCGCCGTCGGCCCGCGCCCGTTCCGCGACCGTGTCCACCGCCTCGAGGAGCTCGCGATCCGGCATCGCCTTCTCGCGAACCTGCACGCAGCGAACGCCGGCCACGAGCAGACGCCGCGCGATCTCCGGCACGCTGTCGATGCCCGCGACGGCGCGGTCGGTGATCGCGTACAGGGGTGGCAGGAGGTGGTTCGAGGACATGGAAGAAGTTTTCAGTTGAAAGTCTTCAGTTGTCAGTTCCGAAACTGAGAACTGAGAACTGAGAACTGACAACTTCCTTCACGACGCCCGCGCGAAGCGCTCCATGAAGCGGGTCGAGAGACGGCCGTCCAGAAAGTCGGGCTCGTCGAGGATGCGCCGGTGCATCGGGATCGTCGTCTGGATGCCCTCGACGACGAAGAGGTCGAGCGCGCGCCGCCCGCGGGAGATCGCCTCCGCGCGGTCGCGCCCGCTGACGATGAGCTTGGCGATCAGGGAGTCGTAGTGGGGCGGAATGACGTACCCCTGGTAGGCAGCCGTGTCCACGCGCACGCCTGGCCCTCCCGGGGGATGGAACGCGACGATGCGCCCGGGCGACGGCGTGAATCGCTCCGGGTCCTCGGCGTTGATCCGGAACTCGATCGCGTGGCCGCGCGGCGTCAGGGACTGGCCCGCGAAGGTCAGGCGCTCGCCCGCGGCCACGGCGATCTGCTCCTTGACCATGTCGATCCCCGTGACTTCCTCGGTCACGGGATGCTCGACCTGGAGACGCGTGTTCATCTCCATGAAGTAGAAGCGGCCGCTTCGGTCGAGCAGGAACTCGACGGTGCCGGCGTTCTGGTAGTTGACGGAGCGGGCGGCACGCACGGCCGCCTCGCCCATGCGCGTCCGCAGGTCGTCGTCGAGCGCCGGGGAAGGCGCCTCCTCGATCAACTTCTGATGCCGCCTCTGGATCGAGCACTCCCGCTCGCCCATGTGCCCGAGGTTGCCGTGCCGGTCGCCGAAGATCTGGAACTCGATGTGCCGGGGCTCTTCGACGTACTTCTCGAGGTAGACCTCGGCGTTGCCGAAGGCCTTCTCGGCCTCGGCGCGCGCCGTCTCGAAGGCCTCCTGGAGCTCCCGCTCGTCGCGGCCCACCCGCATGCCGCGCCCGCCGCCGCCCGCCGACGCCTTCAGGATGACCGGGTAGCCGACCTTGCCGGCGAAAGACAGCGCCTCATCGATGTTCTCGACCGGGCCGGGCGAGCCGGGGACCGTCGCGACGCCGGCGGCGGCCACCGTTTGCCGCGCCACCGACTTGTCGCCCATCCTGCGGATCGTATCGGGCGTCGGGCCGATGAAGGTGATGTGGCAGTCCTGCAGGATCTCGGCGAAATAGGCGTTCTCGGAGAGGAACCCATAGCCGGGATGGATCGCGTCCGCCTCCGTGATCTCCGCCGCCGAAACGATGGCGGAGATGTTCAGGTAGGAGGCGGAAGACGGCGCCGGCCCGATGCAGACGTCCTCGTCGGCGAACCGGACGTGAAGGGCGTCCCGGTCGGCCTCGCTGTAGACGGCCACGGTACGGATCCCGAGCTCCCGGCAGGCCGAGATGATCCGCAGCGCGATCTCGCCCCGATTGGCGATGAGGATCTTTTTGAACACAAGCGATCAGCTCTCAGCTTACGGCTCTCAGCCAGAATCCCGATGGATCCCGTCCGGCTGACAGCGGATAGCTGAAGGCTGAGAGCTCCTTCACGCGGCGAGGCGGATCGCGAACAGCTTCTCCCCGTACTCGACGGGCTGGCCGTTGCGCGGAAAGACCTCGACGATCTCGCCTTCGACGTCCGACTCGATCTCGTTCATCAGCTTCATCGACTCGATGATGCAGAGGATCTTGCCGCGGGCGATTCTCTGGCCGACCTCGGCGAACGGATCCGACTCGGGAGAGGGCGCGCGGTAGAAGGTGCCGACGATTGGAGAGGTGATCACGTGCAGGCTCGCGTCCACCTCGGGGGCGGCGGCGGCGGCCGGCTCGGCGGCCACTCCGGGGTGCGCCATCGGCGGGGCGTACGAAGTCATGGCGAGAGCCGCCGGCACCTTCGACGCCGCCTCGATGCGGACCCGGAACCCGGCCTGCTCGATCTCGAGCGCCGACAGGCCTCGTTCGCAAGCGAGGTCGATGAGCTCCCGGATCTCTTTGTACGAGAGCATTGCTCTACAGCAGCTCCTTCTCGAGGGTCAGGGCGGCCTTGCGCAACTCGAACCGGCCCCGGCCGAAGTTGCCTTCTTTCGAGAGCAGGAGCAGCAAATAATACTCCTCGGTCACCCGCGAAAGAATCGCCTTCCCCGTGTCGGTCACGAGGCATAGCTGTTGGACCTCGCCGCCGTCGCCCTCTCCGGGACGCGACGACTTCACGAACGCGCCCATCTCGGCCGCCACCGACTCGATCGAGACTCCCTCCTTCGGGCCGAACGTGTCGATCGGGATGCCGTCGACGCCGACGAGGGAAACCGCTCGCGTGCCTTCGACGCGTTCCGCGATCCGGCGCAGTGTGTCCTGAAAGACGTTCATCGGAGACCTCACCCGAAGAGGCGGGCGAAGCTTATCCGGCCTGGAGGACGGAAAGCCACTGCCTCAGGGCGCGAATCTTCTTCCAGCGTCGGTCGAAGGCCGGGTCGCTCGACGTCGAGACGCCGATGCCGGACGGCAGGAGACGCGCCTCCGCGTCCCGGCGCAGGCGGCGCAGCTCCTCATCGAAGGGATTGGCCGCCACGAGCTCGTCGTAGATCCGCAGCGCTTCGGCGTAATGGCCCTGGGCGAAGTAGAGGTCGGCGAGCGTGCGTCCCTGCGGCTCGGACTCGAGTGAAGGCGGGGCCGGCGCCTCGGCTGCGGGGGCCGGCGCGGCCGGGGGCTTTCCCAGGATCTCCGAGATGCGCAAGGCGCGGGTCGCGACGTCCTCCGGCGGAGAGGCCTCCCGGGCGACCGGAGCCGGAGCCGGCGCGACCGGAACCGCACCGGGAAAGTCGGGCGGCTCGAACGAGACCGGCGTCAGATCGAACGGCTCTTCCGGCGCGCCCCCGACGGGCGAAGTCGCGGGCCCCGTGCGCCGAACCGGCCCCCGGGGCTCCTCCAGGAAGGTGGGCGGCGGCGGGACCGGCCCGGCGGTCGCCGCCGCGGGCGGCATCGGCGGAGGCGGAGCGAGCGATTTCTCCAGTCGCGCGATCACCTCTTCGACGGAGCGGTCCCCGGAGAGCGCGCGATAGAGCTTGTACTTCTTGACGGCCTCGAGGTTCTCGCCGCGGGAGAGGTGGATGTCCCCGAGCGATTTCGCCGAGACGAGGTTGCCGGGGTCGGCCGCCAGGACCTTCGAGAAGGTCGCGATCGCCTCGGTGGCCTGGCCCGCCTCGAAGTGCGCGCGGCCGAGCGCCACCTGCGCCGAAAGATAGCCGGGATGGGACAGCAGGCCGCGCTGGAGCGTCGCGAGGGCCTCCGAGAGCCGCCCGGCCTTGCGGTACTCCTCCGCGAGGGCCAGAAAAAGCCGGGAGCCCGGATCGAGCTCGATCCGCCGCTCGAGATCCCGGATGCGGGCCTGCGCCGCCGCGTCAGCCAAGACTCGAAAAAGGCAACCGCCCCCCGAGGGGGGCGGCGGCCATCCTCGATCGCTTCGAGACTAGGAGCCGGTGCACGGCAGCAGATAGGTAAAGCCGCCGGCGAAGGTCGCGCTGCAGGTCGTAGCGACGTTTGTGACGACGATGTCCTGCGCGCCGCCCGCCGGCAGGAGCGTTCCGTCGGTCGCCCCGCCGCAGGTGGGAGGCGCGACGGTCGTTTCGGGAATGTGCACGGTGATGGAGGTTCCCGACGGAGAGACCGCCGTCACCGGGACCTGCCGTCCGCCGAGCGCCACGCTGACTCCGGCGATGCTCGTCGGGAAGTTGATGCCCGAGATGATCAGGTCGATGCCCGATGCCGGGACCTGTCCCTGCGCCGGGGCGACGCCCGTCACGACGGGGCCGGACTCGGACACGAGGTACGTGAAGGTCTGCCCCTGCGCCGTCTCGCCCGTGTCGATGTTGGTGACCACCATCGGGCCCGAGACATCGCTGCATCCGCTGGCGACGATGTTTCCGGGGAGCACGACGATCTCGGTGGCCGAGACCGACATGACCGTGGCGACCCAGCCGGCGAGCGAGACCTTCACCGGGGCGTCGAAGCCCTCGCCGTTGATGGTGATCGGAGTGAAGGGCCCGGCCGCCGACTGAACGTTCGCGCCCTGGTACGAAATGATCCGCATCGCCGGGCCGTACTTGAACGACGCCGGGAGCACGCCGTCCTGGCCCGAGTTGACCTCGTGCACGCGGATGTCCACCGTGGCGTTCTGGTTCGGGAGACCGATGCCCGTCGCGGCGGGCGAGAGCGCCACGACCTGGTTGTAGGCCACCGAGAGGACCGTGGCCTCGGCC
>Ga0335080_10005289_pt1 | contig 13257 bp, 11 predicted proteins | sample Lox_Sample_34_FD_206720 | JGI IMG/M metagenome (GOLD analysis project Ga0335080, IMG submission 206720) | Soil microbial communities from Loxahatchee National Wildlife Refuge, Florida, United States - Lox_Sample_3.4 | ecosystem: Environmental > Terrestrial > Soil > Wetlands | place: USA... | reverse complement strand
ACTCGATGCGCTCGACCTTCCAGCAGATCTCCCGGCCAGGCGACGCCACCAGCGCCGCCGGTCTCCACGCCCTGGAATCGGCGGCCCTGCACACGCTGCTCGGCACGATCGCGCCGATCGCCGGCCTCTGCCTGGCCGCCGGCGTGATCGTGAACGTCGCCCAGGTCTCGTTCAAGCCCTCGATGACGGCGATCAAGCCGAACTTCAAGAAGATCAACCCGGTCAGCGGGGCCCGGAATCTATTCGGGATCCGAATCGCCACCGAGGGGATCAAGGCGATCGCAAAGGTCGGCGCGGTCGGCGCGGTCGTCGCGATGGCGCTGGTGCCCCAGCTCACGAGCCTCGGCGCGAGCATCGACACGCCGCCCGCCGCGCTCGGGATCCTGATCAACCACAGCATCATTGGCATAGCTGAGCGCGCCGCGATCGCGTACCTGCTGATCGGGATCCTCGACTACATCTACCAGCGCCACCGCCACAACAAGCAGCTGAAGATGTCCAAGCACGAGATCAAGGAGGAGGGCCGGCAGCAGAACGCGCCGCCCGAGGTCCGCGCTGCGATCCGCAGGCGGCAGTTGCAGGCCGCGCGTGCGCGCATGATGGCCGCGATTCCCCAGGCCGACGTCGTCGTCACCAATCCGACGCACTTCGCGGTCGCGCTCAGCTACGACGGCAGCCATCCGGCGCCGGTCGTCGTCGCCAAGGGGCAGGACCTCGTGGCCAAGCAGATCCGGCGGATCGCCGAAGAGTCGGGCGTTCCGATCGTGCCCGACCCCCCGCTCGCGCGCTCGTTGCATTCCTCAGTCGAGATCGGCCAGATGATCCCGGCCGAGCTTTACGCCGCGGTCGCGCAGGTGCTCGCGTTCGTCTACCGCATGGCCGGGCGTAGGAAGGCCGCGGTATGAACGAGAACACGATCTCAAAGCTCCTGAAGCACACCGATCTGGTCGCCGCGGTGTCGGTCGTGGTGGTCGTGACGATGCTGATCGTCCCGCTCCCGTCGATGTTGCTCGACCTGTTCATCACGATCAACATCTCGGCGGCGCTGGCCGTCGTGGTGGCGACCATGTACCTGCAGAAGCCGCTCGAGTTCTCCGCGTTCCCGAGCCTCCTGCTGCTGACCACGATGTTCCGCCTGGCGATCAACGTATCGGTCACGCGCCTGATCCTGACCAAGGGCGACGCCGGCAGCGTGGTCCACGACTTCGGTCAGTTCGTCGTCAGCGGAGACGTCGTGATCGGCCTCGTGATCTTCCTGATTCTGGTCGTGATCCAGTTCGTGGTCGTGACCAACGGCGCCGGTCGCGTCGCCGAGGTCGCCGCCCGCTTCACCCTCGACGCGATGCCCGGCAAGCAGATGGCGATCGACGCCGACCTGAACGCCGGGCTGATAACCGATCAGGAGGCGCGCCACCGACGGTCTGAGATCGCGCGCGAGGCCGACTTCTACGGAGCGATGGACGGTGCCTCGAAGTTCGTCAAGGGCGACGCGATGGCAGCCGTGATCATCACCGGGATCAACCTGATCGGCGGGATCGTCGTCGGCGTGGTTCAGCACCACGTCCCGTTCTCGCAGGCGACGCACACCTACTCGCTGCTGACCGTCGGCGACGGCCTCGCGGCTCAGATCCCGGCGCTGCTGATCTCGGTCGCGACCGGCATCCTCGTCACCCGCTCGGCGTCCGAGAAGGACCTCGGGTCGGACCTTGCCAACCAGATCCTCCGCCAGAAGAAGGCGCCGCTGGTGGCCGGGTGCGTGGTGTGCGCGTTCGCGCTGATCCCGGGCCTGCCGAAGCTGCCGTTCCTGTTCATCGGCGGGATCATGGCCGCGATCGGCTACTCGGTCCGGAACGGCATGCCGGACGAGCTCGCCGCGGCCGCGGCCGCTGCCGCGCTCCCGGCGCCGACCGAGGCCGACAAGCCCTCGGCCCCGCGCGAGGAGGTGCTGAAAGAGCTTCCGATCGACCCGCTCGAGCTCGGCATCGGCTTCGGCCTGGTGCCGCTCGTCGACCGCCGCACGGGCGGTTCGCTTGTGCGACGCGTCTCGATGATCCGCCGCCAGATCGCGTCCGAGCTGGGGATGGTGATCCCGCCGGTCCGGATCCACGACGAGGTCGACCTCGATTCGCACGAGTACGTGGTCAAGGTCCGGGGCACGGTCGTGGCGCGCGGTCAGGTCATGGCCGGCCACCACCTGGCGATGGACCCGGGCGACGCGGTCGGAACGCTCCCCGGGATCCCGACCACCGAGCCGGCGTTCGGGCTGCCCGCGATCTGGATTCCCGAGACCCAGCACGCCGAGGCCGAGGCCCTCGGATACACCGTCGTCGACGGCGAATCGGTGATCGTCACCCACCTCACCGAGACGATTCGCAACCACGCTGCCCATCTGCTCACGCGGCAAGACGTACGCCAGCTTCTGGATCAGCTAAAGGAAATCAACGAAGCTGTCGTTACGGAGGTTGTGCCCGATGTTCTCTCGCTCGGCGAGATCCAGCGTGTCTTGCAGTCCCTCCTCGCGGAGGGCGTGTCGATCCGCGACCTCGGCGCGATCGTCGAGTCCGTAGGCGACAAGGCCAGGATCACCCGCGACCCCAACCTGCTGGCCGAATACGCGCGCCAGGCGCTCGGTCGCGCGATCACAGCGCCGCATCTGGACCCGATGCAGACGCTGCGCGTCATCACGCTCGACCCGACGGTCGAGCAGGAGCTGGCGACATCGATCACCCAGACCAGCGACGGCGAGTACCTGGCGATGGAGCCGATGCGGGCCCAGGCCGTGCTCACCGCCGTCAAGAGCCAGTCCGACCAGGCTTCCGCGCGTGGCGGAATCCGTCCGGTGCTGCTCTGCTCGGCGCGCGTGCGTCGCCACGTCCGCCGCCTCCTCGAATCATCCGTGCCCCATCTCCCCGTCTGTTCTTACAACGAAGTCGCCCCAGGCATCAGCGTCGAAACCATAGGAGTAGTTAGCGCATGAGTACCGTCACCGAGCCCCACACGAACGGCCACGACCGTGAGCTGAACGGCGTGCGCACCTACCGCGGCCGCAAGCTCGAGGACCTGATCCCGCAGATCCGCTCGGAGCTTGGCCCCGACGCGATCATCCTGCGCCAGCGCGAGGGACTGATGGGCGGCGTCGGCGGCTTCTTCGCCCAGAAGTGCGTCGAGGTCGACGCCCAGGCCGCCCCGCGAGTCGACATCTACGACGACGAACAGCCGGTCAACGGCTGGGAGCTGCCCGACGAGGATTATTCCCTGCCGGCGCTGCCGGCCCCCGAGGAGCCGCCCGCGCCCGAGGCGGTCGCGCCGCCGGTCCCCGAGCCGATCGCGCCGCCCGCGCCCGAGGTCCCCGAGTTCACGCCGCCGCCCTCCGAGGGCGCCGCGGAGTCGTTCGTCAGCCGTCTCGAGCAGGCGGCGGCGCACGTCGACATCGATGAGCTGGTCAAGCTCGTGACCACCGGCGGGCTGCCGACCCCGGATCAGGTCGACGAGGCGCCCGAGCCGATCGCGCACGAGCCCGTACCGGCCCCGGTCGCCGCGGAGCCTGTCGATATTTCTACCCCCGAGCCGATCGCGCCCCCCGCGCCGGAGCCGGTGGCAGCGCCCGCACCCGAGGTCGTCGAGGTTCCCGTGCCCGCTGCCCCTGCCCCCGCCCCCGCCGTCGAGGCTCCAGCCCCCGTGTTCCAGGCCCCCGCCCCGGCACCGGCGCCGGTCCCGCCCGCGGCCAACCCCTGGGTCGCCAAGCAGGCCGGAGATCTCGACGCCAACGACGCGACCTCGGTCGCCCACGAGCTCACCTCTCAGGGCATCAGCGAGGCCTGGGCCCAGGAGCTGATCGTCGCCGCGGCCGCGCACCGCTCGCCGCTCGCCGGCGGCAGCCTGCGCGACGCGGTCCGTGCCACGCTCGCCTCGACCATCCCCGCTCCGGCTCCGCTGCCGGCCACAGGCGCGGCGATCGCGTTCGTCGGCGCCGGTGGCGCCGGCAAGACCCGCTGCGCCGCCGCGCTGGCCTCGGCTTACGCAAAGGGCTCGACGCTCGCCGCGAGCGTCGTGTCGCTCGGCAGCGACGACTGGGGCGGCGACCTCAAGGAATTGCTCAAGGGTCAGAACGTCTGGGTGATGGGCGCCGCCGAGGGCGCCGAGGCGAGCCCGGCGGTCCAGCACGGGCGTGACGGCGGCCTCGTCGTCGTCGACACCGCGGGCGTCATGCCGCGGGACCCGGCCGGCGTCGAGTCGCTCTCAGGCGAGCTGCGCTCGCTGTCGCTCGATGCGGTGTACATCGCGGTTCCGGCGACTTTCAGCGTCCACGCGGCCCGGAAGCTCATCGAGGGCTTCGCGGCGCTCGGCGCGGACGGGATCGCGGTCACGCACGCCGACGAGGCCGAGCAGCTCGGCATCGCCGCGGAGCTCTCGCACATCAGCGGCATGCCGGTCGCCTACATCCACGAGGGCCTCGAGCTCGACGGTGCGCTGTCGGCGGCTGACCCCTCATCGCTGGCGGCACGCCTGCTCCCGTAGCCCCCGAGCCCAAGCGACGCGCGGCATCGACATGACCCCCCAGCCCGAGCCCACCGACAACGTCGTCCGCCTCAACGTGGGCGGTAAGGCGGGCAAGCTGACCACATCCGTCGGCGACCACATCCCGGTGCGCGTGTACGAGCGGGGCGGCGATTACCTGATGCTCGTGCTGATGATCGACGCCGGCGACGAGCTGTCGCACGACGTGGTCGAGCCCCTGCTGCTCGAGTACGTCTCCCCCCGCGGCCTCGTCCGTTTCCACGGCCAGGGCGTCGTGCAGGAGCGGGACCTTGTGCGGTTTGACGTCTCCGCCGCGCCCGAGGTCACCCAGCGGCGCGAGTTCGTGCGCGTGCCCTCGGCCCAAACGGTCGACGTGGCCAAGGAGTACGGCGGCGCGGACCAGATCAACGCTCACGCGATCGATATCAGCGGTGGCGGCATGCTCGTGAGCGGAGCCGATGCGCTCCCGCTCGGCGCGCACGTCCGCTTCAGCCTCAACCTGGGTGCGGGCTCCGAGCCGATCGAGGGCCACGCCCAGGTCGTCCGCGCCGGCGACGAGGGCAAGCGCGCGCTCGTCTTCGACCAGATCTCGAGGGCCGAGCGGCAGCGGCTGATCCACTTCGTGTTCGAGCGCCAGCGCGAGGCGCTGGCCAAGGTCGGCCGTGTGCTTGATCACAGGAGCGCCGGATGAGCAAGGGCTCGGAAAAGAAGGACAAGAAGAAGGGCAAGGACAAGGCCTCCGGCGAGTCGGGCGCCTCGAACGCCGCTGTCGCCCCCAGCGTCGCGAACCATCCCCGCGCCAGCTATCAGGTCCGCCGCGCCAAGGGATGGGGCGGAATCGCCGGATTCGCGATCGCGGGCTACCTCAGCTACAAGGCCGGCGTTCCAACCTTCGAGGTGGGGCTGCGGGCGCTCGTGTTCGGGCTCGTGGGCTACATGCTCGCGTGGATGTGCGCGGTCACGGTCTGGCGCCAGCTGGTGCTCGCCGAGCTGCGCGCGGCCGTCGAGAGCAGCCACGTCCCGGACCCCGACTTGATCCCCGCGCGCGCGCAGACCCCCGCCTCCGCCGGTGACCCAGTGCCGGTTCAGGCCACCGCCGGACCCGGCACTTAGCGGGACTTCTGACCCACCGATATGGACCCGCTCCATCCGATCGTCCCGGTAGCACCGAACATCCCGCCGGTGACGCCCGCGCCGATGGCCGGGGGGATCCACAGGGACGGCGCTCGGAGCGACGCGGATCTGAACAGGCGGCGGCGCAGGCGGCCCGAGTCCGAAGCCGCCGCCCACGCCTCCATCGAGGGGACGGACTACTACCTCGATGATCCCGGGGACGACGACGACTCGGGCCTGCACATCAACGTGACGGCCTGATTCCAACCCCCAAGACAGGGTGTGTCCAGATCGTTCTGGACGGCCCTCAAGTGCGGAGGGTCGGGGGCGATAACCGGAGAGACCGGCAGCAAGGAGCAGCCGGGGGACAACCCCAAAACGACCACACCACGGAGGTGTAAAACATGTCCCTTTCGATTCTCACCAACACGTCTGCGATGCAGACGCAGATCAGCCTCAACAACTCGAGCATGGCTGTGTCGACCGCGATGCAGCGTCTGTCCTCGGGTCTGCGGATCAACTCGGCGGCCGATGACGCCGCCGGTTACGCGATCGCCCAGGGCCTGACCTCCCAGGTCAACGGCCTTCAGCAGGCGAGCCAGAACGTCAGCGACGCGACCTCGATGGTCCAGACCGCCGATAGCGCTCTGAACAACGTCCAGAGCATGCTTCAGCGTGTCAGCGAGCTGGCCGTGCAGTACCAGAACGGCGACCTGTCCTCGACGGACAAGACGGACATCCAGGACGAGGTCAACCAGCTCACGCAGGAGATCGACCGCCAGAAGGGCTCCGTGCAGTTCAACGGCATCAACCTGCTCGACGGCTCGGCCGGCAGCGGCGGCGCGGTCACCTTCCAGGTCGGCCCCGCCTCCAACGACACGCTCACGGTGTCCTTCCAGAACATCGAGAGCTCGTCGAACCTTGGCATCAGCGGGTTCACTTGGACCAACGCCACCGGCGGCGGCACCGTGTTCGACCTGAGCCAGGCCAACGCGGTCAGCAATATCACCTCCGCGATCAACAACATCTCGTCGCTCGCGGCGACCCTGGGCGCGGTCCAGAACCGTCTCCAGTACACCGCGACGTCGATCTCGACGACGCAGGAGAACATGTCCTCGTCGCTGAGCAGCATCCAGGACGTCAACATGGCGTCCGAGATGACGACGTTGACTCAGCAGCAGGTGCTGCAGCAGGCCGGCACGGCGATGCTCGCGCAGGCCAACTCGCAGCCTCAGCTGGTGCTGAAGCTGATCACGGGCTAGTCCCCATTTCGCAGGGCCGGGCGGCGCTTCGAGCGTCGCCCGTGCCCGGCGAGAAATCTTTCGCAAGGCCGGCGGCAACTGATCAGTCGCCCGCGCCTCGCGACCCAAGCTCGAACGTGGCAGCTCCGCTGCCGCTGCCGAGGGCACAATCCGCTCGCGCCTCTCCTTCATACCGCGCGAGCCACATAACCACGTCCGATTCATCGAGGGAACCGGAAAACGGAGGCGGGCTGCCTTGGTGGCCCGCCTCCGTGTGGATTAACGGCTCAATCCCGGCCGCCGGCAGCCGATCACCCGGGTCAGATGTCCTCCAGTCCGAAGGTCTCGATCATCGTGCCGCTGTCCGGAGGGCCGGCGCAGGCTCTGCGGTGCTTCGAAGGCATCGCAATTCAAGCGGCGGACCCGGCGCACGAGATCATCGTTGTCGACGACGGCTCCGTCGGCCTCGAGCCGCTTCTGTCCCAGCTCGCCGGCGACGTCGAGGTGCTCCGCAACCAGCGCCGCCTCGGGTTCGCTGCCTCAGCGCGCCGCGGCGCCGAGCAGGCCCGCGGGGAGATCATCGTGTTTCTCCGCGACGCCGCAGTTCCCGCCACCGGGTGGCTCGCGCCGATGGCCGCCGCCCTCGACGATCCAACCGTCGGGCTCGTCGCCAGCGCCACCGACGGCGCCGGCTCCTCGCCGAGCCCGGTGGCCGCGTGGTCGTTCGCCGTCCGCGCGGCCGACCTGCAATCGGTCGAGATCCCCGATCTCCCGGCCACGCTCGTGGCCGGCGCGCTGGCGCTGTCGCTGGCCGAACGCAACCTGCGCGTCGTGACCGCGCCGGCGAGCAGCATCTCCGCCCCCGGCGCGCGGACCGGCGGCGCCCGCCGCCCCGCCGGCGAGGAACCCGAGCTGACCGTCGTGATCCCCACCCTCGACGCCGCCTCCGAGCGCGTCCGCGCGTGCATCGCCGGCGTCCAGGCAAGCACCGATGTCGCCCACGAGATCGTGATCATCGACAACGGCTGCCCTCCCCAGGGGTTCGCCTCCCCGGTCAACGCCGGCGTTCGGGCCGCGCGGACGCCCTACGTCGTGATCATGAACGACGACGTTGAGCCGCTGTCCGGCTGGTGGCCGCCGCTCCGCACCGCGCTCGACGCCGGCGCCGCGGTCTCGTTCCCGCTCACGATCGACGGCCCGATGCGCTTCGACTTCCCCGCCTGGTGCTTCGCGCTAACGCGCGAGAGCATCGACGAGTTCTGCCACGGCCCCGGGGAGTTCTTCGACCCATCGCTGGTGCTGTGGTATCAGGACACCGATCTGCTGCACAGGCTGCGCGTAGCCGGCCGCCCACCGGTCTGCGCCGAGACCGCGAGGATTCGCCACGGCCTCTCGCAGACGGTCGGCAGCGAAGACCCCGAGTTGGGCGCGTGGATCCGCGTGCAGGTCGCCGCCGACCGTGAGCGGTTCATCCTCAAGTATCCCGACGTGGCGCTGAACGGCCACGCGCTCGCGTAGGGCCCTGCGCGGCGCAGACGCTGGCCAGGATAGTCTCGGCCACCCGGCGCCACGACAGCCCGCGCGCGGCCGATACCTGCTCCCGGTCGAGGCGCCCGGCGCTCGCCGCGCGCAGGACCGCCGCCACGAAGCGCTCGTGATCGTCCGCCGACTCGACCGCCTCGTCGAGCGCCGGCGGGTACGGCGCGTGCTGGACGACGCTGCGCAATCCGGCGGCGGCGTAGTTGTAGACCTTGTGCGGCTCCATCGTGCGGGTGAACGCCTCGTCGGTGTGCGGCACGATCCCGACGTCGCAATGCAGCAGATACGCCGGGGTCTGGTCGGGCGCGCGCGGGCCGAGGTAGTGAACGGTGTCCTCGGACTGAGTGACCTCGATCAGGTCGGGCAGCGGAGCGATTCCGATCAGCACCACGTTTACCCCGGCTCGGGCCAGCGCGCGAACCGCGGCGGCGTCGAAGCGCATCGACATCGCGCCCACGTACACCGCCCGGGGGTGAGGAATCGGCGCCAGATCCGGTGGCTCCGCGCGGCCGTCGATGCCGGGTTCGTGCCAGGTCTCGTCACACCCGTGGCCGACGTACACCGCGGCCGGGATGTCGTCGATCGACCCCTGCGACATCCCGCACACCCGATCCGAGGCAGCGATCAGTTCCGTGCGCACGCGCTCGAGCAAGGGGGCCCGCGGGGCCAGCGCGGTCCACTCGGCGAGCTTGTCGTATGTGACCAGACACGAGGCGCCGCACACCGGCGCGAACTCGTACTGGATCCACCAGTTGGCCTCGGAGACGCCGAAGTTGAGCAGCACCGGATCAGTGAGGCCGGCCGCCCCCACGACTGCGGCCGCAACCTGGTGCTGGCCGCTGGGCGGCGTGCCCACGCCCGAGAACACGTGCAGCGAGCGGTCGAGGCGGTGGTTGAGGTCGGCGTCCGCACCCTCGCGCGGGAGGAACGGCTCCACGTAGGCGACGTTTCCCGCCAGCTCGCTCTCAGCCAGGACATGCGCGATCGCCTCGGCGGGACGGCCCAGCTGCCCGTAATCATGCTGGAGCCATCCGACAATGACGTCTGGCGCGCTCGACACGCGCGCGAAGTCTAGGCGGCGGTCTCGCGGCACGAGAACCGGGCTCAATTTCAGAGCATTCCAGTCGAGAACTGGGGTGTGACGAGTTCCTCGAAAATCGTCTCTCCTTACGACGTCGTCGTCGTCGGCGCCGGGTTCGCCGGATCAGTGAGCGCCCGGCTGCTCGCCGAGGACTGCGGCCTGCGCGTCCTGGTGATCGACCGCCGTCCCCACATCGCGGGTAACGCGTACGACTCAATCGACGAGCACGGCGTGCTGTGCCACAACTACGGCCCCCACATCTTCCACACCAACTCCGATCGCGTCTCGACGTTCCTGTCGCGCTTCACGGCCTGGCGGCCGTACGAGCACCGTACGCTCGCCGAGGTCGACGGACAGTTCGTCCCAATCCCGATCAATCGTGAGACGGTGAATACGCTGCACGGCCTCAATCTGACCGAGGCCGAGGTCGCGAGTTACTTCGAGACGCTGGCCGAGCCACGCGAGGCACTTCACAACTCCGAGGACTCGGTCGTGTCGAAGGTGGGCCGCGACCTGTACGAGCGGCTGTTCCGTGGCTATACCCGCAAGCAGTGGAGCCTCGATCCCTCCCAGCTCCACGCGTCGGTGTGCGCGCGCATCCCGGTGCGAACCAACGACGACGACCGTTACTTCACCGACGCCTTCCAAAAGATGCCCGCCGACGGCTACACGGTGATGTTCGAGCGGATGCTCGACCACCCCGGGATCGAGGTGCAGGTCGGCGTCGAGTTCGACGAGGTGCCCGCCCGGCTGCTCGGAGAGCGGCTCGTGTGGACCGGCCCGATCGACGCCTACTTCGGCTACCGGCTCGGGCGCCTGCCCTACCGAAGCCTCCGGTTCGAGCACGAGACCCGTCACACGCCCGGCGGTCGGCTCGTACATCCCGTGGCTCAGATCAACTATCCGAACGAGCGCATTCCGTACACGCGTGTCACCGAGTACCGTCACCTCACCGGTCAATCCGCAGAGGTGAGTACGCTCGCGTACGAATATCCGATGGCTGAGGGTGACCCTTACTATCCGATCCCTCGCCCGGAGAACCGCGAGCTTTACCACCGCTACGAGCAGCTCGCCGAGGCGCTTCCGAACGTCCTGTTCGTCGGTCGGCTCGCCCGCTATCAGTACCTGAACATGGATCAGGTGGTGGGCGGCACGCTGGCGGCGGTCGAGCGCTGGCCGGCGGCCACGCCGCGCCCGCTCCGCGTCGCCGCATGAGCGACGGCCCTCAAGCGCGCCGGCTCCCGGCCGACTACGAGGGCATGGCCTCCCTCGAATTCGGCCCTGCTCGCCCGCGCGACCACCGCGGTCCGGACGTGCTCGTCGTCGGCGCAGGGTTTGCCGGATCGGTCAGCGCGCGCAAGCTGGCCGAGGAGCGCGGGCTCCGGGTGCTCGTGATCGACCGTCGCCCGCACATCGCCGGCAACGCGTACGACACGCTCGACGAGAACGGCATCCTGGTCCACTCCTACGGGCCGCACATCTTCCACACCAACGCGGATAAGGTCGTCGAGTTCCTTTCCCGCTTCACCGACTGGCGGCCGTACGAGCATCGCGTCGTGGCCGAGGTCGACGGGCGCTTCGTGCCGATGCCGATCAACCGCCAGACGGTGATGGCCCTGCACGGCGTCGAGCTGTACGGGGAGGAGGAGACCGCCGCCTACCTCGCATGGGTCGCCGAGCCGCGCGAAGCGATGCACACGTCCGAGGACTCGGTCGTGGCCAAGGTCGGGCGTGACCTATACGAGCGCCTGTTCCGCGGCTACACGCGCAAGCAGTGGGACCTCGACCCGAGTCAACTGCACGCGTCGGTGTGCGCGCGGATCCCGGTCCGCTCAGGCGACGACGACCGCTACTTCAACGACAGCTTCCAGAAGATGCCGGCCGACGGCTACACGGCCATGTTCGAGCGGATGCTCGATCACCCGAATATCACGGTGCAGACAGGCGTCGAGTACGCCGACGTCGAGCAACAGTACGCGGGAATCCCACTGGTGTGGACCGGACCGATCGACGCCTTCTTCGGGTACCGTCACGGGCGGCTCCCGTACCGCTCGATGCGCTTCGAGCACGAGCTCCGCGCGACTCCCGGCGGCCGCCTCGTCCAGCCGACCGGCACGGTCAACTATCCGAACGAGCGGATCCCGTATACGCGCGTCACCGAGTACCGCCAACTCACCGGCCAGGTCGCCGAGACCAGCACGCTGGCCTACGAGTTCCCGTCGGCCGAGGGCGATCCTTACTACCCGATCCCGCGTCCGGAGAACCGGGAGCTTTACCACCGTTACGAGCAGCTCGCGAACGCCCGCCCGGACGTCCTGTTCGTGGGCCGCCTGGCTCGTTACCAGTACCTCAACATGGACCAGGTCGTCGCCGGCGCGCTCGCCGCCGTCGAGCGCTGGTCTCCGCTGAGCGCCGAAACCGACACCGAACACCTCGCTGCCTAGGACACCGAATATGAAAGCCGTCGTACTCGCCTGCCTCGAACCCCAGCATCTGGATCTGTGCCTTGACGCGCTGACGCGTTGGCTCCCGACCGAGGACATCCTCGTGATCAACAACGGCAACGTTCCCGAGCGCACCGACGCGATCGAGTGCATCGCCCGGCGCTGGAGCGTCGGCACCGGCCGCAACCACGAGCTCTGCAGTGGCGAGGACACGATCCCGTACGCGCACGAGGCGTTCAAGGAGGTCTCCGCGATGTGGCCCGGCGAGACCATCCTCAAGCTGGACGAGGACGTTCTGCTCGTCTCGCGCCCCGAGGACTGGAAGCTCGGTCCGATGGAGCTGAAGGTTCCGGCCGTCACCGTCAACAACTTCACCTCGCGGTTCTTCCTCGAGCACCTCGACCCCGAGCTCGCCGAGCTCGCGCCGAGCCACCCGTGGCTGTGGCACCGACCGCACCCGGTCACCGGCGAGGACACGAAGCTGCGCGCGATGAACGCGCTGTACTCGGCCGACCCCCGCGCGCTGGTCAAGCTCTGCGAGGACTACGGGTCGGTTCGCCGGCTCGGTCGCGACGATTGGAGCCCCGAAGGCCTGATGGACGTCAGCGACATCGACGAGCGCCGCGGCATCTCGTGCACGGTCATGGCGTTCCGCTCGGACGACTACCTGACGATGATGGGCGAGGGCCCCGGGGTCGACGAGGTCCTGTTCGCCGAGGCGGTCTACGGGGGACGGGCGACCTACGTCGTCGATACCACGATCTTCTGCCACCACGTCAACTACTACAGCCTGCGTGGCGAGGTCCGTGCGCTCGGCGAGATGATCGAGACCTGGAACCGCAGCGCCGTCGTCGCGGCCACGCGGTCGGTGTCCGGTCGCGACCGCGCCGCGCTCGCCGCGACGGCTTAACGCTCGGACGCCAGCATGCTCTTGCGCGCCGCGAGGTCGGCGCGCAGCGTGTCCAGCCGGTCGGGACTGTAGGCCGGGACGCCGAGCCGGGCGGGACGACGCGTCAGCACCGCATCGGCGCGACGCTCCAACTCGACCTTGAGCGATTTCCCGGGGGCCTTGGCGTCCCTGCCCACGAGCAGGGCATCCGGCATCGTCGCCGCGTCGACCCCCGACTGGCCGATCACCTGCTGAACCCGCGCGAGGGCCGCCGCCTCCTCCACCTCGGTGGCATCGACCACGAGCGTGATGTCGTCATCGGCGCCAACCACACCCGCATACGCGGCCAGCAGCTGCGGTTCCTTCTCGAGCTCCTCCAGGAATGCGAGCACGACCGACCCGCGCGCCTCGGTCAGGTGGTCCTCGATCTCG
>Ga0335080_10005288_pt1 | contig 13260 bp, 11 predicted proteins | sample Lox_Sample_34_FD_206720 | JGI IMG/M metagenome (GOLD analysis project Ga0335080, IMG submission 206720) | Soil microbial communities from Loxahatchee National Wildlife Refuge, Florida, United States - Lox_Sample_3.4 | ecosystem: Environmental > Terrestrial > Soil > Wetlands | place: USA... | reverse complement strand
AATCGATTTGTTGCTAATGACGCGGATCACATGGAAATCTACAGTTTTGGCGGCTCGGGATCAATCACGATGCGGTTTCCCGACCAGTCAATCGCACTAAATTAAGGGAAGGCCGTTTCCTCAGCCAAGACCCAAAACGTCGTGGTGCTACATAAGACCGAGCCCGATCGGTTCGTAAACAAAATGGCAACGTCGGCCGCCTCCCGTGCTATCAAGATACGGCTCGGCGCGGGAACCCTTGCCGGACGCCGGCAACGTCATTGACGGCCTGCTTCGGCCTATCCTGCACTGCCGCGGAACCGTGCTTTTCGATATTTCCGGTGAAGGGACCGTTCAGATGCTCTATCCGATTAGATCAAACGAAGCGCCGACCAAGGCCGGCGCCTGCGTTCGGCGCTGAACAAGTCGTTGCAATCACCTCGGCCCAAAGGCTCGCTGACCTAGAACAAGCGCTGCTCCAGCTCAACCAGCGCAGGTCATCAAAGTCATGGCTAAATATCTTCCTCCGGACGCGCGCGTCGGATCCACCGGTTTCTTTACCGCACCTTGAGGCGACAATGGCGCGACTTATTGTCCCCTTTTCAAGCTCTGCGGTTGGCGTAGCGGTAGCCCTAAGTTTGATCGTTCGCCAGGCGTTCGCAACCGTACTCGAGGTGAAGGTCGACAAGGCCATTTGCGTGGCCTCCCCCCGACGCTGGCCGAGGGTGGCCAGCACCCGCCATTCCGGAATGGAGGGGGGTCGGACCCGTCCCCGTCCCCCTTCCCGGCGGCTCTGGCGCGCCCTGTCAAACCACCCGCCGTGGACCGACCGCCGGACGTCTCGCTGCAGCCCGACACGCCCGCCGTTCCCGCGAAGGAAACGAATCCGCCCTCAACCAGCGCCGCGGCGCCCACCGTGCCGGCGCCAAATGCGGCGCCGGGGCTGCCGGCGTCGGGGTTCAGACATGCGCAACACCCAGCCTGCCAACTCGGTGCAGCTCGCGATCGACATGCTGCCCGGCTCCGCCGTTAGCGTCGGCACGACCGTTTCGTTTCGCGTGACCAGCAAAAAGTATTTTGAAAAGCAGACCGAGGCGTTGCGAAGTCCTGACGATAGCAATCGCCTGCGCCGTCGTTCAGTGCCAAGCCATCCGTGATCCGATAAACTGCTCCATGCCGGGAGAGATTTCGGGTCAAGATTTGTGGTTGAGTCCGCCACTGGCCAGCCCACATCTAAGAGACGCGCTCAAACAACACAGAAAATTTGGGCAGCTTTCGCCTGATATCAAAACCCACATCCTCACCCAAACCATCAATCTGCTCAAAATCCGCGAGATTCGTGAGGGTACGGCAATGCTGTAATGTTCCTTCGTGCGTTTCTGCAGATGTCCCACCTGCCGCGATTCTCTTGTTCAATAAAGGAACGGGCGGTCGCAACGACCGCCTGTCGAATTGAAGCTGGATTTGCTCGGTCTTCAGTACTTAGCGACCACGAGGCCAGGACCGAACCGATAGTTAACGCCGATCTTCACCTCGCTCACGGTCGTAGCGGTCCGCAAAACGGTCGTCCCGTCGGTGGCAAGGGCGGTGCGGCTTCCGAAATCGATATAGTCGTATTCCGCTTTCGCCGACCAGTTCTTGCCCAAGTCGAACTCTGAGCCAAAGCCCACGGCCCAACCCGTCAGCTTACCGCTTGTGTTGAAACCGTTAGTGACCACGTTAGCCTGATTGCGACAGAAATTGTTAAACAAAGGATCCGCGTTGTTTGCCGGCGAAATAACGCACCCGACCGAAGTTGTTTCCTCGGACCAGGCTGCCCCCGCCTTCACATACCAGAGCGTCCGGCCAAGGGCCCAACCAACGCGCGCTGCAGCGGTGGCGATCCAGTTCATGCTGTCGCCGCAAGTCAGAAGGAACGGACTAAAGGAGGTAGGAGCGAAGGTCACAGGATCACGGCCGATTGAGCTACCGCAAGTCCGCGCGCCACGAAGATTGGTGCCGCCGACGTCAGCCTCGACGCCAAAGACCCAGCTATTGACCTGGTAGTTGTAGCCGATCTGACCACCGCCGAGCCCGCCGAAGATCCAGGGATTGTTGCCGGCACCTGCTGGATCCCCGACGAAGCGCACATCAGAGCGGCCATACGCTCCCCCGAGGAAACCGCCGACATAGAAACCTGTCCAGTTGACTGGAGCAACGACCGGCAGCGCCTTGACCGGAGCCTTGGTCGGCATTACCGCGGCGATCGTCTCGGGCGTGAATTGGTAGCGAATGCCCGCGTTGCCGACCCAACCGTTTACGTTGCTGCCGTCGCGATAATCCACGCGAACGAAGCCCAGCCAGCCGGTGTTGTTGATCACGCCTGCCAGTCCAAGCGAGTATTGGCCGTAGGTTCCAATGCGCGAAGTTGAAGATTGTTGGCTAATTGATGTCGGAACAAACGTTTGGCAGCCACCTGGAACAGGAATACAAATGCCACCTCCGCTAATCACTGCCATATTCGAGTTCGCCGCGGAAGTGACCGCGCCCGCAAACTCGTGAAAAACGCCGACGCCAGCAAAGGGCTGCCACGTCACATTTCCAGAGTTGATGTTTGTCCCGACCCGCAAACCCAGCCGCCCGATCTCGCTGGTGATATCAGACGTTGAAATCGAAGTGGCCGGAACGACTGTACCGCCACCCGATACCGTACCGCCAACTGATGCTGCTTGGGTAAAATTATCAACTTGTGTTTTTGACCAGATGAAGCCGGCGGAAGGTTCGATAAACCAATTGTTGGCGAGCGCAAAATTGTAGCCCGCGGAAGTCGAAATCGACACCCCACGCGAGCCAACTGGCGTGCTCGGAATGCTGAAAAGGGGACTGCTCAGGCTCGCGTTAAAGAAGTCCTCACGAACCATAAGATCTGCAAAAAAGCGGCCGTATGTGGCGGCGACGTAACCGCCGACAAAGGGGACGTCAAAATTGGTGGTGAAGCTGTTCCCAGTTGTCCGCGCCGACACATAACCGGACGTAGCTCCCAAATGAACATTCCAGCCGTTCCAGTTCAAACGTGCGATGTCCTGCCCGACCTGGACGCCTCCGAAATCGGTCCGCTGGCTATTCAAGCAATTCGTGAGCACAGTGCCGTTGAAGCTACCTGGCGGAAATGGGGGAGCGGGCCCTGTGACAACGCTCGTCGCTGAATTTGTGGTCGATTTTGTGTTCAGTTCGCCACCAACCCCGCGAACCCAAACGCCCCCACCGGGCTGATCAGGCGCCGGGTTAGCCGGGGCAGAGACAAATGCACTGCCCTGTTGCGAGATGAAGGCGGTGTTGATCTGACTGACAGCACTCACGAATGCTGCAGAAACCGAGGCGTTGATGGTCGCGACCTGCTCCACGTTTGCAACGCCCGTGGGATTGGCACTGCTGGTGCAGTTGGTGGCCTGGGCAAAGGCCCCCGAGCATGCGGACGAGGCCAGACCGAAAGCGATCGCTCCCAGCGCACCGCGCTTAATCAAATTGCTCACACCAAAATCCCCCGAACAGCCACATGACCTCGTTGATTGGTATGGCAGAGTCTCGATTTCAGCAAGTTCAAGCGGGCCCTTGCAAAGCTCCAACCCAAAAATCATTGCGGGTGTGGCCACTGGGCAACGGCTTCGGGGGCTATTAAATACCTTGCGCCGTTGACGCTGAATGCGCCCCCTAAGCGAGACAACGTCCTAGGCTTGTTCGTTTTTGGCCAGCAAACAATGCATCCCGCAATCGCGAGCCTAGCAGTACGTTTACATCCGAATTTATGGGTTGTTTACCATAGGGTTGTCAGTTACATTGTTCAATGTCTTCACGAGGCGAGACATAGTCATGTTGAGGATCATTGCTGTTATGGTTTTGATGAGCGCGCTTGGAGGTTGCATAACCTCGGAGGGCCCGTACAGCCGTACTGCCGTTACTGCGGTCGAGCCCCAACGAGCCGCTCCAGCAGCCTCCCGGCCGGCCAAAACGCAGACGGCCCACCTTCCGCGGCGGCAAAAGATACAGGTTTCGCTTCATCAAAGAGCAGTGGGGCCGTTGATGCACCGCGCCGAATATCCCATCATCCTTGGTGCAGCATTTTAGTATTTAAGGGTTTTGGTCGCCTTCTCATCGCGCCAGCTTCTTGGGTATGAGCTAACTAAAGCGGCTCGGTCTTCGCACAGTCGTGATGCTAGCCATATTTGCACTATTGGTTGTGATGAGGCAAGTGCTTCACAATGATCCAATATGTCGACAGCGCGCGCTCCAGACGCTGCATGATGGTTTGCAATTGGACGTGACAGTCCTATTGCGTGATTGATCTTTCACAAGAAACTTCTGCCCAAATTGGATGTGGTGTTTTCGTAGAAATGCGGCAAGAGCTCCGCCTTGTGCACTATTCTGCTCGAGCGGAATATGGCCAACCCAACTGCGTCGCCCCCCTTCTCGCCTGCACGCGAACGGGTACTCATCCCGACTGAGAATGGTTGGATTACGCAGCACCGGTGCTGAAACTGCATCGCATCTCGACGCATCTCTCGGCGAGCGGTTAGATTTGGGCCGCCGTAGGTGAGGATTTTTGGACCGCCATTTGCGCGTGCCAGATGTTCGTTCACGCAACCACGCCTGCAGTTCGATGATTAGAGGGCGGCTACGCTCCTGGCGCACGCGCAGGCGCTCCTGCTGAGCAAGACCGTTGATCGCACGTTCGATGGCGAACAGGACATCGATGCGCTTGACCGCCTCGGCCGCGATCGGGGCTTTGGTGAGCCGTGCCAGATCGAAGAACTTCCGCCGGCCATGCGCCCGGCGCGCGGCCTCGATGATTGGGCCGCCTTTGCGACTGGGGCTCATTTCGACCTCGGCAAGAACTGGTCGGCCAAGACCGAGTACGACTATCTGTCGTTCGGCAGGCACACTGCGCTCGCAACCGACGGCACCACGTTCATGACCGACAAATCGTGGGTCAGTGAGGTCAAGGTCGGCGTGAACTACAAGTTTACGGCGGGCAGCGCAGTCATCGCGAAATACTGAGAACGGCGCTCAGGCAGACGTTCGATGGGCGGCCTCAAGGCCGCCCATTTGCTATTGAGTGACCGAAAACGGTGCGTGAAGTGATCTCGACAAGGACCGCCGCAGTCGTATAGACGACCTTGGCGAAGTCAGGTCAATTTCGTCCGGCAAAGAGTCACGCATTGATGAGCAAGCTCAAGCGATACGAGAAGATTGCCTTTGTCGCGAGCGCGGGTGCGGAGGCGCAGGATGCGCTGGCAAAGTTGACCGCGCTCTACGGCAATTGCCCCTCCGCCGACGCCGATGTCGTGGTGGCGCTGGGCGGCGACGGCTTGATGCTGCAGACGCTTCATCAGCATATGCGGACGGGCAAGCCGATCTACGGCATGCATCGCGGTACCGTCGGTTTCCTGATGAACGAGTTCTCGCCCCACGACCTGAAGACGCGCGTTGCGGCGGCCCGCGAGTCGCTGATCCATCCGCTTCTGATGCGTGCCACCGACATGCACGGCAAGGTTCACATCCATCACGCCATCAACGAGGTCGCGCTGTTCCGCCAGACGCATCAGGCCGCACGCTTGCGGATCCTGATCGACGAGCGCGAGCGTATGCCGGAATTGATCGCCGACGGCGTTCTGGTGGCGACGCCGGCCGGATCGACGGCCTATAACCTCTCCGCGCAGGGACCGATCATCCCGATCAACGCCGCGCTGCTCGCGCTCACGCCGATCTCGGCCTTTCGCCCGCGGCGCTGGCGTGGCGCCCTGCTGCCCGACACCGCCTATGTGACGATCGAGGCGCTGGAGGGCGAGAAGCGCCCGGTCGCGGCGGTCGCCGACCACGACGAAGTGCGCGACGTTCGCCGCGTCGAGGTGTTGTCGGACCGGACCATCTCGATGCGGATGCTGTTCGACCCCGGCCACAGCCTGGAAGAGCGCATCCTGCGCGAGCAATTCGGCTACTGACGAGCGCGCTTCCCCAGACTTCGCAACCATTCGTTAACCCTCGGCGCGATATGGTTAATGCGAGGTATCGCGCTTTCTCGGCTGCCGGTCCATGTTCCGCATCGACTTCAACAAACTGCGCTTTCTCGTCTGTGACGACAATCCGCACATGCGCCGCATCCTGCGGACGCTGTTGCATTCCTTTGGCGCGCGCGAAGTCTACGAAGCCGAGGACGGAGCGACCGCGCTGGAAATGTACACGCACTATGTGCCCGACATCGTCATCACGGACTGGGCGATGCCGATCTTCGACGGGCTCGAGCTCGCGCAGATGATCCGACAGCCGGAATCAAAAGGTAATCCCTACGCGCCCATCATCATGCTGACAGGTCATTCCGAGAAGCGCCGGGTCACAGTCGCGCGCGACGCCGGCGTCACCGAATTCCTGGCCAAGCCGATCTCGGCCAAAGGGCTCTACCAGCGGATCCTGAACGTGGTCGCCAATCCGCGCCCGTTCATCAAGACCAAAACCTATTTCGGCCCGGATCGCCGGCGCAACACCGCCAACGCATATATCGGCCCCGAGCGGCGCTCGGGCGGCGAAGTCGAAGTGCTGCAGCAGCCCTCGCTGCTCGACAAGGCGCGTTCGTCGGTTTGAGCTGCAAGGAGGCGACCCATGGCCAAAAACAAGAAAGCCGACGTCGAGGTCAGGACCTTCGCCACCCACAAGGTCATCACGCAGCCCAACCCGCTGCGCAAGGTGCTGCGGCGTGTCGACGACAAGGATGTCGATGATCCCGTGGCCCGCGCCGAGAAAGCGCTTGCGGGCCTGTCAGGCGAATTCAAGGACTGGATGTCGGCTGAGGCCAATCGGCTCTCGGCGGCGCATGCCGCGGTCCTCAAGGCCGGCTTTACGCGGGAGAGCTGCGAGGAGCTGTTTCGCGCAGCGCACGACATCAAGGGCGATGCCTCGACGTTTGGATATCCCACGGCCGCGGCCGCGGCCGAAAGCCTGTGCCGGATCATCGAGCACGCGCCCGACCTCGCCAACGTGCCGGGCGAACTGATTTCCCACCACATCAATGCGATCCAGGCGATCGTGCACGATCATACCAAGCTCGACAGCAGCATCGTTGCCGGCGAATTGAGCCGGCGACTGCGCAAGGTCGCGGACGAATATCTCGTTCACGTCAACCGCAACCGGCCCGAGCACCTCGAAGCCATCACTGCACCGAGCATCGTGCCCGGCGAATAGGCTTTCAACAGCGCCAATCCCCGTCATTCCCGGGAGCCAACCGCTCCGCGCGAGCTTACGCTGCAATCAGATCGTGACCCAGCGGAGCGACGGACGATTCTGCGATCAGTTCGTCGCAGAACTGGCGGGCCTCTTCCCGCGCCGATTCCGTCGCGAAGCGCCGCAGCAGGATCAGCAGCGCTTCGGTTGCAGCCTGATCGGTCTCGCAATGGGTGAGCACGCGCTCGACCATGCGGCGGCGGAGCCGCGCCGCCGTGCCCATGCTGTCGACGAATCCGATCTCGTGGCAGACGTCGAGCGCGACGCGGAAGGCGGCGAAGGTCGATTCCGGCAGACCGGCCCGCCTGAGCAGCGCATTGAGACCTATGGCCCCGCGGTCGTGCAGCAGCGCCGCGACACGCGACTGCGGCATCTCGGACAATTCCGACAACGCGGAGGCGAACAGTTCGAGGTTGCCCGACAACAGCGCCCGCAGGATCAACCCGGCGGTGAGCTGGGACGTCGCGCGCAGATGCCGTACCAGCCCGCCCATCTCCTCGCCCCGCGAGTGTGCCGCGATGTTCATGGTGGAGCGGTCGCGCGCTTCGCTCGCCACCCGCCCTGCCCGGTCCGGGCTCAGCCAGTTCCGCGCCACCACGAATTGCGCCAGCGTCTCCGAGAGCTTCGCAACCAGCGCAGCGCGGGTCGCGGCCGGGAGATCCTCCAGCACCAGCATGGATTCGCGGATCGCCGCAAGATGGCCGTGACGCTCGACGATGCGGTCCCAGGAAAACGGCGCAAGCTCCGCATAGGGATTTTCGATCAATTCGAGCGCAGATGCGGCCGAGCCGACTTCGGCAATCGCAGCACAGACCGATGCAGGCAGACGGATGCGACGGGCGATGGCGCATTGCATCGCGCAATTGCCGGTCGCGACGATATCGACGAGGTCGGCATCGATCAGGAGCGGCGAATGTTCGAGGATCGGCAGCGCCACCGACGATTGGTCGACAGATAGCGCCTGCACGATCGCAGCCGGCGCCTCCGCGCTGCGCGCGAAGACCTCGGCCATCGCCTGGCGCACCAAAGGCGAGGCGTCGTCGAGCATCATGAGAAGCGCGCCCTCTGCTGCAGCGCGGTCATCGGCTGCGAGGTCGGAAACGAGCCAGGCCCGTGCCAACGAACGCGTGGCCTCGGCCCGCTCGCCCGCGGACGCTGTCCTGATCCAACTGATGAACTGCCGAACGATCATTTTGCCAACAGTACGCAAACCAAAACGAAATATGTGAGGTCAGTCGAAAGACAAAATAAACCACGACGCTTAACAAAGCGTTCACCATAACCGGCTGGTTTGATTGACGTTTTGTTAACGATGTGGAGATGCGAGGCGGCGCCGGGGCTAAGTCGCCGCCTCGCGTTGGGGCTCGCGGACAGAATATGGACCGCGTGACAGCCACCCCGACTCGAAGGCTACTTCTCTACCTGAAATCGTACAAGCTTGTACGCACATCTTGCACGGTCACATTGTCGCAACATACGGCGCGCCGAGGCGTGTGCGAGAAAACGCCGGTCAGCCCGAGAAAGTTCCGTCGCGATCACTGAAGAGATCGAGCGGCCGCGGGGCCGACGGCGCTGAGTTCGCGGGCGACGTCAGCGACGCCGAGTTCCCCCACAATTCGCGAACCGTCGAAGAGACCGGCTGCGACCGATCGTCGACCTGAAACAGCGAGCGGAAAATCGGGTCGGCAGCCGATTTGCCGCCGCGCGCATCGGGAGGGGTCACCGAAGCCGTCGCGGGCGCTGCGTTGCGGACATCCGGGAAAGTCGAAAGAAAAGTGGCACTGTCCGCTGCGGGCGCGATTGTCGCGGCAGGCGCTGCAGCTGCCGCAGCGACCATCGCGGGGATGTCACCATATAGGGCGAGCGCCGTCCTGGTCGCCGGTGAATTCGCAGCACTCGTATAACGCGTTTCCAGCACGTTGTAGACTTCGGAGACACTGCGCGCCTGTCCTGTCCGCTCGTAGAAGATCGGACGGTTGGCGGCGGCGGCAGATGGGAACATCCGCGCGGCCGAGGCATCCGGAGTCTCCTCGGCGCTCGTGATCAACCTGGCGGCGCCGCCGATCCCGAGGAAATGCGCCATGTAAAGCTCGGCATCGCTCGGGCGGCGACCAATCTTGCCGGTCAGCTGAAAGCTGTTGGATTGCGTCAGCACCGCCGCCATCGCCGAGCTCGCAGCCGGATCATCGCGCAATTTCACGATCGCGCGCCGCATCGTGGGATCGACCACCACATAGTCGCCGGAGGACGTCTTGGTAATGGCATCGGCATATTGGCCGTAGCCGAGCTGGCCGCCCGCTTCCTTCACGGTGCCAAGCCAGGTCTGCTCAATGAACTGGTAGAGCCCCCGCGCCGACGAGGTCGAGGCACCCGCGGTCGGGTTGAAATCCGATTCCATCTTCGCGGTGGCGAGCATGTATTCGAAGCTCGCGCCGGTCGCGCTTGCGGCCTGTTTGATCGCGCCGGTCACCCGCGCACGCAGGGAATCGACACCTGCCGCAGCCGTGGCATTCGACGTGTCGACCGACATTTGCTTGTCCCGCTCCCCGCGGACCGCATCCATCGTCACGCGCGTCGTTTCTCCCAAAACGAAGCTCGTAACGGTTTCACAGTGCGGGGATTATGGTTAATGCGGGGTTAAGAATCCCCCTGACCGTCATTTGGGGGCGCGACGAAGTCGCGAACCCGGAATGACGATCATCACTTCTTGTAAACCGCCTTCGGGTCGAACAGCCGCGCGGCATCCACGAGCGCAAGCCGCGGCCCGCCTTCGCCTTTCTCGACCTTGCGATAGAAACACGATTTCCGCCCGGTGTGGCAGGCCGCACCTGTCTGATCGACGCGGATCCAGACCGCGTCCTGATCGCAATCCACGCGCATCTCGACCACGCGCTGGGTCTGACCCGAGCTCTCGCCCTTTCGCCACAACGCATTGCGCGAGCGGCTGAAATACCAGGCCTCTCCGCTCTCGATGGTTTTCGCGAGCGCGTCGGCGTTCATGTGCGCGACCATCAGCACCTCGCCTGTTGCGGCATCGGTCGCCACGCACGTGACGAGGCCGGACGCGTCGAATTTGGGCCGCAATACGAGCCCTTCTTCGCGGTCTATGTTTGCGGATGTGGACACAAAAACCCCTCGCTTAGCGCTGCGAGGGCCGGCAGCTAGAGCTGCGTCCCTCGCACCATGGACAGGAAACGCGCCTGCTCCGCCGGATTGTCGCGGAACATGCCGGTGAAACGGCTGGTAAAGGTCAGGGCGCCATGCTTGGCGACGCCGCGCACCGACATGCAGGTATGCTCCGCTTCGATCATCACTGCAACGCCGCGGGGCTTCAGGATTTCGTCGATGGCGGCCGCGACCTGCGCAGTCAGGTGTTCCTGGGTCTGCAGCCTGCGGGCGAAAATATCCGTGAGCCGCGCGAGCTTGGACAGCCCGACCACCCGCTCGACCGGCGTATAGGCAATGTGCGCCTTGCCGTAGAACGGCATCATGTGGTGCTCGCATTGCGAGGTGAATTCGATGCCGCGCACCAGCACGAAATCATCGTAGCCCGCAGTCTCGCCGAAGGTACGGTCGAGCACTTCCGCCGGACACTGGTGATAGCCCTGATAAAGCTCGTCAAACGCCTCGACGACACGGCGCGGCGTATCCAGGAGCCCCTCCCGGGACGGATCCTCACCGATGTAGCTCAGAAGCGTCTGCACCGCAGCTTCGGCCTCACCGCGCGACGGCCGCGGCTGATCGGCGCGGACTGCAGCTGCCAGGAACTCGGAAGGATCCAGTTCTGCGGGGCGGCTTTCCGGAAGCTTGGCATCGGCGGGCTTGCCTGGGCGGATCGGCTTGATCAGTGCGTCCATGTCAACTCCGTTCGACCGGCCTCTTCAATGGCCGGAGTGTCACCGGCAGACGTGGCAGCGATGCGCGACCGGACGCCTGAGGAAACGGCACTATCATTTAGGCCGCTGCCGCCCATATATAGGCCTGCCGGGTCCGGCCGCCAAGGCCGCCCGGACCCGCAGGCCTCACCATCAGGCGCAAGATCGATCATATGCTGAACGACATTTACAACAAGCGCATCATCGAGTTGGCTGGAAACATCCCGCGGCTGGGGCGTTTGCCGGACCCCGAGGCCAGCGCGACCGCCCACTCCAAATTGTGCGGCTCGACAGTAAAGGTCGACCTCAGGATGGATGGGGCCGTCGTCACCGATTTCGCCCATGAGGTGAAGGCCTGCGCGCTTGGCCAGGCCTCCTCATCCATCATGGCGCGCCATGTCGTGGGTTCAACCGCGAGCGAATTGCGCGAGCTGCGCGAAACCGTTCGCAAGATGTTGAAGGAGCATGGCAGCCCGCCGGCGGCCGACAACAAATGGGCCGACATCGCGCTGCTGGAGCCAGTGCGCGACTACAAGGCGCGACACGCCTCGACCATGCTGACATTCGATGCCGTCGTCGACGCGATCGGCCAGATCGAGGCCAAGCGAACGGCCAAGCAGCCGGCAGCGGCGCAAACCTAGGCGCATGCGCAAGCAATAGAGTTTATTGTGCAGGTGCGGCGCCGGTCGGAACCACGGCTTCGGCCGTTTTGGTCGATTTCGCCGGCGGCTCGCCCGCGGCATTCTCGCCGCTCGCATAGCGATCCTGCACAGCCTTGGGCTTCGCCTCCGCGACCGCTGCGGCTGTCACGTCCACCCGCGGCAGCACGTCGGCCACGGCATCCGTCGTCACCAGATTTGCAAGCCGCAACTCGCCTGGCGACATCTCGTGGAGATCCTCCCAGGGCGGCACGCTGAGCGACAGCGCGAGCAGGTCGCCCGATCCGCCCATATCGAACGTGTATTTGGCAAGCCGCCCGACATCGCGTTCGACGATCATCAGGTCCTGCGCCGTGTAGCTGGCGGCCTTGGCGTCGTCGGCGCGGTCCCCCATCCAGATCTGATGGACCCGGACATGCGCGGTCTCCGGCACGTAACGCGACTTGCCCGAGAGCAGCAGGAACACGCACATCGACTCGCAATAGGCCTCGCCCGATACACTGGCGCGCTCGCCCTGCGGCGTGTGCGCGATCACGCTGACGCCGACCGTGGTGAGCAAACCGAGTTCGCGGAAACGACGCCCCAACGCGATGGAATCGTTGACCGAGCCGCCGCTCGAATCCAGCACCAGCGTCGCGCCGCGAAGATCTCGGCCGCGCTCGAATTCTTCAAATTCCTTCGGGCTATCGGCGGTGACAACGCCGACCGCACTGATCCAGCTGCGGCAGTTCGGCCCGCACGTGACAAAGCTGAACTTCATTGGCAGCTTGCGCTCTTCAAGCGTGGCGCCGGCAAGCGCTCCACCGCCCAGCGGCGCCAGCGAAAAAGAGCAGGCAAGACCGAGCACAGCCGTGCCAAGCAGCAGAAGGGTGCGAAAATCAGGTGAGCTCAAAAGCCTCAAGCTGGTCTTCCCCAAGCCCCGAATGTTCCGGCCCAAATCACACGGCCCCCCGCTGCGCCGAATTGATTCCCATCATACAGCCGTCATAAAAATGGTATCCGGGGGATTACGCACCGTCCATAGTGACTTGCTGCGCTGCGACTAAATGTGAAGGTGAATTCCCGGAACTGTGGCGCAATTGTCCACCTTTTTCGGGGTTCCCTGTCCCGGAACCACTCGCCCCAGCCATGTGATGGCAGCATCGCGCCCATGAACTGTTCAGACAACCGTTCGCACGAACGCTCGGGCTTGCACGGCTCCGACATAGTGCTGGCGATCAGCCGCCTGCCGCGCAACGCCGCTCGCGCGCTGATCTGGCTCTACCGCCACACGCTATCGCCGCTTGTCGGTTACAACTGCCGTCACCTGCCGACCTGTTCGGTCTATGGCGACGAGGCGATCGCGCGGTTTGGCCTGTGGGCCGGGGGCTGGATGACGCTCGCGCGACTGCTGCGCTGTCACCCTTTCGGCACGTCGGGTATCGACATTGTGCCGCTCGAGGCGCCGGCGGGGGCACGCTGGTATTTGCCCTGGCGCTATGGGCGCTGGCGCGGCG
>Ga0335080_10005285_pt1 | contig 13262 bp, 13 predicted proteins | sample Lox_Sample_34_FD_206720 | JGI IMG/M metagenome (GOLD analysis project Ga0335080, IMG submission 206720) | Soil microbial communities from Loxahatchee National Wildlife Refuge, Florida, United States - Lox_Sample_3.4 | ecosystem: Environmental > Terrestrial > Soil > Wetlands | place: USA... | reverse complement strand
GCAGGCCGCCCGCGGCACCCAGGAGGTCACCTCCACCATCGCGGTGGTGGCGGCCTCCAGCCAGCGCACCGGCAATGCCGCCACCGACCTCATCACCTCGGTCGAGGGGATGCTGAAGGAGCAGGCGGCCCTCAAGAACGCGGTCGAGGCCTTCCTCTCCAAGGTGCAGGCCGCCTGATCGGAAGAGCCTAGCCTATTCTGACGGGCTGACGCCCGGCGGGATTTCGACTTAGAGTGCGGGCGGGAGCCAAGGCTCCCGCCCGTTCTCTTTGGCGCATCCCCACATGACCGACCTCGTCACCATCGACGACATCCTGGCCGCGGAGAACGCGATCCGCGGCCGCGTGCTGCGCACCCCGGCGATCGAGAGCCCGGCGCTCGCGGCGAAGCTCGGCGTCCCCGTCGCCTTGAAGCTCGAGCTCCTGCAGAAGACCGGCTGCTTCAAGCCCCGCGGCATCACGAACCGGCTGCTGGCCCTGGGCGATGCCGAGCGGAAGCGCGGCCTCATCACCGTTTCCGGCGGCAATCACGGCATCGCCATCGCCGCGATCGGCAAGGCGATGGGGATCGCCGTCACGGTCGTCATGTCCGACAAGGCACCGGAGCGGTCGAAGGCGCGGATCCGCGCCGACGGCGCGACGCTGCTGCTCACCGCCGATGCCGGCGCCGCCTTCGACCTCGCCGACCGGGAATGCGCCGCCAAGGGCCTCACCTACATCCACTCCTACGACGATCCCCTGATCATCGCCGGCCACGGCACGGTCGGCCGCGAGTTCATCGCCGACCGGCCGGACCTGACCGACGTGCTGGTCAGCATCGGCGGCGGCGGCCTCATCTCCGGCGTGGCGGTGGCCTTGAAGGCCGCCAGCCCGAAGATCCGCATCTGGGGCGTGGAGACGGTCGGCGCCGACGCGATGAGCCAGGCGCTCGCCAAGGGGGCGCCGGTCCGGATCACGGTCTCCTCGATCGCGACCACCCTGGGCGCGCCCTCGGTCACCGAGCGCAGCCTCGCCCATGTCCAGGCGCTGGTCGAGGAGGTGATGACCGTGCCGGACGCCGACGCCGTCGCCGGCGTCATCACCCTCGCCGAGGAGGCGAAGCTCTGGGCGGAGCCCGCCGCCGGCTGCCTGATCCCCGCCGCCCGACGCGTGATCGAACGCGTCGGGCGCGAGGCAAGGCTCGGCCTCGTCATCTGCGGCGGCAATGTCGCCTTCGCCGATGTCGCGGGCTGGGTGCAGCGGTTCGGGGTAGAGGTCTAGCTAGCTCGGCTCGTCAGATCCTGGCGGCGGCTCGTCGAACCCGCCTCCGGGCGCGAACGGGAACCTCCACCGGAGCGGCGGCCGGAGCGGCGGCGGCATGGAGATGCCGGATTTCACCCGCGACGCGGCCGAGCACGCCGGGCCTCAGCTCGGTGACCTGGAGCCGCTCGGGGCGCTTTTCGCCCGGCATGACGAAGCCGTAGGGCGTCGCCGGCACGAAGCCGAAGCGCTTGTAGTAGTCGTAGTCGCCGACCAGGAGCACGAGGTCGTGGTCCATCTCGGCGGCGATCTCGAGACTGCGGAAGGTGAGGGCCCGGCCGATGCCCTTGCCGGCAAGCTCCGGCAGGATGGCGAGGGGGCCGAGCAGCAGGGCCGGATGCCCGGTCTCGCCGACCAGGATCGGCCAATAGCGGATCGCACCCACGAGGCGCGCTTGCTCCGAGGCGCCGTCGAGCGCCACCCAGGAGAGCGGCGCCAGCGGCGCCACGTTCTCGCGATAAAGGTAGGAGGCCTTCTCGCGTCGCTCCGCGCCGAACACCCGGTCGAGCAGCTGCTCGACGCCCAGGCTCAGCGCGGCGGATTCAGGCTTGATGGTGTACTTGAAGTCGCTCATTTCGGGATCCTCTGGTTCTAAGCGGTGATCGGACCGGGCTTTGGAGCCGGTGCGCCGCTGTGGGATCCCGCCGAAGCGGTCAGCTCAAGGTTCTCCCACAGTCATGCGCGCACCCGACCCCGCCGCCCGTAACGGGCGCCTGATTTCGTCGTCGGAGGCGCAGACTGGACAACCTTGTAGCCTTTCGGCTGTGGATAACGATCGCGGTATATAGTGAAAAAACGGGCGGGGTCAAGAAGCAACCCCGCCCGAGGCACATACCTTTGTGTCGGCTCGCTCAGCCGTCGAAGATCACATCCAGAATATGTAGTAGCCGAGCAGGCATGAGGCGAGGCCTCCCCCCAGCGCCAGATAGGGCAGTATTCCGGCTCGCTTCGGCCCCAGCTCTTTCTGGCCCGGCAGCAGCAGGTCCTGGTACATGTGCTCGGGGAACACGCCCTTATCGGTCACATAGTGTCGGAAGAGGAAGACCGGGATGATCAGCGCCGCGAAGGCGAAGCCCAAGACGAAAGTGCCGCTGCCCCAGACATTCGCGCCGGCGCCCAGAAAGAAGGCGTTGATATAGGAAAGTATGGTCCCGAGCGCCAGCAGCCAGGTCGGGCAGCGCCACGGCCGCTTGACGTCGGGATTGTCGATCCGGTGAATCCATCCGGCATTGAGGTTGAGGAAGTTGAAGATCAGGTAGTTGCAGTTGGAAACCGCAAGGACGAACAGATAGTTCGACATCGACAGCAGGATCAGATTGATGGCGAGGTCGGTCCACATGGCGTGGGTCGGGGCGCCGTGTGCATTTACATAGCCGAGATATTTCGGCAGCCAGCCGTCTTGTCCGCCCTGATTGAGGGTTCGCGATGACCCCGCCATCGCCGTGATGATCGACATGATCAGGCTGAAGAACAACAGGATCACCAGAATCTTGGTGATGAACGGCCCGGCGTTCAGCATGCTGGCCAGTGCGAGGCCCATGCCGGCGCCGGAGTAGATGCCCGGATCCAGCATCTTCTGGGTGCCGAGAACCCCCTGGAAGACGACCGGCACCGTCACGAAGGCCACGATGCAGATCAGCCCCGAGATGATGATCGCGCGCGGCATGTCGCGGCCGGGATTCTTGAACTCGCTCATGTAGCAGACGGCGGTCTCGAAACCGTAGGCCGACCAGGCCGCGATGAAGAGCGAGCCCAGGAACAGCAGCCAGCCGCCTTTGTCCCAGACGCCGGCGATGACCTGACCGGCGCTGTCGGTCGCAAGCGGCGTAAACGGCGAGAAGTTCGCCGCGTGGACGTTGCCCTGCAGCAGGGGAATGACGCAGATGATGAACAGCGGCACCAGCGAGGCGATGGTCAGGAGTGCCGAGATCTGTGCGGTACGCAGGACGCCGCGATGCTGGATCGCGAACACGACGAGCATGATGGCGGCGCCCAGGAAGAAGGTCGAATTGACGCGTACCGTCAGGTCCTTGGTTATGAAGCCGAGGTCCACCAGGGTCCATTCCCAGGTGTTGATCGGCGAACTGGGGTCGAAGAAGATGGACAACAGGTAACCGGCGCCAAGCCCCGCGCCGATGGCAAGGACCGGAGTCCAGGCCAGCCAATTGGACCAGAGCGACAAGGGCGCGAGAATCCGGCTATAGCGAATCCAAGCGGTGGCGCCATGAACGGCGGTGCCGCCGGTCTTCGACGGATGCAGGCCGGCGATTTCCGCGTAGGTAAAGGACTGCGCGAAACCGAAGAGGACGGAAATGGTCCACACGATCCAGGCAGGCGTGCCGATGGTGGCCGAAATCCCGCCCATCGAGAAGAGAACCAGCGCTGGAACGCCCGCCGCGATGAATACGACCTGCTTCCAGTCAACGTCCCGCAGCATCCGCTCCGACGCTGCAGATGTATCTGTCACCATAGAGACTTCCCCCTGTTAAAGGCGGCCGCCTTAGCGGCTCGCGGTGTTTATGCGCGGTGGAAAAGAGACACCCCGGAAGGGCCTGAGCCCCCCGGGGTGCGATACTTTCTGCATATTGCGAAGTTGCTGCAGCCGCCGGCGGAGCGACCGCCCCGGCTCCCGCCGGACTAAATCCTCCCGGCGGGCCAGAAAGATGGATGGCCCCGATGTGAACTCAGCCAAGCGAGCGTCCCCCTTCGCCGACCAGTCATCGATGCAGATCAGATGACTATGATGCGACAAAATGACCACCCAATCCAGCACAATTCGCTTGATTTGGTATGGTATTGGTTGCAAGCGGCCTAGGACCGCGGTCCCGTTCGCGAGTGCCGGCTCCTTAACGGACGCCCCTCACCGGAGCCGCGTCAGCGGACGATGGTCACCGGGCAATGCGCCAGCGTGACGATGTCCGCCGCGACCGAGCCCTTGAGGAAGCGGACGGTGCCGGTGCGCCCGACGCTGCCGACGATGATGTGGCGATAGTGGTTCTTCTCGGCATAGGTGACGATCCCCTGCCCGATGTCCGGGCTGGACGCGCGCACGCAGCCGAGCCGCGTCAGGCCGGCGCTCTTCGCGCGCTCGAGCGCCGCGAGCAGCGCCTTGTCCACCGGCAGCTCGCCGGCGGCGAGCTTCGCCTCGTCCCAGACCAGGAACTTGATCTCCGGCCCGTCGACCACGGTGATAAAGGCCAGGAATTGGTTGAGCTGGCCGGCCCAGGTGATGGCCTGGGCCACCGCCTTCTCCGAGGTCGCCGTGCCGTCGGTGGCACAAAGGATCTTCTGGTCGGCCATGGACGAACCCGTTCCCCCGAGTCGAATCGCCGGAATTCCGGCACGATCATAGCAGACCCGGATTCCGCGAGATATTGCCGGGGCAAGCGCGCCGGGTCAGGCGCGCCAGAGGGTCATCACCAGGCCGCCGGCGACCACCAGCGCCCCGCCGGCCAGGACCGGCAGGCCCGGCGGAACCTTGAACACCAGGAGGTTGATGACCTGAGCCACTACGAAGAAGAGGGTCACATAGACCCCGAGCAGGCGGCCGAAATCCCAGGCCGGCGCGTTGACCGAGAGGCCGTAGAGGAAGAGCACCGCGGCGCCGGCGACGAAGAAGCCGATCCGCGCGCCGGCCTGGTTCGCAAGCCCGAGCCGCACCAGCGCATCGCCGCCCGCCTCGAGGCAGGCGGCAATCAGCAGCAACCCGTACGCCGCCCAGGTTCCCATCCCTCTGCTCCCCGGAGATTCGAGATTACGACTGCGATTCGTCGAGCACAGTATAGACCGGCACGTCGGCCAGGCGCCTGACGCGATAGGGCTCCTGGGACCATAGGAGATCGGCGATCAGCCAGTGCCGCGGCGGATCGGCCGACATGACGATCGCGCCGACCCGGTGCCGTCGCGCCTCCCGGGCGATGCGGCGCGCCGCCGAGCGCGAGCTGACGATCTCGCCGTCGGCGGCCACGCCCTTGCCCTTCAGCGCGGCAATCGTCTCGGCGATCAGATCGTGCTGCTGCTGCAACTCGCTGCGCGTGGGTTTCAGTCCGGGATGCGGCAGTCCGAGCGCCGAACCCCAGATCCGCGCGACCGTGAGGACGTGCACCCCGGCGCCGGCCGTGCGAGCCATCCGCGCCGCGAGAGCGATCGCCTGTGGCGAGATCTTCCTGCCCTCGGATGCCAGCAGGATGGTGCCGCCGCCGTACTGCTCCGGGTCAGGCGTCGCAATTCCCTGATACCAAGGCGGACGGAATCGGAATCGCGACGCCAACTCTCCACTCATGCCGTGTCGGGGTTACCGCTTGTCCTCGACATAGACCCGGTACCAGTAGAACGGCAGGTAGGCCAGGAGCACCGCCCAGCCGAGCCAGTAATAGACCTCGGCATTGCCGATCTTGGAATAGACCAGCCCGCCATAGAGCCAGATGATGAAATAGAAGGCCGCGAGCAGCAGCGCCACCCACTTCATGTATTCCGGCAGCTTGAACGGCCGCCGCGCCTCGGGCTTGTCCTGGCGCAGCAGGAAATAGCCGATCAAGACCGGCAGGAACGAGGCGGTGTAGCCGACATTCGAGAAAGTGTAGATCTCGACAGCGCCGCCCATCAGCACGACGATCAGCGAGCAGACCACGTTGAAGCCCATGGCGAAGGACGGAACGTGGTGCGCGTTGACCCGCTGGAAGATCTTCGGGAACTCGCCGTCCAGCGACATCTGATAGAGCGCGCGACCCGACCCCATGATCGCATTCAGGGCCGAAAGCGCCAGCGCCACGATCAGCATGAGGGCGATCAGCCAGTCGATCGCGCCGCCCCAGCCGGGGAAGACCTTGCTGGCGAAGGTGACGAACATCGCCTTGGGATCGACCAGGCTGGGATCGGAGAGCGCCTTCGCGCCGAGCACCGCCACGAAGGCGATCGGGATCAACGTGTAGATGAAGACACCGTAGCCGCCTTCGAGATTCATGGCGATCTTGGCATCATGATCAGGATTGCCGCATTCGCCGATGTAGCAGGCCGCCGCCTCCATCGCGATCACGTTCCAGGTCAAGAGAAAGCCGTAGGCGATGTAGACGCTGAGCCAGCCATAGCCGTTCATGTCGCTGAAGAAGCTCGAGCCGTCGAGATGATGGAAGCCGGAGAGCTCCGAGAGATTGACCACGCTCGGATTGAAGATCCAGGCGACCGCGATGAAGGTCAGCGGGATCATCGAGAGGAGTGCCAGGATGGTGGCGAAGCCGGCGCCGAACCGGATCCCCCGGATCGTCGGGATGAAGAATAACAGGATGCCGGCGATGGAGATGCCGAGCGTCCAATAGGCGATCGGGGTGTGGATCGGCGTGAAGCCGGCCGAGGTATCGAGGCCGAACCGGTCGGCGATGTAGAACGAGGCGAGGATCATGTTGAGCGGCGCCACCGGGAACCAGCCGAGCCAATAGGCCCAGGCGGTGACGCCGTTCACATGCTTCGCAAAGCGCGGCCAACGGTCCTTATAAGCGGGATAGGCGTAGGACGGCGAGCCGCCGGTGCGCTCCGGCATCATCGCGGCGAGCTCGGCCAGGATCAGGCAGAGCAGCCAACCGCTCACTGTGATCACGATGGTGATCGGGATCGAGGCGGCGCCGAGCGTTGTCACCATGACGGGCGCGATGCCGGTCACCAGGATCGTTCCCGCGAGGCCGATCACGAAGGCGCCCCACCAATTGGTCTCGCGCTTCAGGCCGGATTCGACATAACCGAGTGCTTTCGCGGCGGAGTAACCCTGGTCGCCGCCCGTGGAGCTGTTCGTTGCCATCTGTCCCCCTCGTCGATACCCGTTCAAGCCATGCAATGCCGAATCGCTTGCCGAAGAGGCATGGGCGAGAGCCACTGGCTCCCCCGGCATCGGTCCCTGTTGCGGCCATCCGCTTCAGCGCGCGAATCGGCCAGTTCTTCTTTGTAGTTGGTTCGGTATTTACCACAGGCGCCGGGTCTTTACTAGGTGGAAAGGAAGTTTCCTGTCCTGAAACATCCTTCGGACGCCCTAGGCGCGTCGAGTCTTCCCGCCTCAGCCTTCGCGCTTGAGCGGCCGCGCCAGCAGTGCCCGCACTTCGTCGTCGATCACCGACTGGTCGGCGAGGATGCGACCGACCGCGGCGGCGATCGGCATCTCGACGCCGATCCGTTTCGCCAGGGTGACGACGGCACCGGCCGTGCTGACGCCTTCCGCGATGCTGTGCCGCTCCGCCAGGATGTCGTCGAGCCGGCGGCCCTGGCCGAGGGCAAAGCCGAGCGAGGTGTTGCGCGAGGTGAGGCTGGTGCAGGTGAGGATGAGGTCGCCGATCCCTGCGAGGCCCATCAGCGTCTCGGCGCGGCCCCCCTTGGCGAGGGCGAGTCGCGTCACCTCGGCGAGGCCGCGGGTGATGAGCGCGGCGCGGGCGTTCTCGCCGAGCCCGCGCCCGACGACGATGCCGCAGGCGATCGCCAGCACGTTCTTCACCGCCCCCGCGACCTCGACCCCGATCGGGTCGTCGGAGCCGTAGGGCCGGAACGCACCGTGGGCGAGGGCCGTCATCATCGCCGCCACCAGCGCGCCGTCATGGCTGGCGAGCGCCACCGCGGTCGGGAGTCCGCGCGCGGCCTCGGCGGCGAAGCTCGGCCCCGAAAGCACCAGCACCGGCGCCGCAGGCAGCACGTCCGCGGCGATCTCCATCAGCAGCGCGCCGGTCGCGATCTCGATGCCCTTGGCCGCGATCACCAGGACGGCGCCCTGCCGCCAATGCGGCGCGGCGGCGCGGCAGAACGCGCGGAAATGCTGCGCCGGCTGGGCATAGATCACCGCCTCGGCGGCGAGCGCCTGCGCGAGATCGGTCGCGATCGCGATTGCCGGCGGGAGCGCCATGCCCGGCAGGTAGTCCTTGTTCTCGCGGTCCGCGCACAACGCCGTCGCCAGTTCCGCGCGCCGCACCCAGAGCGTCGCGTCGCACCCGGCCCGGTCCGCCAGGATCGCCAGCGCCGTGCCCCAGGCGCCGGCGCCGATCACGGAGACTTTCTTGAGGCTCATGTCAGCAGGAAGCCACCGGCCAGCGGATCCTCCGGCTCGACGGTGAAGACCGAGCGGCCGGTATAATAGGCGCGGCCGGAGACCTCGGCGCGGATCGCCGGGAAGCGCCCGCAGGTGGTCGTCTCCGCGACCCGGCCTTCGAACCGGCTGCCCGTCACGCTCTCGAAGGCGAAGGAGGCGCCGGCGGCAGCCGGGTCCCGCGCGACCGCAAGCGCGATCCGCGCCGTGACGCCGCTCCCTGTCGGGCTGCGATCGACCTCGCGCTCGGCGAAGACGCAGATGTTCGCGCTGGCTTGCTCCGGTGCGATCCCGGTCCCGCCGTCGGTCAGGATCGTGCCGTAGAGAAAGGCGAGGTCCGGCGCATCGGGATGCTCAAGTGCGATCTGCTCCTTCGCCGCCCGGGTGACGCGATCGGCGGCCTCGACCAGCTCCCGCGCCGGCGAATGCCGCACGTCGAGGCCGAAGCGCGCCGCCGGCAGGAAGGCATAGAAGGCACCGCCATAGCCGATATCGACTTTGACCCGGCCGAGTCCGTCGACCTCGATCTCGTGGTTGAGGGCGAAGGCGAAGGCCGGCACGCTGACGAAGCCGACGGTCCCCGGCTTTCCGTTCTCCATCGCGATCCTGACACGCACCAGACCGCAGGGGCATTGCAGGTTGAGCTGCGCAACACCATCCTTCGGCGTGACGATACCGGCATCGACGGCATAGCGGCCGAGCGCGATGGTCGCGTGGCCGCACATGGTGCTGTAGCCCTCGTTGTGGATGAAGAGCACGGCCATGTCGGCCTCGGGAAGATCGGGCTCCACCGGCAGGACGCCGTACATGTCGTAATGGCCGCGCGGCTCGAACATGATCAGGCGGCGGAAGTGGTCGAGATGCGCCCGGGCATGGCGGCGCTTCTCCAGCAGGGTGGTACCCGCGATCTTCGGGTAGCCCGCGGTCACGATCCGCACCGGCTCGCCGCCGGTATGCATCTCCACGGTCTCGATCCGTGTCGCCGCGTCCGGGACCAGTTCCAGAATCGCGTCCATCCCGCTGCCGTCCCCGCCTATCTTCCGCCAGCCAGCTTGACCGGGCCCGTCCCGGCTGTAGTCTCGCGCCACTCGTAAAGCAACCGGGCCGGAAAGCAAGCGCGGGACGATGATGATCGGACGCCTGATCCTATGGAGCGGCATTCTGGCGCTTGGCGTCTTGACGGCGGCTCGCGCCGTCGCCGACGACCAACCCGCCTCGACCGTGACCGTCGCCCTGCCGGAGGGTCTCTCCCCGCGCACCGTCGGTTACTATCTCGCCGAGGATAAGGGCTACTACGCCGCGGCCGGGCTCAAGGTCACTTTCGTTGCCGCGACGGCAGACGGGAAACCCAGCGACGCCCTCATCCAGCGCAAGGCCGATCTCGCGGTCGAGCTGATGCCGATCGCCCTCAAGCGCCGCGAGGCCGGCGACAAGCTGGTCAACATCGCGCAGATCTTCCGCAACGCCGGCATGGAGGTGGTGTGCCGGCCGGCGATCGACCATCCGACCGCGCTGAAGAACCACGTGGTCGGGGTCTGGTTCGGCGGGCTCGAAAGCCCGTTCTATGCCTGGATGTCGGTGCTGCAGCTGAACCCCTTCGGCGGCGCCGGCAGCGTGACGGTGCTGCGGCAGAATTTCGGCCTCGAGGCCTTCAAGCGCTACCAGTCGGATTGCGCCACCACCTTCACCTATGCGGCGCCGCTGGATTTCGCCGCCGCCGACATCCCGCTCCAGGGCCTGAAGCAGTACCGCTACCAGGATTCCGGCGTCGCCACGCTGGAGGACGGGCTCTATGCCCGCGACGAGGACCTGGCGAAGCCGGATCGGGTGGCACTGTTCGCCGCCTTCCTCGGCGCCGCACGGCGCGGCTGGCAGGCGGCGCATCTCTCGCCGCGCGCGGCCTTCGACCTCATTCGCAACGACCCCGCTTTTGCCAAGGCGGACACCGCCGCCTTGCGCGAGGCGATCGACGCCGTCGATGATCTGGTGGGCGCCGAGAAGGGCCCGATCGGCAAGCTCGATCCCGACGCCTACGACCGCACCGTCAACCTGCTGCTGACTGCGGCGCCGGATCCGGTGCTGACGAGGGCGCCGGCCGGCGCGATCAGCGGCGCGGTCTGGCAGCGCGCGAAGTAGTGCGACCAATCGATCTCTTTTCGAATTGACGTGGATCAACGCGGCCCTGCCGCCGTTTCTCCATCGTCGCTATGCTCCGCACCGAGGGGCTGCGGCAAGAAAAGGGGCGGCCACGGAAGTCTTCGACGGTCAGCCCACGGAAGGGGTTGATATCATGGCCAAGCTTTACATTTGTGCGGTGGACGGCTCCAAGGTCGCGGATCGCGCCGCCGCCTGCGCGGTGAACCTCGCGAAGTCCAGCGGCGCGAAGCTCACGTTCCTCAACATCAACATCATCCCCACCCGCTTCAAGCGGACCTATTTCTGGGATGCAACGCTGGTCGATGCCTCGGATATCCAGTCGCACCGGCAGTTCGGCGCGGCGGCCAAGGTCGCCAAGGCGGCGAAGTTCACCGGCTACGATTGCATCATCGCCAGCGGCAGCAACGTCGCCGATGCGATCGTCTCCTATGTGAAGAAGCACAAGGCCGACCACCTGATCATGGGCACGGCCACCACCAACGAGCTCACCCGCCTGTTCCTGGGCTCGGTGGCGACCGCCGTGGTCTCCCACGCCGAGTGCCCGGTCACCATTGTGAAATGATGGGCGTGAAGTGATGAGAGACCGTGGCTGCTTCCGCCGCCACGGCTCATCTTTCTACTTCTTCTGCTCCGGCTCGAAATCGAGCGCGGCGCCGTTCATGCAATAGCGGAGCCCGGTCGGCTGCGGCCCGTCCTCGAAGACGTGGCCGAGATGGCCGCCGCACTTGCCGCAATGGACCTCGGTGCGGGTCATGAAGTGGCTGCGGTCGGTCGAGGTGCGGATGGCGCCCTCGATCGGCTCCCAGAAGCTCGGCCAGCCCGAGCCGCTCTCGAACTTGCGGTCGGAGCGATAGAGCGGCTGGCCGCAGCCGGCGCAGTGGAACAGCCCGACCCGCTTCTCGGCATTGAGCGGGCTGGTGCCGGCACGCTCGGTGCCGTGCTCGCGCAGGACCCGGTACTGTTCGGGGGTCAGATCCTGGCGCCATTCGTCCTGGGATTTCTCGACGGCGAAGCTTTCCTTGGTTTCCTTGTTCATTTTTCAGGCCTCTTTCCGGTTCGGCCCAGGATATGGGCGGATTCAGGCGATCCGGCAAGCCCCACGCGGCGGCATCAATCCAATGTCCGCTGGTATCGGATGAGGGCGAGAATGCCGGCCGCCAGGGTGAAGACCGCGATCGGCCAGATCTCCGGCCCGATCTCCGCCCAGCCGTTCCCCTTCAGGAGCACGCCCCGGATGATCCGCAGGAAATGGGTCAAGGGCAGCGCCTGGCCGACCCATTGCGCCCATTCCGGCATGCCGCGGAACGGAAACATGAATCCGGAGAGCAGCAGCGAGGGGAGGAAGAAGAAGACCGAGAGCTGCATCGCCTGGAGCTGGTTCTCGGCCAGGGTCGAGAAGGTGAAGCCGACGGCGAGGTTGGCGGCGATGAAGACGATCGCGGCGATGCTCAAGGTGACGAGAGAGCCTTCGAACGGCACGTCGAACAGGAAGCGCGCCGCCAGCAGGATGATCGCGACCTGGATGTAGCCGACGAAGATGAAGGGCACGATCTTGCCCAGCATCACCTCGACGGGCCGGACCGGCATGGCGAGCAGGTTCTCCATGGTGCCGCGCTCCCGCTCCCGGGTCATGGCGAGGCCGGTCATCATGATCATGGTCATGGTGAGGACGACGCCGATCAGGCCCGGCACCACGTTGTACTGGCTGATGCCTTCCTCGTTGTAGCGGCGCTGCAGCCGGAGCTCGAACGGCGTCTGGCTGGGCGCGAGCTTCGCCAGCGGCCCGGTCAAGTCGTGCTGCAGGGCGCTGCGGTCGAGGTTGGTGAGCGCCGAGACCGCGTTCACCGTCGCCACCGGGTCGGTGGCGTCGGCCTCGACCACCAGGGCCGGGCGGCGGCCGCGCACCACGTCGGCGCTGAAATGCGGCGGGATGGTGATGGCGAACTGGATGTCGCCGGTCTTCAGCATCCAGTCCGCCTCTTTCTCGCTGACCGGCGCCGGCAGCAGGCGGAGATAATCGGTGTGCTCGACCGCGGAGACGATCGAGCGGGCGAAGACCGAATCCTCGCCCATCACCAGCGCCGCCGGCAGGTTCTTCGGGTCGGAGTTGATGGCGTAGCCGAACAGCACGAGCTGCAGCATCGGCACGCCGATCATCATGCCGAAGGTGATGCGGTCGCGCCGCATCTGCACGAACTCCTTGGCGAACACCGCCAGGAACCGGCGCAGCGAGAAGATGCCGCTCATGAGACGTGGTCCCGGAAGTTGTCGCCGAAATTGTCCTTGGCGCGCCCCATGAGGTCGATGAACACGTCCTCGAGGCTGGGCTCGACCCGGTGCCAGCGGTAGCGGGGATCGGCGCGCTCCGGCGCGGTCGCCGCGTCCAGCGCGGCGGCGTCGCGGCCGCAGACATGGAGCAGCGCGCCGAACGGCGCCACCATGTCGACGCCCGGTCGCTGCTGCAGCGCCTTCGACAGCGTCGCCACCTCCGCCTGCTCCCGTTCGCCGTCATGGGCGACCGGCGCCACCGACCAGGCGGAAAGATGCGCGCCGGCGATCACCTCCGGCACCGAGCCCCGCGCCAGCAGCTTGCCATAGGCGATGTAGAGGATCTCGTGGCAGCGCTCGGCCTCGTCCATGTAATGGGTGCTGACCAGCACGGTCAGGCCCTGATGCGCGAGATCGTGGATCTGGTCCCAGAAATCGCGCCGCGCCTTGGGATCGACGCCGGCGGTGGGCTCGTCCAGCAG
>Ga0335080_10005281_pt1 | contig 13266 bp, 13 predicted proteins | sample Lox_Sample_34_FD_206720 | JGI IMG/M metagenome (GOLD analysis project Ga0335080, IMG submission 206720) | Soil microbial communities from Loxahatchee National Wildlife Refuge, Florida, United States - Lox_Sample_3.4 | ecosystem: Environmental > Terrestrial > Soil > Wetlands | place: USA... | reverse complement strand
GATCAGCATGTCCCTCGCGGCCGTGCCCGCCTACCTCTGGGCCCGCTCGGTCGTGTCGAAGCGGTCGGCGGTGCTGGTCGCGGCGCTGACCCTCGCCCTGCCCGCCTTCGCCTACAGCGGCCTGCTGATGACGGAGACGGTCTTCTACCCGCTGCTCGTCCTCGTCTGCTGGACCGCAGCGCTGACGATCGTCTCGCCGATGCGGCGCAACCAGCTCGTCCTCGTGGGACTCGTCGCCGCGGCCGTGCTGACGCGCCTCCAGGCGGGCGTCCTCGTCCTCGTCTTCCCGACGGCCGCGCTGCTCGCCGGGGTCGGGCTCCGCGAGGCGCCGCGGCGATTCGCGGTCGCATTCCTGGGCTTCGGCGGGATCGTCGCCGCCTGGCTCGTCTGGAGGCTGGCGGAGGGCGGCGGCGCGCTCGGCGCGTACACCGACACGGCGTCCGGTCACTACCACGTGGTCGCGGTTCTCCGCTACGTCTTCTACCACGGCGGCGATCTCGTGCTCCTGACCGGATTCTTCCCGGCGGCCGCGGCGGCGCTGCTGTGGTTCGAGCGGCGCGGCCTGAGCGCCGAGGCGCGGGCCGCGCTCTCGGTCGCGACCGCCCTGTCGCTCTGGCTCGTGCTCCAGGTCGGCGTCTTCGCCTCGCACTACGTCGGCCACGTGGCCGAGCGGGACCTGATCGCCGTCGCTCCGCCGCTCTTCCTCTGCCTCGCGATCTGGCTCGAGGCCGGCGCGCCGCGGACGGGGCGGCGGACGCTGCTCGTGTCCGGGGTCGCGCTGGTCCTGCTGCTCGCCTGGCCGCTTCGGCTGCTCGCGCCGGCGGCGCTCCCCGACGGCGCCGGGCTGATCCCGTTCCACCGCCTCGGCCACGAGCGGCTGCTCCTCGACGGCGGGCTCGTGCTCGCCTCGCTGGTGCTGATCTTCGCGCCGCGGGCGGTGCTCCGCGCCGTCCCGTACGTGCTGGTCGTGCTCCTCGGCGTGGGCTCGGTGCTGGCCGAGCAGTACGTGGCGACGCAGTCGCGCCTCGCCCAGCAGACGATGCTCGGGCCTCAGCCGACCTGGATCGACCACGCCGCGAAAGGGCCGACCGCGCTCCTGTACGGCGACAAGCTCCAGTGGCCCGCCGTCTGGGAGTCGCTGTTCTGGAACAGGAAGATCACCGGCGCGTACGCGCTCCCCGGAGCGAAGCTGATCGGCCCCGCCCCGGGCGCCTACGTCGCGCTCTCGAACAACGGGACGGTGCTGATCGCGGGCCGCCCTCTCCCCTCGCGCTACACCGTCGCCGAGCTCGGGCTGCTCACGAACGGCACCGCGATCGCCGACGCGGGGACGAGCCCCGGCGGAGTCGTGGCGCCGTGGCGGCTCTGGCAGCTCGTCGGCCCGCTGACCCTGGTCGGCAGGACGAGCGGGATCCAGGCGAACGGCGACATCTACCAGCAGGCGGCCGTGCACGCGTTCAGCTGCCCCGGCTCGCTGCAGCTGACCCTGCTCGCGAAGCAGGACGAGCAGATCACGCTCTTCCGGCAGGGGCAGCTCTACCGCCGCCTGAACGTGAAGCTCGGCGGCCAGCCGCTCAAGGTGCTCCACCTCGTCGTCCCCTCGGCGCCGTCGGCGCTCGGGCCGTGCGACTTCTCGATCCGGAGCACGGGCCTGCTCGGGAGCACCGTGGTGGCGTTCGCGCCCGCCGGCCCCTGATTGTTGAGATTGCGTTATCTCCTCCGTCCGAGTCTCCAGACGCGGCGGCGGTTCGCCGATAAACGGAGTGCATGTCTGCGGAACCGGCTCGAGTTCAGCTCGGCGAGCTACTGGTGCACAAGGGCGTCCTCACGGACGAGCAGCTCCAGATCGCCCTCGACGAGCAAAGAAGAAGCGGCGCGCCGCTCGGAGAGATCCTGGTCCGGCTCGGCTTCTCGAAGGGCCCCACGATTGCGAACGCGCTCGCCGACCAGCACGGCGGTCCGCTGCGGACCGAATACGGCATGGCGATCGGGCCCACGCCGACCGGTCCCGTCGCCGTCCCCACGACCGTCGACACCCGGGCGGAGGACACCGCGATCATGCGGCTTCGCCAGGCGCTCGACGAGAAGACGGCGGAGCTCGCGCGCGTTTACGCCGAGCTCGTCCAGGTGCGGGAGGAGCTGAACGCGCAGCGGGCGACAGCCGTCGCACCGAGCGACAGGCACCTCCTTTTCGTCCCGGGTTCCGAGGGCTACACGATGGTCGAGCGCGCGGGCGCGGCGCCCGATGCCGGAGCGGTGATCCAGCACGGCGCTGCGGCGTTCACCGTGCGCACGGTCGGTGACTCGATGCTTCTCGGCGTGCCGATGCGCTGCGCGCTGCTCGCGGCCGCGTAGCTCAGGCGGTCTCGTCGAGCAGGTCGCGGATCGCCTGCTTCGGGTCGTCGACGATCGGTGCGCCGTGGTCGAGGCAGAGCACCGAGAACGGCAGCTCCAGCATCCGCTCTACCGTGCGCCGCGTCTCGGCACCGTCCTCGTGGTACTCGGCCGGCACGAAGTGGAGGGCGCCGTCGGGCCCGCGCATCAGCTGGTCGGGGCAGAAGAGGACGCCGCCGCCGCGCCGCCGCAGGAGCGCGTAGTGCGGCTGCTCGGGCCCCGGCGCGTGGACCGCCAGGAGGTGGCCGGGAAGAGGCGCGTCGGCGCCGTAGCGGGCATCCGGCTCCTCGTCGGTCTCGCGCGAGCCCTCGGGCAGGTAGACGGGCGCTCCGAACCGGGCGCGGTAGCGCCACGACGAGCGCTGGTGGGTGGCGGCCGTGAGGACGATCGCCTCGACGGGCTCGAGCCGCGCGAGCTCGGAGTCGACGAGCGGGAGCGGGTCGATCAGCACGAACTTGCCGTCGTCGCCCCGAACGGCGTGCGACGCGCTCGTCACGCCGCCGATGCGGTCGTCGGCCACGTGCCAGGAGAAGATGCCGGGGACGACCTCCTCCAGCTCCTGCGCGACTGCCCCTGGCTCGCTCACGACCGCAGTGTAATTCGTTACGGTGCGGCATCGCCGCGACGCTGACATCCAGGCTGCGGGCCGACCCGCCCGCGCTCCATGGAGAGGGCAGCGAGTTCTGGGGGCTCGAGTGGCACGCACTCGAGTGGCTCGAGCAGACCGTGAAGCCGGGGATGGCGACCCTCGAGACGGGCGCCGGCTCGAGCACGATCGTCTTCGCGGCGGGCGGCGCCGACCACGAGGCCGTCAGCCCCTCGACTGCCGAGCACGAGGCGATCGTTGCGGAGTGCGCCCGGCTCGGGATCTCGACCGAGCGTCTCCGCTTCCACGTCGGCCTCTCGCACGAGGTGCTCGCCGCGCGCGAGCCGAGGCCGCTCGACCTCGCCCTCGTCGACGGAGCGCACGGCTTTCCGTATCCCGTGCTCGACTGGTGGTACCTCGCCGACCAGATCAAGATCGGCGGGCTCGTCGTGCTCGACGACGCCTACATGCCGCCGGTGGGGATGGTCGTCGACTTCCTGCGCCGGTCGCCCGCCTGGGAGGTGCTGCCCGCGGTCGGCTACCGCACCGTGCCCGTGAGGAAGCTGGCAGACGCGCTGCCGCCCTTCGACTGGGAGGGCGAGCGGCTCGGCGGCGGGCTCAGCTTCGACTACCTCCCGGCCGGCGAGCGGGTGGTGGCCTCGGCGCGGCACCGCTTCTTCTCGAGCAGCGCCGGCCTCGCGACGGTGCGCGTGCTGCGCAGCCGAGCCGGCTTCCTGTTTCGTCAGTAGCGGCTGCGGCGCAGCCAGAGCGTCGTCACACCGAGCAGCGCGAGCGCGGTGACGACGGTGAAGGTCGCGGCGGCGATGCCGACGTCGACCCAGAGCCGGTCGGGATAGAGCCGCCGCAGCGTGGTCGAGTCGTCGAACCGCCAGGTGTCGTCGGCGAAGAACAGGCGGTGGAAGTCGACGAAGAAGGTGTTCCAGCTCACCGCCATCACCGCGCCGATCGCCGCCGCGACGACGAGTGTCAGCACCGCGCCCCAGCGCAGGCCGCGGGGAAAGAGCGAGCGCGTGCGCCGTCGCGGGACGAGCAGGACGCCGGCGAGCACGATCACCGCGAGCCCCCCGATCTGGAACCACCAGAAGCGCCCGATCCACGTGCGGACGTCGGTCATGTGGCGGATCTCCCGTGCCCCGAACGCGGGCTTCCCGCCGGGGAGCCGGGCCTGCCGCAGGAGCGCGATCCCCTGACCTCCGGGCACCACCGATTGGAGACCGACCACCCCGAGGCGGATCCGGTCCGCGGTCGTGAAGCCGTAGGGATCGACCGGGAAGCCGGAGCGGCGGTACTCGGCGCGGACGAGCGTCGGATGCGCGAGGACGCGGATCCCCGAGACGATGATCACGCCCGGGACGAGCAGGGCGACGAGGACGGCCAGCGCCGTGGCCCAGGGGGCGCGCATTCCTCCGAAGGGTAGTACGCTCGGCCGATGGCACGGGAGCGGATGGAGGCGCTCGTCGCGGAGCTCCGCGAGCGGACGGCGCTCGTCTCGAAGGGTGGCGGCGAGGCCTCGATGGAGCGCCACCGCGGGCGCGGGAAGCTGCCGGCGCGGGAGCGGATCGACCGCCTCTGCGACGCGGACAGCGCCTTCCTCGAGCTCGGCGCGCTGGCCGCCTGGGACCTGTACGACGGCCAGGCGCCCGGGGCGGGGATCGTGACCGGGATCGGCGTCGTCGAGGGCCGCGAGTGCGTGATCGTCGCGAACGACGCGACGGTGAAGGGCGGCTCGTACTTCCCGCTCACGGTCAAGAAGCACCTCCGCGCCCAGGAGGTGGCGGCGCAGAACCGCCTCCCGTGCATCTACCTCGTGGACTCCGGCGGCGCCTACCTGCCTCTCCAGGACGAGGTCTTCCCGGACCGCGACCACTTCGGCCGGATCTTCTACAACCAGGCGCGCATGTCGGCGGCCGGGATCGCGCAGATCGCGGTCGTGATGGGGTCGTGCACCGCCGGCGGCGCCTACGTGCCCGCGATGAGCGACGAGACCGTGATCGTGAAGGGGACCGGCACGATCTTCATCGGCGGCCCGCCGCTCGTGAAGGCCGCGACGGGACAGGACGTGACCGCCGAGGAGCTCGGGGGCGCCGACGTCCACGCGCGCCTCTCCGGCGTCGCCGACCACTACGCCGCCTCCGACGAGCACGCGCTCGCGATCGCGCGCGAGATCGTCCGCAACCTGCAGGGGCGGAAGGAGGCGCCGTGGGACGTGCTCCCCGCCGAGCCTCCCGCCGTCGACCCGTCCGACCTCTACGACCTGATCCCCGAGGACTTCCGCCACCAGGCCGACCCGCGCGAGCTGATCGCGCGCCTCGTCGACGGCAGCCGCTTCCACGAGTTCAAGCAGCTCTACGGCGAGACGCTCGTGTGCGGCTTCGCGCACATCGAGGGCTATCCGGTCGGGATCCTCGCCAACCACGGGATCCTCTTCGCCGAGTCCGCACAGAAGGGCGCGCACTTCGTCGAGCTCGCCTGCAAGCGGCGCGTGCCGCTCGTGTTCCTGCAGAACATCACCGGCTTCATGGTCGGGAAGGAGTACGAGGCCGGCGGGATCGCGCGCGACGGCGCCAAGCTCGTGATGGCCGTGGCCTGCGCGGACGTGCCGAAGTTCACCGTGATCACCGGCGGCTCGTTCGGGGCGGGCAACTACGCGATGTGCGGTCGCGCCTACGGGCCGCGCCAGCTCTGGATGTGGCCGAACGCGCGCATCTCGGTGATGGGCGGCGAGCAGGCCGCGATCGTGCTCTCGATGGTCGGCGACGCAGACCCCGACGAGATCCGCGCCCGCTACGACGTCGAGGGCAGTCCGTACCACTCGACCGCGCGGCTCTGGGACGACGGGATCATCGACCCTCTCGACACCAGGCGCGTGCTCGCGCTCGGGATCTCGGCGGCGCTGAACGCGCCGATCCCGGAGTCCACCTTCGGCGTCTTCCGGATGTGAAAGGAGCAGAGATGGCGTACAGGGCAGTCCATGTCGACGATGTCGAGGCGCAGCGAGGCGTGATCAAGTTCATGCGCCGAGAGCTCGGCACCGAGGCGTTCGGGATCAACCAGTTCGACCTCCCGCCGGGGGCCGAGGGCCTCGAGCACAGCCACGAGGACTCCGGCCAGGAGGAGGTCTACGTGATCCTCGCCGGCAGCGGCGTGATGCGCGTCGACGGCGACGAGGTGCCGCTGCGTCCCGGCCTCTACCTCACGGTCAGCGCGGATGCGACGAGGCAGCCGGTGGCCGGGCCGGACGGGCTCAGCTGGGTCTGCGTCGGCGCCGTCCCCGGCGGCGGCTACGAGCCGCGGGGGCCGTTCTAGATGATCGTCCGCCTGCTCCTCTGGAGCCTCGCGGACTCGCAGACGACCCTCGACGAGCTGCGCGCCCGGCTCCCGGAGCTCGAGCCGCCGAGCGTCTGGATCTCGAACGAGGCGACCGAGCGGTTCGGCCTCGTCGCGTACGGCGACGTCGACGACGAGGTCCTCGAGCTCGCGGCGGTGCTGATCGGCAAGCAGCCGGAGGCCGGCGAGGAGTTCGACGTCGAGGAGCCGCGCTAGGCCGGGCCGACCGGGACCCGGAAGATCCGGCTGGCCGAGATGCCGGCGAACGGGTTCCCGCCGGGCTTGCGCGCCCGGACGAAGAGCGCCAGCGAGCCGTTCCTCTTCAGGGACAGCTTCGCCGTCGGGCGCAGGCGCAGCGTCAGGGTGCCGTTCAGCGTGGTCTTCCGCTCCGGGATCGGCTTCAGCCAGGAGGCCGGGAACCCGGTCACTGAGACGAGCGCGCCCCGGACGACGTGGTGCCGGCTGTCGACGATCCTCACCGTGAGCACCGTTCCCTTCGCGCGAGAGACGATCCGCTTCGGCTTGAGCGTGATGCCGGCGACGACGAGGCGCTGCGGGAGCTCGACGCTGGTGACGGGGATCGAGATCCGCCCGTTCGGCAGCTTCACGGCGCCGACGGGCTCCGCTCTGACCACCGTCCCGCTCGGCGGCGTGCTGGTCTCGATCGAGCCGTAGGCGTTCGTCGCGTTCACGAACGCCTCCACCGTGTGGCCGATCTCCGCGGTGGTCAGAGTGTAGGACTGCTGGGTCGCACCGGCGATCGGGTCGCATGGGCTTGCGCCGCTCGGGCCGCAGCGAACCCAGCGGAACGCGAGCGCGATCGGCTGCGTGCCGCCCCACGAGCCGCAGCACACGGTGAGCGCCTGGCCCTCCTTCGAGACTCCCGTCAGCGACGGCCTGGCGGTGATCTGCGGCGGGACGCCGGCCGGGGCGACGACGCCGGTCGCGGACGAGGTCGCCGAGGTCGAGCCGACGGCGTTCCGCGCGGTCACGGTCGCGCGCAGGCGGTGGCCGACGTCGGCCTGGCTCGCCTTGTAGCTCGAGTGCGTCGCGCCGGAGATCGTCGCGCAGCCGTTTCCAGCCGAGTCGCAGCGGCCCCACTTGTACGAGTAGCTCAGCGACGAGTCGCTCTTCCAGCTTCCGTTCGAGACGGTCAGGGTGTGGCCGTCCTGCGCCGTTCCCGAGATCGCCGGCAGCGCGGTGTTGGCCGGGGGGCCGGGAGCGGCGATCACCGCCGTCTGGCTCGAGACGGCCTGCGCCGAGCCTGCGGAGTTGCTCGCCGTGACCTGGACCCGGAGCGTGTGGCCGACGTCGGAGGAGCCGAGCGTGTAGGTCTGGGTGGCGGCCCCGCCGATCGAGCCGCAGTCACCGCCCGAGGAGGAGCAGCGCCGCCACTGGTAGGCGAACGAGATCGGCGTCGTCCCGCTCCAGCTGCCGCTCTGCGCCGTCAGCGTCTGGCCTCGCAGCGCCGTCCCGGAGATCGACGGCTGCGAGGTGACGGCCGGCGGCGTCCCGGCCGTGACCGTCGTGAGCGCGATCGCTGCGGCAACGAGGAGTCCCATCGCTGCCATGGTTCCCCCGCCAGGTCACGCTTGTGTAAAGCGCCCGAACGGCGAAGGTAAGCTCCGCGCATGGCCGCCCTGCGGGTCGAGCGCGACGGCGAGGTCCTGCGGGTCACGCTCGCGCGGCCCGAGCGGCGCAACGCGTTCGACGCGGCGCTGATCGCGGAGCTGGCGGAGGCGTTCGTCGACGTCGGCCGGTCGCGCGCCGTCGTGCTCGCGGGCGAGGGCGCGAGCTTCTGCGCCGGCGCCGACGTGGAGTGGATGCGCGCCGCCGCCGACCTCGACTACGAGGGCAACCTCCGGGACGCAAACGCGCTCCGGCACCTGCTCGAGGCGATCGACCGCTGCCCGGCGCCGGTCGTGTGCCGGGTGCAGGGCCATGCGCTGGGCGGCGGAGCGGGCCTCGTGGCGTGCGCGGACGTCGCCGTCGCGGCCCCCGACGCGGTGTTCGCGTTCTCGGAGGTCAAGCTCGGGATCATCCCGGCCGTCGTCTCGCCGTTCGCGCTCGCGAAGATCGGCCCGGGCGCCGCGCGGCGGTGGTTCGTCACGGGCGAGCGCTTCGACGCGGAGACCGCGCTGCGGATCGGGCTCGTCCACGAGGTCGCGGCGGATCTCGACGGCGCCGTGGCGCAGGTGGTCGGGGAGCTGCTGAGTGCGGGCCCGAAGGCGGCGCGCGCCGCGAAGAAGCTCGTGCTGGAACGGCCCGACGGCCCCGACACCGCCCGGTGGATCGCCGAGCAGCGGACGAGCGAGGAGGGTCAGGAGGGCCTGCGCGCCTTCCTCGAGAAGCGCAAGCCCTCCTGGCGGAGCTAGCTAGAGCTCGATGCGCTCGCCCGACTCGGCGGAGCGGTAGAGCGCGTCGATCGCCCGCGCCTGGCCGAGCGCGTCGGCGCGGCCGAGGAGCGGCGAGGCCTCGCCGCGGATCGCGTCGCTCAGGTTCTCGAGCTCGAGCTGGTAGCTGTCGACCGGCTCGACCGGGATCACCTCGGTCGGCTGGCCGTCCCGCCGGAGCTCGATGCCCTTGTCGTAGCAGTGCCAGGGGTCGCGGACGACCAGCGACCCGTCGGGCCCGGCCGCTTCGAGCGCGCTGCGGTTGCTCGAGTCGAAGCCGCAGTCGAAGTGCCCGAGCACCTCTCCCGCGAACGTCATCGCCCCGGCGAAGCGGACGTCCACCCCGGTCGACGACGGGATCGCCTGCGCGACAACCGTCTCCGGCTCGCCTGCGAGGAGCCGCTGGCCGCTCACGCAGTAGCAGCCGACGTCCATCAGCGCCCCGCCCTTGAGCTCGGGCAGCATCCGGACGTTCCGGAGGTCGGTGAGCGTGAACGAGAAGTGCGTGCGGACGACCCGAAGGTCGCCGATCGCCCCGTCCTCCACGAGCCGCTTCACCTGCAGCGTCTGCGGGTTGTGCCGGTACATGAACGCCTCCATCAGGAAGCGGTCGGCCGCCTCGGCGGCGTCGAAGGCGCGCTCGACCTCGGCCGGGCTGCGGCTGAACGGCTTCTCGCAGAGGACGTGCTTGCCCGCCTCGAGCGCCCTGATCGACCACTCCGCGTGGAGCGAGTTCGGCAGCGAGATGTAGATCGCCTCGACATCGGGATCCTCGAGCAGCGCCTCATAGCTCCCGTACGCGCGCTCGATCCCGTGCTCGGCCGCGTACGCCTGCGCCTTCGCCTGGTCACGGCTCCCGACGGCGATCACGTCGACGCGGTCGGACTTCGCCGCGCCGGCGAGCACCTTGCGGTTGATCTCCGCCGTCGAGATCACCCCCCACGCTACCCCCACGACGGCTCTCCGATCGGGCGCAGCGCGGTCTCGAGGATGCGGTGGTTGCGCGGACGCGTGAGCACGAACACGACCACCTCGGCGACGTCGTCGGCGGACATCATCCCGCCGAGCGCGTCCTCCGTGCGGCCGCGCCCCGGCTCGAGCGCGAACTCCGTCGCGACGCCGCCCGGGCAGACGTTCGTGCAGCGGATGCCCTTCTCGCGCAGCTCGTGGTCGAGCGCGCGGGTGAAGCCCACCTGCCCGAACTTCGACGCGCAGTAGACGGCCTCGTACGGCAGCCCCCGGCGCCCGGCCTCGGAGGCGAGCGTGACGATGTCCGCCTCGCCGCTCTCGATCAGGTACGGCAGCGCGGCGCGAACGGCGTAGATCGTCCCCTTCAGGTTGACGTCGATCATCTCGTCGAGGAACTCGGGCGAGAGGTCGAGGAAGGGGCCGTACGCCCCGACGCCCGCGTTCGCGACGAGGATGTCGAGCCGGCCGAACCGGTCGACGGTGGCCTCCGTGAGCGCCTCGAGCTGCGCGGGGTCGCGCACGTCGCAAGGCATCGCCACCGCGTCGGCGAGCCCGAGGTCGCCGCCGCTGCGGGAGGCGAGCCCGAGCTTGACACCGGCCTCGGCGAGCTGCCGGGCGACCGCGGCGCCGATTCCGCCGCTCGCGCCCGTGACGAGCGCCACCTTGCCTTCCAACGAGATCATGCAGAAGCCTCCAGAGGTCGAAGAGCGGGATAGAGAGCCTGGTAGCGGCGGTGCCCTTCCTCGTAGGCCTCGCGCCAGCCGGGCTCGGGCTCAACCGTATCGCGGACGCGGACGCACGCGGCGACCGCCTCGTGCACGTCGGCGAAGACGCCGGCCGCGACACCGCCGAGCAGCGCGGCGCCGTAGGCCGAGCCCTCTTCCGACACGGTCCGCTCGAGCGGGATCCCCAGCACGGAGGCGACGATGCGGAGCCAGAGATCGCTGCGCGCGCCGCCGCCGGAGGCGCGGCCGACCTCGGCCTCGACCCCGAGCGCGCGCAGGAGGTCGAGCGAGTCGCGCAGCCCGTAGGCGACGCCCTCGAGCACCGCGCGGGCGAGCGCGCCGCGGTCGTGGCGCAGCGAGAGCCCGGTGAACGAGCCGCGTGCGCCCGGGTCGGCGTGCGGGGTGCGCTCGCCCTGCAGGTAGGGGAGGAACGTGAGCCCCTCCGCGCCGGGCTGCCACTCCGCCGCCTCGGCTGTGAGCTCGTCGTAGCTGCCGCCGGCCACGTCTCGCAGCCAGGCGAGGGAGCCCGCCGCGGAGAGCGTCACGCCCATCGCCTGCCAGCCTCCGGGCACGGCGTGGCAGAACGCGTGGACGCGCGCCTGCGGGTCGGCCTGGAATCCCGGCAGCGCGGCGAGCACGACCCCCGAGGTGCCGAGCACGACCGAGACCGGCCCGGGCCGGTCGATCCCTACGCCGAGCGCGGCCGCCGACTGGTCGCCCGAGCCCGCCGCGACCGGGATCCCGTTCCAGCGGCCCGAGACCTCGGGCGACTCCAGCGCCTCGGGCAGCCATGCCGCGGGCAGCTCCAGCGCGTCGAGCACCTCCCCGCTCCAGCGGCGGCCGGCGACGTCGAACAGCAGCGTCCCCGACGCGTCTGCGACGTCGATCGCGCGCGTGCCGGCGAGCCGCAGCCGCACGTAGTCCTTCGGCAGCAGCACGTGAGCGATCCGCGCGTAGACATCCGGCTCGTGGCGGCGCACCCAGAGGAGCTTCGGCGCGGTGAAGCCGGTCAGCGCGCGGTTCCCCGTCAGCGCGATCAGCCGCTCGAGCCCGACCCGCGCCTCGATCTCCGCGCACTCCTCGCCGGTGCGCTGGTCGTTCCAGAGGATCGCCGGCCTGAGCACCCGGTCGTCCGAGTCGAGGCAGACGAGCCCGTGCATCTGGCCCGAGAGACCGATCCCGTCGGGCTCGACGCCGAGATCTGCGAGCGCGGCCTCGCTGGCGCGCCACCAGTCCTCGGGATCCTGCTCCGACCAGCCGGGCCGGGGCGTCGAGAGCGGATAGCCCCGCTCCGCGCGCGCGAGCACCTCGCCCCCGGGCGAGAGCGCGAGCGCCTTGACGCCCGTCGTGCCCACGTCGAGCCCGACGAGAACGGTCAAATCGCAGCCCGCACGTTCTCCTCGAGATGCTCCACCGAGGAGGTGCCCGGGATCGGCAGGATCACCGGAGAGCGCTCGAGCAGGAAGCGCAGCGCCCTGACCGGGTCGAGCGACCCCGAGCCGAGCGGGCCCCACGGCAGGAAGGGGATCCCCCGCGCCTCGCAGGCTTCGAGCACGTCGTCGTCCTGGCGGTCGGCCGAGTTGAAGCGGTTCTGCACCGACACGATCGGCACGATCCCCTCGGCCTCCTCGAGCTCGGCCACGCTCACGTTGGAGAGGCCGACGTGGCGGATCTTCCCCTCGTCGCGCAGCTCCTTCAGCGCGCCGACGGACTCGGCGAGCGGCACCGCCGGGTCCGGCGTGTGGAGCTGGTAGACGTCGATCTGCTCGAGCCGCAGCCGCCGGAGGCTTCCCTCACAGGCCTCGCGCAGGTGCCCGGGCCGCCCGTCCGGCGACCATCGTCCGGGCCCGGGCCGCAGGAAGCCGCCCTTCGTCGCGATCACGAGCCCTTCGGGGTACGGGTACAGCGCCTCGGCGATCTGCAGCTCGTTGACCTCGGGGCCGTACGCGTCGGAGGTGTCGATAAGCGCGATCCCGAGCTCGACCGCCCGGCGCAGGACGCGGAGCGCGTTCCCGGGATCCGCAGGCTCGCCCCAGATGCCGGGACCGCAGAGGCGCATCGCCCCGAAGCCGAGCCGGCCGACCTCGAGGTCGCCGATCCTCATGCGCCGAGCGCGGCGTACACGAGCTCGTACGCCCTCACGGCGTCCTTCTCCTGCTGGGCGGCCCTGAGGGCGGCCTCGTCGATCTTGCCGGCGACGCCGTCGATGAAGTTCCACTGCAGCACCGAGCGCTTGACCGCGCCGACGGCATCCTCCGTGTACGGGTAGAGGTCGAAGCCGAGCCGCTCGCCCTTCGAGCCGTAGCCGGCCCGGCGCAGCTCGAGCGCGAGCTCGAGGGTCTCCATGAACGCCGTCGCGCCGACCATGTTGTCGTCGTCGAACGTCCCCCAGCCGCTGTTCGCGTGCTGGTGGCCGAGCAGGCCCTCAGCGTCGAGCAGCGCCGCGTACTCGGCCAGGTTCTCGCCGTTCATGATCAGGTGCTGCCAGTCCATGTTGACGGAGATGTTGTCGATCCCCTGCGTGCGCAGCGTGTGGATCACGTGGAGCGTCATCCCGATGTTGCGCATGAAGATCTTCATCGCCGGCTCGGAGTTCTTGTGCTCGAGGAAGATCGTCACGCCCTTGTCGCGCGCGTACCGGGCGGACTCGCCGACGCCGTCGATGAACCGGGCCCACGACTCGCGGTACGGCGTCTGGAACGGGTAGTTGTAGCCCTCGATCCCGGGCCAGATGATCATGTGCGCCCCGACCTCGGCGGCGAGGTCGATCGCCTCGCGCGTCAGTCGCAGCGCCTCTGCGCGGGTCGCGTCGTCGGGCGAGCAGAACGCGCCCTTGCCGAAGCGCGGATCG
>Ga0335080_10005280_pt1 | contig 13267 bp, 8 predicted proteins | sample Lox_Sample_34_FD_206720 | JGI IMG/M metagenome (GOLD analysis project Ga0335080, IMG submission 206720) | Soil microbial communities from Loxahatchee National Wildlife Refuge, Florida, United States - Lox_Sample_3.4 | ecosystem: Environmental > Terrestrial > Soil > Wetlands | place: USA: Florida... | reverse complement strand
CCAAACCCGCACCAGATTGCCGAACGCCGGTAAACGCGAATCTCTCGCCCAGGTAATTTCTACCGCCTTCCCTCGCGGAACCACCCTCTGCCCGTGGCTTTCCCCTGTCGTTTGAACACGATCTGCTTTGGCAGCCGGCTTGCATACTACTCCTAAATCCTTGTGAGTCGAAGTCTAATTTCGCTTGCCGCGCTGCTTCTTCTTTTATCGGGTTGCAGCCGGCGCCGCGATCAGCGGACCGCGCAGGCCAACCATGCGCGGACCCTCGTCGCCAGCTCGTCTCCCCAACCCGTCGATCTCGTGCCCTTTTCCCGGCCGTCGCCATTCGCCGTCCGCCCCGAGCCCGAACCGCCGCCTCCGCCTCTGTCCGAGCCCGCTCAGATCGAGCCCGTGCCTCCCCCGGTTCCCCCGAAGCGAGCCAAAACCCCGGCCGGGCCCGAACGCAGGGTTCTCAAACCGTTCACGCCCCTGGCTGCCGATACCTCCCGCGATCGCTTGGCGTTGCTTCCTGCCCCTCCTGCCCCTGACCTCGCGCCCCCGTCATCGAAACTGGTTCTCGGCCACAAGACCTGTTGCGTCGGAACCGCCACCCTGGAACCGGCCAAGCCGCCCCGCCTCCAGCGCATGCTGGCAGGGGTTCCCGGGCTGCGGCGGATCCATCCGGCTCCCGAGAGCGCCGAAGGCTATGTAGCGCCCCGCCCCGCCCGCCAGATCAGCCTGGTGCTGCCGCCGGAAGCGGGCGCCGCCTTATCGCGCGGCACCATGGATCTCAAGGCCACCGTCGATGAATCGGGCCGGGTGACCCGGGTGCAGTTGCTCTCGCCGAAGGACGAAGAGCTGGTTCGCCTGACGGCATACGCAGCCGGCGCGTGGCCGTTCATTCCCGCCAAAATCAACGACAAGCCCGTGCCCGGCGAAGTCATCCTGCACTTCACGTTCACCGGAAACTAATCCGGTCAGGCCGCGTTACTCCTGCCTCAAAGCCTCCAGTGGATCCGTCGCGGCCGCCCGTCTTGCCGGCATCGCCATTCCGGCCGCTGCCGCGACCCACAGGGTCGCGGCCACGCCCGCCAACGTCCACGGATCCTGCATCCGCGCGCCATAGAGCAGCGCCGTCACGGTTCGCCCCAGCGCCATCGCCGTCCCCAGCCCGGCCGCGAGCCCCGCCAGCACCGGCACGCCTCCCTGCCAGGCGATCAGCCGCAGGATGTCTTGCCGCCGCGCGCCCAGCGCCATCCGCACTCCGATCTCTTGCGTTCGCTGCTCCACCAGCTGGCTCAACACGCCGTGCAGCCCTACCGCCGATAGCACCAGCGCGAATGCCGCAAAAGCTCCGAACACCACCGCCCGGAATCGCGGATAGGCCAACACCCGCGCCAGGCTTGCCTCTACCGCCTGTGCCTCCCCCACCGCCGCGTCTCCGTCGATCGCCGCCGCTGCGCGCTGCACCTCCGCCCCAACCGGAACCCCATCGCCCGCCGTCCGCAGTGCCAGCGATACCGCTCCTTCCGGCGTCTGCTGCGCCAGCGGCCGGAACACCGTCGCCGACTCCGTCCAGCTCATCTCTTGAAAGAGGGTCGTGTGCTTCAAACTCGCCGCCACGCCGACCACTGTCAGCCACGGCGCATCGCCCCGGTCCGAGACCACGCGGATCCGCCGCCCGATCGCGTCCTCGCTGCCGAAGTATTCCCGCGCCAGCGCCTCGTCGATCACCGCCACCGCCTGCGACTCCGCCGTGTCGTGCGTGTCGAACATGCGCCCGCCCCGCAGCGCGACACCGTATGCGCCGAACCACGACGCGCTCACCCACGCCGTGCCGGTGTCGTGGACCGCCGTATCGCGCGCGAACGGCCGCCCCAGCACCTCCAGCGCGTTGTTGCCGCCGAAAAATGGCGGCGCTGCCGTCCCCACTGCGGCCTCCCGGATACCCGACCGTGCCGCTGCCGCCTGCTCCAGCCGTTCGTAGAACCGCGCCCGCTCCCTGGCAGTCCGATACCGCCCCGCCGGCAGCGTCACCGTCATCGTGTACAGCCGTTCCGGCTGAAACCCGAGCCGCTCGCCGCCCATCCGCAGCACGCTCTGCATCAGCAGCACGGCCTGTGCCAGCAGGATCACGCTCAGCGCCATCTCTACCGCCACCAGCACTCGCACCGCGCGGCTACGCCCTCCGCCGGCTACGCCGCCCCGGCCGCCGCTCTTCAGCGCATCGTTCAGATTCACACGCGACAATCGCCAGGCCGGCGCCAGCCCGAACAACAATGCCGTTGCCATCGACACGCCCGCCATGAACAGCAGCGCCGGCAGGCTGAGCGCCACCTCCGCGCCCACCGGCAGCTCTACCGGGTTCACCGCGCGGAAATACCGGAGCGCCGCGTCCGCCACACCGGCGCCGCACGCCCCTCCCATCGCCGCCAGTAGTGCCGCCTCCGTCAGAAGCTGCCGCGCCAGCCGCGCCCTTCCGCCGCCCAGCGCCGACCGTACCGCCAGCTCGCGGCTTCGTGCCAGCGACCGCCCCAGCAGCAGATTCGCCACGTTGACGCACGCCACCAGCAGCACCAGGCCGACCGCCGCCATCAGCAGCCACACCGTCGTCCGCAGATTCCGCCCCGCCAGAAACGTGAATTCGTCTTGCAGCCCGTCGACCGCCGGCCGGAGCTGCCCCTCCGTCCCCCCGGTGTGCAGCGCCGCATGCAGCGACGCCAGCTCTGCCTGCGCTGCCTCCGGCGACACGCCCGGCTTCAACCTCCCCACCAGGAACAGCGGCATTGCATCCAGGTTCGGAACCAGGTCCGGTGTGATCGCCCGCCACATCTGCGCCGCCGCCGGATAAAACGCGAAGCTCGCCGGCATCACCCCCGCCACCGCGCACTCCTGGTGATCGAGCGCGATCGTCTTGCCGGCGATTTCGCGATCGCCGCCGAACGTCTTCGCCCAAAACCCGTGCGCCAGCACGACCGTGCAGCCGCCCTCCGCATCCGCCGCGAGGAATGTGCGTCCCAGCTCCGGCGCGGCCCCCAATGTGTCGAAGAACGTTTCCGTCGTCGGCAACGCCAGCACCGCGCGCGTCGCGCCGTGTCCCGTCAGAATCGGCTGCCGGACCGCCCATGTCGTCCCCGCCACCTGCTCCAGCGTGCGGGCGTGCCTCCGGTACTCGCGATAGTCGCCATAGCTTGCGAACAGTTTGCTGAACCGCGCCTCCCGCCGGCTCTCGTCGAGAATGTCGATGAGCCGCCCCGGCTCGCGATACGCCAACCGCCGCAGCAGCGTCCCCTGTAGGATGCTGAACACCGCCGTGTTGGCCCCGATCCCCAACGCCAGCATTGACACCGCAACCGCCGCGAATCCCCGCCCCTTGCGCAGCATCCGCCATGCGAACCGAAGGTCCTGAAGCACAAAAAAAGTCTATCGCAGGAGTAGCGCGCCGGCCGCCACACCCGCCGCTAGTTTGCCCGAACGTCGATCACGGCCATCCCAATCGCTTTTACCAACTGTGCGCCGAACCGAAGCCGGTCGGGGACTTCAGGCAGATGGCCCAGCTTCGGGTTGAACGAAATGCGCTGCTCCATCAGGAACGCCGGGATCTTGAAGTCGCGATAGAGGCCCTGCACAACCGTCATGCGGCCTCCCATACCTGCCGTGGTAGTGGTGTCGGCGTAGCGCAAGGGGGTGGTGGGCGAAAAGCTGGTCTCGGTCGACAGGATCCTGAACAAACGCTCTGCCAGCGGGCGGAATCTGCCATCGGCGCTCTGCTCCGGCGGCCCTTCCAGGTATTCGCCGGTCTCCGTATTGTGCAGCGAAAAGTAAAGAACGATGGTATGGCCGTCCCGGAGCCACGCCCTCACGGCCTCCCGTTGTGCCGCGATCTCTGGCATCTTCCGCGCGTCCTCCACATCCCAATTCCGGTTCAAATCATAGCCGTTGGCATTGAAGCGAACCCCGCCGCGAGCTACTCCGTCCGGATCGCAGAGCGGGAAGACCTTCCAAATAATCGCCTGCCTGAGCCGGCGGCCCACCGAATCGTCGCGCAGGAGCGCGCGCACTGCTCCCTCGCCGGCCCAGGAGCTGCCGGTTTCCCAACTATGTTGACGGAACATAAGCCAAACCGTCGGCTTATCTCTGGAGAACAACCCGGTGGAAATGGTCCAGAGCACAAGCTCTCGGCCGCCGGCCGTCTTGCCAATCGCTTCTTCGTGAAAAGCGGGATGACCGGCTGCGAAGGATCGGAACCGGTCGAGATTCTGCCCGGTATAGGGCGGAACGTGCGCGATCCAAAAGTGAGACTGCTTGGGGAGAATGTGCAGAGTCAGCTTGGGCTCGGCCGGGTCGTATTCGAACGTTTCGACATGCTGCCAGGTTTGCTGATCGTAGCTGATGACTGGCGGAGTGTCCTTGGTAACCGCGCCCCGGTTCGGCTGATAGTTGTACTCACCCGGGAGGTCAACCATGTCGAGCGTCAGTTCCTTGGTGCCGGCGTGATCGACGCGGAAATAATACCAGTTGGCCTGCCGGTTGCGTCCGTCCTGATCCCGTTCGCCTTTCACAGCGAGCCGAAAATGTACGTCGGAGACTTTCTCGATGCGGCCAAGGCTGCCGCCTTCGAAGTCCGTCCCGACGGTCACGGCCGCAGCCACTACTGGAGCCAGGAGGATCAGATAGCGCATGGGCTCGATGTTAGCACCCGCGATATAGGGCGATCCCGGGCGGCTCTCGTCCCTTACCCTAATGTCGGGAGCCGGCGCGGCATCACTTGCAGCCGGGCACCGCAAACGACCCGATGCGCGTCGTCGAGCTCGCCGCGCCCTGCTTGACGTAGTTGCCGGCGAACCAGAACGTGCAATCGTCGGAAGGATCGACCGCGATGTTGGTGTAATCCTCCCACCGCATCGCCTGTTGCGATCCCTGCCCGTCCGCCAGTACGGACTCGTGATACGTGAACTTTCCTTTGGGATCGCCCGCGCGCCGCGCCGCGATGCGCTGCCCGGCAAAGTTCGGAACGCCGCCGAACGAGTAGCCCATCCCGATGTTGCCCTTGCGGTCCATCGCCATGCTCGCCAGCCAGCGGAAGAAGGCGTCCGGAGCATACGTGCCTTGTTGGAACAGCGCCGGATCCCGCTGCCGGTCCAGCCGGAACTCGTACCAGCGCACGCCGCCGCCGTGGGCCGCCGTCGCCACCGAGTGCTCCGCCAGTATCGATTCGTGATCGCCGAAGTTGCGGTACATCAGCCCCTGCATCAGCTTGTCGCCCTGCGAATCCAGCCGGCGGTCCGTTCCCGGCTGCGGCACGCAATCGCTCAATTGGCCGTTGCACAGATAGTGATAGGGCGCCACCGTGATCTTCCGGGGCGCCGAGAGTGTGGTCCTCCCGGGATCGCTCCAATCCACGTGCAGCTTGTAGACGTAGATCCCGTCGTCCTCGAAGCGGTTGAGCAGTTGCGTCCCTCCCGTCGACATCACGATGTTCGGCGCGCCCGCCGGCGGTTGCCGCTTGCCGGTCGCGTCCGCATTCATCAGAAACACCGCGCCGTCCACCACCACGCACTGCTCCGTCGCCGGCTCGCCCCGCAGCATTTTGGCGCGGTCCGCAATGCAGTCGTGCTTCTGCGTGATCACCTCGGGCAGCGGGTTGTCGCTGGTGCTCGTCGGAAGGTAGTAGCCGTCCGGCCAGACCGCCGGCCGCGGATAGTCCGGAAACAGCGGACGCTCGAATTCATAACGGTAGTACGCGCCCAACGGATCGGCGGTCGCGCTGACTGCGTAACACATGGCGTACGGGGCGGTGAACACCGGCACCACGATCAGCCAGCGCTCGGCGAACTGGTCGTACCGCACCACGGAATCGGCGTTGTTGCTGACGCTGCATCGGTTGCCGAAGCCCGCGAACACCGTGTTGTTCGGCACTGGCCCGTACAGCAGCTTGCCCGTTTCCTTGTACTTCTTGCCCTCTCTCGTGAAGACCGCCATGTTGCCGTTGAGGATTTCGAAGAGATGGTCCGGTCCCACTGCCAGGCTGATGTCGATTCCGCCGCGTCCTCCCGCGAGCCCCTGTCCCAGTCCGTCGAAGCTCGCACCGATCGGAATCGCCCCGCGCTCACCCTGCGCCGTTTGTTCCACCGCGGCGGCCGCGGAGGGCACATCCGGAAGTGCCGGCGGATTGACGGCTGGCGGCCCCGCTCCGGCGCGCCCGCCGCGGCCCCCGCGTCCAGGCTGCGGCGGTGCGGGCGGCGCATCTCCCAATCCGCTGCCCGGTCCCTTGATTTCCCCCTTCCGCACCGGAGTGCTTTCCACCGCGGGATGAATGGCCACCGGCTTATCCGGGATGAATTGCGCCCGTCCAACCGCGGCGGCCGCCGCCACCAGCACTACAGTTCGGAGTTTCATGGGAGTCTCCCGCAATATACACCACGCGGCGCATGTCACAAGGAGTCATGCGCCGCGGCAAGCGGGGCGGCCGTCCCGTTCAGAGCAACCGGCGGAGGTCCAGCTTCGCCTCCACCGTCTGCGGCCCACGCTGGAGCTTCAGCAGCACGCTCTCCCCATCCCGCTTCAGTATCTCCAGAATCTCGCCCAGCGAGAGAGCCTTGGCCGGCTTCCCCCCGATCTCGATCAGCCGGTCGCCTTCCTGGAGCCTGGCTTTTGCGGCCGGGGAGTCTTCGACAACTCCGATGACCACGTGCTCGCGAAAGTCGCTGCCCATCGAGCGCAGCCTCATGCCGCTGGCATCGAAATCAAATGGCGTAGTCATCGCCGCCTTGGGCTCGAGGATGATCTGCTCTCCCCCGTAATCCACAAACACTTTGAAACGCCGCAGAATCTCCGCTCCGAGAATTCCATGGAAGTTCTCCTGGGCCAGTGCTCCGCCCCTCGCCTGGGAGAAACCCACTACTGGCTCATGCAGAACGTAGGGGCCGATCTTCAGCTCGGGAATCCGGCCGTACAGGATTTCGCTCCTGCCGTTCACGCCCTCCGTGTATTGCCTTGCCAGGCGGGGCAGGTTCTTCCGGGCCGCATCCAGAAGGCCGTGCTGCTCTACGAACGGTCTGTTGATGATTATCGTGCCCGGGTGCGGGCAATCGACCAGGAATATGCCTTCGACCGGCTCAACTCCAGGGACGGAAACTTGAATCCGCACAAACGGCATCCCGCTGGCCACGATCAGCGGCACTGTTGCGCCCTGCCCCGAATACCGGAACTGCTGAGGGTCGTGGAACTTGAAGCTCCGCTGTTCCCAGTCGAGCTCCACTATGTATCGTTCGAACAACTCGGCCCCGACAAGGCCGTCCATCTGCCGGCCGTAACTTTCACTGACGCCGCGCAGCGAGGTGACGCCCATCCTGGGCAGTTGAAGCGAAGCGCCCGGAAGCGTGAGGCTGAGATTCTTCGCCTCGCCAATCCGCGCCATGCTGTCGCCCGATCCGGCGTACCGCTCGCCCAGAGATGCGAACGGCAGTTTGAGCTCTTCCGCGCGGTCCCAATCGATCGCACTGTGCGCTGCTGCGCTGTCGAAGGCAAAATTCAGCTGGGGGCCGCCGTTCACGCGCACCGGAATCCAGATGACGTGCTTGTAGGGATCGAATGAGATCTGCGGCTCTTGGCCGGCGGCGCAGGCAGCCAGGGCCGCCAGCGCAGCGGCCCGAGCCAGCAGTTGTCTTTGAGCGTGCATTGTCACAGTTGTAGACACCGCCGCATTCTCCGTGGTTCCAGAATCTCTCGCCGGGGCTCTTCGGCCTGGGGTCGAATTCCGGCCGCCGCGCGACTCCCAACCAATTCGTCCCTTAAAACGCCGCAACCCCGGGTCGCCCCGCCCGGCGTCTTGAGCCCTTGCTCCTGCCATCCGCAAAGCGGTATCGGCCCTCCCGGCGCCCGGCACGCGGCCACTTCAGCAGCACGCCCGGACGCATCGATTCCGTCGAGCGAGGGCGGAGGACAAAGCACGCGCACACCACCGCCCTACTGCGCGCGAGCGAGTGCGACGGCCCTTTCCAGCAAGGGATCGCGGCCGGCCTTGATATCGGCGGGGCTGGGAATGATCTCGATGTCGGGCTTGATCCCCACGCCCTCGAACTCCGAGCCGTCCGGAAAATACATGCGCTTGGTGCCAACGCGAAACAGCATGCCGTTTCCAAAATCGTAGATGTACGGCTGTCCGGAACTGCCGGCTGTGGTCTCGCCCACGACGGTGGCCCGGCCCGAATACTTCAGCGGCATGACGAAATCTTCGCAGGCGGAGCCGCAGGTCGGGTCGGCTATGAGGATGACCCGGCCGGTGTACGTGGGGTTTTCGGGTGCGTGCAGGGGCGCGGGAGCCATCATGTACGGATGATTGAAGTATTCCGCGAACCCCTCCAGGTATCCTTCGCCGCGCGGATTGGTCCCGGTATTTTCCCGCCGGAAACGCTCGCCGTAGGTACGGAACAGCGGAAACAGCACGGACGTGGATTCGATCCACCCGGGCCAGGGACGATCCATGATCGCGCGGATCAGCGCCTCGGGCGTGCTTCCGCCGCCGTTGCCGCGAAGGTCGATGACGATGGCGGGTGCACTCTTGTGCGCCTTTAGAAAGGCTACGGCGTTCTGCTCCTGCCGGGGGTCGCCGAAGGTCGCGATGGCGAGGTAGGCAACGTCCTCGGGAGCCCGGCCGCGCGGAGCGAACGCCCAGATGCGCGACGCCCCCGTGGCAACCGGCTCGACGGAGCGGTCTATACGGAGGCGCCTGCCACCGGCGAGCGTCACCTCAAATTGCTGCGGCCACAACGGGGAGAAGAGAAAGACCTGGACTTGGCGGCCCCGTTCGCCCGAAGACGCCATGTACTTGATCCGCTCCGCCACGAAATCGCCGGTGGGTTTGCCATCGATCGCGACCACAACGTCGCCGGGCTCGAGGCCGGGGCGCCCGGAGCGTTGCACCACCCACTGCCCGCCCTGCAACAGAAGGTAGAAACCGGGCATCTGGGTGGTGGCGCCGAGCCACTTGTCCGAAAACGTGCTGTGGCCGTTGCGGAGCTGCGCCACGAAGGCGAGCGTCGCAAGATCGAAGTCGCGGCGGCTGCCCGTGGCGGCGATCTCGTCCAGGTATGCCTGGTAGGCCTTGTCGAGGTCGAAGCCCGGGATGGACTGCCAATGCCCGAAGCGGCTCTCGATGCTGGCATAGATTTTTGACGCAATCCAGAGCTTGTCGCGGGTGGTGATTCCGGGGTCGGCCGCATCTGCCGCCCAAAGAGGGACTACAGCGAGGACGGATACGATCGCAAGCTTCATCATGGCTCCTCATGGGCCGTCTGCAGGTGCAGAGAACGGCTCATCTTGGTCATACGGATGCTCGGGCCTGAAGTTCGAAAAAAGGGGCGCCGCAGCCTGCCTGCTGTATCGGAAATGTGCTCTGTTCGGATTGCTTCTCCATGACGCCCGATCCGGAAGTGAACCTCCCGCGCCGTCGGGGAGACCCTTGCACCATCACCCGGCCAACTTGTTTTGCCCGGGCGCCTCCGCTCATTTCACCAGCAGTTGAAGATTTCTTTATCCTTTATCACGAGCCACTTACCCCTCCCCGCCCCCTCCCGCCCCTGGACTCCCGTGCTACCGTCTCCGTTGTAAGGGCGAGCCCCGCCGCGGGCCCGCCCTTTTCTCTTTCAGAAAGGTTTTCCCATGTCTACCATCGCGCAAATCAACGCTGCCGTCGCCAACGCGCAGCACTCCACCGGACCCCGTACCCCCGAGGGCAAAGCCGCCTCTTCCCGCAACTCCCTCAAGCTCGGCCTCTTCGCCCAGGCCGAACTCCTCCCCGGCGAAGACCCCGAAGCCCTCGCCCGCCTCACCCGCGACTTCGAAGCCGCCTACGGTCCAAAAGGTCCCATCGAAATCCTGCTCCTCAACAACCTCGTCCGCGCCATCTGGCTCGAGCGCCGCTACGCCCGCATCGAAGCCGAGGTCATCAGGCTCCAATACGCCGCCCTCTCCCCCGAAGACCGCGCCAACCCCCTCGGCGCCATCTTCCTCCGCGACGCCGAGGGCCCCAACGTCCTCCAGAAGATCGAGCGCCGCAAGGCCGCCGCCCACCGCCAGGCCGAGCGCGCCCGCCAACAGCTCGAACAATACGTCCAAGACCATCTCGCCTTGTACATGGAACCCGGCTCCAACCCCAATCCCGATTCCCCAACTCCCAATCCGGTCACCGAGATACTCGCCGATCCGGTTCGTTTTAAACGTTCCTTGTACTTCCCTCAGGCGCCCGCCCCAAACGCCGCCGGCAACCGGGAAAATGAACCCGAAGATCCCTCCGTCCCGCCCGATTTCCCGCCTCTCTCCGCGTGACCTCCACGTTTTCCGCGTCTCCGCGTTTAACGGAAGGCCCGCTCTGATAAAATCGACTTCCAGCCTTCATGACCCGCACCCTGGTTGCGTTCTTCTCGCTGGCGCTCTCGGCCCGCGCCGCCATCCCCGCACCCGAGCAGTACTTCGGCCACCCCATCGGTGCCGACAAGAAGCTCGTCCGCTGGGACAAAATCGTCGAATATATGAAGCTGGTCGCCGCCAACTCCGATCGCGTCCGCTTCCGCGACCTCGGCCCCACCACCAGCGGCAATCCCTTCGTGCTCATGGAAATCAGCTCCGCCGAAAACCTGCGCAACCTTGATCGCATCAAGGCCCTCGAGCGCAAACTCTACTTCCAGGGGGGCGCCCCCACAGACGCCGAGCGCGACGATATCTTCCGCTCCGCGAAGAGCGTCGTCTTCATCTCCAATAACATCCACTCCACCGAAATCGGCGCCTCCCAGATGGTCGTCGAGCTCGTCTACGACCTCGCCACCGGCGATTCGCCGCGCGTCAGGAAGATCCTCGACAATGTCGTCCTCCTGCTCGAGCCTTCCCTCAATCCCGATGGCCAGATCCTGGTCACTGACTGGTACAACAAGACCCTCGGCACCCCCAGCGAAGCCAGCCCGCTGCCGTTCCTCTATCATCCCTACACCGGCCACGACAACAACCGCGACATGTACCTCTTCTCGCAGCGCGAAAGCCGCATGACCGCCGAGGTCCTCTGGCACGAGTGGTTCCCCGCCATCTGGCTCGACGAGCACCAGCAGGGCACCAGCGGCCCGCGCATCTTCACCATGCCCGCCACCGATCCCATCAACCCCAACGTCGATCCCCTCATCTACCGCCTCAACGGCGTCTACGGCCAGTCGCAGGCCGCCGCCCTCGAGGCCGAGGGCAAGACCGGCATCATCTTCAATTCCACCTACACCAACTTCTGGCAGGGCGCCATGGCGTGGGCCGGATGGTGGCACAACCAGGTCGGCCTCCTCACCGAGGTCGCCAGCGCCCGCATCGCCACCCCCATCGTCCAGCAGAAGGCCGACCCGTCGCGCGCCGCCGCGAGCCCGACCCCGCAGGCCGGCGGACGCGGCGCCGCCACCGGAGCCAACGCCCCCAGCGATTTCGAAAGCGAGCGCCGCCGCGCCCTCGAGCACCCCGACGATCCGCTGCCCCCGCCCCGCGACATCACCCCCCGCACCGAGTATCCGCGCCCCTGGCTCGGCGGCAAGTGGACCCTGCGCGACATCGTTGATTACGAGCTGATCGCCACCAATGCCCTGCTCGAAGCCGCCGCCGATAGCCGCGAAACGCTTCTCCGCCAGATCTACAACATCAACCGCAACACCATCGATGCCGGCGGGAAGGGCGAGCTCGGCCAGGACAAGGACAAGCTCTACGCCGCCATCATCCCCGTCGCCGCTCAGCACGATCCCAACGAAGCCATCGAGCTCGTAGACAAGCTCCTCATCGCCGGCGTCGAAGTCTACCGCGCGCCCGCCGCCTTCAAGCAGGATGACAGGCAGTACGCGGCCGGAACCTACGTCGTCCCCTTCAACCAGGTCTTCGCGCGCTACGCCAAAGACCTCCTCGAAAAGCAGACCTACCCCGAAGTCCGCCGCGCGCCCAACGCCCCCGCCGAAGCGCCCTACGATGTCTCCGCCTGGTCGCTCGGCATGCAGTTCGGCGTCAGGACCGAGTTCGCGAAGACCGCGCTGCCGGCCGGCCTCGCGCTCGAGAAGGTCCCCGTCACGCCCAGGTTCCTCCTCGAGGTCGCCGCCGCCGGCTCAAACGCCTGGCGCTTCCCCTACAACGGCGCCATCTCCGCCATGCTGGTCAACCGGCTCCTCAAAGCCGGCGCCAAAGTCAGTCTCACCAAAGGTGAGGCCCCCGAAGCCCTCGTCAGCGCCAGGCCCGATATCTGGAACAAGGCCGTCGCAGGATTCGAAATCCGCGCCGCCGCGGCCGCCGCCAAACCCGCCGCGCTCGCCACCACCCTCAACGCCCCGCGCGTAGGCATCTATCAGTCCTACGACCCCTCCATGGATGAAGGCTGGACCCGCTGGGTCCTCGACCGCTACGAGTGGACCTACACCAGGCTCCACAACGAAGACATCAAGGCCGGCCATCTGCGTGCCAAATTCGACGCCATCATCCTGCCCGACCAGCGCGAGACCGCCATCCTCGAGGGCCTCGATTACAAAACCATCGTCGAGCAGTACCGCGGCGGCATCGGCGAAACCGGCTGGGAAGCGCTCCGCCAGTTCGTGGCCGGTGGCGGCACCCTCGTCGCCCTCGGCGAAGCCTCCAACCTCCTGCTCGATAAAATGCCGCTCGCCGTCAAGGACCTCAAAAAGACCTTCACCCGCGACCAGCACTTCGCCCCCGGTACCATCGTTAACCTCCAGGTCGATACCGCCCATCCGCTCGGCCGCGGCATCGCCGCCGAGACCTGGGGCTACTACATCAACTCGCCATTCTTCCAGTTGACCGAAGGCTTCTCCTCGCAGAAAGTCAGCGTCGCCGCCCGCTATCCCAACACCAGGGTGAACGCCAGCGGCTGGCTCCGCGGCGAAGACCTCATGTACGGCCGCGCCGCGGTCGTCGCCATCGAGATGAACCCCGGCAAGGTCGTGCTCTTCGGCATCCGCCCGCAGCACCGCGCGCAAACCCACGCCACCTTCGGCATGCTCTTTAACGCGCTATATTGGTCCGCGGAGGGCGATCTGTCGAGTGCCAAGGTACAATGACGCGCGCTACCGTCCTGTTGCTCGCCGCCCTGCCGCTGGCAGCCGCTGACCTCTCCGGGCCCGTTGACGCCCTTTTCAAAGACTACGATCAGCCCGGCGTCCCCGGCGCCTCCGTGATTGTCATTCGCGAAGGCAAAGTGCTCTACAAGCGCGCCTACGGCCTCGCCGATCTCGAAGCCCGCACGCCCGCCGCCGCCAAAACCAAT
>Ga0335080_10005279_pt1 | contig 13268 bp, 7 predicted proteins | sample Lox_Sample_34_FD_206720 | JGI IMG/M metagenome (GOLD analysis project Ga0335080, IMG submission 206720) | Soil microbial communities from Loxahatchee National Wildlife Refuge, Florida, United States - Lox_Sample_3.4 | ecosystem: Environmental > Terrestrial > Soil > Wetlands | place: USA: Florida... | reverse complement strand
GGTCGTGAAATTCCCGTTCAGCGTGGTTCCGCCTGTCCCGTCAGAAATGAAGTTATTTACGTTCGCGAACACGCCAGGCACCGTCACCCCGCTGCTGAAGCTCAATTGTAAATTGTGCGACTGCGCATCCCAACTTGGCCCCACATTCAACGCCGTGCCGGTCAGGTGCACATTGCCCGACTGCACCACCGCATCATTGTACGTCTGGCTGCCCGTGGTCGTTACATCACTACCCAACTGGGTTACTTCTCCGGCATCGCCAGCGTTATCAGTAGTCAGACTCAGGAGGGATTGTACGCTACCTACGGCGCTGTCAAATTCCGTTGTCCCGCCGGTATTAATCGTCAATGTCCGGTTGTTGGCAGCTGAGTCCGCGTTGACTGCACCTTGGAACCAGACATTCCCGCTGGTTTGAACTGCGGTGCCGGCCCCACGCTGGGCATCCACGATCACGTTGGCGCCCAGCGTTACCGGGTCCATCAATGTTACCGCGCCGCCGTTCCCGGCCGTCACCGTGGCGTTGCCGGTAGAATCTCCACCCGTGGCAGTGAGGTTCCCTTCAAGCGTGATTGTCGGCGTGCCACCCGTAGCATCAATCGTAATACTACCCGCGTCTCCACCACCATGGTTTCCCACCCCCCGGCCATTGCTGCCCGAAGTATTAATGCCTGCCACAGTCACGTTGGCTCCCGTCAGGTTGACATTGCCGCCGTCATTCCCAGCCACAGCGCCAGAAGTGAGCGCGGCACCCGCCGTGGTGATTGTACCTGCAACCGTGATATTGCCGCCGCCCGCTCCCGTGTTAACAGTCACGCCTCCGCCCGCCGTGCCCGGCGTATTCGCCGGACCACTGGTTGTGAGTGCGCCTAAAAGTGTATCTCCCGCCGCTCCAGATAAAGTGCCTCCGGTAATGGAAATGCCACCGCCCTCCGTGATAATTGAGCTTCCCGATGACATGACAAACTGGGCGGTGCCAGCATCGCGGTTGGCTATTTCGGCACCAGCGTCATTATAGGTAGCAGCGAAGTTTCCCCCATTCATGGTCATCGTGACAGCACCGCTACTGTTGGCAGGGGTCGTAAAATCCGGAGCGGAGGCGAGGATGATGTTCCGGCCAGCCTGAAGTGTGAAATCTTTGCCGGCAGTGCTAGCATTCCCCGCAAAATTCAAATCAGTCTCGATTGCGATGTCATTGTTGGCCTGCAATGTAAGCGAAGCGTTATTCGCGAGTTCTGTGATGACGTTGGCAGCGCTGAGACTGGCATCTGCGGTATCGTTTTGGGAAAATGTTTCGTTGTTGGCGACAATATCCACCCCCGCCAACGTGATAAAGATATTCTTCGGATCCAGAAGCAAGCTACCGCCTATCCCGGCCGGTGCCAGCGTGCTCACTAAACCGCCGAAACTGAGTGAATCACCACTCGAAGTTTCCACAAATCCGCCGTTGCCACCCAACAAACCACCTCGGGCGAAAATTGTCCCGTAGAACCGCGTGATATCGTCGGACCAAAGAACCACTTTACCCCCGTTACCAAACGACAGCGCATCCGCCCGAACTTCGGCATCCGGACCTACATAGATCGCTTCCGCATTTTGGACATTCGGATTTGCTCCACGGTAGTCACCTCCAACCAACGCTGTGCCGCCGCCCCCGTCACCGCTCACATCCACTACCGCATTTTCAAACAGTCCGACATGGTCGCCCAGAATTTCGACGGTCCCGCCCTTCGATCCCGCAGCATCGCCGCGCGCTTCGATTGTGCCGGAGTTGATCACAGTGGACGGCACCGTCGCATTGTGTCCGCCATCCAGGATCACAGTGCCGCCGGAGCCGTCCGCGTTGTTGGCGGACAGCGTGCCGGAATTCTGGATGTTGCCGCCGGCGGCGGAGAGGTAGATATGACCGCCCTTGTTCACGATGCCCGTGGCGCGAACGATGCCGCCGTTGTTGATGGCCAGCGCGTAAATGTTGCCTCCGGCCGCCTTGAGTTCCGCGGATGCCGCCTGGATGGTGCCGGAATTGTTGACGCCGATCGCCGTGGTCGGAGCGGCGGAATTTCCTGCCAGCACGGAGAGATGCTCGTTGCCGGATTGGACGAGTTGAACTTGCGAACCGGCAGCCAGCCCAACAGTGCCTTGCGGCGCGTTGATGGCGCCGTCATTTTCAACACTGTGCGCGATCAGGTACACATCGCCGCCTAATGCTTGGATGGAGCCTTGATTGCGGACGGACGCGGTGGAGTTTCCGGAAAGAATCAGGCTTGCCCCGGACAGAAAACTGGAATCCGGCACATCCAGGGTCGAAGCCACAAACCCCTTGGTGTCAATCTGTCCGCTCGGTCCGACCAGAATGCCGTTGGGGTTGATGACGAAGACTCGACCGTTGGCCTGCAACGACCCGTATATCTGGGAGGGGTTGCCGGAGATAACTCGATTCAAGGCCGCCGCGGTGGCCGAGGGTTGAACAAACCGGGTTAACTCGCCGGCACCGATGGAGAAGTTCTGCCAGTTGATGATAACCTGATTGGCCGACTGGTTGATAGTCGTCAGGGCTGTTCCCTGTCCGGTGATGGTCGCATTGGCACCGCCTCCCACGACTGAACCGCCAGTAGGATTGGCGAGCGAATACTCAATGGAAACGAGAAGAGTCAGGCCGATGACACAAAATGCTGCAATGTTGGTTCTCATATGTACTCCCAACGGACAAATAAAACCCTCTTTCAGCGCGAACGCGTGTGCTTCGCGCTCCTTACTTTGAATTTGCCATTTCTAGGCAAGCGACTGCAGCCTGTCAAGTAGGATTTCTTAGTATTTCCATAATTCCATGAGGTTGGCCAAAACGTTCTCCAAGCGACACTTGGCGCGCCGCCGGCGGAGAAGCCGGATTGACAAATACAACACCAACACCTTCAACCAACATCTTCAGCAAACTTCCCAATTAAATCACTCACTCGCAGCAATCAAATCCAAGCGGGACAAACTTTCATCGATCGGGTGTTTGGCGCGGGCCTCTTCAATTTCCCACCCGCTTTCTCATGGGTGCTCAATGAGCGGCAATTGCATTGGGCACCCAGATCACGCGCAGTCCCAGATCGTCAGAGGTTTGGTCCAACTGCAGCTGTTCCGGGTTTACGAACGTCCGCATGCCTCCGAAACTAGTCCGGCTGCGGAAGCCGCCCCCGATAAAACTTTTGTTCTGTGGATCGTCCCCCGCCAGCCACTCCCGCATATTTCCGAGCACATCGTTCAGGCCGAAGGTGTCGGGCCCCTTGCTGCCGATCACCGCGGGCTGATTGGTCCCGGTCACGGCCCACTTTAGACTGGCGCCGGCGGAAAATTGTTTCCATTCTCCCAAGGTAGGCAGTTGGTATTGACCGGGAGGGCCGGGCGGCGGTCGTTTGTCCATCTGCGTCAGCTTCTGGCAGAATTCCTCCGCCTGCAACCACGATACGTTGTTCACCGGCAGGCTGGGTCCTTTGTATTTGCTCGGATTGGCGTTGGCGCCGAGGACCCGTTCGTACTGCTCCTGGGTGACTTCGGACTGCCCCACCCAACCGTCCCGACCGGGGCCGAAAAGGTTTTTGATTTTCTCAAGCCGCAGACCGATGCCGTTGACGTATTCGCGGTCGGCGAGGTGCACATTCAGCCGGAGGATGCCGCCGAGAGACAGGTTGGTGGTGACGGTGGCCACTTTTTGGTCCCCCTCGTACAAGTCGTAAACGTGGTGCCCGGGCCAGTCATAAGCCATCGGGAGGGGGTCCGAAGTCATCGGCAACTGTTCGTCGCTTTCTTTGAGCACCACATCGCCCGGAAGGTTGGTCAGCAAGATGGTGCCGTAGGTAAACTTGAACGCCGGCACCGCGTTCGGACCATTTAATTGGATTTCGACGTCGTTGGTGATCGCGCCCAACCGGGCAAATCGCCCGATCACCCGAGCGGCGCCCCACGGAAGCCGGTACTCAGGCCCGCTCCCGCTCAACTTTTTGCCATTGTCAAAAAACTCCGCGCCCGGCGGATCGCTGACCAGATTCACGGGCACCGTCTGGCGTGGCAGGCTGATTGCCAACTGCCGGGTCTGACGGACGCCCACCGTGATGGCATTGGAATAACTCTCGTAGCCCGGAGCTTCGGCCAGGTATACCACCGGACTGTCCGGCCTCTGGTAACTTGGAGCCCCCACTTGCACCCGTGCGCCATCCCCCCGTCGGATGATTGTATTGGCCGGCTCCACGCCGGTGAAACTTACGGTGCCGTAAGTGAACCGGATCGGCGGCGCGATGTTGGTCAGGCCGGGTTTCACGTCCACCCGACCGATTTCGAACGGAACAAGGTCGCCATGGGTCGCGCGCAGCGTGTAGCGACCCGGACGCAGCGCCAATTCAGTGGGCAAATCGCTGATGTTAGTGGCCAGGAGTGCGTTTGCCTGGTCGCGGATTTCAGTGCCTGGAATCTCACTGACCAGTTCCACAAAGCCCGCAATTGCTCGTAAGGCTGGCGTTAATCGTTGGCTGCTCTTGTCCGCGACTGTAATCACCGTGTTGTTTGTCTCGTAGCCGTTGGCCCGGAAGGTGAGGTTGAATCGTCCGACCGGCAAAGCAAGGTTCGTGGGCGACATGCCAACCAACTGGTTGTTTACCAGAATCTGCACAGTCGACGGATCGGTGTTGTCCACGGTCAACACGCCATGTTGGAAGTAGAAGGATTGCGCCGGCGCGCCGCCCCGCCGCACTTCGAGAGGCCGGTTCTGGCTTTCGAATCCGGTCAATTGCGCCGTGAGCTGATGGCGTCCTTCCGTGACCGAGGTCCGCAGCGGCGCCTGCCCCAGCGAGATTCCATCCAGCAATACGTCGGCTCCAGGCGGATCGCTGGTGAACTCCATCAGCACGCTGCCGGCGGCGGGCAGCCGCAACCGCGCCGCCACCGCCACCGCCGTGTGATTCGAGGGGATGGTCAGGCTGAAATTGGTGGTCTCATAGCCGTCACGCCAGAGTTGGAAGGTCACCGCTCCCGGCTGGGAATAGAGGTTGGTAAACGGGGTTTGCACTTTCTGACCGCCAAATTCGAACGCGGCGCCCGGCGGTTCGCTGAACACGATGAGACCGCCGTAAGGCAGACTCAAATTTGTACTCAGCATCCTGCCGGGTTCAATGGTGATCTGCACTTTGCGCGCCGACATCAGGCTGCCATACACCGACGGGTGCTCTGCCTCGATTTTGTAAGTGCCGCGTTTAAGACTTAGCTTCAGCGGCGCGGTGTTGGTCCGGCTGTGCTGCCGATCCTCGAAACCGGCGGCGTCGGTCGGGATGATGATCAGACGCGAGCCCGGCGGGTCGATCCCGACCTGGAGCGTTCCGTAATTCCGCGCCCGGACAAACACGAAAGTCGCCACGCTGGCCGCCAACAATAGCACAACCGCGACCGGGACGACGGTGACAGCGATCGATCGCTTCGGTTTGAGTGACCGCAGGTCCGCCTCGAGTTTCTCCAGGCTGCAAACTTCGAGGGTCAGATTCCGGTCCAACAGCTTGTTGCACAGTGCCAGCCAATCGGCGGTTTTCTTTTCGAACAGGCCCGTCCACTCCTTGGTGGGTTCCACCGGCAGAATTACCCAACCGGTGGAGAAATCCACTTTGCGGCGAAACACGAACTGATAGATCAACTCGCCGATGGTACGCAGATCCGCCAGTTCGTAGGCGGCGGCGTCCTTCGCGTCGCCGGCCAGGGGATCGGACACGAGCACCTGCGAGTTTTTCGGTTTGCCGGCGCCGGCGATGAAGATATTCGAGGGTTTCAGATTCCCGTGAGGTCGGCCGGTGGTCTTCTTCAAATACAGGGAAGCTTTGACAACGGATTTGATCAGGTGGAACAGGTCAGGGACTTCGAGGGCGACGAGCCGATCCAGCATGCCCCTGGCCGAGCGCGTATAGAAATAAGTCGCGTACCAGGCCCCGCGCTCGTCGTGCCCGGCGGCGAGAATCGGCGCGAACAATGGCGATTTCTCCGCTGCCTGCTTCTGCAGGTTGATGCGGCTGGTGAAGGATCCCCCAATGTCTTTGAACAGCGGGTCGAGTTCCGATTTGACTCCTTCCCCCTCCTCGGACACGAGACGTTCCAAGGAAAAAACTTTGACGATGTACTCGCCCCTGGGGTCGCCTTCCTTCCTGGCCTTATAGACGGTGGCCCCGTTGCTGGAGTCGAGCTCGCGGACAACTGCAAAGGGACCAAAAGTCTCCATCGTCAAATGGATTTAGAGGAGTGCCTCCGCTGCATCCAAACCGATGCGTCCGTGCCATAACGGTCGCCCGGGCGGCAAACACGCTGGCGAGGATTCAATACAGACTTCACTTTCACCAACCCGGTGGCAGGGTCTGTCCGGGCCGGGGCGGCGTGGTGATACGAACCCCGCTGGCCTGCACATCCACCGCGAGCTCCTTGGTCCTGGACGGCCAGTAACACTGGCAAATTGGCAGCAGCTGGCGGCGCGCATCCTGACTTCCAATCATCCCGTCTTGATACACCCCGGGTAAATCTGCGAGGATCACCAGATACTGCGCGCCCGACTTCGTCCATTGTTGCCACTTCGGATCCGTGGCTTTGAGCACGTGATCGAGGTCGTTTCCAGAGACGAAGCTGAACGAAATCTTCGGTAGATCCGCGCGCATGGAATCGCCCGCCTGCCAATACTTGTTGACGCTGTAGGTTTTCAGTCGCTCCAGGTCAGAGGTGCTCACCGGAATGACATCCACCTCGACCGAGCTGTCCTTCAACGCCTTATCCAGGGTGACGTGGAGGTTGTACGCTTCTGGTTTACCGGGTGGGCCGCCGGGTTTGCAGGAACTACATCCGCCTGACACGAGCGCGAGCCCAGCCAAGCCTGACCCGATCAACCCAAATCGAAAGAATGATGGAAACACTTTCATAATTGTGATGTGTAGACGATTTCACCCGAATCCAAAGGCACGCCGGCAAAACTTACAAAAGGTCTTTCCCGGGTCAACAGCAAACTTGACCCGCTCACCCCCTCGTTTTACCCAGGCACTGCCGGATGGCGTCACCGACCTCCAGGTTAAACTTCCAGTCGATCAGAATCAGGCTACGCGAACGCACCAGAAGTTTCTCCAACTCTTCCAGCGGCCGGTTGAACACCGTCTCCAGAGCCAAAGGCGGCACATCACCGAAATCGCGGCAAATGCTGTCCGGCCCTGCTCCCGGAAACAACTGCACGAGCAGAGCAAGCGTGTCTTGCCACAGCTCGGGCGGCAGTAGTCGGAAGCCTTCCTCGGGCGACAAGCCCCAGCAGCCAATCCGGTGCGGCCCCAGTGATTCCATGTACCGCCGCTCCCGCTCGAAGATGGCCCGGATGCGTTGCCCCAGCGGCACGTCTGGTTTATGCTCTGCGCCGACCTGGCGTGCCAGACTCAACAGCTCATCGAGCGCCACGGCCAGCGTGGTCTTGTCGTCCACCAGCAGCGTGCGCACCGCCAGCACCCCCAGCGAATAAAGATCGCAAGGTGAACTTAACAGAGGCACGACTTCGAACGGCGAGCGCGCGAACGACGTGCCCTCCGCCGCTTTCAGCGCTGCAACCACAGGTTCACTCAATTGCTGCGCCACGGTACGGAAGCGGACTTCGCCCTGCGCAAGGCTCTCGGCCGCATAAACATGCCCGTACAGGTCCACCCGTCCCGTCGGCAGTGGAAGGCGCAGCCAGAGCAGGTCGTGCTGCGATACACTCAAGGGCTCTTGAGAGACTAAAGTGCCTTCAATGACGGTCTGGCCGCGTTCGGGGGGAAGCATTTTGCGCATACGCACGTTGCCCGAACCGCGCGTCGAATTGCTCAGTCCCTCCGGCAGATAGATCGAGGTGCCGGCATTGCCTGCGCGGATGAAATATCGGAACTCGCTCGTCTCCACCGGCAGCGCGAAGGAATGTCCCGTCTTCACCAGCGCGCACCGGGCGGTCCAGAGAAACGGCAATCCTGTGCCCAATTGCTTCAGGCCAACCCGGAAACTGTCCGCACCCAGATTCAGAAATGGCAATTGATGCCGCTCAATGTGACCCCGCACGTTCCCGAAAATCGCGGCCAACAGTTGCAGCTTCAAATGATACGCCTCAACAAAGCGTCCGGTTTTGCCATGCAATCCCAGAAAGACGTGGCCGGAACCGCTTTGAACCTGGGTGGAATCGGTCAATGATTCGTAGACTCCATCGAAGACAAGGCGTTTCTTGCCGTGCATCAGGCCGGACCACGGCTTGCCTCCGAGCAAATCCACGTAATCCTCGAAGCTCAGCGGCGCGAAACCGATGGTCATCATCAATCCAGCCTGCGGATTGAAAGCGAGGTGATGATCCAGTCCCGCCAGCGCGGTAGCGACGGGAACCGTTGCCGGCCCCTGCGGGTCGCCCGCCACGACGGGGACAAAACGCGTCTGTGCTCCGGCAGCCGGTTGGTGCAGGTAGCGGAAGAGTGAAGTGCTGTACGGGGGCAGGCCGGCTTTGCGCAGCAGTTCGTCGTCGCGGCACAATTCCCAGCGGCCACCCGCATCTTGTGTGCCCGGATGGACAGCTTGCACACCTGAAATATCCAGGCAGGTCGGCAACGGATGGGTGGATTCCCAACCGGTCTCAATGAAGTTCTCCGGATCCAGGTCACGAAACGCCTTGGCGTGCTCGAACCATCGCTTGTCGAGCGTCGAATTCGAAAACGTTTCACGATAGGCGGGCAGACCACTTTCCAGCCCATCCACATTCTGCACCCACAACTCCACCCACTCGCGCAACCGCCCGGCGGCATCCACCACGCAACCGAGATAAACCCGTCCATCGTGCAAATCGCGCAGCAGAACAAATGAGCCGGCAGCAGGATCCGGCGTCCGGCGCACCAGCACACACAAACGCAGCGGCGCGCTTGCGTCGGCCTGGCTTACCGGGACTGCGAGGTAACCGTCCGGCACCCCGAGGTTTTTGGTTGCCGTTTTGGAATCGCCCATGCCGCTATTCTCTATGCCTCACCCGGTTTGCAAAGCAAAAAGATAATCGTTAGAAACAAAACTTCCCACCCGCCGCAAATCGAGTTAATTGTTGGGCAAAATCAAACCGCCATCCGCCTTATGCCTGCGAAACTTGCTTCCGCTTCGTTCGAACTGGGCGTTCGCCCGGCGCCTCGGTCCCAACCCGACGCGGACGGGTCCACCAAACGGTTCAATATCGCCGTGTGCGGTGATTTTGCCGGACGGCACAATCGTCGTGTCACCGAATCGATCGCTGCACGCACCCCAATCCGCGTGGACTGCGACAACCTCGAAGCTGTCCTGGCGCGGCTGGGCGCCGGCCTTAAATTGCCTGATTCAACTCCAGGTGGGCCAAGCGTTGAGTTGTCTTTCTCAGCGATGCAGGATTTTCATCCGGACAAATTGCTTTCCGGGGCCGCGCCGCTCGCCAGGCTGTTCGAAGCGCAGCAGCTTTTGCTCGACGCATCCACGGCGGAACAAGGCAAGATTGCGCTTGAGGCTTGTCTCCGAACCGGGCATGGCGTTCAGCCCGTGCCATCGTCAACGGCCGCAGCTGCGCAGACGGAGTCAGATCGGGAAACCCTGGGCAGACTGCTGGGCGGTACCGCTCCCGCCGAAGTCAGACCGGCAGCGGTGTCCCCGGTTGAACAGTTCATCCGGCAAATTATCGCACCACACGTGGCACCGGCCAGCACCTCCTGGCAGCAGGGGGCCTTGGATGCCGCGAACTTCGAATTGGCCGGCCGGCTCCGCGACTTGTTGCATCACCCGGATTTCCAGTCGTTGGAAGCCGCGTGGCGGGGTTTGGATTTTCTGATCCGGCGCATCGAAGCTGTTGACCGCGTCGGAGTGTTTTTGCTCGACTTCACCGCAGAGGAACTCCAGGCCGAAGCCCTCAGCGAGCAACCGGTCGCGCAAAGGGGGCTGTTCCGCTTGCTGCGTGACCGCCACATCTCAGTCCTCATCGGAAACCTCACGTTCGGGCAGACCGCGGATGACCTTCGCGCATTGGGACGAATCGCAGAACTCGCTGCTGAGCTGCGGGCGCCCTTCATCGCCACGGCCAGCCCGAACCTGGTGAACTGTGATTCCTTCGGGCGCCACCCTGATCCCGATGACTGGAAATCCAATCTGCCTTCCGAGGTCGAGGCGGCGTGGCAGGCGTTGCGCGGTCAACCTTCGGCCCGTTACCTCGGCCTCGTGGCACCGCGCTTCCTGTTGCGGCAACCTTACGGCCAGAACGGCGACCCGATCGAATCATTCCCGTTTGAAGAGCTGCCCGGCGCGGCGGCGCACGAAAGTTTTCTCTGGGGCCATCCGGCGATTCTGTGTGCCTGCCTGCTCGCCGATGGGTTTCGGGATGAGGACGCGGAATTTGAATTGCCGGCTCAGGGCGAGGTGAGCGATATGCCTGTCCATAAATGGACGGAGGAAGGCGAAACGGTGATCAAACCTTACGCCGAGGCCTGGCTCACTGACCGGGCGGCCGACCGGCTCGCGGCGCGCGGGATCATGGCGGTGCTGTCGCGAAAAGACTACAACAGCGTAAGACTGCCCGGAATCCATTCGCTTGCCATTTCAGGCGAAGCGCTCGCCTTTCGCCAGGATTAGCCGGCGCGTCTCCGCGGAAAATAGGGTTCCTCTTTGTGCTTTCCGTGCGCGGGGAAGTCTGGTAAAAGCCGGTTTATGAACGATCAACCGGCCAAGACTCTCACCGTTCAGGAACTTCCCGAATTACGGCGCAAGACTGAAGCCGTTTCACAATTCCTGCAAAAACAGCTTGCCGCACATCTGGAAACGTTGCGACCGCTGACTTCGCCCGAGCGCGTTTTCGGCAAATACGCCGGCGGCCGGGTAGACGTGCCGGGTGCGGACCGCGCGTTGATGGAGTTGCAGCAACAGTACCGCCCTTTTGCCAGCAAGCCTTACGACCTGCCGCGGGATTTTGACACGAACTGGCTGACACTCATCGGAAATGTTCTTGAATTGCATCCTTGGGAATACCTGCACCCGGTGCAAGGCAAACCGATCACGATGACCTCGCCACTGCGCTGGGTACTGAATTACAAAACCAATTATTCCCTCGCCCAGGTGAAAAAAGTCCTGGCCGGGGCCGAAACGGTGCGTCCGGAATATTTGCGCCAGTTCGTCGTCAACGCCCTCGTATTGCAACTGTTGGTGAACCGCAATCCTGGATTGGGCCAGCTCTTTGCGGACTTGCGCTATGAGTTGAAATCTGAAACACCCGCCGACCTTCGCGGACTGCCGGTGCTGACCCTCACTTCCTGCCTTGCGTCATTCCGTCCCGCCGACGATCTGATTCAGGCGGCCACCGCGTTTTCGGGCGTGCCGGCATTTATTGAACTGGCCGATCTCGACGCCCTTAAAAGCCCCCGGGACACGCTCAAGGAGAAGCTGGAAGAGCTGACCCACTGAAAAATTTCCTTGCCGGAACGGTCGCTCTCGCAGTACGTTGCGTTTGGAGACAAAACGAAATTTAACCTGTCCGAATCCATTGGCGAATTTCGAAATTCATCTGATTAAACTGGGCAACCCCCGGCTCGACGAATCCGCCGTGGCGACGCGGCTCAAGCAACTTTTCGACCGGGTGATCAGGGAGGGTCACGTGAGCGGATACCAGGAGGCCCATATTCAATGGCCGCAGGCTTGCCCGACGTCACTTCCGCCCGACCAATTACTGGTTTACGTGGTACAGGGGACGTCCGACTCGGTAGTGAGCAACCATTTCCGGTCGCACGACTCCCCGGAAGGTGCCGGTTTTACGGGATGGAACGACTCAGTAACTGCTTCCGAGGTATATGTCTCAGGGTGCGATGGTAATGGCGCCGGGGTGGCAAATATGATCTTTCACGAGGCCATGCACAACAAGGGTCATTGGCCGGATGCACAACTCCACGGCACTTTTGGTGGAGGCGGACTCGCGAGTGCGAGTGTTTCCCGGACGACCGATCTCAATGCCACCAATGTTCAGCGGATGGCGGGCGTCTTGGCCGCCAGGCTTCCTCAATGGACCGGCGGGTGCGAGTATTTCAACGATCCGCTACGCGGCTTGGGAACGGAAAATTTGTTATTACAAAACCGCCCAGGAGCATATGCCGTGGTTGGCGGGAGTGCCGCGGTTAGAGGGGGAAGTTTTCAGCCTGGTCCCTGCGGGTTGGCCTGACGCCCGCGCATTGGCAGGAGCAGCTTGTGCGTGGTGCAGAATGTCGTTAAACTGGCGCAGCCCGGGCGGATTGCGTGACGACATTGCGCTCAACTTCGCCGGGCGGGCTCCGAACGTCATCAAAGTCGTGTCCACCGAGAAACCAAAAGCGAGCGACACACTGCCAGAGAAGCCGGTACTGGTGGAAGCCATCAACCTCACGTACCGCACGATGGAACGGCGGACACGGCTTTACCGCAATCTGGTCGTTTGCGTGAGCCTCACTCTTTTTGGCTCGTTGGTCCTCGCCCTGATTTTTCGAAAATGGGTTGTCCTGACTGGCTGGCTGGCGACGCCATTGTTCGTTGGTTGCTTTTATCATTTGGACACCCGGACGATCCGGGCGTGGCGCGATGGTGTGTTGGCATTGCGAGATAAGCGCGGGTTGGACGTCATGCAATTGGAACAGACCCTTGCAGCTATGCGCTACATCCCGGCAGCGACGCTTCGTTCGATGTTTATAACGTTGAACATCGAAGAACCCGAGACCTGATTTTGTTTACGCTGCCTGCTTCCCGGTACTTAACCCGAGAATGGATCTATGACCTCATTGTTGGGCGGAGGTTTGGTAAAGCGCTTGTCACCCTTGATTTCTTGTCGCAGCCGTAAACCCTTCAAATCGACGTAGGGACACCTGTCGGTTGGCCCGGACTTCAGATTGTATTGGGGATCACCCGGTTCAATCCATTTGATCTTGCCCTGTGCCACCCACGGCAGGAGGTCAAAGTCCCAAGGGTCGGTTTTATACGTAAAAGCCGGCTCCCCGGTATCATCGGTAAAGCTGCAACTTCTCTTCGTCCAAGGGTTGGCCAGTGCGGAGGTTGGAGGCTTGTCTTGGGAGAAGTAAGAGATGGGATAGGCCGTATAGCCGTTCTTCATCGGAAGTGCAGAAATCACGGCCACCATGGTCGGCAATGCCAGTACCTTGGATATCACGTAGGGGACCTCGGGTCCGGGGTGGGATTCAGCCTCGCCACCTAATGGCGACTTTCCATTCAGATTGAGCGCACCGGTGAGGACCCGGAAATGTTCG
>Ga0335080_10005278_pt1 | contig 13270 bp, 12 predicted proteins | sample Lox_Sample_34_FD_206720 | JGI IMG/M metagenome (GOLD analysis project Ga0335080, IMG submission 206720) | Soil microbial communities from Loxahatchee National Wildlife Refuge, Florida, United States - Lox_Sample_3.4 | ecosystem: Environmental > Terrestrial > Soil > Wetlands | place: USA... | reverse complement strand
CCGCGCGGCACGCCCAGACTCAGCAGCCGGTGCGGCCGCGAGGCCAGCGCCGAGGACACGGCATAACCGGACGTCCCGGCCAGATACGGCTCGACCAGCACCACGGCCCCCGACCCCGCCTCCAGAGCCCGCAACCCATCAGCGTCGAACGGCCGCACCGTGGTCGCGTACGCCACGGTCACGTCCAGGTCGGCGACGGCCTCCAGCACCGGCGACAGCATAGGCCCCACCGCCACCACCACAGCCCGCCGCCCCGAACGCACCACCTGAAGCCCCGGCCACACCGGCCGCGCCTCAGCGTTGACCTCCGTGGACAGCCGCAGATAGGTAGAGCCAGCCTCCAGTGCACCAAAAGCCCCGCGCAGCAGCTCCCCCACCTCGGCCGGGTGCCCCGGCACGACCACCGAGAACCCGGGCACGCTGTCCAGCAAGACCACATCCTCCGGTGCCTGGTGCGTCCGGCCGGCCCGGGCGGCGTCGTACGAGGCCCCGATGCTGACCAGCACCGCGTGCGCGTCCTGGTGCCCGAGATCCAGCTTGACCTGCTCGTAGGCCCGTTCGACCAGGAACGGCGCGTAGGTGTGCACGATCGGCCGCATCCCGGCCAGCGCCAGCCCGCCGCCGACGCTGACCATCAGCTGCTCCCTGATGCCCACGTTGAGCACCCGGTCCGGGTGCCGCGCCGCCGCCTTGCCGAACATGTCCGCGGAGATCTCCGCCAGCACCACCGCGGCCAGCGGGTCCTCGTCGAGCAGCGCCGTCGCGGTCTCCGCGAACACCGTCCGCATGTCAGTCATCCGAGCTCACTCCCTTCCTTCCACCTCAGCCACGACCAGCTGGGGGCCCGTGAAAGCCGCCCCGGTAACCCGGAACGCCGACGCCAGCGCCTCGTGGTCCCGCCCGGACACCCGCACCGTCGACCACCCGCCCACCGCGAAGTGCGCCTCGATCCCGCCCGGCCCCCAGCCGTAGGAGGAGGACTGGTTGTCCACCGCGACCACGGTGAGGTTCGGCAGGCTCACGGCGCCCGCGTACACGATCGCCTCGCTGTTGCTGCCCTCGTCCAGCTCCGCGTCGCCGACCAGCACGTACACCCGCGGCTCGGTAAAGCCCCGCGCGAGCAGCCCGTGCGCCACGCCGACCCCGATCGGCAGCCCGTGCCCGAGCGACCCGCTGGCGATCTCGACCCCCGGCACCAGCGAACGGTCCGGGTGGTACCCGAGCGGCGACGACGCCGAGCCGAAGCCGGTCAGCCACGACTCGGGAAAGAAGCCCTTGGCCGCGAGCACCGCGTAGTAGGCGGCCGGCCCGTGCCCCTTGGACAGCAGGAACCGGTCCCGGCCGGGGTCGTCGACGGTGCCCGGCGTCACCCCGAGCACCCGGTCGTACAGGACCCACAACACATCCAGCGTCGATGTCGTGCTGGGCCCGTGCTTCTCGTCTCCGGTCATCAGCGTCATCAGCCGGGGGAGCTCCGCGTAAGTTCTCATAACCGCCAGCTTGCCCGCGGCCAGCCGCGCCCGCATCGGCCGCCCGCCCCACTCCGGGTACGCCGATGGTCCTAGGCCACAATGAGCGGATGCCCAAGCACTCACGATGGCCGCTGGCGCTGGGGCTCATGACCGGCGTAGCGCTCGACGCGCTGTTCGGCGACCCGCGGCGCGGTCACCCGGTGGCCGCGTTCGGCCGCGCCGCCGCGGCGCTCGAGGCCCGGGACTACGCCGACAGCCGCGGCCGGGGTGCCGCCCACGCGGCCGCCTGCGTGCTGGCCGTCGCCGCCCCCGCCGTGGTCCTGCACCGCCGTACCCGAGGCCGGCCGCCGTGGCAGGCCGCCGCGGTCGCGACCGCGGTGTGGGCGGTCACCGGCGCCCGGTCGCTACAGTCTGAGGCCGAACGCGCCGCCTCTTCGCTCCGCCGCCGCGATCTCGCCGCGGCGCGGGCGGTGCTGCCGAGCCTGTGCGGCCGCGATCCGGCGCAGCTGGACGCCACGGGCATCGCCCGCGCGGTGGTGGAGTCGGTCGCCGAGAACACCTCGGACGCCGTGGTGGCGCCGCTGCTGTGGGGCGCCGTCGCCGGGATACCCGGCCTGGCGGCCTACCGCGCGATCAACACCCTCGACGCGATGGTGGGCCACCGCTCGGCCCGGTACGAAAGGTTCGGCTGGGCCTCGGCCCGGCTGGATGACGTGGCCAACTGGATTCCGGCCCGGGTCACCGCCGCGCTCACCGCGGCCTGCGCCCCGCTGGTGAGGCGGGCCAGCCCCGTTGCCGTGCTGAAACTCGTGCGCCGCGACGGCGGGCGCCATCCGAGCCCGAACGCGGGCCGGTGCGAGGCCGCCTTCGCGGCGGCGCTCGGCGTGCGCCTGGGCGGGACGAACGTCTACGGCGGCGTGGCGCAGGCGCGTCCTGAACTCGGGGATGGACGCGCCCCGGAGCCGGAGGACATCCGCCGCGCCATCGTGCTCTCCAGGGCGGTCACCGTGTCGGCGACCGCCCTGGCCGTGCTGATAACCCTGCTTACCGGCGCAGGAAGAAGCCGACCACGAAGACGACCAGCGCGATGATGGCCACCCACCACAGCAGGTGCAGGGCGAACCCGGCGCCGAACAGGGCCAGGATGACCAGCAGGGCCAGGAGCAAGAGCAACATTTTTTCGGGCCTCCTTCTAAAGCCTGACTGGCCCTACAAGTACCCCCGTGGACTAGACCAAACATGTGACGAACGCGGCGTTTAGTAGCCTGCATCCGTGCGAGGGACGCTGCTCGTCGCCGGGACGGGGTCGGATGCGGGCAAGAGCGTGCTGGTCGCCGGGCTGTGCCGGTGGCTGGCCCGGCAGGGCGTGAAGGTGGCGCCGTTCAAGGCGCAGAACATGTCGCTGAACTCGTTCGTGACCCTGGACGGGGCCGAGATCGGCCGGGCCCAGGCGATGCAGGCGGCCGCGGCGGGCATCGAGCCGACCGCCGACATGAACCCGGTCCTGCTCAAGCCGGGCAGTGACCGGCGCAGCCAGGTCGTCGTGCTCGGCCACCCCGAGGCCGAAGCCGACGCGGTCGGCTACCGCTCCCACGCGCCGCGGCTGCGCCAGGTCGCGCTGGACAGCCTGGCCCGGCTGCGGGACGCCTACGACGTGGTCATCTGCGAGGGCGCGGGCAGTCCGGCCGAGATCAACCTGCGCGATACCGACGTGGCCAACATGGGCCTGGCCCGCGCGGCCGGCCTGCCGGTCATCGTGACCGGCGACATCGACCGCGGCGGGGTGTTCGCCGCCATGTACGGCACGCTGGCCCTGCTCGCGCCGGAAGACCAGGCGCTCATCTCCGGCTTCGTGATCAACAAGTTCCGCGGCGCCCCCGAGCTGCTGGACAGCGGCCTGGTCATGCTCCGTCAGCTCACCGGCCGTCCCGTGTACGGCGTCCTGCCCTGGCAGGACGGCCTGTGGCTCGACGCCGAGGATTCGCTCTCGCTGGCCAGCCGCGACGTCGAACCCGGCCCGTTCGGTACTCATGATTTTCTCCGGGTCGCGGTGATCAGGCTGCCCCGGATCAGCAACTTCACCGACGTGGACGCGCTGGCGGCCGAGCCCGGCGTGCTGGTCCGCTTCGCCACCAGCCCGGCCGACCTGGCCGACGCGGACCTGGTCGTGCTGCCCGGGACCCGGGCCACCGTCGCCGACCTGGCCTGGCTGCGGGACCGCGGCCTGGCTGCCGCGGTCACCGGGCGGGCCCGGGCCGGGCGCCCGGTGCTCGGCATCTGCGGCGGCTACCAGATGCTGGCCGGCCAGATCGACGACCCGGTGGAATCGGGCCGCGGCCCGGTCGGCGGGCTCGGGCTGCTGCCGGTGCGCGTCCGGTTCGGCGCGGAGAAGATCCTCGGCCGCCCGCGGGGCCGCGCGCTGGGCGCTCCGGTGGCCGGGTACGAGATCCATCACGGCGTCGCCGAGGTCACCGACCCCGCCGCCGAAGCCTTCCTCGACGGCTGCCGCCGCGGCGCGGTCTGGGGCACAAGCTGGCACGGCGCGCTGGAGAACGACGAGTTCAGGCGGGCCTTCCTGACCGAGGTGGCGGCCCTGGCCGGCCGGGACTTCACGCCCGCGCCCGGCACCGGCTTCGCCGCCGTCCGGGAGGCGCGCCTCGACCTGCTGGCCGACCTGGTGACCGGCCACCTGGACACCGCCGCGCTGAGCCGGCTGATCGAGAACGGGCCAGTGTCCGGCTTGCCCGCGCTTGTCACATCGCTCAGCAGGGTGCCGTAACCGGCCCCGCTGCGGCCCGTTGACCCGGTTGCCTGGACGTTCTAGGGTTCGCCGTATGAACTTCCGGGGTGACCGGGCGGTGGCCGACCGGTTCCTGAACTCGTTCTTCCGGATCTGAAGGGGGACCATGGATCTCGCCGCCATCGAAGCCGAGCGGGCCCGGCTGCACGCCGAGTACATCCGGGCCGAACGGCCGCCGAGCAGCGCCCGCGGCATTCACCACACCGCCCTGGTGAGCTCCGACGTGGAGCGGACGATCCGCTTCTACCAGGGGGTCCTGGAGTTCCCGCTGACCGAGATCATCGAGAACCGCGACTACCAGGGGTCCAACCACTTCTTCTTCGACGTCGGGAACGGCAACCTGCTGGCCTTCTTCGACTTCCCCGGCCTGGACGTCGGCCCGTACGCCGAGGTCCTCGGCGGCCTGCACCACATCGCGATCTCGGTGACCCGGGAGAAGTGGACCGCGCTGCGGGCCAACCTCGACGCGGCCGGCGTGGAGTACATCGAGGAAAGCGGGGCGTCGCTGTACTTCCGCGACCCCGACGGCGCCCGCCTGGAACTGCTCGCCGACCCCCTGGGCGAAATGTACGGCAGCCACGTCCTCTGAGGCGCGCCCCTCGCTCACACGCGCCCGGGGGGCGCTGTACGGGCTGGCCATCGGGGACGCGCTCGGCATGCCCACGCAGATGCTCTCCCGGGCCGAGATCGTCCGCCGCTGGGGACCGCTCCTGCCCGGCTTCGAGGCCGCCCCGCCCGGGCACCCCATCGCCGCGGGCATGCCCGCCGGGTCGGTCACCGATGACACTGAGCAAGCCGTGCTGCTGGCCAGGCTCCTGGTCAAGGGCCACGGCACGGTGGACCCCTGCGAACTGGCCGGGGCCCTCGTCGAGTGGGAGCGCGACATGGCCGAACGCGGCTCCCTCGATCTCCTCGGCCCCTCCACCAAGCGCGCCGTCGCCGCCATCCTGGCCGGCGTCCCCCTGGACGAGGCCGGCGCCGCCGGCAGCACCAACGGCGCCGCCATGCGCATCGCCCCCGTCGGCATCGCTGTACCCCTGGACTCGGCGGCCCCAGCCGGGACTAGCCTGTCGACCCTGGTCGACCATGTCGTGATGGCGAGCAGGGTCACGCACAACACCGGGACCGCGCTGGCCGGGGCCGCCGCCGTGGCCGCCGCGGTGAGCGCGGGCGTCTCCGGCGCCACGGTCGCCGAGGCCACGGCACTGGCGGTCCAGGCCGCGGGCATCACGGCCGGCCGCGGTCACTGGGTCGCGGGCGCGGACGTCGCGGCCCGCATCGAATGGGCCGCCGGCCTGGTGGCGGGCCGCGCCGCGGCCGAAGCCGCCGAGCTCATTTACACCCTGGTCGGCACCGGCCTGGCCACCCAGGAGTCGGTGCCCGCCGCGTTCGCGGTGCTGGCTGCGGTGCCCGAAGACCCCTGGCCCGCCTGCCGGCTGGCCGCCTCGCTCGGGGGCGACTGTGACACGATCGCGGCGATGGCGGGCACGATCGCCGGAGCCTGCCACGGCGCCGGCTCGTTCCCGCCCGAGGCCATCGCCGTCATCGACGCCCAGGGCCTCGGCCTGGCGGCGCTGGCCGGCGAACTGCTCGCGCTGCGCGGCCGCCCCGGGAGCCAGGCGCGATGAGGCAGGCGCGATGAGCCAGGCGGCGCTGGACCGCCTCGTCTTCGCCGGCGAGGCGATCGTCGACCTGCTGATGTGGGTGCCCGCACTGCCCGAGCGGGGCGGCGACATGCTCGCGGCGTCGGCCGCCATCGAGGTGGGCGGCGGGTTCAACATCATGGCCGCGGCCGTCCGGCAGGGCCTGCCCGTCGTCTACGCGGGCGGTCACGGCACCGGACCATGGGGCGACCGGGTCCGCGCCGCGCTGGCCGCGGAGGGCATCCGGCTGCTTCGCCCGCCCGATCCGGGCGCGGACACGGGTTTCGACGTGGCCCTGGTCGAGGCGGGCGGCGAGCGGACGTTTGTCACCGCGCTGGGCGCCGAGTCGCTGCGCGACCCCGGCGCGTGGGACCTGATCCGGGCCCGGCCGGGCGACGCGGTCTACGTGTCCGGGTACGGCCTGGTCCCGCCCGGGTCGGGCCAGGTGCTCGGCGCCTGGGCGGCCGGCCTGCCGCCCGGCGTGCTGCTGTTCGTCGATCCCGGGCCGCTGGTCGCCGGCATCCCCGCTGAGGTGCTCGGCCCGGTGCTGGCCCGCTGCGACTGGGTGAGCTGCAACCATCGCGAGGGAGCCCTGCTCACCGGCAGCGAGGACCCGGCCGAGGCGGCCCGCCGCCTGGTCCGCCGGACCGGCCAGGCCGACGTCATCGTCCGGTCCGGCCCGGGCGGCTGCGTGCTGGCCATCCGGGTTTCCGGCCCGGGGACGGGTCACGGCCTGTCGCTGAGCCACGTCGCGGCGCCCGCCGTGACGGCCGTCGACACCACCGGCGCCGGCGACGCTCACTCCGGGGTGTTCCTGGCCGGCCTGGCCGCCGGGCTGACCGTGGCCGAGGCCGTCCGGCGGGCGAACGCGGCCGCCGCCCTGACCGTCACCCGGGCCGGGGCGGCTACCTCGCCCACCCGGGCCGAACTCGACCGGTTCCTCGGCTGCTAGGGCGCAGGCTTGAGCTTGTAGACCACCGTGACCGTGAGGTTGCCGGGTTCCACGATGACGTGGGTGGTCAGCGCGACCTTGCTGGTCACCGTCACGGTCACCCTGACAGACCCGTTGACCCGCAGCGAGCCGCCCGCCGGGGTGACCGTGACCTTGCTCGCCAGGGCGGCGACCCCGACGGCGTAGCGCAGGACCGGGCCGCCCGCGGCGGTGAGCACGAAGGACCCGCTGACCGGCTTCCCGCTCACCGACGTGAGCACCAGCTTGACCGGAGCCACCACCAGGTATCCCGGGGCGGGCGACGTGGACGTGGACGGGAACGGTGACGGCGACGCTGGTGAAGGCGACGCTGGTGACGACGACGCGGCGGGCGCGGGATTGTTCCGCCCCGGCGACGGCGCGGCGCCGGTCGCGCCGGTCGCGCCCGCGAGCACCGTCGCCGGCGACGTCGGTCCGGCCGAGGCCGGGGCCGTGCGCGCCGGGGACGGCGCCCCGCTCGAGCCGCCTGGCGTCGTGCTGGACACCGGGGCGGGCACGCCCCCGCCCAGCCCGGGGCCCGAGGCCTGCGGCCGGTGCGATGCGCCGGCCGTCATGGCCACGGTGATCCCGGCCGTCATGGCCAGCGCCGTCGCCACGGCCACCGCCGCGACCACGCCGGGATGCCGCCGGACGCGGCGCCACCACGATGGCCCGGACGGTCCGATCGCCTTCGGGAAGCCGGCCGGGCCGAACACGCCCGCGCGGTGCGCCACGCTCATCCGGTGCGCCCGGCCCGCCGGGGAGTTGTCGGCGCAGGCCGCCAGCACCTGGTCGCGGAGCCCGGGCGGCGGCGGTAGCTCCCGCGGCTCTCCGCCCTGATCCGCCGGCCCGGGGATCTTCCCGCCGGGCCCCAGCCTGCGCAGGCACTCGTTCCGCGCCACCGCGTGCAGCCACGGACCGAGCCGGTCCGGGTCCCGCAGCCCGTCCAGCTTGGCCGCCGCGACCAGGAACGTGTCGAGCACCGCCTCGGCGGCTTCAGGCTCGTCCAGGACCGCGCGGCAGCAGGCGTAGAGGGACCCGGCATGCTCGTCGTACGCCGCGCCGAAGCCCTCCGCCTCACCTGCGATGACGGCCGCGACGACCGCACGATCCTGCATGCGCCCAACCGTAGTTGGGCCGGGGCGCAAGCACGCCAGAACGGTACAACCAGATACCAGAACGACATGTCCTCGTGGCTAAGGCGGCGTGGAGGTGCCCGTGTCGGTCGGCGACGGCGTGCCGGTGTCGGTCGGCGTGGCGGTCGCCGTGTCTGTCGGCGTGGGTGTGGGCGTGGGGAAGGTGGGTCTCGGCGTCGAGGTGGCCGGTGCCGGGGAGGTGGCCGTGTGTGACGGCGACGGCTTCGCGGTGGTCGGCGCGACGGACAACGGCACCGCAGGGGGCGGCGCGCTGGTGGCCGGCGCGCTGCTGGCCGGCGACTCGCCCGGTGACGTTGCGCCGGCCGTTCCGGCATCTCCGCTCGCCGGGACGCTCGCCGAGCCTGACGAGCTGCTCGCCCCCGCGGCGGCCTGCGGGGCATGCGACCCGGTGAGCGCGAGCACCGTGACGATCCCGGTCGCCATGATCGCGACCAGGACGCCAGCCGCCGCCGCGACCCGGGTCAGCGCGAGCATCCGCCGCCTGGGCGCCCGGACCGGCTGCGGGAAGCCGTTGGGCCGGAATGCTCCGGCCCGCTGTATCACCTGCTGCCGGTATGACAGCCCCTCCGTGCTGGTATCGGCGCACAGGTCCAGGACCTGTTCGCGCAGCCCGGGCGGGAGTTCGGCCAGCGGGGCCATGCCATAGCGCACCGCCGCCGCCAGCGCGCGGTGGCTGCGGTCGGCGCAGGCGCCGCACTCCCCGATATGGCGGCTGACCTGCTTGCGCGTCGAGGCGGTGAGCTGGCCGTCCCAGCCGTCGAGGAGCAGGTCGAGCTCGGCGCAGGCCCGGCGCCCGGTACGCGCCACGAACAGGGCGCCGAGTGCCTTCTCAAGCTCGCCGCGGGCATGTGAGGCCAGCGCGTGCGCCTGGTTGCGCGGCACGCCGATCACGGCCGCGAGGTCGGCCCCCTGCAGGTCGTGCCGGAGGTCGAGCTCGATGACCTCGCGCTCAGCCGGGCTCAGCCCGTCGAGGGCGGTACCGACCAGCCTGTGCAGTTCGGCTCGCTTGGCGGCGGCGCCACGGCCGCCGGAGGGCGGACCGGGCGGGTCGGGCGGGTCGGCGGGCTCGCCCAGGCCCATCTCCGATGAGCGCAGCCTGCCATGGCACTGGTTCCGGGCCACCGCGTACAGCCAGGGCCGCAGCCGGTGCGGATCGCGCAGGCCGCCGAGCCGGCCGGCGGCGATGACGAACGTCTCCTCGACCGTGGCGGCGGCATCCTCCGGCTCGCTCAGCCTCCAGCGGCAGTAACCGTACAGGGACTCGGCGTGCTCGTCGTAGGCGGCGGCCAGGCCGGTCGGGTCGCCGGCCATGATGGCCGCGACGATCTCGCGGTCGCCCATGGCCAAAACCGTAGTTGAATTGCCAGCGTGCGGGCTGGTAAGTCGGCTAATTCGGGGTGTCCGGCCCTGGGCCAGCCCTAGGTCGCGTCCGGCGGCGGGATCCGATCGGTGACCTGAGCCGGAGGCTGGGACGGGATCCAGACCTGCACGCTGGTGCCGACCCCGGCCGCCGACCTGAGCATCGCGTGGCCGCCGTGCGCGGCCGCGATCGCCTGCACGATGGACAGGCCGAGGCCGCTGCCGTGAGCGTCCTTTCCGTTGTGCCCGCCCCGGTAGAAGCGGTCGAACGCGCGCGCCGCCGCCTCGGGGTCCATGCCCTGGCCCGAGTCGGTCACCTCGAGCAGCGCGCCCTGGCCGGCCTGGGAGAGCCGGACCGCCACCGGGGTGTCGGGCGCGGTGTGCTCGCGGACGTTGCCGAGCAGGTTGGCCAGCACCTGCCTGATCCGCGGCTCGTCGGCCACCACCACCAGGCTGGCCGGCGTGCTGGCCCGGACCGGGCGGCCCGGCTCTACCGCCCGGGCGTCCTCGGCCGCGTCCGCGACCAGTGCCGACAGGTCGGTCTCGGTCAGGTCCAGGGAAGAGTCGCGGTCCAGCCGGGCCAGCTCGAGCAGCTCGGCGACCAGGCTGGACATCCGGTCGGCCTCCTGCTCGATGCGGCGCATGGCGTTCGGCAGCCGGTCCTCGCCGAGCGCGCCCTGCCGGTACAGCTCGGCGTACCCGCGGATGGTGGTCAGCGGGGTGCGCAGCTCGTGCGAGGCGTCCGCGGCGAACTGCCGCACCTTCTGCTCGGACTCCCAGCGGGCCCGGAACGCTCGCTGGATCCGGTCCAGCATGGTGTTGATCGCCCCGGCCAGCCGCCCCGCCTCGGCGTGGTCGCCCGGGTCGGGCATCCGGGCGGTCAGGTCGCCCCGGCTGGTGATCATGTCGGCGGTGCTCGCCATCCGGTCGAGCGGCGCCAGGCCGCGGCTGATCAGCCAGCGGCCGCCCACCGCGAGCAAGGCGAGCAGGATCGCGCCGGTGATCAGCTCCGCGGCCACCAGCCCGCGGACCTCGCTGCCGACCGCACTGTTCGGCCGGGCGATCAGCAGGACGCTGGTGCCCGCGGGAACCAGGTTCTGGTTGTGCTGCGCTTCGGTGGGCAGGATCTCCCGCCAGATCGCGGTCAGCGCCGGGTAATCCGGCAGCGAGATGCCGAACAGGGTCCGCTGCGCGTTGCCCCCCCGGCCGAAATACTGTCTCGCTTCCCCCTTGGCCAGCAGGTCGCCGATCAGGGCCTGCAACTCCGCGGTGGCCGCCGAGGGCGGGGTGAGCACTCCTACCTTCCTGGTGGGGAGGTTGATATAGACCACGCCGTACCCGCCGGTGAGGTCGGCGACCTCGCTCAGTTTGATCCGCGCGGTCAGGGACAGATCGGAGTTGAACTGGCTCTGCTCGGAGTTGCCCAGCACCACCGTGGTGACTACGCCCATGATGATGAGGAACAGCGCGGTCACGGTGATCAGCCCGGCGAGGAGCCGGGACCGCAGCGAGAGCCGGCCGCGGCCGGACCCGATCCGCCGCGTGAGGTTCATCTGCCCGCGCGCTCGGCTTCCGGCGGCGGGCGCAGGCTGTAGCCGACGCCGCGCTGGGTGTGGATCAGCGGCGGACCGAGCGGGTCGAGCTTACGGCGCAGGTAGCTGACGTACGTCTCCACGACCTGGGACTGGCCGGCGAACTCCCAGCCCCACACGTTCTCCAGCAGCTGCTGCCTGGTCAGCATCCGGCCCTGGTTGCGCATCAGGTAGGCGAGCAGCCGGAACTCGGTCGGGGAGAGCTCCACCTGGGTCCCGCCGCGGCGCACCACCCAGTGCTCCTCGTCAAGTTCCAGGTCGCCCACGGCGAGCAGGGCGCCCTCGTCCGGCGTACCGTCGGCGCCGGGGGGGCGGGTGGTCCGCCGCAGCACGGCACGGACCCGGGCCACCAGGGCCTCGACTGAGAACGGCTTGGTCACGTAGTCGTCGCCGCCCAGCGTCAGGCCGCGGATCGTGTCCGAGGTGGTGTCCCGCGCGGTCAGGAAGATGACCGGGACGTCGTTGCCCTCGGACCGGAGCGTGCGGCAGACCTCGAAGCCGTCCATGTCGGGCAGCATGACGTCCAGGATCATCAGGTCGGGGTCGTACGCCCCGACCTGGTGCAGTGCGTCCTTGCCGCTGGCGCTGACGGCCACCGCGCAGCCGTGGAACTTCAGCGCGACCTCGACGAGCTCACGGATGTTCGGCTCGTCGTCGACAACGAGCACCTTGGGGATTCGGTCACCGTCTGACATGGTCTCTCACGTTTCATTGTGCCGCATCGTGGCGCATGGACGTTCATAGCATGACGCGGCGCGCCCGGACCCGGGCGCGCCGCAGCATGCGTCGCTGTGTCTTCTTTAAAGTTCGCGTCATGCCATGACCCGCTCGCCGTACCAGGGCACCGGCCGCTCGCGCAGGCCCGAAAGGCCTGCACTCGCGAGCCGGTATTGCATGACACTCACTGGTTAGCTCAACGAAGTCTGAGCCGATTGAGATCCAGCGGGACCTGAGGGGCGGTCCGGCCTGATGACGATCAGCCGGGCGTCCCGGGTCCCGCTCACTACCGGACCCCCGGCGAACACGGTCTCGCCTGCCGACAGCGCGCTCGTCGTGGTCTTGCTGCCGTTGTGCCTGACCACGGTGTCGCTCACGATGTGCCAGGTCCAGGTGGTGCCGTCCGCCGACTTGACCACGACGTCGCCGCCGCTTACCACCGACTGGATGGTGCCCCGCTGGAACGAGATCGTGTGGAACCCGGTCTTGTTGTGGAAGGTGGCCGTCCCGTCCACGCCACCGAGGCGGCGCAGCCGGCCGAGCGCCCAGCGGACGCGGGCCGGGGGAACGGCCGGGTTGGCGGCGTCGCCGAGCGCGGTGTTCAGCGCGGCCGCCTGCGCGCTGGAAGCGGAGCCGGATACCGCGGTGCCGCCACCGGACACCGCCGCCAGGGTGATCCCGCCGCCCACGAGGAAGCCGACCAGGGCGGCGCCAGTGCCCCAGCGGACCCACCGCTTCTTGCGGAACCGTGCAGAATGCGGATCGGGTGCGCCCGCCGGAAATCCGCCGTCGGCGGGCGCGTCAGACATGGTATTCATGCCGGTAAGCGTCGGTCCGGGTTCTTGGACATCACCAGGGTCACCCTGTACGGCGCCTGTGAGTGCTCCGCGAGTTCGCTGTCGCCCAGCATGGCAGTATCGGTGAGTGCTCACCATTTTCTTGGTTTCCACCGCCGACACCGAACTCCTCGCGGCGGCCGCGTCCGGCGCCGGCTACCTCACGGCGAACCCGGCCAGGACCGAGCCGGCCGAGGCGGCCGCGCTGGCGGCCCGCGCCGACCTCGTCGTGCTGCGGCTCCTGGGCGGCCGGAAAGCCTGGCCCGAAGGCGTGGCCGCGCTCACCGCGGCCGGCCGGCCGCTGGTCGCCCTGGGCGGCGAGGCCGCGCCGGACGCGGAGCTCATGGCGCTGTCCACGGTGCCCGCGGGCGTGGCCACCGAAGCCCTCGGCTACCTGCGCGAGGGCGGCCCGGAGAACCTGCGCGAGCTGGCCCGCTTCCTATCCGACACCGTCTTCCTCACCGGCGAGGGCTTCGCCCCCCCGCACCCCATGCCCGCCCACGGCCTCCACTCCCTCCCCACCCCAACCCCCGCGCCAACCCCCGCCTCCGAACCCATGATCGTGGCCAGTTCTGGGCACATAGCCCCGCATTCTGGCCATGATCATGAAAACCCTCCCGTGGTAGCGGTGGTGTTTTACCGGGCGCACGAGCTGTCGGGGAACACCGCCTTCGTGGACACGCTCTGCGCCGCCCTGGCCGCGGCCGGCGCCACACCGCTGCCC
>Ga0335080_10005276_pt1 | contig 13271 bp, 10 predicted proteins | sample Lox_Sample_34_FD_206720 | JGI IMG/M metagenome (GOLD analysis project Ga0335080, IMG submission 206720) | Soil microbial communities from Loxahatchee National Wildlife Refuge, Florida, United States - Lox_Sample_3.4 | ecosystem: Environmental > Terrestrial > Soil > Wetlands | place: USA... | reverse complement strand
GGATCGCCGCCAATTTTCGCGGGCGCTTGCCGGGGGAGCCCTGGGTAGCGCCGTTTGGAGCGCGCTCCCGGCAGCGGCGGCGTCAGCCGAAGAACAGGTTTCTTTTCGCTTCTCGGTGATGCTCTGGACGATTCTCCGGGATCGTCCTTTCGACGAGCGTGTGGAGAAAGTTTCGGAAGCCGGCTATCACGCGGTCGAACTGGTGGATGAGTATACGAAGTGGTCGGCAGAGGACTTCCGGCGGGCGACGGCAAAGTTGCGGTCTCTCGGCATCGTGGTCGACGCAATGGCAGGCGTCTGGACAGGCATTGCCAATCCGCAGGCTCGCGAAAAGTTTCTGGCGGACCTGAACGCGTTGGTGCCGATTGCCGCGCAACTCGAATGCCCGGCGATCATTGTCCTGTCCGGCGACCGCGTCGAAGGACTCTCGCGCGAAGTGCATCATGAAAGTTGCATCGAAGGGCTGAAGCGGGCTGCTGATCTCGCCGACAAACATGACCTCACGCTGCTGCTCGAAAACATCGATCAGGAAGAGAATCCCAAGTACTATCTGACCTCAGTCGCGGAGGGACTCGAAATCACCCGCGCCGTGAATCATCCGCGAGTGAAGTTCCTCTACGACTTCTACCACGAGCAGATTTCCGAAGGGAACCTGATCAAGAAGCTGGACCAGAATCTCGATCAGATCGGCCTGTTTCACGTTGCCGACGTGCCTGGCCGTCACGAGCCCGGCACGGGCGAGATCAACTACGCCAGCATTTATCGCAAACTGGCGCGGTCGAACTATCGCGGCTATGTGGCAATGGAATTCGAGCCCACAGCGGATCCGGTGACCAGCTTGCGAGCCGCGCGTGAAGCCGCGATCCGTGCCGTCCACGGAACCTAGACGTCTGTATGATTGACGAGTTTGCGAGCCGGGGACTAAGCTACGCAGACTCCGGGGTCGAGGGAGATTCATGCAGCGACGTGAAGTCATACGGCTTCTTCTGGGAACCGCCGCGATACCGCTTCTGCCGCGCGCTGTGCTTGGTCTTCTAAGGCAGGTTCACGATCAACTCCCCGCTGCGACCGCGCTGAAGACACTCACGCCGCACCAGGATGCGTTAGTTGCCGCGATCGCTGAGTGGATCATCCCGCAGACCGACACTCCGGGGGCCAAGGCTGCGCGGGTTAACGAGTTCATCGACCTGATTCTCACCGAGTGGTACGACGCCGACGACAGATCGAGGTTTCTGGCGGGACTCGACGATGTCGACAAGCAGAGTCGCGATTTCTACGGGGGAGATTTTCTGGAGTGCTCCAGCCCGCAACAGGAGCAACTTCTCACCACCTTCGACGAACGGCTGACTGAGTCGCGGCAGGCGGAGGTGCACATGTCCCGTCGCGGGCGACAGAGAATCACGCCCGCCGACCGGTCCTTCTTCTATGCCATGAAGCAACTGACGCTGGTCGGATATTTCACCTCAGAAGAGGGCGCGAAGCAGGCTTTGCACTACCAGGTCATTCCTTCCCGACACGAGGCCTGCGCGCCCCTGGAAGAAGAAGAGGCGGCGAAATAGATGCCGGCGAAAACGTACGACGCCATCGTGATTGGTTCCGGCATCACCGGAGGCTGGGCCGCCAAGGAACTCACCGAAAAGGGGCTTGAGACGCTGGTTCTCGAAGCGGGCCGTCCCATCGAACCGGGCAAGGACTACGTCGAACATATTCCGGTCTGGAAGAAGCGTTTCCGTGAAATGGGCGATCGCAACCGGTTCAACCGCGAGCAGCCGGTCCAGCAGAAATGCAACGCGCTCGATGAGCTGAACAGCAAGTTCTTCGTCAACGATCAGCAGAACCCGTACACCACCGATGAGGGCAAGCCGTTCCTATGGATTCGCGGGCGGCAGATCGGTGGGCGCTCTATTATCTGGGGACGCCAGTCATACCGCTGGAGCGATCTCGATTTCGAAGCCAACGCACGAGAAGGCATTGCCGTTGACTGGCCGATCCGCTATGCGGACATTGCTCCCTGGTACGACTACGTCGAAGATTTCGCCGGAATCAGTGGTCAGGCGGAAGGGCTGCCGCAACTGCCCGACGGCAAATTTCTGCCGCCGATGGAGATGACTTGCGCGGAGCTACTCGTGAAAGAGGCGATCGCCAAACACTTTCCCGGCGAGCGGCTCATGACCATCGGCCGCTGCGCCGTGCTCACGCAACCGCATCGCGGACGCGCCGCCTGTCACTATTGCGGGCCTTGCGATCATGGCTGTATTACGAAGTCGTATTTCAGCAGTCTGAATTCCACGCTACCGGCGGCGCTGGCCACGGGAAAGCTCACAATTCGCCCGCACAGCGTCGTGCACAGCCTGATCTTTGATTCGGCCAGCCGTAAAATCACCGGAGTGCGGGTGATCGATGGACAAACCAAAACCGCCCTCGAGTTTCATGGCCGCATTGTTTTCTTGTGCGCTTCGACGCTTGAATCTACGCGCGTTCTGCTGAACTCCGCGACGACGGAGTTTCCCTCCGGCCTGGCCAATTCCAGCGGCCAGCTCGGTCACAATCTGATGGATCACACCATGGGCGGCGGCGCGGGCGGGCGCATTCTCGGGAATGAAGATAAGACCAGCTTCGGCCGTCGGCCCAACGGCATCTATGTGCCGCGCTTTCGTAACGTCAAGAGCAAGCATCCGAACTTTCAGCGCGGATATGGCATGCAAGGCGGCGGATGGCGTCAAGGGTGGGAACGTGGTATCGAACTCGCCGGGTTCGGAAACGAATTCAAGCAGATGTTGATTCACCCCGGCCCGTGGATGATGGATTTCTACGGTTTCGGGGAGTGCCTGCCGAACGAAGCCAACTACGTTGAGCTCGACAAACGAGTGAAAGACGAGTGGGGAGTTCCGGCGCTGCGCATACACTGCCAGTGGCGCGACAACGAGCGGGCGATGCTCAATGACATGTCGATCGCCGCAGCGGAAATGCTGGCGGCGGCCGGCGCGAAAGACATCACGCCGTACCTGGAAGACAATCCGCCGGGCCTCACCATCCACGAAATGGGGACGGCGCGCATGGGGCGCGATCCGAAGACGTCGGTGCTCAACGCTCACAACCAGGCGCACGACATCAAGAACCTCTTTCTGACCGACGGCGGCTGCATGGCGTCGTCGTCGTGCGTGAATCCGTCGCTCACGTATATGGCGCTGACCGCGCGGGCCTGCGATTTCGCCGTCACTTCCATGAAAAAAGGAGAACTGTAAACGTGAATCGCCGCACCTTCCTGGGAACTATGACGGCCGCTGCAGTGTTTGCGCCGCGTGTGACGTGGGCGTCGGAGCCTGATCGCATTGAGAAGATTGGCGTGCAGCTCTACACCGTGCGTGACCAGATGAAGCACAACTTCGACGAAACGATCGCCAAAGTCGCGGCCATCGGCTACAAGGAAGTCGAGTTTGCCGGATATTTCAAGCGCACGCCCCAGCAGGTGCGCGCCGCGCTCGATCACAACGGCTTGACCGCACCCTCGATGCACACGGATTATCCCAGCCTGTTTGAGGGTTTTCCCCAGGTCGTCGCCAACAGCCAGGTGATCGGGCATCAGTACATCGTGTGCCCGTGGATTGACGAGAAAGTGCGCAAGGCGCCCGACGGATGGAAGCGGGCTGCCGAAGTCTTCAACAAGGCAGGCGAGATCAGCAAGAAAGCCGGGATTCAGTTCGCCTATCACAACCATCATTTTGAATTCGTGCAAGTGAATGGCAAATATGGCTACGACATCCTGTTAGCAGAAACCGATCCCAGCCTGGTGCAGATGGAGATGGACTTGTGCTGGATGACGGTTGCCGGGCAGGACCCCATGAGGTATTTCTCGCGCTATCCGGGCCGCTTCCCGCTGGTTCACGTGAAAGACATCAAGAACATACCTCAGCCGAAGAAGGCTGGCGACTGGGCGCCATTCAAGAACGTCGTTCCCAACATGACGCCGGTGGGCAGCGGCTCTATCCACTGGAAGGAAATCTTCGCCCACTCCAGCGAGGCCGGCATCGCGCACTATTTTGTCGAGCAGGATAAGGCGGAGCAGCCGTTTGAGAGCATCAAGGCGAGCTACGCCTACCTGGAGAACCTGCGATTCTGAGGCGGGCGTGGGCGTCCGCAGCTCCCTACATCGAACCCTTGACCAGCCCCTGCTTCGAAGGCATAATTTCGGCCACGAGATTTAGGGCCTGAACACTGCCAGACGGCCATTCTGACGCGGAATCGCGGCCTTCCCCAGCCGACCCTTCCTGTCCTCCAGGAGAGCGACGTGAGCGAAGAAATCAACAAGCGGATTGGCGATTACGAGATCCTCAACGAGTTGGGCGCCGGTGGCATGGGACGCGTTTATCGCGTACGCAACGTGATCTCCGATCGCATCGAGGCCATGAAGATCCTGCTGCCCGATCTGGCGGGACGGCAGGAACTCGCGGCGCGCTTTCTGCGTGAGATCAAACTTCTGGCCAGCTTGAACCATCCGAATATCGCGCAGCTGCGCACTGCCTTCACCAATGAGAATCAGCTCGTCATGATCATGGAGTACGTGGAAGGTGTCTCCCTCGCGACGCGCGTGCAGGCCGGGCCCATCCCGCTGACCGACGCACTCAACTACATTGATCAGGTCTTGAGCGCGCTAAGTTACGCTCACCAGCAGAACATCGTCCATCGCGATATCAAGCCCGGCAACATGATGCTGACACCGCAAGGCGTAGTCAAAGTCATGGACTTCGGCATTGCACGCTCTGAGACGGATCGCACGCTCACACTGGCGGGCACGAGCCTCGGGACCATCAACTACATGTCGCCCGAGCAGGTGAAGGGCGAGCCTACCGACCCGCGCTCGGACCTGTACTCCGTCGGCATCTGCCTCTACGAAATGGTGACGGGAAAGAAGCCTTTTGAAGCGGGCAGCGACTACTCAATCATGAGCGCGCACGTGAAGGACGCGCCGCGTCCGCCCGTCGAATTGCAGCCGGGCATACCGCCCGCGCTCAACGAAATCATCCTGGTGGCAATTGCGAAAGATCCGGCCGCGCGATTCCAGACCGCGGCTGCGTTCCGCAACGCCCTCAGCAACGTGCGCGGGGCCGCTGCCACGGCGGAAGTGGCCACCCTGGCCGCAGCGAATGCCGGGCGACCGCCCGCGACTGCCGTCAACGTTCCTCTGCCTGCAACTTCGTTGAGTCAGGTAGCCACCTTGGCGGCGGCACTATCCAGCGCCCCCGTGACAGCCATTCCGCCCGCTGCGATCCCGCAACCCGCACCCATTCCAGTGCCGCCGCCCGGCAGCCATCGCGGGCTTTACATGACGTTGGGCGCACTCATCGTGCTCGGTGGGCTGGTCGTGGCCGGAGTGTATCTGCCCAAACGTGGCAAAGCCGGAGAGCGCGTGCAGCAAGCAGCAACACCTCCGGCACCTTCGCAGCCACAGGTGATTCCGCCCGCAGCAGACGCGCCCGCTCCAGACGCCAGTGCCACGCCGCAGCCTCCCGTGGTGATGGCCAAGGAGACGACGAAAATCAAATCGCGTCTCAACCAGGAAGGCGGAGGCACGCCGCCGGCTCCGGCCGGGCCGGATATCCATCAACTGGAAGACGAAATTGACCAGCTCAGTGCTCGCGCCGGAGCCGTCAACAGCAGTCTGGATCGCCTGCGGCAGCAGCAGGCATCCGCGGGTTACGGGTTGCGCGGCGACATCGGCGAGCGGCAGGAACTCATGAAGGTCAATCTCTCCCGCGCGCAGGAGGCGGCCGAAAAAGGTGACGCCGTCAAAGCCAAGAAGTACGTGGATAAGACTCAGGCTGACCTGGACGTGCTGGAGAAGTTTCTGGGGCGCTGACTCGTTCGAGCATTTCGTTCTGCAGCGGCACTAGTGTGTTCTGCATTCAGGCTGATCCTGTCGTCCGCGATCCAGGCTCCCTCGTATAATCAACAACGACAACTCATTCCCAAAGCCCCATGCCCCTGCATACTCGCCAACGGATCGTCATTATTGGATTGGCTGCGCTGATCCTGACTGCAATCGTTGGCATCGTGCTGACCCGGGAATCGGGCGTGCCCTTCGTGCGCTCGCGCCCGCGTCGCGCTCCGATGGTCGATGAGCAGACGGTGCAAACCGCGCGCAACATGGCGGCCCTGGCTTCCACGCGCGAGGAGCAACGTTACGCCAACCAGGCACTCCGACTGGCCGATCACTCCGTCGATCTCGCCTTCGCCGAAGCCATGCGAGACGCTACTTCTCGTTCCGCCGCCAACACGCCTGAAGCGAAGGAGCTCTTCGCACGCGTCAGCCGGGCTGAAGCTCAGGTCAAGTCGGACCAGGAAATCATCGACACCCTGAAAAAGGAATCAGAAAAGTCGAAGACCCCGGCCGAAGGACTCCAGGAGCAGATGGACCTCCTGCAGGCGCAGATGGAACTGGATAAGGACGAACTCGACGACGCCAAAGGAGATTTGCTTCGTTCCGGGGTCGACTCTCTAAGCCGTGTCCAGCGCCAGTTTGCCCGCTACCAGGCGTCGCAGCAGCAGAGCGAAGCGGCCCGCGCGCAGATCAACCTGCCGGGTGCGGATACCGTGCCCGTGGCCACCAACCTCATCGCGCAGTTCGTAGCGTGGCGGGCACAACGGGTCAAGGTCATCCAGTTGCAGCAGGCTCGCGACGAAACCGTGCAGAAGCGCGAGCAACTTCAGCAGAGGCACGCAGCGGCCGAACAGGCAGGTGCCACGGAATCGAATGAAGGCTCTGCTACGGCCGGCGCATCCCAGGACCAGGCCGTCATCAACACTCTGCGGCGCCTTTCGCAGCGCCACAAGAATCTTGCTGACCTGAACAACCGCATCCAGGACCATCAGGATCTGGCCGATGTCTACGGCAACTGGATCGGCTTGGTGCAATCGATCCAGCAAGCCGCGCTGCACCGCATGATTCAGTCCGCATTGCTGGTGCTGCTCATTATTCTGGCCGTGTACTTAGTGGACCAGGCGATCGATCGCTACCTCGGCGACTATATCCACGACCGCCGCCGCATGCGCACTCTGCGAACGATCGCTCGGTTTGCCGTGCAGGCGGCGGGCGTCTTGCTGGTGGCGTTCGTTCTCTTGGGCGTTCCCAATCAGATGCCGACCATTCTCGGCCTGGCCGGCGCGGGTTTAACTGTCGCTCTGAAAGATTTCATCGTCGGCTTTTTCGGATGGTTTGCGCTGATGGGCCGCAACGGCATCCGCGTCGGTGATTGGGTGGAGATCCAGGGCGTGGTCGGTGAAGTCATCGAAATCGGGCTGATGCGCACGGTCTTGCTCGAGACCGGCAACTGGAACGACGCCGGCCATCCCACCGGCCGCAAGGTTGCCTTCGTCAACAGCTTCGCCATTGAAGGTCACTACTTCAATTTCTCCACCAGCGGCCAGTGGCTCTGGGACGAACTGCAGATCCTGGTGCCCTCCAACCGCGATCCGTATCCCATCATCGACGGCATTCAGAAGCTGGTTGCCACGGCAACCGAAGCCAACGCGCGGAGTGCGGAAGAAGAATGGAAACGTGCCACGCGTGATCGCATGCACTCAGTGTCGGCAGCTCCGGCGATCAACCTGCGCCCCACGCCGTCGGGAGTGGAAGTGCACGTCCGCTACATCACGCGCGCACAGGAGCGCTACGCCACCCGCACGCTGCTGTACCAGGAGATCGTGAACCTGCTGCATCAGAAGCCGGAGATGGCGGAGATGGGCCGCCAGCGGGAAGACTCAAAGTGATTGGTAGCGCTACCGGGAATCGAACCCGGGCTTGAAGATTGCGAATCCCCGTCCTCCAATAAGTTCGGGGGCCACCTTCCTCGTGCGCTTCCTGCAATCCGGCTGCGACATAGCCAACGTCCAGGTATTTGCTGAACACAAATCGACAGAAACCACCCAGCCGTACCTGGGTTCTCGACACGATTGCGAAGGGAGGCGGTGAATCGGTTGAATGCTTCAGCGGTCCAGTGAACGTCCCAATCTCACCAATCCGTCACACATATGTGAGTACTGCATCACAGAAACGGCTTCTCGGTAGAGGTTAGCCTTTGCCCGTCACAAGTTTGCTCCGGTCTCGGCAGCGCAGAAGTTGTCAGCTGTCGCGGCCTCCCGGGCTCGCGTCCCTGGGCTTGATGACCGCCATTCTACTCACCCAATCATGGGCAGCATTATTTGGACGTACAGCTAGTATGGGCCACGAATCAAAAGAGGAGGAAAGTATGATTCGTCACGTCATTCTGCTTTGGTTGATTGTGCTTATCGTTGTCTGGGCCCTTGAGCCAGTCGTCAACGCACAAATCGTCTACGATCTGCCTGGGATTCGGGAGAGTTCAGCCGTGGTGGCAGATTTCAATCACGACGGAATCCCGGATTTGGCGGCTGTGACACCGTGCACGACATACGGACAGTGTCTGGCGCTGCTGGAGTTCTATAGGGGAGACGGAACCGGACACTTCGCCCCAGCCGCCTTCGTCGAACTGGGAGGGATTGTCGTTGGATCGGCAGTGGTTGCTGATTTCTATGGCAACGGCAACCTCGAACTGATTGTCCCAGCCGTAAAACCACCGACTCCCGGTGCCGGCTATGGCTACGGTCTAGCGATCGTCGACAGCCTGGGATCGGTTTCGTGGTATCGACTTACCAATGGCGATCAGGAGGTCTATGCGGTGCAGTTCGCCGACCTAAATAACGATGGGAAGCTTGATATGCTGCTGGCGACCAAAAACGGACTCGAGTCTCATCAGGGTGATGGGGCCGGTAACTTCACTCAGGTCGCAAGTCTCACAAGTTATACAGCTTTTAGCCGCCATGAGCTCTTGCTCGGCGACTTCAACGGAGACGGCAAGATCGATGTCGCTACCCCTGCGGAGATCTGGGGCGGTGGAGGTATTAACGTGTTCCTCGGTAACGGGGATGGAACTTTTCAGGTCCCCGTGTTTACGGATGGGGCTTTGGACAACCCCATCGCAGCCGCCGACTTCAACCATGATGGCAAGCTTGACTTAGCCTTCGGCACCCCGCAAAGCCCCTACGTCACCGTGCTGCTGGGCAATGGGGATGGCACGTTTTCTACCCGGTATGCGTACAACACCGGACAATGGCATTCCGCTATGGTGGTTGCGGGCGATTTCAATAAAGACGGCAACGCCGACGTGGCCGTCGCCGATGGCTGCTGGGGTGGCCGGGACAGATGGTGGCCATGCCCGACGGATGCAGCCGTCACCATCTTGCCCGGTAATGGGGATGGAACGCTTCAGCTCCCCACCAGCTACAGCGCTGGTGGCCGGGTGGAGACAGGGCGGTACTACTGGCACGACATGTTCATGACTTCAAGCGATCTCGACGGCAACGGAACGATCGACCTGATCGTTGCGAACCAGTTGCCCTCGGATTCGTTTTCATCGTGTCGGCACCAAGGCTGTCACGGGACACTTGCAATCCTGCTGGGAAACGGTGATGGCACATTTCAATCGGACCCGGTCAACAGCCATTTCGTTACCAGAACATCATTAGCTGGAAATAACAACAATTCGACATATGGCCAGCCTGTGATTTTTACTGCGACTGTGACTTCGGAGGGGCCGATCGCTCCCACAGGCGCGGTCGTATTCAGGGGTGCGCACGGCACAGCGACTCTGGCTGGCGGCGTTGCTACCTTCACCACCCAGTTCATGGATGCCGGGTCTGCGAATATTACTGCCAAATACTCAGGAGACACTTCGCAGGTTGCCAGTACATCAGACAGCTATCAACAGACTGTCAATCCTGCAGCGACAACAACCCGAGTAGTTTCGTCTCACAATCCTTCGGTCCAAGGTCAGCAGGTAGCCTTTACCGCAACCATAACGTCACCCTTCGCTACCCCCAAAGGGACCGTCACCTTCCGCAGCGGCAACACTGTGCTGGGCACCGCTCAGGTTGGCTACGGTAGAGCAACGTTCCGGACGGCCGCATTGCCCGTCGGCTCGTCGACCATAACGGCAACGTACAACCCGGCGATGAATCGCGCTGGCGGCACCAATTTCATCACCAGCTCAAAATCGATAGTTCAGGTGGTGCAGTGATTCAGAGACATCATGCGCAGCAAGCAGCGCTTCCTGGCATCCGATCAGGGTTTCGACCCGCGGCTCACGGCGATTCTGAGTTTCGGCCGCGACGTTGTGTCCAGTTGGTGTCCTTGAATAGAGATAATCAAGGAGATTTAGGGGAAACGGAAGGACTCAAATGAACATGCCAAGGTCACTAGAAAACATGCATGACACTGGAGATTTGAGCTAAGTGGAAGGATGGTAGCGCTACCGGGAATCGAACCCGGGTTTGAAGATTGAGAATCTTCCGTCCTAACCCCTAGACGATAGCGCCACTGAGGGCAGTCAAAATTATAACAAAGCAAGCGCGGCCCAAGTGCCCGGCGAAGTCCTCTAGGCACGGCGAAATGCGGCGGCATCCATGCGGCGGGCTTCGGCTTCCTCGTAGCGTTTGCGGACCACCGGCTTCAGCATTCCGAACAACAGGGTCAGCAGAAATCCGATCAGCACAAATGGATACCAGATCGCATACGGCTGCCCGGTGGCGACCGCATAGATCCCCAGCGTGAGATTCACCACCCCAATCAGCATGAACGCGGTGAATGCGCCCAGCACGAGACCGCGTGCTTTGCCTTGTGGAGCGAGCCTACCGGCAACAGCGCCGACCACTCCGCCAAGTGTGCCGAGCAGTCCGCCACCGACTCCGCCATAAAATATCCCAAACTTCATCGGATCAAACCACGGTTGCATCATCATCGGAATTCTCCTTCTGCTGCCGGTAGAGATCGCGCACCGACCGCGCTGCTGGAACCGTAATCTCACCCCGTTCCACCAGTTCCGCCAGCAACTGCATCATGGGATCCGGTTTCGCGCCGTTGGCGAGTTGCCGCAAGTGTTCGATCACGCGATCTACGCGCAGCCGGATCGTGGGATAGCTGACCTGGTAGACCCGCGCCAGATCTTTCAGCGACCCCGACGCCAGCACCAGCTGCATGACCAGATCCAGTTCCTCTTCGCTCAGCGCCAGCAGCGGATGCTGCCATCCCGTCTGGTTGTCGCGCTTGCTCGCTGAGACGATCATGGGAGAAAGGTTAGGTCTGAATCGAATAAAAGTAAAGATGACTTTAATAATATTAAAGTACTCCCCGGCGGAAGGTACATAGTTAGCACTGTATAATCTGTCGCTTACGAAATATTAAAAGCATATCTCCATCGTCCCCTTGACAACTCAAAGCACAGAGCACAGAATCTTCAATTAGGCGAACAAAAAGCGAAATATCAGATTCGCCCAAGGTGATTTCTTTCCCTTTTGATCCCTGAAATTTTGAGGATGTAATGTCTGCTTCTCCGGTGTTTTCATCGGCGGCTTCAGGCCGCCCTTTTCTTTTTCCCGCTCCTGCGGAAGGACTGCTCTGGCAGCGTCTGGAGGCGCTGCGAAAACTGCCGGCGCGGGTTACACCCGCTTCGCATTTGGAAGTGCGTCCTGCGCCGGAGATGGTTTCCAGCGGCATTCGCGAACTGGACGCGCTCACCGGAGGTTTTCCCCGTGGCTGCCTCACGGAGATTTGCGGTCCGGCTTCTTCCGGACGAACCAGCATGCTGCTTTCCGCGCTGGCTCACACAACGCATCGCGGAGAAGTATGCGCACTGGTCGACGCCAGCGACACGCTTGATCCGGCATCGGCGGTTGCAGCGGGGGTGGAAATGGGACGGTTGTTGTGGGTGCGATGCGGGAAGGCAGTTCGCAGTTCCCGGTTCTCAGTTCTCAGTCCATCGCCGGAACACAGTTTTGGAAAGTTGACCACGGAGAAAGTCAGAGCAGAGCGAAGAGGTTGGGAATCACAACTGGAGCAGGTCCTGAAAGTGACCGACCTGCTTCTGCAGAGCCACGGGTTTGGCATGATCGCGCTCGATCTGGGAGATATTCCTGTGCGCAGCGCGCGCCAGATTCCGTTAGCGTCGTGGTTTCGCTTTCGTCGCGCGGTGGAACATACGCCGACTGTGCTGCTCGTTCTGGAACAGCAGCCGATTGCAGGAAGCTGTTCGTCGGTGTTGCTGAAGGTCACAGGGCACAGGTCAGCGGTCACAGGAAAGAGGTTCTCAGTTCTCAGCTCCCTCGCAGCAAATCATCTGACACATACGGAATTGCTGGATCAATTCGAGATCGGAGTTGAGTTGCTGCGCTTGCGGCTGGAGCGCAAGCCGGCTCGATCGGTGATGACAAGTTTCCATAGTCGTGCAGCATGGGCGGGATGAAACCCCCGAGGCACGACCAGTTCTAGCCAGTAGCCAGAAGCTAGTAGCTAAACCTGAGACGACCTGTCACCTGCTCTATGTTTGCCTGCCTCCACATCTCCGATTTTCCCGTCGAAGCGATCATCCGCTGCGAACCGGAGTTGCGCGGGCGGGCTGTTGCCGTACTCATCGGCAAGTCGCCGCTAGAAAAAGTGATGGCGCTGAACGAGAAAGCGCGCCAGATCGGAGTAGAGATCGGCGCGACCAAGGCGCAACTGGAAGCATGGGAGGAATTGATCTTGCGTACACGTTCAGAAGCTCAGGAGAACTCGGCGCATGCCGCGCTGCTCGATTGCGCGCAGTCGTTTTCTCCGGAAGTGGAAGATACCGCACTGGGCACGGTGCTTCTGAATCTTGCCGGCCTGGAACCACTTCTCGGGCCTCTACAGAAAATCGCTCAGGACCTGGCGCAGCGAGCTTTGCGGATGGACCTCGAAGCGAACGTTGCTGTTGCCACGAATCCTGACGCCGCTTTGCTCGCAGCCCACGGTTTTGGTGGAGTGACTCTGATCCCCGAAGGGCATGAAGCCGAGCGCTTCGGAGAGTTGCCGGTGGATGTTCTGCTGCAGTGCTTTTCTTCCGGCACGGACGAAGCGCGCTGGCTGGAAACGTTCGATCGCTGGGGAATCCGGAATTTACGCGCTCTGGCTGGCCTGCCCGAAATTCCGCTCTGCGAGCGCCTGGGGCAGCAGGGACTTCATCTGCAGAAACTGGCGCGAGGCGCGGCAACGCGCGATCTGCAGTTGTTCGAGTCGCCGTTGATTTTTGAAGAAGACATCGAACTTGAGTATCCGATCATGCTGCTTGAGCCGCTTGCTTTTCTGCTGAACCGCATGCTCGAGCAGGTGTGCGCGCGGCTGGGCGCCCGCGCGCGAGCGGCCCAGGAACTGAAACTCGAACTGGAGCTCGTGAAATCAGCGG
>Ga0335080_10005275_pt1 | contig 13275 bp, 9 predicted proteins | sample Lox_Sample_34_FD_206720 | JGI IMG/M metagenome (GOLD analysis project Ga0335080, IMG submission 206720) | Soil microbial communities from Loxahatchee National Wildlife Refuge, Florida, United States - Lox_Sample_3.4 | ecosystem: Environmental > Terrestrial > Soil > Wetlands | place: USA: Florida... | reverse complement strand
AGGGCCGCCGCCATCGCGCCCTGCCATCCGGTCAGAACGCGGTCCGGCGCACGAAAGCCGATCAAGGCTAGCCAGGCAACCGACGCAAGCCCGAAGACCAGCACCAGGTTTGCGGCCGTCCAGGCGAGCAGGGCGGGACGCTTGGCCCCGGCCCACATGTTGTGGGCATCGACTTCCCACTGTTGCTGCATGTTCGCAGCCGAACGCTCGGCCTGGTCGCGAAGCAGGGCATACGCGGCGGCCTCGTCCTTCTTCCCGGTATGGCTGGCCAGGGCGCTGAGTGACGCGAAGGCCTGCGCTTGCAACTGGAAGGCGACGAGTCGTTCGAACTGCCAGGAGGCAGCGCGTTCGAGGCGGCCGGCGAATCGCACGACCCCGAGGTAAAGAACGGCCGCCTCGTCGTTGCGGCCGGCGCTCTCGGCATTCGGACCGAGGGTTCGCGTGACAAGCCCGGCGTAAGCCTGCACTGCACCCAGGCCGGGGCCGCGGAGCTGCGCTGCGTACCACACCAGCGCTTCGGCGCTCGTGCCGCGAAGGCGGCGCACCATCTCGCGATCGAGTTCAAAACGCCGCTGCTGGTAATCGTCGTAGCGCGGCGCGGCAAACGCCATGCGCATGGCTTCGCCCCACTTCGTAGTTTCAGCGAGAGTCGTGATGCGGCCGTCATGGAGAGCCCCGGCCATGGGAGGGATATTCTCGCGGTAGGTCGCGTCGGCCGCGAGAATGTTGGACACGGCATTGTCGGGGTCCCAAACGGCGACGCGCTCCGTCCAGGCTTTCCTGTCGATCCCCGGTCTCGTCCGGAACGCGAGGCTCGCGCCAATCCAGGTGAGTGAAGGGTCCATGGCGATGGCCTGCTCCGCGAAGCGGCTTGCTTCGCCAGGATCGCCCAGGTGCAGGGCGGCGAAGGCCACGGGCTTCGCGTCGTGGTTTTTGAGTCCTCGTTCGGCCGCGGAGCGGAGTTCTTGCTCCGATAGTGCGGCTTCCTTAAGCGCCCAGGCTTCAGGCGCCGTAAGCAGCGCCTGGCGAAAGCTTGGCGCGAGGCACAGCAGAACAACAAGAGCGAGCGCGGCGAACGAGGCGCGTCGCGGGACCGCGTAGGGGCCAGGCCACATGACGGTTTCTCCGATCTCGGCGGAAAGGATGGCGCGGCGTACATCCTGCCAGTCACCGAACTGAGCGAGCGCTTCGGCGAGGGCTCGCTGTTCGGGCAGGCCGACAGCGACGCATTCGCGGAACTTGTCTTCGAGTTGGTGCGCGAGTTCGGTGGCGATCTCATCGGCACGCGCTGCCGGGAGCGGCAGGCGGCCGAGGTTTCGGCGGACGATGCTGGCGAAATCATGCATAGCGCACCTTGGCGACGCGGTCGACGGCGGAACTGAAGGCCTTCCAGCGGCTGCGCTGTTCGGCGAGCACGCGGCGGCCCGCGGATGTCAGCCGGTAGTAGCGGCGCTTTCTGCCGCCGGAGGCTGCGCCCCAACTGCCCTGGACGAGCTTCTTGCGTTCGAGGGCGTAGAGGGCAGGGTAGAGGGAGGCGATGTGGAAGCGGATGGCTTTCTCGGAGCGCTCTTCGATGAGCTTGCCGAGCTCGTAGCCGTGGCGCTGACCGTCTTCGAGAAGGGCGAGGATGAGCATGTCGAGGCTGCCTTTCTTGAGCGCGTTGGCCACTGGATCTCGCATATATAGATGACATATATATGAGACGGGGCGCCGCGTCAAGGGCTGCGCGCGGACGTGTACTTGAGGATAAAAGACGCCCTTACATGCGCTCGGGGGACTGGATGCCTAGAAGGGCGAGGGCGGCGACGAGCTGTTTCTCGACGATGGAGGCGAGCAGCAGGAGGAAGGTTTTCTTCGCGGCGTCTTCTTCCGAGAGGATGTGGTGCTTGTGATAGAAGAGGTTGAAGGCCTGCGCGAGCTGGAAGGTGTATTTGGCGAGGATGGCAGGCTCCTGCATCTGCACGGCGGCGGCGACGGTTGAGCCGAGCGAGCCGGCGAGGAGCACCAATTCCCAGAGATCGTCGTTCGCTGGAGCGGCGAGCCATTGCACCATGCTGCCTTCGGGCACACGTGAGGCGAGGCTGCCGGCATCGAAGCCCTGCTCGGTGGCTTTGCGGAAAATGTTCTTGGCGCGCACGACGGCGTACTGGCAGTAGGGGCCGGTTTCGCCATCGAAGCTCATGGCTTCCTTGAAGTCGAAGCTGATCACGGAATTGCGTGTGAACTTCAGCAGGAAGTAGCGCAGAGCGCCGATGGCGATGGCATGGGCGATGGCTACTTGTTCAGCGGCGGGCAGCTCGGGATGTCGCTGGGCGACCTCGGCGCTGGTGCCGGCTTCGAGGCGGTCGAGCAGATCGTCGGCCTTGACGCCGAGGCCGCGCCGCCCGCTCATTTCCACGTAGGTGCGCTTTTCCTCTTCGGCGGAGAGACTGTAGCCCATTTCCTGCGCCGCGCGGGGCGAGAGCGCGACCATTTCGTAGGAGAAGTGCGTGGAGCGGTCAGCCTGCGCGGCGTGGCCCAGGGCGCGGAGTCCGGCGACGACGACGTTCTGGAGGTAGGCCTGGCGCGAGTCAATGACGTTGAAAACTTCGCCGGCGTGGCCGAACTGGGGCGCATCGGGTTCGCCGGGGCCGGACGTGCTGGCCCAGACGTCGGCACCGGCCGGCGTCTTCCAGAAACGCGCGTAGCGGAAATCGAGTCCAAGCAGGCCGAACTTCCACAGCTGGTAGGCGATATCCTTGCCGACATAGGTCACCGTTCCGTTCGAACGCACGATGATTTTGGAGGCGTCGGGATCGTCGTCGGCGGCCGCGTCGGAGTCTAGGGGCATCACCCAGCAGCCGGCGGTTTTGCCGGAAGTGGAGAGCGTAATCGCACCGGTTTGCCTTAGCAGGTCGAAGGCGTGTTCCCAGAACTTGAGGTGCAGGATTTCGCTTTCGCGGGGAAGGACGTCGTATTCGATTTCCAGCCGCTCCATGGTGCGCAGGTGGCAGCGCACGATGGCATCGGCGACGATCACGCCGATTTCGGAGGCGGCGCCGGAGCCTTCTTCGATGGACTTCAGCGTTTCGCCGCGGAGGGAGAGGCGCGTCTTGTCTTCTTCAAAGAACTGGGTGACGCGGGCGTAGAGGTCCCAGCAGAGATAATCGAAGCGGGGCACCGCGGCGAGGCCGCGAACGTCAGCAGCGGATTTCTTTTCGAGGTGCAGGAACCCGACGACGACGTCGGCGACCTGCACGCCGGTGTTGTCAATGTAGTTCTGCGTTTCGACGCGGCGGCCGGAGTGGCGGAGAAGGCGGACGAAGGTGTCGCCGAGCGCGGCGTTGCGCAGGTGGCCGATGTGCGCGGCCTTGTTCGGGTTGATGTTGGTGTGCTCGACGATCACTTTCGGCGCGCCGGGCGCGGCAGAGGCGGCTTCGTTGCCGGCGGCGCGGGCCACGGAGGCGCAGAAGGCGCCGCGATCGAGAAAGGCGTTCAGGTAGCCGCCGCCGGCGACTTCGACTTTCGAAACGCCTTCGATAGGGGCAAGGGCGGCAGCGATTTCCTGGGCGATCTGGCGAGGGGCCTTCTTGAGGCGCTTGGCGAGCTCGAAGCACACGGGCGTGGCGATTTCGCCCATTTCGAGTTTGGGCGAGCGGGCCATGGGGACATTGACGGAGACGCTGTAGGCTTTCTCGATGTGCGCGGCGATGGCTTCGCGGATGCGGGCTTCGATCAGGTGATACACGAGAGTTCCGGGCCTCCGGGTAAAACGAGGATTCTAGCACGCGGGGTTCGGGCCTCAGGTCAGCGCCTTTCCGGCAAGAAGGCGCCGGACAATTCTCCGCGCGGTCGCGGGCGGTTCGAGGGACACGGGTCTGGAAAACCGTCCTGCGCTTGGCGTGGACGAATCGGGGCACGAACGAGGTTGGGTTGTGCGCCCGGCGCACAGGGGCCAGGAGCGACGCGAATTTCGAGCAAAGGGTACGTGGCAGGGAGGGCTGCCGCGGGTCTCCTATGGTCGGCGGCTGCCTCCCCACTTTGGGCCTTTGACTCGCCGGAATGGCCCGCATAGACTGGCCGTGCCGCCATGAAGATTGCTTACTTCGACTGTTTTTCGGGCGCGAGCGGCGACATGCTGCTGGGCGCGCTGGTGGACGCCGGGCTACCGCTGGCACGGCTGGAGGCGGAGTTGCGCCGGGTGCCGTTGCCCGACTGGTCCGTTAGCGCGGAGCGGGTGAAGAAGAAGGGCATCGCCGCCACACAGGTGCGCGTGCAGACCCACGAGCACCATCCGCACCGCGGACTCACTGCGATTCTGAAGATGATCGAGCAGGGGTGTGAGGCGGGGCTTTCCGCGCGGGCGGCGGAGCGCGCCTCCGCGATCTTTCGCCGGTTGGGCGAGGCGGAAGCGAAGATTCACGACACGACGGTCGAGAAGATTCACTTCCATGAAGTGGGCGCGGTGGACGCGATTGTGGACATTGTGGGCGCGTCGGTGGGATTCGAGTTGCTGGGCATCGAGGAGTTCTACGCATCGCCGCTGAACGTCGGTTCCGGGCAGGTTGAGGCGGCGCACGGAGTGCTGCCGGTGCCGGCTCCGGCGACGGCGGAACTGGTGAAGGGCGCGCCGACATATTCGTCGGGAGTCGAACGGGAACTGCTGACGCCGACGGGTGCGGCGATCCTGACCACCCTGGTCAAGCGGTTCGGCGCGATGCCGGCGTTGAAACTCGAGGCGATCGGATACGGGTCGGGCGCGGCGGACTTGCCGGGACAGGCGAATGTGCTGCGGATGTTCGTGGGCGAGTCGGCGGACGTGGTGCATGCCGCAGACGAGACGATTTCCATCATTGAGGCGAGCGTGGACGACCTGAACCCACAGGTCTACGCGTATTTCGCGGAGCGGGCACTGGCGGCGGGCGCGCTGGACGTGACGTCGGCGCCATTGCAGATGAAGAAGGGACGGCCCGGGCAGTTAATCACGGTGCTGGCGCCGCCGGAGCGGGCGGACGCGCTGGCCGAGTTGTTTTTCCAGGAGACCACGACGATCGGAGTGCGCGCCTGGGAGGCGCGGCGACGGGTGCTGGCGCGCGAGACTGTGAACGTCCAGACGGCGTACGGGCCCGTGCCGGTGAAGGTGTCGCGGAACAACGGGCGCGTGCTGAACGCCGCGCCGGAGTTCGAGGATTGCCGCCGCATCGCGTTGGAGCACGGTGTGCCGCTGAAGCAGGTCCTGGCCGCGGCGGCGGCTGGTTTTCAAAAGCTTTCCGGGAACGATACACTGTAGGGCTTTGCCGGGCAGTGTGCTGTGCGTAGAGCCGCACAGTGTAAGGGGGACGTGTCCCGGCGCGTTGATCGACGCTCAATTGGGGGAGCAGGCTTGCCGAAGTATTACTTCACCACGCCGATCTACTACGTGAACGCGCGGCCGCACGTCGGCCACACGTATACGACGATCGTTGCCGACACCATTGCCCGCTACCGGCGGATGCGCGGCGACGACGTGGTGTTCCTGACCGGCACGGACGAGCACGGGCAGAAGGTGGAGCGCGCGGCGAAAGCGGCGGGCGTTACGCCGCAAGAGTACGCGGACCGCATTTCCGCGGAGTACCGGCGGCTGTGGGACCAGCTCGACCTGCGCTACGACCGCTTCATCCGCACGACGGAGTGGCGGCACGAGCGCGCGGTGCATAACCTGCTGCTGAAAGCGCGCGACGCTGGATACATCTACAAGGGCCACTACGAGGGCCTCTATTGCGTTTCCGACGAATTCTACGTGGACGAGCCGACGCCGGAAGGGAACTGCCCGCTGTGCGGAAGGCAGCTCGAGAAGATTCGCGAAGAGAACTACTACTTCAAATTGTCGGCGTTCACCGACCGCCTGCTGCGGCATTACGAGGAACATCCGGAGTTCATTCAACCGGAAGCGCGGCGGAATGAAGTGCTGAGTTTTGTGCGCGGCGGGTTGCGCGACCTTTCGGTGAGCCGGACATCGATCAAATGGGGAATTCCGTGGCCGGACGACGAGAAGCACGTCATCTACGTCTGGTACGACGCGCTGACCAGCTACATGAGCGGAATCGGCTACGGTGATGACGAACTGCAGTACGAGAAGCTGTGGCCGGCGGACCTGCACCTGATCGGAAAAGAGATCATTCGCTTCCACGCGGTGTACTGGCCGGCCTTCTTGATGGCCGCTGACGAGCCGCTGCCGAAGCAGGTCGTGGCGCATGGCTGGTGGACGTTTGAAGGCGAGAAGATGTCCAAGTCGCGGGGGAACATTCGCCTGGCGCAGCCGGCGGCGGCGATGCTCGGCGTGGATGCCTTGCGGTATTTTCTGCTGCGGGAGATGGTCTTCGGGCAGGACGGCAGCTTCAGCCTGGAAGCGGTGGTGGCGCGGTACAACAGCGACCTGGCGAACGGACTGGGCAACCTCGCCAGCCGCGTGCTGGCCATGATCGAGCAGAACTTTGGCGGCGTGATTCCAGAGCCGCCGAAGGCCGGCGCCGGCGCGGGTAATCCGTTCGCGGAACAGTGGCGTGCCGCGGCAGCGGCGTATCAGGTGAATTTCGACGCGTTCGGCTTCTCGCAGGGCTTGCAGGAAATCTGGGGGCTGGTGGCAGCGGCGGACAAGTACCTTGCTGAAACGAAACCCTGGACGCTGGCCGGGGATGCGTCGAAGTTGGGCGAAGTGGCGGGAATCATTTACAACGCGGCGGAACTGGTGCGGATTATCACGGTACTGGCGCATCCGGTGCTGCCCCACGCGACGGAGAAGATCTGGTCACAACTCGGGCTGCGCGGCTCGGTCGCTTCGGAGCGGCTGGCAACGCTTGCATGGGGCGGGCTGCGGCCGGGCGAGGCGATTCAGAAGGGCGAGCCGGTTTTTCCGCGCGTGCAGAAGGAAGAAGCGGTCGAAAGGATGGAAGCCATGGAAGAACAGATTCGAGGGGAAGGCGCGCCGAAGCCGGTTGAGCCGGCCAAGCCTGCAGCGGCGGGTACGCCGGCGGCGCCTGCTGCCGCGCCTGCGGGCGACGGCAAAATCACCATCGACGATTTCGCCAAGGTCGAAATGCGCGTGGGCGAGATCAAGACGGCGGAGCGCATTCCGGGTGCAGACAAGATCCTGAAGCTGACGGTGGATATCGGGACGGAAGTGCGCCAGATTGTGGCGGGAATCGCGCAGCATTACGAGCCGGAGAAGCTGATCGGTCGGCGGGTGGCGGTGGTGGTGAACCTCGCGCCAAGGAAGCTGCGCGGCGTGGAGTCGCAGGGGATGGTGATTGCCGCCAACGTCGGGCCGGAGGGGCGGCCGGTGCTGGTCGGATTCCACGAGGATGCGCCCGTGGGGTCGAGACTGAAGTAAGGGCAGGACGCTCAAGCAAGCTTGGGCGAAGAAGAGCGGCAGCAAGCTGCCGCACTCCAGAGGGAAGCCGGTCGGTGCCGGCGTCTATGCCTGAACTGATTGACTCACACGCGCACCTGGACATGTCTGAGTTCGACGCGGATCGCGACGAGGTCCTGGCGCGGGCGCGAGAAGCGGGTGTGAATACGATTCTGGCCATCGGCAGCGCCGCGGGGCCGGACAAGCTGGATGCAGCGCTACCCTTCGCGGAAAAGCATTCGTGGATCTACGCAACGCTCGGCGTTCACCCGCACGAGGCGGCCAAGGCAACGCAGCGGCATTTGCAGGAGGCGGAAGCCTACGCGGGTCACCTGCGCGTGATCGCCTGGGGCGAGATCGGCCTCGACTACCACTACGACTTCTCGCCGCGCGACGTGCAGCATCGCCTCTTCCGCGAGCAACTGGAGATCGCGCGGCGCGTGCGGCTGCCGGTGATCATCCATTGCCGCGAAGCATGGCCCGATTGCCTGGCGATCCTCGAGGAATCGTGGGCCAGCTCGGGATTTGGGGGCATTTTTCACTGCTTTAGCGGCACGCTGGAAGACGCCAAGCGCGGCCTGGACATGGGCTTCCGCATTTCCTTCGCGGGGAACCTGACCTACCCGAAGTCGCAGCCGCTGCGCGACGTGGCCGCCGAGGTGCCGCTCGATGCGCTGCTGATCGAGACGGATTCGCCGTTCCTGGCGCCGCAGGGGCTGCGCGGAAAACGCAACGAGCCGGCCAACGTGCAGGCGGTAGCACGAACGCTCGCCACTGTGAGACACTTACCGGAAGACGAGGTGGCGCAGCGGACCTCGGCCAACTTCCGCGCCCTCTTCCGGCTCAGGGGGCCGGCTGGTGAAGTCGAACGGTCCGGGGTGAATGGCGCCGGAGGCTGAACATCCCTCTCCTTACGGCACGTGAAATCTTCGACTTAGTACGCGACGACCTCGCCCGCGTCGAGCAGGAAATCTCCGCCCAGAATGCCGAAGCGATCCCCGCGGTTGCGGAAGTCAGCTCCTACGTAATCGAAGGGGGAGGGAAGCGGCTGCGCCCAACGATGCTGCTGCTTTCGGCCCGTATGTGCGGCTACCCGGGCAACAGCATCATCCGCCTGGGCGCCGTGATGGAGATGATCCACACGGCGACGCTGATCCACGACGACGTTATCGACGAGACGAACTTGCGCCGCGGGCGGCCGTCGGCCAACTCGCGCTGGGGGAATCATCGCAGTGTGCTGGCCGGAGACTGGCTGTACATGCAGTCGTTCCAGCTGGCGCTGCGCGAGCGCAACTTCCGCATTCTGGACGTGCTGATCGAGTTGACGCAGAACATGGTCGAGGGCGAGCTGCTACAGCTCGATCTGATCGGGCGCATGGACCTGACGGACCGGCAGGCCATCGAGCTCTCCTATCGCAAGACGGCGTGCCTGTTCAGCGGGTGCGCGCAGATCGGTGCGGTACTCGCGTCGCAGGACCCTGAGGTCGAGCAGGGCCTCGCCGATTACGGGCGCTTCGCGGGCCTGGCCTTCCAGCTCGTGGACGATCTGCTGGACTTCACGTCTGACCCGGAGAAAATCGGCAAGCCCGTGTTGAACGACTTGAAGGAGGGCAAGGTCACGCTGCCGCTGATTTACGCGCTGGAAGACGCTACGCGCGACGAGTCGGAGCTGGTTGCGGCGGTGCTGAGCGAACGCTCCATGACCGAAGAGCGCGCCGCCCGCATCCTGAACCTGGTGCGGCGCACGGGCGCCATCGACCGCGCGCGCTCCCTGGCCCACGATTACGCCGCGCAGGCAAAGGCCAGCATGCCGGAACTGCCGGACAGCGAGTATCGCCGGGCGCTGCTGGCCGTGCCGGACTTTCTGCTCGATCGGGAGAATTGAAAAGGCCGAAGCCGGCCTTCCTCGCTACCTCGTTTCGTTTTCCCACCGGACGCCGTAAGAAAGCACGTTGTGGTCCGCTGATGCGGCCTCCGGATGACATGCGTCTCTGGCGAAACCTGCCCATGCTGGGCCGCGCAGCTTCAGTAATGGAATCGCCACCGGAGCTGGACGAAGACTTCGCGCGGGTTGATGAAGTGTGTGCCGCCGAAGGTGAAGCTGTTGTCGAGCAGCACGCGGCAATTGGTTATGTTGATTCCCTGGACCGAGAGGGACAAGTTCTCGCCGAAGTTTTTGCCGAGAATCATGTCAGCGGTGGTGTGCGGCGTCAGATGCTCGGGGCCCGGCGGCGCATCGCCGTTGGTGAACCCGGAGGCGTAGTAGATGTCGGTGGAGATAAAGGTACGCCAGGGCAGGCTCCAGTTTCCGCCAAAGTGCAGCGTGTTGCGCTGGTCGTGGTCGAGCAGGAAGTAGCCGCCGCCTTCGTCATCGCCACCAGTAAGGCCGCCGGTGATGCCGCCGAAGCCCAGCGCAAGCTGGTTCGAGTAGGTGACGTAGATCTGCCCCCGCTTGGCGATGCGCGGCGAGCGCAGAGTCAGCTCCCAGGCACTGATGCGCGCGCCCTGGATGTTGACCGGGAAGAAGATATCGGAGTTGTTCAGATTGCTGTGATCGAAGTAATTCTTCGCCCGGGTGAGAAAGGTGTCCGCGTCAAGCACCCAGCCGTGGAAAGGGATGGTGACGCCGTACTGGTGCTCCTCGTCGCGCTCGCCTTGCAGAGGCAGGTAGTTCAGTTGCTGCACATTGGTGATGAAGTCGAGCAATGGGCCGGAGAGCGTGGCGAGGGGGGGCGGCTGATAGAAATGGCCGTAGAAGGCGCGGAACGTCCAGTTGAGGCGTGGGATGCGCAAGGAAGCACCGACGCGCGGATCCACAGCGTTTTCGGTCACTCCGCCGGAGAAGTGCGATTCGCGGACGCCGGCCGTTAGCATGAGCCAGGGCGTTATGTTGAGCTGGTCGTCGGCGTAGGCGGCGAAGAATCCGCCCGTGGGATGCACAGGCGCGTTGATGGATGGAAGGCCGCTGCCGTCGTTATAGACCAAACCGAAGAGGTCGCTATCCTGCTGGGCGAAGCCATAGAGACCGCCGCGCAGGTTGTTGTGTTTCTTGACCCAGGAGATGGTGGCCTGGCCGCCTTCGTAGTTGGAGGCGCGGTTTTCCGTGGTGGAGCTCGGAAAGTCGAGCGGGCTGCTCGAATAGTCCGCGCTGTTGTAGTGGTAGAAGGGCGAGAGCGTGAAGAGCAGGCCGGGGTTGATGGTGCGCACCCACGAGAAGGTGACGAATCCGTCCCTTTCGAGGTTCGCGTCCTTCAGGTACTCGCCGGGAGAGTTGTCGGGGTCGTTGGGATCGAAGGGTACCTGGTAGTAGTCGCGGCGCAACTGAGCCACCACACGCAACTGGTCCTGCGGATCCACGTTGAAGATCAGCGAGGTGAAGCCGCCGATGCCGTTGGCAGCGTCGTGAAGCACGGCGGGCGTGGGAGTCATGAGCCCCAGATTCGTGCGGTTGCCGTTGAGGCTGGCGAAGTAGGCGAACCTGCTCGTGTGGTCGCCGAAGCTGAGCTGGTCATCGGTCTGATAGAAATTGCCGACGGTGAGGGTCAGCTCCGCCAGGCGGTTGCTTTCGAAGCCGGTGCGCGGCGTGACGTCGAAGATGCCGTAGGTGCGGTCGCCGTAGTCCGCCTGGTAGCTGCCACGCTGCATTTCGATGGTGTCGATATCGCCCGGGGCAATTTGGGGACCCAGATTGCTGGCGATGTTCGTGTTCGGCAGTTCAACGCCGTCCACGAGCCAGGAGACTTGGTGGCCGCCGCGAATGTGCAACTGGTCGTGCGTCATGTAGGCGCCGGGGACGTAGTTGGTGATCAGCGCCTGGCTGTTGGTGCGCTCGGCTCCCGGCGTTTCCTGGATGGCTTGGCGAGTGACCGTGGTGGTGGGCGTCACGGACGCGGCTTGCGCCGGAGAAGCTTCGCCGCTCACGGTTATGCTCTGGTTCTGCGTGGCGAGTTGCAACTGGAAATGAAGGACGGGAGCCGTGCCGGAGAGAACGGTTACGGTGCTCACGTCCCTGGCGAAGCCTTTGGCGGTGATTTCGACGGTGTACTGGCCGAGCGGTACGGCGTCGAAATGGAAAGTCCCGTCCGGGGCGGTACTGGCGGTCTGGACGGCCTCTGATCCTTGTTCTCTTAGCGTGACCATGGCGCCTTCGAGCGGGCGGTGCTGCGGGTCATGAACAATCCCGCGAACGGTGCCGAACATTGTTGGGCGAGCCGGAACGGCTCGAGGTGCGCCGCAAAGCAAGGCGAGGAGAAGCGCTGCGGCGGCGCCTCGCCTTTTCCACTGAATCCGATCCATTCTTTCGATCTCCCCGGGAACTTGCGCGCCTGCACCGGCAGGCGGATGGCGGCAACGCGCAGAGAGCATGCGCGGGTGCCGAATAGCGCGGGGCGCGCCCGCGGTCCGGCTTGTGTCAGGGGAAGAGGACTACGCGACTGAACGGGGAGGGTGAAGGGGAGGGGAAGAATAGCCTGCGGCGGCGCGGACGTTGGCCACGGCCAGCCCGGCTCGAGCCCCTTCAGGAAACACGAAAGGGGAAGCATGCGGCAAGACACCGCGCGTGTGAGGCACCATGTGCGCCTGTTGTGGAAGGCGGGCGCACTGCGCGCTCGCCTTGCAGCGCGTGTCGTTAGGAGCCGGGGCACGCTGCGGGGCCGCCTGACTGCGATGGCACTCCGTCTCGGCCTCGCCGTCCTGGCTGGACGCCTTCGCCGGCTGCGCATGGGGGCGCATCGGGCAGAGGCCATTCTTGCAGCAGTCGGGCACCTCGCAGCAGCCGGCGCCGGTCCAGATGCCGAGGGGATTCAGCAGCAGGCTGACAATGGCGACGAGTGCGAGGCTGCGCGACATCGGCAAGGAATCTACCATAGGCACGGCAGGCGGCAAACGTGCGACGCCTTGCGATTGGAGCCGATGGCGACATTTGCTTTGCCTGCGGACTTCCGGCTACTCTGGCGCGCGCTGCGTGCGAGCACGACATGCTGCCCTTCAAGATCATCTACCACCCGGGCTACGACCTGCATCTTGGCGCCCACGTGTTTCCATCGCAGAAGTACAGGCTGATTCAGGAAGCGTTGCTTCGAGAGGGCATCGCCGAGCCGGGCGATTTTCTCGAGCCCGAGCCAGCCGCGGATGAGGACGTGCTGCGCGTGCACACGGCGGAGTGGACCCGGAATCTGAAGACGGGCCAGCTCTCCATGCCGGAACTCATGCAACTGGAGATTCCCTGGTCACCGGAGATGGTGCGGGCGGTATGGCTCGCGGCGGGAGGTTCGATTCTCGCGGGGCGGCGGGCCCTGGCCGACAAGTATTCGGCGAATCTGGCCGGAGGGTTGCACCACGCCTTCCCCGGACACGGCGAAGGCTTTTGCGCGATCCACGACGTGGCCATCGCGATCCGTCATTTGCAGGCCGCGGGCGCGATTCGCACGGCGATGGTGGTGGATACGGACGTCCACCAGGGCAACGGCACCGCCGCCATTTTCTGCGACGACCCGACCGTTTTCACGCTGTCGATCCACCAGGAGAACAATTACCCGATGCCGAAGCCGCCTTCGGACATTGACATCAATCTAGAGGACGGGACCGGGGACGCGGATTACCTGGCAATCCTCGAGAAACACCTGATGACGGCGCTGGGAGAATTTACGCCTGACCTGATCTTTTACGTGTGCGGCGCCGATCCATACCGCGAGGACCAGCTCGGCGGACTGGCGCTGACGATCGAGGGACTGAAGCGGCGCGACCGCTTGGTCTTCGAACATGCGCGCCGGCTGGCCATCCCGGTGGCCAGCGCGCCGGCCGGTGGGTATGCCCGCCGCGTGGAAGATACGGTGCGCATCCACACGAACACGATTGTAGCTGCCAGGGAGATGCTCACGCCGGGGCGCTGATTCTTTTGAAGCGGCTGT
>Ga0335080_10005272_pt1 | contig 13276 bp, 7 predicted proteins | sample Lox_Sample_34_FD_206720 | JGI IMG/M metagenome (GOLD analysis project Ga0335080, IMG submission 206720) | Soil microbial communities from Loxahatchee National Wildlife Refuge, Florida, United States - Lox_Sample_3.4 | ecosystem: Environmental > Terrestrial > Soil > Wetlands | place: USA: Florida... | reverse complement strand
TCCTGAACCTCGCGTCGGACTACATCGGCGCGGGTCTCTACGACGACGGGCTCAAGCTCCTGGACCACGATTACCCCGCGGTCGATCCTTTGCAGGCCGAACCTGGGGCGGCGGCGCCGCGCGACCAGGTCCTGATCGCCTACTATCGCGGATACTGCCGGGAGAAGCTGGGCCAATCGGGCGCTTCCGATTTCGACGCGGCCCGACATCTCTCGACGCGCTACATCTTTCCGAGCCTGGCGGGCACGTTCCCGGTGCTGAGGACGGCGCTCTCCAAGAATCCTGGCGATGCAACCGCACATTATCTGCTGGGAGATCTCTATCTCTCCGCCGGCCTTGCCAACCAGGCCATCGCGGAGTGGGAGCCGCTGCGCAAGCTCCAGCCGGCGATTCCGGTACTCCACCGGAATCTGGGCCGGACCCTGCTCTTCGTCAAAGCCGATGACGCGCATGCGCTGGAGGTCTTCGAAGAAGGCCTGCGCGCCGACCCGTCGAATCCAGATCTTTATGACGGGGCGATCCAAACGCTCGCGCTGGTTGGCAAGCCGGCCTCCGAGCGCGTCCGCATGCTGAAACAGTTCCCCGACCCGTCCACCATGCCGGTTGGGCTGAGTTTCGAAATGGCGCTGGCTCTCGGCGAGAGCGGCGCCTTCGACGAGGCGCGGGCAAGCCTGCAAAATCGCTTCTTCGTGCTTCAGGAAGGCGGGGTGACCGTGCAGCGCGTCCAGCAGGAGCTCAAGCTCCTGCAGGCGATCTCGCAGGCTCGCTCCGGGGACTGCGCGGGTGCGAAGGCGGCGGTGGGATCGGCGCCGGGCGTCCGCGGACGGTATGCGCTCGCCGAGGTGCAGGCGGCATGCAAGGAGCCGGATGCCGCACGGGCTACCCTGGAGCGCGTCAGCCGCGATCGTGGACCGCTGGCGATCGCAGCGCGCGCCGAGTTGCATCCCGAGACAAAGGCGGCGGCGCTCGCGGAGCTCCGCGATATCCTGCGCCGCCCGGATCGCGACCTGGCCCACTTTTACGCACGAACCGCCATGCAGGACCTGCAGAGATGACCCGGCGCGGCGCGTTGGAGGCGATGCTCGGCGGCGCGGTCGCGGCCGGGCGGGCATACGGACAGGCGGAAGTCAGGTACCCGGAGCATGCCCGCTGTCTGCCAGATTATCTCGCGGGCTTGGCGGCGGATGCCTACCGGCGGCGCAACGCGCGCATCGCGGCGCTCACGAGCGCGGACCGGATCCGAAAGTACCAGGCGTGGGCGCGGGATACCTTCGTGCAGTTGGCCGGCGGCCTGCCTGAGCGAACGGATTTGAACCTGCGGTCGCCGGGGTCGTTCGAGCGCAACGGGTATCGGGTGGAGAAGCTGGTTTACGAGTCGCAGCCGGGGTGCGTGGTGGCGGCGAATCTGTACATTCCGCGGGGCGCGGCGGGACGGCTGCCGGGCGTGCTGGTGCATATGGGGCACAGCGGGAACGGCAAGGGCTACGGGCCGTATCAGCGGCTGTGCCAGGGCCTGGTTCAACTCGGATACGTGGTGCTGGCGTTCGATCCCACGGGACAGGGCGAGCGCACGAATTACCCGAGGGCCGGCGGCTGGCTCACCCGGCTCAGCTCATCCGACGAGGAGCACACCCGGCCCGGCAGGCAGATGCTGCTCCTCGGCGAGACTGCCACTCGCTTCCAACTGTGGGACGCGATCCGCAGCCTGGACGTGCTCGCGCAGCATCCGCTGGTGGACCCGCGGCGCCTGGCTTCGACGGGGCAGTCGGGCGGCGGCACGCTGACCATGATGCTCGCCGCATTCGATGACCGACTCGCGGCGGCGGTGGTCTCCTGCGGCAACACGGAGAACGTCGCGACCGTGCCGTTCTTCGCCCCGGGATCCACCGACGACGCCGAACAGGACCTCATCGGTTCGGGGCCGCTGGCTTTCGATCGCTGGGATCTGCTCTGGCCGTTGGCGCCCAAACCGCTGCTGGTCCAATCCAGCGCGCACGATTTCGAGGGCACCTATTCGAACTCGTACCTGGCGAGCGGACGCGAACAGTTTGCCAAACTGGCGCAGGCATATGCCACATTGGACGCGCGCGATCGCCTGCAGTCATTCGAAACGCCGCTGCCGCATTCGCTTTCTTATCCGCTGCGCCTCGCGATCTACAACTGGTTCGAAAAGCACCTCAAGGGCAGCACCAAGTCGATTGAGGACGAGCCGCCCACCAATCCCGAACCCGATGGGACCTTGTGGTGCGGCGCGACCGGCAACGTGATCCGGGATTTCGGCGGCAAACCGGCCTTCGAGATCACCGCGTCCCACGCCCGCGCCATCCGGACCCCGGACGAGCCGGCGGATTTGCGCGCGCTGTTGGGCATGGAGTCGCCGCTGCCCGCGCCGAAACTCGAAGTTGTTGCGCAAACGAAGTACGGCGCGGGGGATGTGCTGGCCATCGAGGTAAAGACTGCGGAAAGCGTGTGGGTGCCCGCCTGGGCATATCCGCCCGCCGGCGCTTGGAAGCGGCTGATCGTGCTGCTCGATCCCGCTGGCCGCAACGGCTCGCACGGCGACGCGGGGCTGAGCGTGCAACTCGCCGGGGCCGGGATCGCCGCCTGCGCCGCGGACGTGCGCGGAATCGGCGATCTCAGGCCGCGCGTCAGCGAAGGCGCTCCGGGATACGCGATCGAGCATCAGTCGGAAGAGAACTACGCATGGGCATCGTTGATCTTCGGGCGAAGCCTGCTGGGCCAGCGTACGACCGACATCATCGTCCTGGTGCAGGCGCTTGCGGCCAGGCATCCGCAGGCCGAGATCGTAGTCGCCGCACGCGACCGGCTGACCATTCCGGCGCTGTGCGCGGCGGCACTGGAGCCGCGGATCGCCAAGGTGTACCTGCACCGCCACCTGGGATCGTGGCGGAGCATCGTGGAATCGGAAGAGTACTCGGTTCCGCTGGCGAATTTCGTGCCCGGCGTGCTCCGCAAGACCGATCTGCCGCAGATCGCAAGATCAATCGAGCCGCGAACGGTCATTGTGGCCGGGGCGGTAGACGCCAAAGGCCAAATGGTGCCGGCATCGCAGTCGCCGTACGCCAATTACCGCGAGCGTGCTGTCTGGGACCTGGCGTCACTCGCGGCGTTGTAGCGCGGCTATCGCGCCACGGGAACGGGGTTCGGGATATCTTCGGGCACATCGGGACCGGGTTGAGCCGGCCCATGCCAGACGCTGCCGCCGTAGGTCGTGATGTAGATCAGCTTGGGATCCGCCGGATCGATGATTACGCGGTGGCCCCATTTGAAGGTGTATCCGCGGAGGCGGCTCCAGGTCGCGCCGCCGTCGGCCGAGCGCCAGGCCGCGGCGTCGAAACCGCAGACGTAGAGCACCTGGGGATTCTTCGGGTCCACGGTCACGTCGTACACGTGCTGGCCCTCCTGAAAGATCGGCTTCCACGTGGCGCCCGCGTCGGTGGTCAGGTACACCCCTCCGCCGATATCGACGTCGGGACGGCCTTGTCCCCAAGCGGCGAGATACATGCGGCGTTCGTTGCGTGGATCCAGGGTCAGCCCCACCGGACCGTTGACGTTCGCCGGCAGGGCGATCTTCTGCCAGTGCTCGGCTCCGTCGCGCGAGCGGTAGAGTGCGCCATCGCCGCCCTCGCCCATGTGGCCTTCGCTGCGCCGCGCGACGACAAGGTAGAGCGTCCCGTCCGTTGCGCGGGTGAGCCTCCAGGCAAAGGGGGATTCGCCTTCGATCCCGTCGTTCTTCAGCGTCCAGCTTTTTCCGCGGTCGATGGACTTGTACACGCCGCGTCCGAAAGCACAGGCGTACAGCGTGCGGGCGTCGGCGGGACTGGCAGGATCGAGCACCAGGTGCGTCACCGCGGTCTGCGGCATGCCCTCGTTCGAGAGCTGCCACGTGGCGCCGCCATTTTCAGAGATGCCGACACCTCCCACGTACGTCTTCGGATCGCGATTGCGCCACATCTTGGGACGCGGCAGGTCGTGGACACCGCTGAAGGCGCCCCAGAGGCGATCTTTCACCTGCGGATCGAAGACCACCCAATAGGTCGTGTTGCGCCAGTTGCCTGGAACCCCGGTGGTCGCCGACAACCAGGACTTGCCGCCGTCGTGGCTCTGAAATGCGCCGATATCGGTGTAGCCGATGATCAGGTGCCGGACATCGAAGGGGTCGAAGTGTACGCCGTAATTGGTGGTGACGTCGAGGCCGCGCGTGGTCCAGGTATTCTCGCCCACCCGCGCGGAGGTCACGGTCTCAAAGGTCTTGCCTCCGTCGAGCGTGCGATAGGTGCGGAACAGGTCGGTGGCGTAACAGATATCGGGATCGGTAGGCGCGACGCCCAGGCTCCAGGGCGTGTCGAAGAAGATGTCGCGTCCGCCCGCCGGCGCGCGGCTCTCGATCCAGGAAGGTACCAGGCTCGGCGACGGCCGGTTCGACTCCTGGTGGATGAAGTTCCACGTGCGGCCGCCATCCGTGGTCTTGCTGATGCCGTTGAAGGCGCCGGGGGCGCCCCTCTGGCCGCGAAAGCCGGCGTACGCCACGCGGCCGTTGCGCGCGGAAGTGGCGATGGCTTCGAAGCGGCCTGACGCCGGAGTCTGCGCCGCGCGCCAGCTCGCTCCGCCGTCTTCGGAGACGTGGATCTCGCCGCGCTGGGCTGTGGCGTAGATGAACGTGCTGCCCCCGGCGCGGCCGGCGCTGGCACGGGTCACGCCGGCCGGCACCTCGGCCAACTGCGTCCAGGCGTTGTTGGCGAGCCGGTGAACATGGCGGTTCCCGATTGCCAGCAGGGCATCCGGCTCTGCCGCGAGCTCCAGAATACGCTCGTCGGGGAACTCGCGCGCTCGCGTCCAGGTCTTGCCGTCGTCGGAAGAAACGTAGAGCAGCGTCGCCGTGTCTCCGCGCCTGGGGCCGAACGCAACCCACATCCGCGGGTTGGCGGCGCCTTCGACCAGGATGCCGGAGATCGACCGGCCGGCCGGAAAGCTCGCGTCGCCGGTGGTCAAGGAGTACTCGGAGTGATCGCCGTTCTGGTGTTCGACGGTGTTCTTCTTCGGATCCGGGAAGATCATGCTCCAGCTCCGCCCGGTATCCTGGCTGCGCCACAGCGCCTCGTTCCCGGCGTAGATCACTTTCGGATTGCGCGGATCGAAGGCGAAGGTGCCGACCACCGAGCGCAGGCTGAACATGCGCCAGGACTGCGCGCCGTCCAGCGTGATGTAGGCGCCGGTCATGTCGCAGTGCTCTACGACGATCGCCGGATCGTGGGGGCTGATGGTGGGCGCGATCATCGTCCCGCCCCCGCCCGGACCGATGATGGTCCAGGGGTCAAAGCGCGGTGCAGGACCGGGCTTGACGGCCGCCAGCAGGATGGCGGGCAATATCCAGGGAAGAACCCTTCGTTTTGGCATCTGAGGACCTCGACTCGGCAGTATTATCGCCAGAAAAGAAAGAAAGCGCAAATATTCTTCTGGTCAGATTGCTTGCTCTACGTTACTATTGGAAAGAAAATACTTTTCTTTTCCTGCCAGACGGCGGCAGACCGCTCTGACGGGAGCGCGCCGCGCCGGACCCGCGGCCGCACACCGAAGACCTGATGAGCCACAAGACTCTCGACCGCCGCCGCTTTCTGGGAGGCAGCATAGTCGCGTCGACGACCGCCGCGTGCTCCAGAAAAGCGGCTTCCAACATCCTGTCGCAGGCCGAGCTGGCGACCCTCACCGCTGTCTGCGATCAGATGATTCCCCCGGACCAGGACCCGGGGGGCGCCTGGGCAGGCGTAGCCAATTACATCGACCGGCAACTCCGCGGCCGGTTCCGCGAGCACCGGGAAGCGTACCGCGCCGGGCTGGCGGAGGTCGAACGCCGCGCCGGGGGGAGCTTCTGTTCTCTTTCGCGCGACCGGCAATTCGAGATCCTGTCCGCGCTGGACCAGGACAAGACGACGCGCGGTTTCATTTCCCTGGTAGCGGCGCATTCGATTCAAGGCTTCTACGGCAGCCCGCGGCACGGCGGCAATCGCGACTATTGCAGTTGGCGGATGCTGGGAGTGCCGGCGTCCCCGGTGCGCGGACGGGACCAATACGATTTCACCAAGGGAGGGCGGTCGTGACCGAGGCGGACGCGGTGGTGATCGGGGCGGGTGCCGGCGGGGGAGTCGTCGCCAAGGAACTGGCGGTGGCAGGCTTGCGCGTGGTGCTGCTGGAGCGCGGGCGTTTCTATCGCGCGGACGAGTGCCGCAAGGACGACCTGCGCAATCAGCGCACGACCATTCTGGGCAACAACACGGGTCCGGACGATGAAGGCAATCCGCGGGTGGCGGTCGACCTGGCCGGCAAGGCCCACATTGTGCTGCCGAGCCAGGGCCCCTACTCGAACAACGCCGCGTGTGTGGGCGGCGGTACCGCGACCTACGGCGCGATGGCGTGGCGATTCCATCCCAAGGACTTTCGGATGAAGTCGGAGTACGGGTGCCCGGAAGGATCCACGCTGGACGACTGGCCGATCTCTTACGACGACCTCGAGCCCTACTACGAGAAGGCCGAGACGGAGATCGGCGTCTCGGGCGACGATTCGAACAATCCCTTCAAAGGCCCGCGCCGCAAGCCGCTTCCCATGCCGCCGCTCGCCGCGACGCGCGAGCACAGACTGCTGGATGCGGCGGCCCGGCGGCTGGGGCTGCATCCGTTCCATATCCCGATGGCGCGCAACTCGGTGCCCTACAATGGACGCCCCGGCTGTATGCGCTGCCGCTGGTGCGTCGGGTTTCTGTGCGAAGTCAACGCCAAGTGCGGCACGCAGAATACGGTGATTCCCACGGCGCTGGCCAGCGGAAACTGCGAACTGCGAACCGGCGCGATGGTGAAGGAGATCCTGCTCGACGGCCGCGGACGCGCCACCGGCGTCGCCTGGTTCGACGAGCACGACCGCCTTCAAACCCAGCCCGCCGAGTTGGTGGTGGTCTCGGCGTCCGCTGTGGAAACCGCGCGCCTCCTGCTGAACACGAAGCATCGGCTCTTCCCCAACGGGTTGGGCAATCGCTACGGGTGGGTGGGACGGAATTTCCAAGGGCACACGTACTCCGGCGCGATCGGCCGGTTTGAGGAGGAAGTGTACGACGATCTGGGTCCGGGGGCGGGGATCGCCATCAGCGACTACAATCACGGGAACCCCGGATTGCGCGGCGGGGCGGTGCTGTGCAACGAGTTCATCCGGCTTCCGATTCAGTTCGTGGGAATGCTACCGCCGGGCGTGCCGCGCTGGGGAGCCGGTCACAAGAACGCCATGCGCGCGCTGTACAAGCGCACCATCGCCGTGCAGGGTCCCACGCAGGAGATGCCGATGCTCGATTCGCGCATCGACGTAGATCCGGGGGTGAAGGATCGTTGGGGCATCCCGGTAGCGCGGATTTCCGGCGGCCGGCATCCGCACACGCTGGAGATTGCGCGGGCGATGATCGAGAAAGCCAGCGCATGGCTGCGGGAAGCGGGAGCCGTGGAGGTGTGGAAGAAGATACCCGGGCAGGGAGTGAGCGGCGGCCAGCACCAGGCTGGAACGTGCCGCATGGGAAACGACCCGAAGACGTCGGTCACGAACCGCTACGGGCAGATTCACGATGTACCGAATGTGTTCGTCGCCGATGGCAGCCTGCACGTGACTAACGGCGGATTCAATCCCGCGCTGACCATCATGGCTCTGGCGTATCACGGTTCGGACTACATGGTGAAGACGTGGAAAGGCACGAGGTTCCGCGCATGAAGCCGCTTCGTTTCCGCTGGATTTGGGCCGGCGCCGCGCTGGTGGCGTGCGGCCTGTTAGCCGTGCCGGCGTCGGATCTCTACTATAAGTCTTCTCGCGGTCGAGGCTGCGCGAGCTGCCATGAGATCCAGGCCCAGTTCGATTCCTGGCGCAGCTCCACGCACCGCAGCCTGAACTGCACGGATTGTCACGCGAGCACCACCATGACCAACGTGCAGCGGATCTCCGCGCATTTTTCCAGCGGCATCCCGGAGCAGATCCGGCTGCCTGCCGGGGAAGTATTCCCGATGGCGGAGAGGTGTGGCGCGTGCCACCGGCAGGAGTTCGCGCAGTGGAGATCCGGCGCGCATTCGATGACCTTCGCGCGCGCGTTCACCACACCGGATCACAACAAGAAGCGCCTGTTGATCGACGATTGCCTGCGCTGTCACGGAATGCACTTCGACGGCTGGATCGGGGATATGGTGCAGCCGCTGGATACCAAGGGCCCGTGGAAGCTGGTCAACCCGGCTCTGGCGAATCAGCCCGCCATCCCGTGCCTGGCCTGCCACGCAATGCATCGCGAGGGCCAGCCGCTCGTGAAGCCCGCCCAGCGAGTGCCGGCCCAGGAAGAGGTGATGCGCCCGTCGCTCGGACTCTTCGACCGCCGTTCGGGAGAGAACATACGGGCGGCCGCGCTACCCATGCCGGTTCTGTTCGAGGGGGAGCGCCGCATCCGAATGAGTCCGGACCAGCGCCAGTCGCTCTGCTACCAGTGCCACGCCCCGCTGGCTTCGGCCCAAGCCGGCTCGGGAGACGACCGCACGCCGCTCGGCATCCACGAAGGAATCAGTTGCCTGAGCTGCCACCAGAAGCACAGCCAGAATACGCGCCAGTCGTGCGGAGGGTGCCATCCGCGGCTGTCGAACTGCGGGCTCGACGTGGAGAAGATGGACACGACCTTCATGAATCCGAAGAGCGCGCACAACATTCACACTGCGAAGTGTATCGACTGCCATACCAAGGGAGTGCCGAAGAAAAAGGGAGAACGGACATTGTGACCAGAAGGCTTCTGTTGGCTCTCGTGATTCTGACCGCGCCGGTCTGCGCCCAGAAGAGGGTCTACCCGGAACGCTGGGTGTACGTTTCCAGCGAGCTCGGCTCCGACCGGGCGGTGGAGCAGTTCCGGGACATCGCCCGAACCGCCTCCGAGCACGGGCTGACGGCCGTCCTGTTCTCCTCGGGTTTCGACAGGCTGGACTTGCAAACGCCGGAAAACATCGCCCGCCTCAAAGAGGTCAGGAGCATCTGCGAGCGCTACCACCTGGAACTGGTCCCCTCGATGTTCGGGACGGGCTACGGCGGAGGCATTCTCTCGCATGACAAGAACCTCGCAGAAGGGCTGCCGGCCAAGGACGCGCTGTTCGTGGTGGAGGGCGGGTTGGCTCGATTCTCGCCCGAGAACTCTGCGTCCTTTGTGAACGGCGGCTTCGACGACCACCTGGGAAACCGGCCCGACGGTTTTCTTCCGGGCGAAAAGGCGGCCCTCGACCTGACCGTCTTCCACAGCGGCAAGGCCTCCCTACGACTGGAAGGCTTCGGCTCGAAGGCGGACGACAGTGCCCACATCGCGCAGCAGATCACCGTCCGGCCCTACCGGCAGTACCGGCTAAGCATGTGGGTCAAGACCGAGGACGTCAAGCCCGCGGTGCTGGGCGGCATTCACGCGGTGAGCGACGACGGGCGCAGTCTCGACCCGTGGGAGCCCAGGATCTCCGGCACCTCCGACTGGCACCAGCTAGTCTCCGGGTTCAACAGCTCGAATGCCACGAAGTTCAGGCTGGATATCGGAGTGTTTGAAGCCGCCAAAGGGACCACGGGCAAGGTGTGGATCGACGACGTGAAGGTGGAGGAGGTCGGGCTGCTCAACGTGCTGCGCCGCGCCGGCACGCCGGTCACCGTGCGCGACGAAAAGACCGGGGCCTTGTATGAGGAGGGCAAGGACTACGCGCCCATCGCCGACCCCGAGCTCAACTTCCGATGGAATCACGAAGGGCCGGCGATTCGCATTCTGCCGGAAGGGAGGATCAAGGACGGCGCGCGGCTTCGCGTCAGCTACTACCACGGCACGACCATCTATCAGAGCCAGGTGCCGGTTTGTCTCAGCGAGCCCAAGTCGCAGGAGATCTGGGACCGCTGTGCGCGTCTGATCCACGACCTGCTGGCGCCGCGCAAATACATGATGGCCATGGACGAGCTGCGCATGGCCAACTCCTGCGAGACCTGCAAGCGCCGCGGGCTCTCGGCGGCGGAGCTGGTGGGCGCCGCCACCACGCGGCAGTTCAACGCCATCCGCGCGCTGGATCCCAAGGCCGAGGTCTACGTGTGGAGCGATATGTACGACCCCAACCACAACGCGCGCAACCATTACTACCTGGTGGAGGGCGACATTACGGGCTCGTGGAATTACATTCCGAAGGAGCTCCGGATGGTCTGCTGGTATTACGAGCGCCGCCAGCCGAGCCTGGAGCATTTTTCCAAGCTGGGGTTCCAGATCCTGGCCGGCGCTTATTACGATGGCAGCACACTCGACAACCCCAAGGGCTGGCTGGAAACGCTGGACCAGACGCCCGGCGCCATCGGGATCATGTACACCACGTGGCAGAACAAGTACGGGCTGCTGGCGGATTTCGGCGACCTGGTTTCGAAACGCTGAACAGGAGGCACGGCATTGAAATTCTTCCGGATGGTCTTACTCCTCGTGCTCGCGTTGCTTCCCGCGCAGGGCGCCGTTTGGCGCGTGATCGGACCCGGGGGCGGCGGCGCGCAGTTCAATCCGACGGTGAGCGCGGCCGATCCCGACCTGGTGCTGGTCAATTGCGACATGACCGGGACCTACATCAGCACCGACGGCGGCAATACCTGGCGGATGTTCAACCTCAGGGGCGTGGCGCGGTTCATCGTGCTCGATCCGGTGAACGGCAACAACATTTACGTGGCGACCGAGGGACTGTACCGGAGCAGGGACAAGGGTAAGACGTGGGAGCTGATCTATCCCCAGCCGGGCGATGTGGATCGCGTGCTCATCTCCGGAGATCACGCGGAGGAGCAGATTCTGCTGCGCGACGGATCGCACGCCAGCGTGCAGGCACTGGCGATCGATCCGGCGGACTCGAACACTCTGTTTGCGGCCATCTCGAAGGAACGCAAGACCGCGCTGTACCGGTCCAAAGACGCAGGCAAGACGTGGGAGAACATCGCCGAACTGCCGAACGGGGGACACAAGATCTATATCGACCCGGGTGGTTCCGCCAAGGACAATCGCACGGTGTACGTGGCCGGTTCCGACTCGGTGGCCGTGCTCGAAAACGGCGTGTTGCGCGTGCAGAAAGGCCCCGAGGGCGTGAGCCGCTTCCTGGATATCGCCGCCGGTTTTCCGGGAGGGGGCAGGAAGCCGGTGTTCTACGCCATCTCCGGCATGGACTGGCGCGGCGGAAACACCGGAGCCACCGGACTGTATGTGTCCGTGGACGGCGCGGCGACGTGGGCTACCGTGGCAGTTGATTTTCTCTCCAGCGCTCCCAAGGGAACGGCCAGGTTGGAACTGCGCGCCGTCGGCACGAGCCTCAGCCATCCCGAGACCGCCTACCTTTCCTATCGCGACCACACGCGCACGTTGGCCGCTTCCGAGCGGACCATGGGCGTGGCCAAGACTACGGATAGCGGAAAGACCTGGCAGATGGCCTGGCGCGATACCGACGTGGCCGCGGGACCGAACATACAGGACCCGTGGATCAACCAGCGATACGGTCCCGGATGGGGCGAGAATCCGTTCGCCCTCGGGGTCTCGCCCGTGAACCCGGATATTTGCTTCGGCACGGACTTCGGCCGGACGATGCGCACGCGCGACGGCGGCAAGACCTGGCAAGGCGTGTACGCGCGCCGCCTGGAAGATGGGAGCAGCATCACCGCCGGCCTGGATGTCCTGACCACGAACGGCATTCACTTCGATCCCTTCGAGCCAGGCCACTGGTTCGTGAGTTTCGCCGATCTCGGTTTGTTCGAGAGCCGCGGGAACGGGCATTCCTGGAAGGAAGCCACCAGCCGGGGCATTCCGCGGGAGTGGCAGAATACCGCGTACTGGGTAGTGTTCGATCCGGCGGTGAAGGGACGCGTGTGGGCCGCGGTGAGCGGGGTCCACGATCTTCCGCGGCCCAAGATGTGGCGCGGCCGCGGCGTGAATACGTATCGCGGAGGCGTGGTATTGAGCGAGGACGGCGGCAAGACCTGGAAGCCGAGCGTCGACGGAATGGAGCAGACGGCGGCCACCCACATCCTGCTCGATCCGAAAAGCTCTCCGGACTCGCGCACGCTGTATGTGTGCGGTTTCGGGCGCGGAGTCTACAAGTCCACGGATGGCGGGCGCCACTGGGCCCTCAAGAACGCGGGGCTGGAAGGCGCGGAGCCGTTCGCGTGGCGACTGATCCCGGATTCGAAAGGACGGCTGTATCTTCTGGTGGTGCGCCGCAGCAGCGATGGCAGCATCGGAACTCCGCAGGACGGCGCCCTCTACCGGTCGTCCGATGGCGCCGGGCACTGGGAACGGCTGGCCCTGCCCGACGGCTGTAACGGCCCCAATGGCCTGGCGATCGATCCATCGGATGACGGCCGCCTGTATCTCGCCACGTGGGGAAGACGCGTGGCGGCCGGCGACTCCGGCGGCGGAATCTTCCTTTCCACCGATTCCGGCAAAACCTGGAAGGGCGTGCTGGACAAAGACCAGCACATCTTCGATGTCACGCCGGATCCGCGCACGCCTGGAGTGCTCTACGCGACCGGCTTCGAATCGTCCGTCTGGAAATCCACGAATCACGGAGAGAGCTGGGTCCGCATCAAGGGGTACAACTTCAAATGGGGACAGCGCGTGTTTCCCGACCCGGCGGACGCGAAGATGATCTACGTGTGCACCTTCGGCGGCGCCATCTGGCACGGTCCGGCGGACGGCGATCCGGGATCGGCGGAGGACATCGTGACGCCGGTCGTGAGGCACGCGCGATAATGAAGGCCTGGTTGGGCAGCCTGCTAGTCGTGTTCGGCTCTGCGAGCGCCCAGACCATCGGCAGTTGCCCCGTCTTGCCCGCAAACAACATCTGGAACACGGCCATCGACCAGATGCCGGTGCGTCCGGACTCGGCCACGCTGGTCAACACCATCGGCGCCGCCAAGCCGCTGCACCCCGATTTCGGCTCCGGGCTGTACGACGGCGGGCCGATCGGAATCCCCTACGTGCTGGTGGCCAACCAGGCCCGGGTTCCGGTCCGGTTCACCTACGCATCGGAGAGCGATCCCGGCCCATACCCGATTCCGGCAACCGCCCCTATCGAAGGCGGCAGCAACTCTACCGGCGATCGCCACGTGCTCGTCGTGGACCAGGGAGGCTGTATGCTGTACGAGTTGTGGTCCGCCTATCCGCAGTCCGACGGGAGTTGGAATGCCGGGTCGGGCGCCATCTTCGACCTGAGATCCAACCAG
>Ga0335080_10005270_pt1 | contig 13279 bp, 13 predicted proteins | sample Lox_Sample_34_FD_206720 | JGI IMG/M metagenome (GOLD analysis project Ga0335080, IMG submission 206720) | Soil microbial communities from Loxahatchee National Wildlife Refuge, Florida, United States - Lox_Sample_3.4 | ecosystem: Environmental > Terrestrial > Soil > Wetlands | place: USA... | reverse complement strand
ATCGCGGCGCAGGAACCGAGGGCGGCGGAGCACCCGCTCGAACGTGTCCTGCACAAGGTCCTCCGCATCCTGACGCGAGCCGCACAGGCCGTACGCGGCGCGGTACAGCCGCGCGATGTGCGAGCCTAGCGAGTCGGGATCGAGTTGGCGCGTGCCGCCCTCCATAGCGCCGTCCAGTCTCACAAATCCGGGCGCGGCCGAGGGAAAGCCGTGGGCCGAGCGGGTCATCGGCGGCCCTACCTCTGAGGTAATTGCGTTGCCCCGAGACGCGCGCTACGTTCGGCTCATGGCCGTCGACACCACACTGGCAGCACCGGGCACGTCGCGCGCGCCCATTGGAGAGCTGCTCCGCACCTGGCGCCGGCGGCGGAGCCTCAGCCAGCTCGAACTCGCGCTCGAAGCCGACGTCTCCTCCAGGCACGTGAGCTTTCTCGAGACCGGCCGGGCACGGCCGAGCCGTGACATGGTCCTGCGCCTCGCCGAGCACCTCGACATACCGCTCCGCGAGCGCAACGGGCTGCTGCTCGCCGCCGGCTACGCGCCCCACTACGCGGAACGCTCGCTCGAGGAGCTCGAGATGGCTCCGATCCACCAGGCGCTCGATCGCTTCCTCCGCGCGCACGAGCCCTACCCGGCGGTGATCCTTGACCGCCACTACAACCTGATGTCGGCCAACGACGCGGCGTCCGTCCTGACCGACGGGGTCACGCCAGAGCTGCTCGAGCCGCCGGCCAACGCCCTACGCGTAACCCTCCACCCGCTCGGGATGGCCCCTCGGATCATGAACCTCGAAGAGTGGAGTGCCCACCTTCTTGGGCGGCTCCGCCGGCAGGCGGCGATCACGGGCGACCCGGAGCTCGAGCGGCTCTACGAGGAGCTCTCGGTCTATCCCGGGGTCAGCCTCGAAACGCCGCCCGACGAGCGCGCCGGCAACGAGATCGTGCTCCCGCTGCGCCTGCGCGACGGCGACCGGGAGCTCGCCTTCTTCAGCACCGTGTCGACGTTCGGCACCGCTGTCGAGATCACGCTCGCCGAGCTGACGATCGAGGCCTTCTACCCCGCGAACGCGGCCACCGCAGGCCGTCTGCTCGAGGGCATCACGGGCTCGTGACAGGCGGCCGCCGCTAGGCGGCCACCTCGAGGAAACCGGTGACATCACGCATCCGCCCGTCCTCGGCCGTGGTCGCGAAGTCGATGCCGGTGGCGATCGGCTCGCCGGCCGGCGAATCGAGCGACCAGGTGAACCGCACGCGGTCGTGATGGACATCCGGGCCGGCGACGAGTTCGAAGCGATGGCCGGGATACTGCTCCTGCGCGGCGCCGATCATCGCGCTGATCTCGTCCGTCCCGTTGCCGGCCATGAGCGGGTCCAGGTAGCTGGCGTCGTCGGTCAGGGCCGCCGCGACCAGCTTCCGCCGGCGCTCCGGATCGGTTTCGTTCCACATATCGATGTAGGTGTGGACAATCGTGGTGGGATCTGACACTTGCTTCTCCTTTGTGGTCGCGAGTGACCGCAGCGTCCCACCGGGCGCGACGACTGTCGATTACCTGACAGGTAGCCCAGCTCGGTCGGCGACCTACGTAAGCTGAGTCTTAGTGGCGACCAGTCCAGATCTCGAGGACAGCCCGAACACCGAGGCGTCGAGCGGCCAGATGCCGGACGAGCTGCACCCACGCCATCTCGTGATACGAGTCGCGGAGGTCGGGGTCTTCATCGCCGCCGTCGTGATCGCGATCACCGCGCTGCCCGGACTTGACGAGGTCAAGGATCGGCTGAAGGACGCCAGCCCGGGCTCGGTCGTGGCCGTCGGGATCGCCGAGGTCGGCTCGTGCCTCGGCTACCTCCTCTGCTTCCGCGCGGTGTTCTGCTCGCGGCTGTCGTGGGGGCTGAGCTACGACATCGCGATGTCTGAGCAGGCGGCCAACTCGCTGCTGCCCGCCGGCGGTGCCGGCGGCCTCGCGCTCGGCGTGTGGGCGCTCCGCCAGGCCGGAATGCCCACGGGGCACATCGCACGCCGCACCGTGGCGTTCTTCGTGATCACGAGCGCCGCGAACTTCTTCGCCCTGATCCTCGTCGGGATCGGGGTGTTCGTCGGCATCCTCGCCGGCAAGGGATCGGCGGTGCTCACGCTCGTACCGGCCCTGATCACCGCCCTCGGCGTGCTGGTAGCCGGGCTGAGCCCGAGGCTCCTGCGCGCCCTCGGCGAGCGCGGGGCGCACGCCGACACCAACACCTTGAGCGGGAAGGCGCTCCTCAAAGGGCGCTCGGCGCTCGCGGCCGTGTCCGACGGCATCGAGCAGGCGATCTCCCTGCTGCGCACGCACAGCCTCGGAGCGCTCTCGGGCTCGTTCTTCTACATGGCGTTCGACATCGCGGCGCTCGGGCTCGCGTTCGCCGCGGTCGGTAATGCCCCCTCGTTCGGCACGCTCGTGCTGGGCTACCTCATCGGGCAACTCGGCAACCTCATCCCGCTCCCGGGCGGTGTCGGTGGCACCGAGGGTGCGCTTGTCGGAGTGTTCGCGCTGTACGGGGTCAACGTGTCCGAGGCCGTCGCCGCGGTCTTCCTCTACCGCCTGTTCCAGCTTGCTGTACCGGCTCTGCTGGGCGCGCCGGCGTTCGTGATGCTTCGCCGCCGACTGATGCGCGAGGACAAGCCGGCCTCCGTGTGCGGGCAGCTGGCCGTGGACGTGGTCAAGCTGCCGGCGCGGAGCTGACCTCCAGGCAGCCTCGGGTGAGCGAACGGACGGTTCCGCGCGCGCTGGTATGGGCGACCGACATCGACGTCATGGCAGTCGACCGCGTGGTGGAGCCTCGGGGCAGGTACCTCGTTGTCCGCTCGCCGCGCCACCCGGAGTTCTATTGGGGGAACCTACTCCTCCTCGACGATCCTCCGAGCGCGGGTGACGGGCCAAGATGGGAGCGCTGGTTCGACGCCGAGTTCGGGAGCGACCCGCGCGTCCGGCACCGCACGTTCGCCTGGGACACCATCGACGGTTCGGTCGGGCACGCCCACGCCGAGTTCATCTCCCGTGGCTACGAGCTCGAGGAGACCGTCGGGCTGGTCGGAGCGCCGGACGGCATCCGACCCCATCCCCGCGAGAACCGCGAGGTCGTTGTTCGGGTCCTCGATCCCGAGGGCGATGACGACCTGTGGGAACAGGTCGTGGAGCTTCAGGTCGCCTCGCGCGACGCCCGGTTCGAAGAGTCGATGTACCGCGAGTTCTGCCGGCAGCGCCTCGCCGACCGACGTGCCTTGTTCCGCGCCGGACGCGGCGGGTGGTACGTCGCCCTCTTCCCGGGGGAAGACGAAGTCGTCGGCAGCTGTGGCGTCATCGTTACCGGCGGGCGCGGACGCTTCCAGGCTGTCGACACATCGGCCGCCCATCGCCGCAAGGGAATCTGCTCACGGCTTGTCGTGGAGGCGGCGCACCGCGCTGCCCGAGAACACGGGGCGCTCCACCTCGTGATCGCGGCAGACCCCGGCTACCACGCGCTCGGGCTGTACGAATCGCTCGGCTTTCAACGCGCCGAGCGCGTCGCCGGCGTCTTCCAGCCGCTCCCCAGTGGAGTGTGAGCGGGTTAGGATCCCGACGATCCGAGCTAACCTTTAGTAAGCGGCTGCTTACTCCGCGGATCTCATCAGAAAGGTTGCAATTGGCGAAGGTCTGGGTTCTCGACACCGAAACGAAAGGCACCGGAGCGAACATGGTGCCGCTCGACCGGGTGCTCAAAAAGCCGGCCTACCACGAGCCGGTGCGCGTTCTCCGTCAGCCCAAGCCACCGGCACCGAAGCCGCCCGAGCCAAGGAGCCCGAGGCAGTTCAAGGTGGTCGACGTGATGACTCGTGAGGTCCTCGCCGAGGGCGCGGACACGCGGACCACGGTCAAACTGCTCGAGGACATCCGCAGCATCGTCGACGTGACGATCTGGGTGTGGCAGCCGGAGACCGAGCGCTGGCGGATGCTGACCTTCGACGAGGCCAGATCCTTGTGGGACTACCGAGGCCGCATGGATGACGCAGCAGCACGCCCGGGTTGAGCTGAGAACGCCGACGCCGGCAGATCGCGACGAGTTCCTGGCGGCGATGCGCGCCAGTCGGAAGCTTCACCGGCCTTGGCTGCAATCCCCGACGACGCCGGAGGCGTATGAGCGGCTGCTCGCCCGCGGCCAGGACGCCCGCTACGACCCGCTGTTCGTGTGCCTTCGCGACCACGGCCCGATCGTTGGGTTCATCAACATCTCAGAGATCGTCCGCGGCTACTTTCAAAGCGCGTTCCTCGGCTACGGGGCGGCCGCCGCGCACGCCGGCCACGGGTACATGAGCGAGGGGATCCAGCTGGTGCTGGCGCGGGCGTTCACCGATCTGCGCCTGCACCGGCTCGAGGCGAACATCCAGCCCGGCAACACCGCGTCGATCGCGCTGGTCGAGCGGGCTGGGTTTGTGCGAGAAGGGTTCTCGGAGCGCTACCTGAAGATCGGCGGACGTTGGCGCGACCACGAGCACTGGGCGATCCGGGCCGAGCAGTGGCGCGAGCTGAGCCGCCGGCGCCGAGCTTGATCGACGCTCACGCGGGCCGCCCGAGTACGAGCTCGACGAGCTCGCCGGCACTCGCCGGATCGAATGGCGCGCCGGTCATGAGGCGCCGGTAGAACAGCACCCCGAGCAGCGCGACCGTCGCTAGCTCGGGATCGACCCCGGGTCGGAACTCGCCGTCGCTCACCCCGCGGGCGACCAGGTCGACCAACGCCTGCCGCCGTTCGATGGAGTAGCGGTGATGGAACTCGCGCACGCGCGGGTCCCGCTCGGCACCCTCGATCAGCGCGGGGATGCAGCGCGAGAACGTCGAATCGACGACCACCTCGGCGACGTGGCCAATGAGCAGCTCGACCGCCTCGCGCGCCGAGCGATCCGACAGGTCGGGGACCATCTGCTCGTGGAAGGTCTCGAACGCGTCGGCGATCAGCGCCAGCTTGTCACGCCAGTGCCGGTAGATCGTCGACTTGCCGACGCCGGCGCGCGTCGCGACCGACTCGATCGTCACCCGGCCGTAGCCCACGTCCGCCAGCTCCTCTACGGCGGCCTCGAGGATCACCATGCGGGAGCGCTCGATCCTCGGGTCCGGCCGGTCTTCCTTGCGCGCGCTCATTGGAAATAGTTGTAGAACGTTGACGTATCGCTGCGATACGCGTACGTTTCATATTTAAGCATTGAGCGAAGACGGAGGAGGACCGTATGCCCACTGTCAGCGTCCGCTACATCGTCGACGACGTCGACGCGGCGATCGGCTTCTACTGCCACCGGCTCGGCTTCCAGGAGGTCATGCATCCCGCACCCACGTTCGCGATGCTCTCGCGAGGCGACCTGCGGCTCGTTCTGAGCGCCCCCGGCGGCGGACCCGGCGGCGGCCAGGCGATGCCCGATGGGACGATGCCGACGCCCGGCGGATGGAATCGCTTTCAGCTCGAGGTTGACGACATCGAGGCGATCGTCGCGGATCTCCGCGAGCACGGCGCCCGCTTCCGCAACGAGATCGTCGCCGGCGTCGGCGGCAAGCAGATCCTGGTCGAAGATCCCAGCGGGAACCCGGTCGAGCTGTTCCAGCCGACGCTCGCCGAGGCGAGCCTCTCCCCCGGCGGCTGAGCCGGCGCTCCCTCCGTTAATTCCTGTTGACCGCCGGTTGACAAGCCTGAATCCGCGCGTTATCGTCCCCTTATCAACCAGCGGTCAACAGGGAGGACCGAATGAGTGTGGTAGAGCGGGGTAGCGGTGTCGAAGACAGGCTGGAGCGGCTCGAGCGGCAGCTCGCCGCGACCACCAGGGTCGTAAACGAGAACGAGACGCGCCTCGAGGTGCTCGAGGTGGCGCGCCCGACGAGGAGGCCGGCGCCGGCGCGAATCCCGGATTCGTTCGCCGTTCCGCTCACGCCACCCTCCCCTCGAAGGTCATCCGGTCCGGGCGCCCCGAGCCTGAAGCCGCCGGCAACGTCGCTCGACGACTTCCTCGGCGGACGCGCGCTGGCCTGGATCGGCGGCGTCGCGACGCTGCTCGGGATCGTGCTGCTGCTCGGCCTCGCGATCTCGCACGACTGGATCGGTCCGGTCGTGCGCGTCCTCCTTGCCGGCGCCGGCTCGGCCGCGCTCCTGACCGCCGGCGTGTGGCTTCACGACCGCCGCGGCCGCACCGAAGCGGCGGTCGCGATGGTCGGCACCGCCACCGCCGGCGGGTACGCGACGCTGGTGGTCGCCGCCGACGTCTACCTGTTGATCCCCGTGTCGGTCGCCGTGGTCGCCGCGCTACTCGTCGGCGCGGTGGCGACGGCCCTCGCGATCCGCTGGGCGGGGCGTGCGATCGCGGTCATCGGTCTGATCGGAGCGCTGGTTTCGCCGGTGATGGTGGGGGCGTCGTATGACTTCGTCGCGATCGCGCTGCTGGCGATCGCGGCCGCGTGCTCGATGGCGGTCGTCCTGTGGCGCCGGTGGCCGTGGCTCGCTTTCGCGACCGTGCTCGTGTGCGCGCCGCAGTGGGCGGTGTGGATGGCGAACGGACAGACCACAGCCGCAGAGCTCGCGGTGCTCGTGTGGTTCGGTTCGATCGGTCTCGCCGGCGCGGTCTTCGCCCAGCTCCGCTCGACGACCGAGGACCGCGCGCTGCGCTCGGCACTCGCGCTCGTGCTCGTGAACGCCGCGATCCTCGGGGTGGCCGGCCGGCTCGTGTTCGGCGCGACCGGCGGCGTCGTATGGCTCGCCGGGCTCGCAGTCGTCCAGGCTGCAGTCGCGCTTTGGCCGCGGCCCCGGATCGCGATCCATCCCACCTTGCGCCGGGTTCTGATCGCCGTCGCCGTGGTCGCGGCCGACGTCGCGCTCGGACTCAGCCTCGACGGTCTTGCGCTCACCGCTGCCTGGGGCGCCTGCGCCCTGGCGTTCGCGTTCCTCGCCCGCCGGATCGATGGGGACGGCGACCGGGCATGGCTCACCACCGCGCTCGGGGTGCACACCGGACTCGTGCTCGTGCGCGCGCTGATCGCCCTTCCACCGAGTGATCTGACCGCTGGGCCCGAGCTTGTCCCGCTCGCGTCCGTCGCGATCCTGGCGGCGACGTGCATCGGCTGCGCCCGGGTGACGCCGGCGCGCGGCGACTGGCGGATGGTGCTCGACGCGCTCGGGCTGCTGGCGGTCGGCTATATGACCGCCGCCACCGTCAACGGCGCCGCGCTGGTCGCGGTGTGGGCGGCCGAAGCGGTGGCGCTCGCAAGCATCTCCCGGCGCACGAGCAGTCCCGTCGCCCGGTACGGCGCGCTTGCCTTCCTCGCCGCCGCGGCCCTGCACACCATCATCGTGGAGGCGCCGCCGACCGCGCTCGTGAGCGGGGTCGACAGCCTCGGCGCGGCGGTGCTTGCCCTCGCGGCCGTCGCCGCGGCGGCGTTCGGCATCGGGCGGGGACCGGAGCGAGGCCGTCGGGCGGGGCACGCGCTCGTGGCGAGCTCGGGCGCCACGGTCCTGTATCTCGCCTCGGTCGCGGTGATCTCGGCGTTCCAGCCGGCGCTCGGGACCGAGTCGGTCATCGTGCTCGACCTCGGCGTCCGCCAGCAGGGGCAGGTGCTCCTTAGCGCGCTGTGGGGGCTCGTGGGGATCACCGGGTTGATCGTCGGCCTGCGCAGGGATATCGCGCCGCTGCGGACCGCCGCGCTGGGGCTCCTGCTGGCCACCGTGGCCAAGGTGTTCCTGTACGACCTCTCGACCCTCACCTCGATCTACCGGGTGGTGTCGTTCTTCGTCCTCGGCGGCCTGCTGCTGGCGGGGGCGTTCGCCTATCAGCGGCTGCGACCGCCGGCTACTTCATAGTCGACCTGGACGAAGGCATCCCCGACATGCTCTTCGAGCTCGTCGTGGTCTGCATGCTCGACGTGCTGGTGGGGCCGGTCATCGCCATCATCATGTTCGGAGATCCCGGCATGACGACGGAGTGGTGCACCTGCCTCCACCACACGTAGGCATCGACATGCGGACCGCCGCTGAGCTCCCCGAGGACGTGACCGTCGTCCTGCGTCCACACCAGATAGAGGTTCGAGCTGTCGAACGTGCAGTACACCCGCCCGGCAGCCTTGTCGTCGGTTATCTGCCCAGAGGTGAACTCGCTCATGGGGTACATGCTCGGATGCTGGAAGTCGTGGTTCCAGGCGACCTCCCCGTTGGTCATGTTCTCCGTGCAGTTTCCGAAGTTCGAGCGGAACGGTCCCTGGGCGAGGGCACTGACCCTTGCCTCGTAGGCTGAGTAGAGCGCCTTCGCCGACGGGTAGGTCCGGAAGATCACGATGTCGACCGCCGGCGTCGGCTGCGTGCAGGTGACCGTGGTGGCGTTCGTGAGCTTGCACGACGAGGGCGGCAGCATGCCCTTCGCGGTAACGCTGACGTTGATCCCGGTCACGGCCCTTGGCCAGCGGGTAGTGAGCGATGATCTTCGCGGTCAGCGGGCGCGCCACCGGGGCGTGCGGCTTCATGGTCGCTATCGAGCCCGAGGTGCCGCCGCCGGTCGGCGACTTCGACCCGCCGGTTCCGAGCACAATCCACCCCACGACCGCCACGGGAATGAGGACGGCGAGCGCCATGCCGATCCGAGCCGCCGGGCGAATCCCCTCCACCTCGAACCTCCGTACGGGGGGCCGCACGGGCGGCACGCGGCCATTTACGTCGTGGCGGGTCCCGTTCGCCGACAGCCGCTCGGTCTCCATACCGTCCCGAGTCGAACGCTCATGTGCCACGCGACTACTCCCGCATGGGTGTTCGACCTGCCACTCCGGCCGCCCCGGAGTATGTCGTCGCTACTGCGGCAAGTCAATTTCAAAGTGCCGCCGCGAGCATCCGCTCGATCGACGGCGCCAGCAGGCCGGTGATGGCCTCGGCGGTCCTCGCCGGCGGGTCGCGCGGCGCGGTCACATGACTGATCGCGAGGCGGACGAGCGTGTCCGCGAGCGCGTCGAGGTCGACCGAGGCGGCCTGGGGCCATTGCGACCGGATCGTCGCCGCGACGCGCTCGCTCGCCCAGTCGAGCACGGGGCGACTCTGCGTGGTGACGAGCGGCAACAGGCCGCCGGTCCCGTCGTCGCCGAGCAGCAGGCGCACGAACGGGTCGGTGGTCGCGATCGTCAGGAACCGCTCGAGCCCGGCCGTGAGCGCGGCCAGAGGGTCGTCGGCGTGGGCAGCGATCGTGTGCTCGACCGCGTCGAGCAGGTGGCTGCCCTCCCGAATCACGAGCGCCTGCCCGAACTCGTCGCGAGTGCCGAACTCGTTGTACAGGGTCTGACGGCTCACGCCCGCCGCAGCCGCGATCTCCGCCATCGTCACCTGTGCCCAGGCGCGGTCGCGCAACAGCTCACGGCCCGCGTCCAGGAGCCGATCGCGCAACAGCTGCCGGACCGCCCCGCGATATGACGTCGTCATCCAGCGGGACCGTAGCGTGCGAGCACGCGGCGGCGCACCGGCGGATGGATGTTCGCCCGGGTCGCGTCTCCCCCGTAATGCCGGATCAGGCGCGGATCCATCACCCGGCGCCACAGCGGGGGTACGAGCGCGAGCAGGATCATGCCGGCGTAGCCCGACGGCAGCTGCGGCGCCTCGTCGAAGTGACGCAGCGCCTGGAACCGGCGGGTGGGGTTGGCGTGATGGTCGCTGTGACGCTGGAGGTGGTAGAGCAGGACGTTGGAGGCGACGTTGTTGCTGTTCCAGCTGTGCTCCGGCCGCGTCCGCTCGTATCGCCCGTCCTCACGCTTCTGACGCAGCAGCCCGTAGTGCTCGAGATAGTTCACGACCTCGAGCAGCGGAAACCCGATGATCATCTGCAGCAGCAGGTAGGGCAGCACCTGAAGGCCGAAGACCGCCGTCAGGCCGCCGAACAGGGCGACCGTCATCGCCCACGCGTTCAGCACGTTGTTGCGCAGGTTCCACCATGGCCGGCCGTCGCGAGCGAGCCACTCACGCTCGAGCTCCCACGCCGACACCAGGCTGCCCTTGACCGTCCTCGGCAGGAACGCCCAGAAGCTCTCTCCCAAGCGCGCGCTCGCGGGATCCTCAGGCGTGGCCACGCGCACGTGGTGGCCTCGGTTGTGCTCGACGAAGAAGTGGCCGTACCCGCTCTGGGCGAGCGCGATCTTGCTGAGCCAGCGCTCGAGACGGTCGCGCTTGTGACCGAGCTCATGCGCGGTGTTGATCGCGATCCCGGCCACCATCGCCTCGGTTAGCGCCAGGCCCACCTTGTCGACGACCGTGAGATCAGCGCTCGCCCACAGCCAGCATGCAAACACCAGGGCGGCGTACTGGAGCGGCAAGAACGCGTACGTGCACCAGCGGTAGTAGCGATCCTGCTCGAGCCACCTCAGGACGCTGTCGGGCGGGTTCTCGGCATCGAGCCCAATCAGGAAGTCGAGCGGCGGAAACACGCCGAAGATCAGAACCGGGCCCCAGAACCAGAAGAAGCCGAGCCCCGTGAGGTGCACGAGCCCATACACGATGAACGGGAGCGTCGGTACGACGATCCCGAGTAACCAGGCGTATCGCTTGCCGTCCCGCCAAGCGGCCGGCTGCTGACGGGCCGCGGGGTCCTGCCCGGCTACGACAGAGGTCATGACGCATCTCCTTGGAGTCGCTCGCAGACGATCCAAGCTTTACATATATCGAGAAGATGTCAAGTAAACCGACAGAAGGACGCACTTCGTCAATCCGCAGATTCTTGGGCCTCGCTTCGCTCGGCATCCGTGCCTCGCAGACGGGGCCTGCCGCGCCACATCCGACGGACGCCGCCGCAGGCGGCCCAACACACGGCGCGTCAGACCAGGGTGTGGTACAGCGCCGAGGTCTGCTCGGCGATCATCGGCCACGAGAACTGCTCGACCGCGCGCCGGCGTCCCGCCCGCCCCATCGCCTCGGCACGGTCGGGATCGGCAATCAGGGCGTTCACGCGCTCGGCGAAGTCGTCGGCGAAGCGCTGCGGATCGCGCGGCGCGCCCGTCACGTCATCGCCGGGCTCGATCGGCACGAGCAGGCCGGTCTCGCCGTCCTGCACAACCTCGACGATTCCGCCGGTGGCGGTCGCGACCACTGCGGCCTGACACCCCATCGCTTCCAGGTTGACGATTCCGAGCGGCTCGTAGATCGACGGGCACGCGAACACGCTCGCGTGGCTGAGGAGCTGGATCACGTGCAGCTTGGGGAGCATCTGCTCGAGCCACACCACGCCGTCGCGTGCGGCACGGAGCTCACCGACGAGGCGCGCGATCTCGGCGCCCAGTTCCGGCGTGTCAGCGGAGCCGGCGCACAGGACGAGCTGCGTCGCCGGATCGAACTCGCGCGCGGCGCGGAGCAGGTACTCGACGCCCTTCTGCCGCGTGATCCGGCCGATGAACATGACCGACGGACGCGCGGGGTCGACGCCGTAGCGTTTGAGCACGTCGGTGCGATGGTCGGGCGCGTACTCGTCGGTGTCGATCCCGTTGTAGATCACGTGGACACGCGCGGGATCGATCGCCGGATAGACGCGAAGGATGTCGTCGCGTGTCCCGCGCGAAACCGCGATCACGGCGTCTGCGGCCTCGAGCGCCGTCTTCTCCGCCCAACTCGAGATCGCGTAGCCGCCGCCTAGCTGCTCGGCCTTCCACGGCCGCAGCGGCTCGAGGCTGTGGACCGTCGCGACGTGGGGAATGCCGTGGGCGAGCTTGGACAGATGGCCGCCCAGGTTCGCGTACCAGGTGTGGCTGTGGACGAGGTCGGCATCCGAGGTTCGTGCCGCCATCGTGAGGTCGATCGACAGTGCTCTAAGCGCCGCCAGCTCGGGAGCATCGCCCGCCAGCGCGCCCCACGCGCGGTGGGGCACGTCGCCGGTGTCCCAGGCGTGGACGGTCACGTCCTCGATCACGCGCAGCTCCCGCGCCAGGTACTCGACATGCACGCCCGCGCCGCCGTAGACCTCCGGCGGGTACTCGCGGGTAAGCAGCGCCACCCTCAATCAACGACCTCGCCCTTGGGAATCACGACGATCCCGCCGGCCGACACCTTGAAGCGCTCGCGATCGGCGTCGAGGTCGACCCCAACCTGCGCGCCCGGCGCGATCCGGACGTCCTTGTCGATGATCGCTCGCCGCACCACGGCGTTCCGCCCGACGTCGGCGTTGTGCATCAGGATCGCGTCCTCTACCTCGGAGTACGAATGGAGATGGACGCCGGGAGATAGGACCGAGCGCCGCGCGACCCCACCCGACAGCACCACGCCGGCGCACACCATCGAGTCGAGCGCGTGCCCGCGCCGGCCGTCCTCGTCGAACACGAACTTGGCCGGCGGCAACGGATCGGGGAAGGTGTGGATCGGCCACTGCTGGTTGTACAGGTTGAAGATCGGGCTGATCGAGATCAGGTCCATGTGGGCGTCGTAGTAGGCGTCGAGCGTTCCCACGTCGCGCCAGTAGCCGCGGTCGCGATCGGTGGCGCCCGGCACCTCGTTGGTGGCGAAGTCGTACACCCGTGCCTCGCCGCGCTCCACGAGCATCGGGATCAGGTTGCCGCCGATGTCGTGCCTCGAGGTTTCATCCTGGGCGTCCGTGGTGACCGCATCGATCAGCGCCTCGGCGGTGAACACGTAGTTGCCCATCGAGGCGTACACCTGGTCCGGAGCGTCGGGAAGCGGTTTGGCGTCGGACGGCTTCTCCCGGAATGCGGCGATCCGCCGGCCGTCGGGCGCGGTCTCGATCACGCCGAACTGGTCGGCCTGCTCGATCGGAGCGCGGATCGCGGCGACGGTGACGCCGGCTCCGCTCGCGATGTGCTCCTCGATCATCTGGCGCGGATCCATGCGGTAGATATGGTCGGCGCCGAACACGATGATGTGCTCGGGGCGCTCGTCGCGCAGCAGGTTGAAGTTCTGGTAAATCGCGTCCGCCGACCCCACGAACCACCGCGGCCCGCGTCGCATCTGGGCCGGCACCGGGGCCACATAGTTGCCGAGCAGCCCCGACAGACTCCACGTCTGCGCCAGGTGCCGGTCGAGCGAGTGGCTCTTGTATTGGGTCAACACAACGATCCGCAGGTAGCCCGCGTTGACGAGGTTTGACAACGCGAAGTCGACCAACCGGTAAACCCCGCCGAACGGAACCGCCGGTTTCGCCCGGTCAGCCGTCAGTGGCGCGAGCCGCTTGCCCTCCCCCCCGGCCAGCACGATCGAGAAGACCTGCGGCACGTTAGTGGTCTCTTTCGTGAGTACGGCGACACCGAGAGTGGTCACCGGCGGATGCCTGGC
>Ga0335080_10005269_pt1 | contig 13279 bp, 11 predicted proteins | sample Lox_Sample_34_FD_206720 | JGI IMG/M metagenome (GOLD analysis project Ga0335080, IMG submission 206720) | Soil microbial communities from Loxahatchee National Wildlife Refuge, Florida, United States - Lox_Sample_3.4 | ecosystem: Environmental > Terrestrial > Soil > Wetlands | place: USA... | reverse complement strand
GACCCGATCATCATCGTCGCCAGCGCATTCGCGAACTTCGACTTGAACATCGATCCTTCGCAAGCGATCACGCCATGATGTTTCGGCACCTCGGTCGCCAGAAATGGAGGAAAAATATCCGGCAGGCGCACCTGCGACGTGCCTTCAAAATAGCCGCGCGAGCGGTCAAAGTTGAACGTCATCATCGTGAGGTCAACCCGCTCCGGGCCCAGAATCCGCCGCACCTGGCGCAGCATCTCTTCCACCCGCACATCCGATCCCGTATTGCGCGTTCCGTTATAACCGGCGAACAGCAGCTTCAGCTTTTCGCCCGGGCGCCACGGCTCGCCCTTGCCCATCATCCACTGCACCTTCTTGCCTTCGATGATCCCCGAAACCCACGCTTCCAGAACAAAGTCCATCATGCGGCGGACCCTCCGGCCTTGGCGGTCGTCGGCCACTCTTTATAAGGATAGGAAAAATTATGCTGCCGGCTGAAGCGCAACAGCGGAAAGCTGTACTCGGAGAACGGAACCGGCTTGCGCCCCAGCTCCGTAGTCACCCGCGTGTTGTCGAACACCGTATTCCACGTCAGGTAGGGCAGGAACACTTTCATCAATGCGGCGCCGCGCCCGACCCGGTCCTGGCGATTGGCCAGAAAGTTCACCACGCTCGTGAACGGCGATTCTATTACCGGCACAAACACCGTCCGGCGCGTGTTTTGCGCCCTCGCCAGCGCGTTCGTCAACTCGCGAAACGTCTGCGACCCGGTCCCCGAAGAAAGATGATACGTATCGTGAGCGGGCTTCTCTTTCATGTGCAGAGTCGAAATCGCATCCGCCACAAAATCGACGTTCACAATGTCAATCCGGTCGCGCGAGCGAAACGGGAGCACCGGCAATCCCGCCAGAAATACGAACGACCGCACCATGTCGAACTGCGTGGTCTCCGGATAGCGGCTGTCGCCCAGCACGATGCTCGGCCGGAAGATGGTCAGTGAAACATCCGGCAGCAACTCGCGCACCATGTGCTCGCAGAATTTCTTGGTCCGCGCATAGGGATCGTAATCCGAGCGATCCCACTCGATCGACCGGTCCTCGGTCACCACTTCATGGCTGCGTTTGCCCGCCACCGCCACCGTGCTGATATCGGAAAAGCGCCGCAGCCCGTGATAGTACTGCGATTGCCGCGCCATTTGCAGGACTTCGAGCGTTCCGCGCAGGTTCACGTTCAGGCAAGCCTTTTCCGACTTGCGATTCAGCGAAGCCGCGCAATGAATGACTGAATCCGTCGTGTGGACCAGGCGATCGTAGTCCGCCCGCTCCAGGCCGAATCCGGGATTGGTAAGGTCGCCGCGGAAAATCCGGATCTTCGACTGGAGGTATTCGTAGAATGCCGGAAATGGCAGGTGCAACTGCAGCGCATTCCAAAGGCGCAACTCCGCTTCGCGCGCATCGCGCCCGCGCACCAGCAAATTCAGAGTCGCATCGTGCTGGCTCAGCAGATTGGCCGCCACGTGCGCGCCAATGTAGCCAGTCGAGCCGGTCAGGAAAATCGCCACGTTGCTCCGTTCGTCCCTGTCTTTATATTGCTATTTTCAGTGGCCGTCGGCGCAGCCCGTTTTTCCCCGGCCGGCATTTGCAGGACGCGCGGTTCGCGCGCCTCCAGCGGACGCCCTTCAATCAGCGGATAAGTCCACCGCCGCAGCGCGGGGATGTGTATATCGATCCAGTACTCCCACCAGTCCAGGCTCGCCGTGTCGTAACCGAACGTCTCCCGCTCCTCGGCGACCAGCGCCTGCGACAATTTCTCGACGTTATCCGCAACAAAATCATGCTCGTTGTGCAGGATAAACGGCTCGAACAGCTCAACCAGCTTCTCCACCCGCTCCAGACTTCGCTCCGCCTTCGCCAGCGCCTTCGGCACCGGCAACGGAGACATCGCCGTCTGAATCGACCGGATAATCATCTTCTGCGCCGGCGCCGACATCCGGTTGTAGCGCTCCTTCGATACCGAAATCGCATCCAGCCGCAGACGCAGCCAGTATTCCAGCCCCTCCTGGGCGCGATAATGCCGGCGATGCCCAAGAGATGTCAGCTCGATCGACCGCCCCATATCGCACGGGTTGGTTACGGAAGTCGCCAGCTGATACAACGGGTCATGTCTGCGCTCGACCAGCGCCGCCGCAATCAGCGTCATTCCCGCGCACACTGCATCCACCGGAATAATATCGAGCCGCTTGCGTTCGTTCGAAGGCAATTGCCGAAATGAAGTTCCCAGCAAATACGAGAGCGACGCCGAAGTATTGATGCCCTCGTTCCATCCACGAAACGGCTTCGCCACCGAGGTCTCGACGATGGCCGGACGCACAATCGCGATCGGCAGCCCCGACCCGTAATTCGCAATCAGCGATTCAGCCAGGCTCTTCGTATATGTGTAGGTGTTCGGCCAGCCCAGTTCATTGGCGCGCTTCTTGCCCTCTTCGGTCAGATAGTTCTTCAGCCAGCGTACGCGATTCTTGCGAATCTGATTTTCCAGCGCCGCCCCGCTCAGCCCTTTCGCCGCGTGCACTTTTCCGAGAGCCTGTTTCTTCAGCTCCCCGGTAACCTCAGGGCCTTCCGCGCGCAACTCCGCCGACTCGATGAACTCATGCAGCCGGTACCACTCTTTCTCGGCATCAAAGTCCGCTGCGCCCGCCGGATTGTAGTTCGGCCGCAAGCGCTCCCCGACCCGTCCATCCCGCTGCCCGGCCACATAGCAGGTCGAGAGATGCAACAGCGCCGCATGATTCGAGCCGCGGATAAATTCGATCAGGTGATAAGTGGAATCCACATTGACGGCCACCGCGTCGCGCAGATCGGGATTAAAATCCGTCAGCCCCGAGCTGTTGACGATCAAATCCAGCTCTTTGCCCAGCCGCGCCGCGGCCTCCGGATCCAGGCCGATTCCTGCCTGCGAGACATCGCCTTCCACCACTTCAATCTTGTCCGCCAGCAATGCGCCCAGCCCGTCCCCATACTTGGCGAACACGGGATCGAAAACCGGCGAATCCTCCAGCATCTTTTCAAAGCGCTTCCGCGCCGGATTCGATTTCTGCCGCCGGATCAGCAAATACAATTTCCCGATCTCCGGCAAATCCAGCAGGGTATTCGCCAGCCACACCTTGCCGATGAATCCGGTCACTCCGATCAGCAGCACCCGCTTCCCGGCCAGGGCCTTCCGCACCGAGAGCCTTTCCGCATGGCGCGTTTCGTCGAAATAGACAATCGGCCGCACGCGCGGCTCCTCCACCCGCACCGCCGGCACAATCGCCGACGCCAGCGCCTTCGGCCCGCGCAGTCCAAGCGCGCGCACCCAGCGCGCCGGGCTCTGCTGTCCGTCCGGTCCCGCCTCGCGAATACGCGCAAAAATACCGCGCGGCCGGATCACCGGACTCAACAGCCTGCCCGTCGCCACCCCATCGCGAAAGTCGAGCCGGTTCGCGATAATCCACCGCACTCCCAAATGCCGTGCCAGCGGCCGCATCACGTGATCGAGCCCCTGGCTCACCAGCACAACGCCGGCGCCCGTAGCCTGCAGCGCCTTCAATTGCCGCACTCCCTCTTCTTTCAGCAGAGGCTTCAGCTTGTAGTCGAACTCTTCCTCGCCCAATGAATCCAGCCGGTCGCGCGTAATTCCGCGCAGCACCGCATGAACGATTCGGGTCGCCGCCTTCCGGTTCGTCGCGTACAGGAACGGCCGCAGCAGGGCCATCAACAGCACAAGGCTCCGCCGCACAAAGCGCGCAATAAATGTCTGGCTGTTCCAGGTAAAAAACGCGATCGGACGGATCGTCGTCAGTTCCAGCAGGCTACCTTCCACCCGCCAATACACCGGCGAAGCAGGCCGCGGACGTCCTTCCGCTTGGGCAGGTTCCGGTCCCGTCGAAGCCGGCTGCGCCGCAGACGCACTGATCCCGGACGAGGCATTCCCCTCAAACCCCGTCTTTCGTCCCGCATCTGCGAAATTGGTGAGCGATTCCACGAATCAGAGTCCGGCTACTTGCTCCTGCGCCTCGACCTTGAGTGGCGGAACAGGTGGTCCGCAAGGCGTATGCCGAATCCCTTATTTTAACCTCTCTCGCGCAAACGGCGAAGCCCCGAATTGATCGACCGCCGCGCGTAACCCAGACCCGGTTTAGTCAGCGATTTCAGGGACTTGCCCCTAAAGCCCGGCCGGACCCTGGCGCCAGCAGACTGCCCTTGCAACCCACATGCTGCTGTTAGAATTGCGCCCAGCCAGTTCTGGTGATTTGTGACCGGTTTATAAGTAATCGATGGACCCTGATCTGCGCGACCTGGCCATTCCAATTCCCAGTCACAAATCGCCAAGTATAAATTCCGGAGACAATCCGTTGCCCTATAAAGACACGATCCTTCCCGAATTCGACATGGAAATGGATAACACCCGCCGCACTCTCGAGCGGGTGCCCGACGATAAGTTCTCCTGGCAGCCCCATCCCAGATCCGGCACGCTCGGCTGGATGGCGGGCCACATTTCCAATCTTCCCATCTGGGCCATGATGACCATGCAACAAGAGTCGCTCAATCTGGCTCCCTCGGCCGGCTCAGCCCCCGTCATGCCCAAGCCCGCCAACCGCGCGGAACTTCTGGCCAACTTCGACCAGAACCGCTCCGCTTTGCGCGCCGCTCTCGCCGCCGCCGACGACGCCGCCTATGCCAAACCGTGGGCCCTATTCATGGGCGACCGCGAACTCTTCCGGGAGCCGCGAGCCGCCGTTCTGCGCCGCATGGTCTTCAATCACATGATCCATCATCGCGGACAGCTGACCATGTACCTGCGCCTGCTCGATGTCCCCGTACCGGGACTCTACGGGCCCTCCGCGGACGAGCAAAACTCCTAGCTCACATTGCCGTCCGGACTTGAGAATTCTCCGCTGCCTTCCGCCTTCACCGCCCGGATTCCGCTCGCGCCATTTCCCGGATCCGGTTCAGATACTCCACGTACACGGGAATGGGTATGTCCGGTGAGTCTCCATCATTCAGAAAATGCGACAAGCGGATTTCCAACGGGATCGTCCGGATCACCTCCCCAAGGCGCTTCATCTTCAAGTATTTCACCCGCCAGATTTCCAGCATCAGCGACCGAAAATCCTCGCTGATGAATCCCATCGTCCGCTCCCCCAGGTAAACCGCATCGAAGTGCCGCGCCCGCAGCACTCTCCGGATCGGATCGTCACTCTCCGAAAATATGTAGACGAGATGAAACAGATCCGCCAGGTCTCCCCACAATACCTTTTCCTCGAAGGCGCTGAACCGGAATGCAACCGCTCCCCGCTGCTGGATGGCTCGCGCATGATCTGCGGCATTCAGACTCTGCCGTCCCAGCTCCGCCCCAAACCATTCCAGCCGCTCCCGCGCCAGATTGTGCCGCAGAAATTCCACCGCATATGCGTTCGGCAAATAGATTCTCGCATCGCCATCGAGCCGCGCCAGCCACGGGCCCCAATCCCTCTTCTCGAGTACAGACAGTATTTCCGTCAAATCCGCCACCGTCACGTCCGGGTGATACTTCACCGCCTGCCAGAAGTGTTCGGTCGAATCGTAGACCGCCCCATATAAAACAATTCCCTCTTCAATCGGATACCAGTTGGAAAGCACCCGGCCGGGAATCGACGGCGACGCGCTCCAGCAATTTAACGAGTGCTTCCACTTCTCCTGCACCGCGAAAAAGGCTTCGGCATAACCGGCAGGGACAGCTTCTTTGACGCGCGCCAACGCCTCCCGTAATTCTTCGTGCGTATGCGTCACCAGCGTCTCCAACGGCCGTTCATCCTCCATCGAGACCACCCGGCTCTCAACCCCCCGACGGAGCAAATCTTCCGCCAACTCTCTCTGCGCCTCCTTATTGAGGCCGCCCGGCACATCCCAACGCTTCGTCTGCGATTCAATGTAAGGAAACACCTCGGCAAGCGATGTGAACTCAATGAACCCATGCACGGCGAAAGACACGGGCCGTCCGTCCTTGCGAAGGACCGTCGAAGGCGTCACGAGCGCCTGCAACGAAACCGGTTCCGCCCGGGCAAGCATACTCAGCATCAACAGGCCAAGCCAGAGCCCGGGCGCCATAACCGTCCGTCGCGCACGAATCATCTTGTGCAGTCTCCCCGCGTTGCCTCTGTAGTCCATGTTTAAGAGGTTTTCGTACTCGATGAACTGGATTCGTAACTCAAGCCGCCCGCTCCGTCCAGCAAACATCCCAATACTTCCCAAACTTCCTCCCGTTCTCGCTGAACACGCCCACCACCTTGAATCCAAATCTCTCATGAATCGCCGCCGTCGCCGCATTCGGCAAGGCATACCCCGCAACAAACCGATGAATATCCTCGCCCAGCAGCGTTTCAAACAGCGCCCCATAAAGGCGCTTCCCAATTCCCTTCCCCAGCGCTTCGGGCGCGCAATAGATCGTGGTCTCAACGGTCGTGTCATAGGCTGCCTTCGGACGAAACCGTGTCGTTCCCGCATATCCCACGATTCCCTCCACGCTCTCCGCCACCAGCAACCGGTACCGCCCCGCCGCCCCAAATTGCGCAAACCAGGGTTCCCGCCGCTCGACCGTATACGGCTCCACGTCAAACGTCACAGGAGTATGGATGACGTAGTAGTTGTAAATCTCGGTCAACCGCCCCAGGTCGCGATGCTCCGCCGGCCGGATTTCGATTTCCCTCATGCGCCCAACCCCGGATTGGTATTCATCTCGCCACGGCCTCCGTTATCGCAAGCACAATCCGACGATCGTGGCGCCCAGAATCAGCCACGCCGAGTTCACCTGAAAGCGCAGCAGTGCAATCAAACTAACTCCAGCGATCGCCAGCGTAGTCCAATCCACAATCGACGCCCTGCCCAGTTGCCAGGTCACCACCGCCATCAAAGCAAGCGACCCCGCGATCACTCCATCGAGCGCTGCCGCAAACACCGGAGACTTCCTGAGCCGCGGAATCACCGGCTCACTCAGCGCCACCAGAATAAAGCCCGGCAAAAAGATTCCGATCGTAGCCACCACCGCCCCCCGCCATCCCGCCAACACGAACCCTATAAACGTCGCGGTCGCCGACAATGGCCCCGGCGTGAACTGTCCCACCGCGACCGCGTCCAGCAGTTGGCGTTCCGTCAGCCAGTGCAACCGCTCCACGAATTCAGCCTGCAGGAACGCCAGCAATACATATCCGCTACCAAACACCACCGAGCCAATCTTCATGAAGGAAAGAAACATCCGCCACAACCCGACCGGTATCGTTGCAGCCGCGCCCGCCGCCGCCACGGCCATGCCCACAAGCTTCGGAGCCGATAAAGCCCCCGCCCCGGGCAACCGCCCGCGCATCCCAATCGCCCCCGCCGACGATGCCCCCGCAATCAGCAGCACAAGAATCGGACTGACTCCCACAAGGCTCAACGCCACTGCCGATGCCGCGATCACACCCAGCAATGCCGTGCGCACGCCGCTCCGCCCCAACCTGACAAGCGCCTGAACAATGATCGCCACCACCGCCGGCTTAATTGCATAAAGCACATGCTGAGCCTGCGGCAGTGACCCGAACCGCACATAAGCCCATGCAATCGCCGAAACAATCAGCGCCGCCGGAATAATGAAGCAGCAGCCCCCCACAATCAGTCCCCGCCAGCCGCGCTTGAGCTTCCCGATAAAGATCGCTACCTCGGTTGAGTTCGGCCCGGGAATCAGATTCGCCGCCGCCAGCCGGTCCAGAAAATCCGCCTGCGTAAGCCATCTCTTCCGGCGCACAAACTCGTCTTCCATCATCGCCAGATGCGCAGCCGGCCCGCCAAACGCGATCGTCCCGAGCTTTAAAAAGACGACCGCAATCTCGCCGAGTGTAGCCTCTCGAATTTCGGTGGATTCCATGGTCACGTGGCGCGGACACTCCTGTCCGCGAACCGCGCGGCAAGAGCGAAGCATTAGAGATTACCGCAAATCGGATTCCTCGGACTTTGATTTTGGATTTTGCGAGGGGCTAGATTTTCCTTCGTGCTTTCCGGTTTCGCAACTCACGCCACAACTCGGATTCGGATCTTAGGCGGGCGAAAACTCAACCGGCGGCCGTGGCAAGCAGATTCCGGTGACGCCGCACCATCCACTCCGCGACCAGCAGATTCGGAGCCCAGCACAGCCACCAGACGATGATGTACGACGGCCGAAAAGGCCAGTGCAACAGCGCCAGCATAAAGGGTGACTCGATGCGAAGAGTCACCGCCGCAAAGGTCAGTGCGAAGTTTCGGATCATCCACTGGCGATGAGCTTCGATGTTTCCCTTCCGCACCAGCCGGTAAGCTTGCAGCCCGGTCGAGAACCACAGCACCGCCAGAATTCCGAACCCAAGGTGAGTCGGCAAACCCTCCGACGAAACAAACGCCATGGCGACTCCGCCGGTCGAGCCAATCAGCACTTCCACCAGGTAAAAGCGTCCCAGCCAGCGATGGAAATTCAGTGCCCGCGCCCGCAGCCTCTCCGAGAACTGCCCCGGTCCCGTCAGCAATGCTCCCATGCCGCCGGCAATGTGCCACCGCAAGGGCCGGATATAGATTGCAAAATGCCTATCCCCGGGGACGCTCAGAAAGTACGTCGCGGCATAAACCACGATCAGCGCCGAGGGCACAGCCATCGCCCACCAGAGCGCCGCCGATCGCCACGTCCTTGATTGCCGACCACGCGACGCGAGCGGAGGAACTTGCGCCCATCGGTCCATTGCTGCATCTCCCGGCGAACCCGCGGACGGCGGGCACACCACACCCGGTTCCGCGGCGTACCGAACGATACGCATCGGCGGACCATTCGGTTCCCAAAGATATGCGCCCCGCCGGCAATCGTGATTCAATCAAGCTTGCAGAACGCGCCACGAAAACCACGCATCCCGGAAAGGAAACCGGCGTGAACCCGCTAACTCTGTTCGGATTATTCGCCGTGACCGCGATGCTGATCACCTACGCGCTCGAAAGCCGCAGCCCCTGGTTCATCCTCGCCTTCGCCGCCTCCTGCGCGCTCGGTTCCATCTACGGATTTCTCCAAGGCGCGTGGCCCTTCGGCCTGGTCGAAGCGATTTGGGCGGTCGTAGCCCTGCGCCGCTGGTATTTAGCGAGGCGCGCCGTTTCGGCCGGCGAAAAGAGAGTTTAAGTGCAAAGCATGCGTTCGCCATTTTGCGTCATTCTGTCGTTGTGGATACACTCTCCAGAATGACTCGCAGCCAGTTTGTGATCGCCCTCGTGCTCTTCGCTCTTCCCGCATTCGCCCAACGCGGCGAATCTCCTAAGCCGGCAGCCGATGCCGGCGCAACCCCTGCGGCAGCCAAGCCCGGCGAGCCGAAATCCGCCGAATCAAAGTCTGGCGAATCAAAGTCTGCCGAAACAAAGTCCGGCGAACCCATGAAGAATCCTCTCCCCGCCGACAAGTCCGTGCCGCAGACCGTCACCGTCAATGGCAAGACGCTCCACTACACCGCGACCGTTGGCACAATCACGCTCAAAACCAAGGACGAAAAACCCACGGGCGTGGTGATGTACACGGCTTACACCCTCGACGAGCCAAAGGCCAGGAGCAAAGACAGCGACAGCGGTTCGCATCGGCCGGTCACGTTCGCCCTCAATGGCGGACCGGGCGCCTCGTCCGTCTATCTGAACCTCGGCGCCATCGGGCCGAAGCATGTTGTGTTTGCCAATGACGGGGATTCGCCCTCGGACCCGGCCACACTCACCGATAATCCCGGCACCTGGCTTGACTTTACCGACATGGTCTTCATCGACCCCATCGGCACGGGATTTTCGCGCTCCCTGGTCGAGGAGGCTGAGACCCGGAAGCTTTTTTATGCGCCAAAGCCGGACATCGAGTATCTCTCGCTCGTGATCTACAAGTGGCTTGTGCAGAACGATCGCTTGCTCGACAAAAAATATCTTGTAGGCGAAAGCTACGGTGGGTATCGCGGGCCAATGATTACGCACTACCTGCAAGCGACGCTCGGCGTCGCGATGAACGGCCTCGTGCTGGTGAGCCCATATCTGAATCCGGAGAAAGGCGATGGGGATCTGTCGCCCATTCCCTGGATGATCGACCTGCCCTCGATCACCGCCGCGCATCTGGAGTCCGAGGGCAAGCTGACTGACGCGGCGATGCAGCAGGTAATCGCCTATACCCGCGGCGATTACGCGGCCGCATTACTCAAAGGACGCAGTGATCCGGCCGCCAACGACGCGATGATTGCCCATGTAACCGAAATGACCGGGCTCGATGCGAAGTTCGTGAAGTTTGCCGGCGGGCGGCTCGACATTCGCGCCTATCTCCGCGAGGTGCACCGAACCCAAGGCCTGATCGGAAGCGTGTACGACTCGAACGTGACCGCACCCGATCCCTTCCCCTACGCTCCAACCCAACAGACCGGCGATCCCATTCTCGAGAGCATCATCGCCCCTACGACAACCGCCATGGTGGACTTCATCACCCGCACGGTTGGATGGAAAACTGATGCGCGCTATGAGGCCCTGTCAAGTGACGTCAACCGCCAATGGGATCGCAACGACGATCTGCGCAAGGGAGCGGTCAGAGACCTGCGCCAGTCGGTCGCGGCTGATCCCAAGCTGCGGGTGCTCATCGTGCACGGATGGAACGACCTCTCCTGCCCGTTCATGGGATCGGTGCTCAGCGTCGACCAGATGCCCCTCATGGGTGACGCCCGCCGCGTTCAGATCCATGAGTTTCCCGGAGGCCACATGTTCTATACCCGTTCCGTCAATCAAAGCTCGCTCCACAAGTTGGCGGAGACCATGGTGGAGACACATTAGATCGGAGCGGTCCTGACCGCCGGCAAACTCCAGCCCGTCAGCGCTGCACCACCTGCTTCACTCCGTCCGACGTGCTGCCTTCAAAGAGCTTGTCGCCGCCGTACACCGCTTTGATATGGGGCGTTCCCGCCGGTAACGTCGAGGTCGTAAACACCGCCGTGCCGCCATGCAACGCGCCCGTTCCCAGCGTTTTCGAGGATTGCTTGAAGGTCACCGTTTCTCCATCCGGCGGCGCGGGCGTGACAACTGCCGTAAAGGTTACAGCTTCTCCCACGGTCGACGGATTCGGCGAAGAGGTGAGCGTGGTCGTCGTCACTCGCGCCGCTGGATCAAGTTCGAATACCACGCCGCATCCGCCGGCGCCGGGACAATAATTCGTTTTTCCGCCGCCGTAGGTCGTTCCGTAGAGATTTCCGCCGTCCAGGATCATCGTGCCGACCGCGTTACCACCGTCCGTCCCGGTAAAGCTCCAGACAAATGTCCATTCGTAGGCGGAACCGCTTTTCGCCATCTCGAACACCGTGCCGCATCCGTCGTAGCAGGGTGATTTATGGATGCCATAGGCAGTCGTGCTGTAAAGGTTCCCGGATGAATCGAGCACGACGCCGCCCCTCGGATTAGATCCATACGTCCAAATGAAGTTATGAAGAACTTCTTCCGAATAGTCTCCGGATGGCGTCGGCGTCAGTTCCCAGACTGTTCCCATGCCCCTGGTCGAGCCCCCCTTGAAGGTGGTGCCATAGATATTTCCGGCGCTGTCGAGCACTGGAGCCGCTTGAGGATCCGACCCGTCGCTGTGGCGGGCTGTAAAGGAGTGAAGGATATTGGCATTCCAGCCCCCGCTTCCGTCGGGCGAGAGCTTGAAAATGTGGCCCTTGCCCGCTTCGTCGGTGCCATAGAGGTTGCCCGCGCTGTCGATGGTTAACCCGGCATAGCCGCCGCTATTGTAGATAATCTGCTCACTCCAGCCGCCCTTGCCGTTCGGGGATAACTCATACACCGTCCCCGATCCGCTGCCTCCGCCATACGTTGTGCCGTAAAGATTGCCGGACGCGTCGAACGTAACTCCAGAGAACGGGAAAGCGCCGTCCGGGTTCGATGCAAAGCTGTAGAGAACACTTTCGCACCAGCCGTTACCCGTGTTGCTGCCTGCCGGACATCCACCGTGGGGCTCGGGGCTCAGTTCGAACACGAGGCCATATCCAGAATAAGGGCCCGATGCGAACAGCCCGCCAAAGTAAGTTGTGCCGTAGAGGTTGCCGCGGCTATCGAAGGCCACATTAGAGTACGGATATGAACCGTCCGCGCACTTCGACAACCCACAGAAGCTGTACAACACGCTCTCGTTGTACCCGCCCGCCCCGTTCGGAGAAAGCTCATAGACAGTCCCATCCAGATTCGTTCCCCCCAGTTGGGTGGTCCCGTAGAAGTTGCCTGCGCCGTCGGGCGTCAGACCCGACGCCGGGTTCGCTCCGTCCGCACAGTCCGGCTGGGAACAGAAGTTGTAGAGCACAGTTTCGGGCTGTGCGTCGGCGCGTGGAATCGCAATCAGCAGCAGCGCGGAAAGTGCCGCAAACGTTAGAAGGCCTCGCATATCCCTCTCCTCATCTCCCAGTCACTCACTTTGCGAACCCGCGGACCACCAAGAAAAACCTCAAGCCTGGAGTCTCGTGATAAGTCGTGGTTCATAGACCGGTCCGCACGGGGCATTGAGTAACTCCTTCGCACCCTACGGAGTGAACTCGAAGGCAGCCCCGCAACCGTCGAGATAGGGGCAAAAATCTCCGAGGCCGCCGTCGTAAGTCGTTCCGTAGAAATTGCCCCCATTCCAAATCAGGCTGGCCATGGGATGGGCTCCATCCGCCAGATCGAAGATCCAAAGAAGCTGGCTCGTATATTTCGTCGCTTTCTTACCTCCTATGAGTTCAAAGATTGCGCCGCAGCTTTGCAGGTCCGCTCTCTTTCCTTTTTCCTGGCAGTACGATGGATTGCCGCCGTACGTTGTCATGCCGTAGAGATTTCCGGATCCATCGAGCACGACTCCGGGAAAGGGAAGGTCAGGAGCTTGAATCGCGAAGCAGCATCCGAACAGCCCGGGGCCGGATTGGAAGGCATGAATCACGGTCTCCGTATAAGCTCCACCGGAAGGAATCAGCTTCCACACTGTGCCGCACCCCTTGTAGACGTCGGCGCATCTTCCTTTCCCGCCATAGACGGTCGTGCCATAGAGATTTCCCGCGCTATCCAGCGTGGGGGTGCCGGAAGGGTAAGTGCCGTCCGTGGGGTGCCCGGCGAAGTTGTGGAGAATGGTCTCGCACCAGCCGTTTCCCGTATAGCTGCCACTCGGGCAGCCGCCGTGCGGCGCCGGGCTGAGCCCGAACACCGTGCCCGCCGCCGAAGCCCCCCCGCTTTCCGTTGTCGCATAAAAATTTCCGTTTCCGTTCCCCGCTTGCAGC
>Ga0335080_10005266_pt1 | contig 13281 bp, 9 predicted proteins | sample Lox_Sample_34_FD_206720 | JGI IMG/M metagenome (GOLD analysis project Ga0335080, IMG submission 206720) | Soil microbial communities from Loxahatchee National Wildlife Refuge, Florida, United States - Lox_Sample_3.4 | ecosystem: Environmental > Terrestrial > Soil > Wetlands | place: USA: Florida... | reverse complement strand
CTACTTCGAGTGGATGTATCCACTCGAAGTAGGTTTTTTTCCAGTTGGCCGGGATGAACTCGATGCGGCCGGTCTCAACGGCTTCGATCGCCTTGGCTGCGAGTGGTTTGATCCTGACGAACCACTGCGTGGAAATCAGAGGCTCGACAATGGTTTTGCATCGTTGGCACCGGCCGACGTTGAGCGTGTAGTCTTCGCTCTTCACCAACCAGCCGCCGGCTTCAAGGTCGGCCAACACGCGGCGACGAGATTCGAAGCGGTCCAAACCGGCGTAGGGGCCCGCAGCCGGGGTCATGTTGCCGTTGTCATCGATCACCTGGATTTTCGGCAGATTATGCCGCTTGCCGGCTTCGAAATCGTTCGGGTCGTGCGCGGGCGTCACTTTCACCGCGCCCGAGCCGAACTCGGGGTCGGCCAAAGAGTCGAGCACGATCGGGATCTCGCGATTCATCAGTGGCAGCATCACGGTCTTGCCGTGGACTTCGGCGTACCGCTCATCGGAGGGATTCACCGCCACGGCGGTATCGCCCAGCATCGTCTCAGGGCGCGTGGTGGCCACGGTAATGAAGAGGCCGGGCTCGCCTGTGACGGGATATCGAATGTGCCACAAGTGGCCCTGCGTGTCGGCGTGCGTTACTTCCAGATCGGAAATCGCGGTGTGACACTGGGGGCACCAGTTCACCATGTACTCGCCGCGATAGAGCAGGCCTTTCTCGTACAGGCGGACAAACTCTTCGCGGACCGCGCGTGAGAGGCCTTCTTCGAGGGTGAAGCGCTCGCGTGTCCAATCGCAGCTTGCGCCGAGCCGGACCATCTGGCGCTTGATGGTGTCGCCGGATTCAGCTTTCCACTGCCAGACGCGCTTTTCGAACTCTTCGCGGCCAAGATCGCGATAGTTGATCCCTTCTTCGGCTAGTTTGCGCGCCACAACCATTTGAGTCGCGATGCCCGCGTGATCCGTGCCCGGCAGCCACAAGGTATTCTCGCCGAGCATACGATGCCAGCGAATCGATACGTCGATTTCCGTGTGCTCGAGCATGTGCCCGATGTGCAACGAGCCTGTGACGTTTGGGGGCGGGATGACCAGGGAAAACACCCTTCCCGCAGCCTTGGTGGACGCCTGGAAAACGCCAGAGTCAATCCACCACTGAGCCCAATGCGGTTCGAACCGCTGGGGCTCGTACACTTTCTCAATTTGCATGGGGGAAAATTCTAATATACCAAGCGGACCCGCCTGGAAGTGGTGTTAGGGGCAGGTACAATAGATTGCGCAGTAGGTGCATCATGCCACGTTCGCTGATTTACCTTTGGATGACGGTGGGTCTCGTTGGCTCCGCATTGGGCAGCGACGTGACGGTACTGCTGGATTTCGACGGCCCGCACTCGGACCGCTCGGTCCTGCAGATGAAGCGCGAAGTGGAGCAGATCGTTAAGGAATCCGGCGTGCGTCTCCAGTGGCGGACGGGGCGGGAAGCCACTGGAGACTTGCCGGCCAACCTGGTTGTGGTGCGGTTCCGAGGCCGCTGCGTGCTGGAACCCGATCCGATCCTATATGACGAGCGGGGTCCCTTCGCGTCGGCCTACAGCACGGACGGCGAGATGCTGCCGTTCACCGAGGTGGACTGTCATCACGTGGCCGCGTCGGTGCAAACGGCGTTGGCAGGTGATGATTTCGGGCGGCTCGATTACCTGATGGGCCGCGCACTGGGCAGGGTGGTGGCGCATGAACTGGTCCACGTTCTCACCCGGTCGGCGGCGCACGGACAGGATGGAGTCACCCAGGCGGCGCTCTCTGGGAAGGCACTGATCGGCGCGCCTCTGCGATTGAGCCGCGCCGACCTGGAACGGTTGCGGTTGTTTAGAACGAAAAGCGAAGAGCCAACTGCAACTGGCGCGAAAAGTTCGCCTGGCTGGTGATCTTGCCGAACGAGCTGCTACCGAAGGTCACGTTAGGACCGTAGAACAATGGAGTGTTGAAAGCGTTCAGGGCTTCGCAGCGGAACTGCGCCTTCAGGGTTTCCTTGATCATCACGTTCTTGAAGACTGAAAGGTCCCAGTTGGCTTGGCCGGGACCGCGCATATCGATCGTGCGGCCCAGGTTGCCGAACGTGAACTGCGGAGCTGTGGAGAAGGCCGCTAGATTGATGTAGTTGTTCAGGCGGTTTTCCAGGCTCCCGCTGGTGACCGGCGACACGCCGGTAGCATTAGGCCGCTGGCTGGCGTAGCCGAAGGCCGAGTTGAAGTTCGTCGCCTGCGTGATCTGCAGCGGGAAGCCGGTCTGGTAGATAGAAACAGCGTTCACCACCCAACCGCCCACCAGGTAGTTCGCCCAACCGGTGGAGTTCGCGAGCGGCTTGCCTATGCCGAATGGCAGCTCGTAGGAGATCGCGGTGGACCAACGCAGTGGTGTATCGATGTTAGAGAACGCGTATTCGGAAGCCATATCGTAAGGGTTCTGCGGACCCTTCGCTCCGGCGTTCAAGGTGTTGCCTGGACCTCCGCCGCTCTCGTCCCAGTTGCGCGACCAGGTGAAGGTGGAAAGCAGGCTCATGCCCTTGCTGAACCGCTTCTGCGCTTTGAGCACCATGGAGTAATACTTGGCTTTGTTGTTGTCGTCGAATAGGGCATTGATCGCACTGTAAGTCGGATAGGGCAACAGCAACTGCGAGCGCTGGACGTTCGCCGTTCCAATCACGCCCAGGCCGCCGTGTTGATAGAACGGGTTTGACACGGATTGCGTAAGTGCGGGGCCCATCGCCAGCAAGCTTGGATTGAGCGCGTTCAGATTGATAGACGCGGTGCCGGTGACGAGGTGGCTCGATTTGGAACCTACAAAACCGATCTCAGCAGCAACACCGCCGGGCAGTTCGCGCTGCAGGTCGAACGAGTACTGTTGAACGTAGGGCGATTTGGCGGGTGGATCCACGATCGAGAAGCTTTGGCCGATACCGGTGAGTGGGCCGAGACTTTTACCTACTGGCTGAAGAATGCCGGAGGTGAATGCGTTCGTGAGGTTGAGGGCCGGGGTCTGATTGTTGTCCACCGAAGCATTCGGACTGGTGGTCTGGTTGAAGCCGACCGTCGCGATTGGAGAACTAAGCGCGAATTGCGGAGCCCAATAAATGCCGTATCCGCCGCGGAGCACGGTTTTGGAATCGAGCTTGTAAGCGAACCCGAAGCGCGGCCCCATTTTGTTGGGCGTCGGAGAGCCCACGGTATCCCGCCCATTGCCGGCGTACTCCACCACGCCCATGGGCGCGATTCCGGACACGTTGGCGGCCAGGGGGTTCGCCATAGCGGTGTTGAAGTTGACCAGCATTCCGCCATTGATCTCGCGCAGGCCGGCCTCGCGCTCCCAGCGGAGTCCGAGGTTCAGTGTCAGCTTCGAGGAGAATCGGAAGTCATCCTGAACGTAAAGGCCGTAATAGTCGGCGACGTCACTGAGCTTGGTGGAGGTGTAGATAGCGGCAGCGGAAGGATACCCGAGCAACATGTCAGCCAGGTCTGCTCCACCGATTCCGGAACTGACCGGAGCGGACTTGGTAAAGATGCCATTGAAGGTGTACTGTCCGGCCGCATCGTTCGCATCATTGCCGGCCGCCTTGATTTTCCGGAAGTCGAAGCCGGCCCTCAGCGAGTGCCTGCCGACGTACTTCGAAAGCTGGGAGGAGAAGTTGTCGGACGCATGGACGTAAAACGAGTTATTGTCCGCAACACCGAGCGAGTACAGATTCGTCATGGCGACGTCAGGGAATTGAGACAACGATTTCGGCACCTGGCTGACCAGAGCCGGGGCGAATTTGAGATTGCTCAGGTCATATCCCTGGCTCATGTCGTAGCTGTAATTCGGAAAGCGGTTGTAGCCGTAGCGCACCGCCAGGACCGTGGTGGGAGTGATCGTGAAGAGGTTGTTGAACTGAGTGGAATCGACACGCCGGAGAAGTCGCCACTGATTCGGGCTTGAGACGTTGTTGGGAAACTCGGTGTTGCCGGGTTCGAGCGAAAAGTATCGCTGGTAGCTGAGGCTGGCGCGCCACCACATGCGCAGGTCTTCATCCAACTTGAAAGTGTATTGCGCAGCACGGCAGGGCAGGCGGCCGGGAGCATTCAGATCGTTTGCGCCGTAATAGCTCGCCAAAGACGATGCGGGTTGAAATGTGGACGCGATCGCAAGCCCGGTGGGATTCAACCGATCAGTGGGAATTATGTTATTGGGAAACGGCTGCCGCGCGCCGCCGCTCACGGTCATCGGATCGTAGATCAGGCGCAGTGTGCCGTCCGGATTGTAGCTATGAGAGAAATCGCCAACCTTCTCGGCCGCGGTGGGCGTTGCGAACACCGAAGACGAGGATTGCGTGTCGTCGTAGTGCTCGAAGCCGAGATAGAAGAATGTCTTGTTTCTGCCATCGTAGAGTTTGGGAATCCGAACGGGCCCGCCGAAGCTCGCACCCCACGTGTCATTGGGCTGATCGGTAATTGGGACGCCCGCTGCATTGTTAAAGAAGCTGTTCGCGTCCCAGGCGGTGCGGCGTAAATGGCCGTAGAGGCTACCGTGATATGAGTTTGTACCGGACTTCATGAGCGTGTTGAACATTCCGCCGCCGGTGCGCGCCATTTCGGCATCGTAGGTGTTGGCTTGAACCTTTACCTCTTCAACGGATTCCAGCGACGGGATGATGATGGCGCGATTGTTGGCATCAGTAATCGGGATGCCGTCGATCAGGTAGTTATTCCCGCGGACTGGCCCTCCGGCGATGGATATCTGCGATGAGCCGCTCTGATCCTCCATGCGGTTGTAAGCGGGATTGCCCACCGGCACGACGTTCTGCGCCAGTTTCGACAGCATGAACGGGTTGCGGCCCAGGTTGGGCAGTTCGACCAGTTTCTGGTTGTCGATCACCTGGCCTTGCGATGCCGTGGAGGACTCTACCAGTGCAACCGCTTCGGTGACCTGAACGCTGTCGCTCACAGCGCCGAGTTCGAGTTTGATATCGAGTGCGACTTGCTGCTGCGTCCCAACAATGATGTTCTTCTGCTCAAATTTCTTGAACCCCGGCGACTCTGTGGTAAGAGCGTAGGTTCCGGGAATGATTTCGGTGAAGACAAACTCGCCGTTTGCTCCAGTAAGCGCCGCGCGTTGTGCGTTCGTGCCTGTGTTGATGAGCGTGACTTTCGCTTCGGACACCGCGCCTCCAGCCTGGTCCCGCACGGCGCCGCTCAGGCCGCCGTAATAGGACTGGGGCAAAACCGGCAAGGCGAGCGTCCCCAGGGCGAGCAGTGCGAACAGCAGACGTTTCGGGAATCGATTGAGAGTCATGGTGTTTCTCCTGAAATTTCGCGGTTGGCAGGCGACAGGCTTGCAGCACCGCGGAGTCCTCGGAACAAATAAACGGCGCAGCCGATTGCGACAGCCAGCACCGCGTTGAAAGCCAACACAGATACCGCAGTCAGCAGAAACGCCGCGGCGTCGAAACGGTTCATCTTCGGGAGTCGCCTCCAGGCGCTCCAGTCCAGGAGGCAGAGCCCCATCCACACGGTCACACCGGCGAGGGCGGCCAGCGGGATGTGTCCGACCAAACCCGCGCCGACCCAAAGAAACGCGGCCAGAAATGCGGCGTGGAGCAGGTTCGCGAGTCGCGTTGTCCCGCCGCAGCGGACCACAGCAAGGCTGCGCGCCGGAATTCCGACGCTCAACGGCGCGGCAAACATCGCAGCGCAAACATTCGCAATGCCGTAGGCTCCCAGTTCGGCGTCGGCGTCGGAACTTCGCATTCGCTTATGGCGGCCGCGAAAGTGCTCTACCACTCGGGATGTGATCAGAATGTTGACAGCGGAAACGAATGCCAGTCCGAAGGCCGAAGGAAGCACTGTGAACACATCACCGGCGCTCCATGAAAAACCGACGAACGGCGGCAGCGACGCAGGCAGAGCGCCCACTTCGGCCTCATTCACGCGCAGCAAGCGAGCCAAGACCACCGCCAACACGACTCCGATCAACGGCGCTGGCATGCGCGGCGAGAGGCGCGCAGCCATTGTCGCACCCAGGATCACGATGAGCCCCAATGCAACAGGCGCGAGCCGCGCATCACGCACGTGATCCAACAACGCGGCGGCTTGCCCCAATGCCGATCCTGCCGACCGGCGAAGCGGTGAGGCAATTCCAAGAATGACGTCCGCCTGCGAGATCACCATCATCCCCCCGATCCCGCAGGAAAAGCCCGATACGACAGCGTGCGGAACGCGCGTGATATGCCTCCCCAAGCGCATCACGCAAAAGCCCATCATGATGACCGAAGCCACCAGCGAAACTTTGGCGGCGCCGCCGATCCCCTGATGTTGCGCGGCGAGAGCAATAAACGGGACCGTAGCGCTCGCCGTGCCGCCGATCAAAACCGGATTGCGGCCCAGAAGCGCCGTTACTGGCGCCGTGAAAATCGATGTGAAAACCCCTAACACCGGAGGCAGTCCCATGAGTGCAGCCATCGCAAGACCGTAGGGCAGCGCGATCAACGCCGCGATCACGCCGCCCGAACAGTCACCCAGGAACTGCGGCCAACTATACCCCGTCCCTTTCGGATTTCCCCGTAACCGAAAGCGAAGGTTCAAGCCATCACCTTGAGGAAGGCCGACTTGAATTTGTTCATCTCGTCTTGAGTGCCGACGGATACTCGTACGTAGGTGGGCCAGCTCTGCCAAACCCGACCGATGTAGACCTTTTCTTTTTGCATTGCCTTGACGATCTCGCCGCCGGGCCGGCCAACGTCGACCATAAACTTGTTCGAGACCGAAGGCACGAATTTGAACTTGTTCTTTTCCAGAAATTCGAAGACGTTTGCCCGGACGTCGGCAATGATCTTGCGGCGCTCGGGAATCAGGCTCTTCGATTTCAGGCTGGCCATTGCGCCGGCCATGCCGGTGACGGGCAATGCTCCCGAACTATACGGCGTGATCTTTTGCAGCAGGTCGGGTCGGCCGATTGCCGCCCCGGCGCGCAGTCCGGCCATGCCGTAGATCTTCGAGAACGTGCGCAGGATGATGATGTCTTTGTCTTTCGCGACTAAATCCGAGCACATGGGCGCGCCGGAAATGTGGATGTAGGCTTCGTCGAGCAGCAGGACGCTGCCTTTCGGCTTGTTCTCCAGCAACCACTCGATGTCTTCGCGCGGAGTGAGCGTGCCGGTTGGATTATTCGGATTGCAGACGTAGATCAGGCCCGCGTCGGGACTTGCCACTGCCATAGCCTTCACATCGTGGGCGTAGCTTTTGGTGAGCGGCACGGAGATGACCTTCGCACCGATGAACCGCGCAGCGCGCTCGCCCGCTTCATATCCGGGATCGGCGGTGACGAACGGTTTTGATGGAGACGTGAACGCCAGCACCGCCTGATGCAGCGGCGCGCTGGATCCGGCGAACGGCTGGACGTAGTTGGGTTTGAGGCCTTCGAGTTCGGCCATGGTTTCCTGGAAGCCGAACGTTTCCTCGTACAGATAGCGCCCGCCTCGCTGAACGATTGCGTGGATAGCCGCGGCTGCCTCCGGACAAGGGCCCAGTGGGTTTTCGTTCGCATTGATCTTGACCGCGTCGGGCGGAATCTGACCGCGGATCGCGGAAAGCTGCGCCAATGCCGGCTCGTTGTAGAACGGAAGCGCTGCAGCGCCTGCGCCCAACATCGCGATCCGGCCAAGATGGCGGCGCGAGAAGCCACGCCGCATGAAATCGCGTCTCTCTTCGACATTCAGACACGTACTCATCGAGACCTCCTGAACTGTTTGGTGAATGGATGGACAGGACTTCAGGGCCGAAGCTGGACAGGAGCCAGTGGCTCGCGCATGGAGCGCTCACGCCTTCAGAGGCGTGGATGGTGAAAGATTAGATGAAGCTTAGCAGGCAAGGAATTCTTTGTCGAATCGAAATAATTTATGCGGAAGATGCTGCACAGTTCGAATTCTAGTTTCCCACCGGTATCCGGGCCGGATCGCTAGCGGCGTGAAGACTGTAGTCGCGCCCGCAGCCTTGGACGAAAAAGAATCCGCAGTCCCAGATATCGGCGACTAGAAAAACCAAGTCTCCCGGAGGCTGATCGGCGGGGACCTGCATGTTCGCCTGATACACAATCGATCCGGGAGTCATTCCCATATAGTTACTTGCTATGTGCGTCGGCCATTGGGCGCTCACAGGCGGAGGGCCAAGAACAAGCCCGAAGTAGAAGGCATGCGGGGAGGGGTCGGGCAATATCGGGGACAGTAGTTGCGGATCGGCGGGATTTCCGTCGGCCGGCTGATTCTGAACCGGCCCGAGATTGGTTGCATAGACTATGACCCATTCGCCCGGTTTCGCCGGATCCGCCGGCGTGACCGGGCGGTAGCCGGCCGCGTGCTGCGCGATGGCGTAGCCGGAGGGATCGACAAAAAACACGGGCCAACCGAAAGATGGCGTGGCGAAGTGGGCTGACGCGCCGTTTTGATTTACGTCAAGAATGGATGTGTCCGTTACTTCCCAGGGGATCTGCACGTTGATTTGCTGGTACGCGCCTCCGGCGAGGTTAGCTACGGCAAGGATTCGGGCGTCTGTGGCGCCGAATGTCACTCTGACGCCCGCCAGCGTTCGCGGCAGTGGATAGCCGTCTGCTGCCACCAAATCAGGTACAACCGTGAGTCCGGTGCAAAAGATGCTTGCGAGGCTCCCGGGTTTGAGCAATCCAGTGGTAAAGGTTGCGGACGATGTTATGGTCAGCACTCGAATCTGTCCATTCGCCGTGAGTGGAACGGCTGCCAGCAGGCTGAATGACAGTACGACTCGGGTGAGCATGAGGTTGGCGATCTGTCCACCAGCAAAGACCGTTTGGTGATCCTTTGCAACTACACTCGTAAGAATGGGATTCGCGATTTTCGCGCGCTGGACTCTCCCTCAGCGAAGCCGGGTCGCCACTGCTATAATGTGAGTTCTGCCCGACAATCCAGTTGTGTCCTATGTTCCTAAGTGTCAAAGAGATGGAGGTGCGAAAGGTTCGCTTCGACGAAACCTTTTCACCGGGGCAGATCGATTTTTCCGGCGAAGAAATCGAGCAGCGGTCGGATTTAAAGGCCGCCGGCTCGGCTGAATTGCTCGCCAATACCGACGGGGAGGTCCGGATTCAGGGCCGCTACCAGGTAGAGATGGGATCGCAGTGCGATCGTTGTCTTGGTCGCGCGGTGTTTCCACTTGATAACCGCTTCGACTTGTTTTACCGGCCGATGTCGTACATCGCGCGCGATGAAGAAGTGGAGATCGACGAAGGGGAAGCCGAGATCGGCTTCTACGAAGGCGGCGGGATGGAACTCGAGGACATTCTTCGCGAGCAGGTGCTGCTGTCGTTGCCCATGCAGCGCGTCTGCAGCGAAGCCTGCAAGGGAATCTGCCCGGTGTGCGGCAAAAACCGCAACGACACCGCGTGCGACTGCCGGGTGGAAGCCGCCGACGACCGTTGGGGAGCGCTTCGCAAATTACAATCAGAGATCTGAGGTACAAAAATGCCGAATCCGAAACGTAGACACTCGCAGAGGCGCACCAGTAACCGCCGCGCGCACGACTCGCTGAAACCGTCTGGCCTCTCCGAGTGCCCCAACTGTCACGAATCCAAACTGCCGCACCGTGTGTGCCCGCATTGCGGCCAATATAAGGGACGCGAAGTAATCGAAGTCGAGCAGGAATAGCTTAGGGCCTCGATGCTGACCATTGCCGTGGACGCAATGGGCGGAGACCACGCCCCTCAATCCGAAGTGGAAGGCGCCGTTCGAGCGGCCAAGACGCTCGGGGTGAAGGTCATCCTTGTGGGCCAGGAGGATTTGGTCCGCCGGGAGCTGGCCACTCACGACGGGTCAAGGGACCTTCCCATCGAGGTCGTTAACGCCCGCGAGCGGATCACCATGGAGGACAGCGCCGCCCGAGCTGTTCGCGCCAAACGTGACAGTTCGATGCGAGTCGCGTCCAGGTTAGTGAGGGATGGCGTCGCGCAGGGTTTCGTGTCTGCCGGCAATACCGGCGCTGTGATGGCCACCGCCAAAATGGTGCAGGGCGTGGTGCCTGGCGTCGATCGCCCCGCGCTTGCCGGCGTATTCCCGACCGTGGAGAAAGGGCGACCGGTGGTAGTCGTGGATGTCGGGGCAAATGTGGATTGCTCGCCGCGCATGCTTTCCCAGTTCGCCATCATGGGCGAGATGTATTCGCGGATGATATTGGGCACCGCGAAGCCTCGTGTGGGCCTGCTCTCCATCGGCGAGGAGGCGCATAAAGGCAATGAAGTGACGCGCTCCGCCGCCCCGCTGATGCGCACGTTGGGGATGAACTTCATCGGCAACGTCGAGGGCCGGGATATCTATAGCGGCGCTGTGGACGTGATCGTTTGCGATGGGTTCATCGGCAACGTGGCGCTCAAGGTGAGCGAGGGCGTAGTGGATATGGTGAAGCACCTGCTCCGCGAGTCGCTGGAAGCCACCATTGCCGGGAAGATCGGATATGCGCTGTCCAAGACCGCCCTTCAGGATTTCCGCAAACGCCTGGATTACTCTGAATATGGGGGGGCCCCATTGCTCGGGGTGCGCGGCGCGTGCATTATTTGTCATGGACGATCCAACGCCAACGCGGTGAAGAATGCGATCCGCGTGGCTCGAGAGTTTTCCGAGAGCCGCGTGAATCAGCGCATCGAAGAGGAACTGCGGGGCAAGGCGCGTGAGGCTGGCGACTAAGGCGGTTCTGTTCGCCGCAGCCGTGGGTTGTGTGTGGGCGCAAGGCGTCCAGCACGCGACTTGGGACGTTTCGGTTCAACCTGCTGCTGCCGCACCCGGCTCGAAAGTTCTGCTTCGCGCTCAGGCGCGAGTGGAATCGGGGTGGCATCTCTATTCGGCCACGGAGCGTTCGGGATTACCGACAACCTTCCAGGTGTCTTCGCCCGTGGTTGAAGTCCTTCGGGTGATGCAGCCTCCGCCGAAGCGCGCGTTTGATCCAAACTTTAACGCCGAGACCGAGACCTATGAGGGCGATGTGGTCTTCCTTGTGGAACTGCAACTGAAGAAGGATGCACCCGCTGGTCCTGCGGAGTTGAAGGTTAGTGGTCAATATCAAACGTGCAATGACCGTCAGTGTGTGCGGGGCAAATGGGAGAAGCCAACTGGCTTAACGGTTGATCCGTCGGCGGCAGCCGCAGCTCTGAACATTCCGGCGGAATATGCCGAGGCCAAACCGCAAGCGCATAGCGCGGCTACACCTCAGGATCAGGGATTGCTGGCATTCCTCGCGGTTGCATTCGGATTCGGGTTGGCTTCTATATTCACGCCCTGCGTGTTCCCGATGATCCCGATCACGATGTCGTACTTCCTGAATCGCCAGGCAGGTCGGCGGGACGCCATTGTGCAGGCGGTGATCTTCTGCGTGGGCGTGATTGTGCTGTTTTCAGGTCTGGGTCTGGCAACTTCGGCCATCCTCGGACCGGCTGGAGTGAAGCAGCTTGGCGCAAGCCCATGGGTCAACGGGTTCATCACCCTGCTGTTTATTGCGTTCGGACTGAGCCTGCTTGGCGCGTTCGAAATCACAATACCGTCTTCGATCCTCACGCGCCTGAACCAGTCGTCCAACCGCGGCGGGGCGATCGGGACGCTGCTGATGGGGCTGACGTTTTCGCTGTCATCGTTCGCGTGCGTCGGACCGTTCGTCGGCACGCTGTTGGCCGGGTCCGTGGGTGGTGGCGCAGCATTGCGACCCCTTCTTGGAATGGTCACGTTTGGCACGGGGCTAGCTTTGCCATTCTTCGTGCTTGCGCTGTTCCCGTCGTACCTGAAGCGCATGCCGCGCAGCGGAGGATGGCTTGCGCGCGTGAAGGTAGTGATGGGCTTCGTGATCATGGCCGCAAGTCTGAAATACCTGGCTAGCATCGACTTGGCCCTGCGGTGGGGCGTCCTGACGCGGTCGCGATTCCTGGCTGCGTGGATCGTGCTTTTTGCGATGGCCGGGCTGTACCTGCTCGGATTCCTGCGACTCGAGGGAGTAAAGCCGGACGAACCTCTGGGCTTGTGGCGCTTGCTCATTGGGATGGCGTTCCTGATCCTCGCCCTGAGCCTGATCCCCGGTATGTCGGGCGGGCGATTGGGCGATCTCGACGCTTACGTTCCCGCGGCGGAGGCTTCGTCCGGGGGAGGCGGTCAGAGCGTCGGCCTGGTGTGGATGACCGATCAATACCGCGATGCTCTCGCGCGCGCGAAACGGGAAGGCAAGCTGGTATTCATCGATTTCACCGGAGTCGCGTGCGCGAACTGCCACTGGATGCGCGCGAATATGTTCACACGGCCCGAGATCGAGGCTGCTCTCGGCAATCTTGTGCTGGTGGAGTTATATACGGATCGAAACGATGCAGCGTCGAACGAGAACTCCGACCTTGAATTGAAGAAGTTCCAAACCGTTTCGCAGCCGTTCTACGTGATCATGGATGGCGACGAGAACGTCATTGCCACGTTCGATCACCGCACGACTGACGCGCAGGAATTCCTGGCGTTCATCCAAAAAGGGCAGAAGCCCCCCTCCTCTGCTTCCGGTTCTGCCTCCGACATCCCGCAACTCACCCGCCTCGAAGGCGGCCTGCTCGACACCGCCGCGCTCGCCGGCAAGGTCGTCGTCGTCGATTTCTGGGCGACCTACTGCGTCCCCTGCATCAAAGAAATCCCGATGTTCAACAAGCTGCAGGCGGAGTACAGTACGAAGGGGTTGGTCGTGATCGGAGCCTCACAGGATGAAGAAGGCGCCGAAAAAGTGCAACCCTTCCTGAAGGCGCATCCGATGAGTTACACCGTTGCGCTTGGTTCGCCCGCACTCGGTGAAAAACTCAAACTCGACGCACTCCCCGTCACGCTGGTGTTCGATCGCAAAGGCAAACAAGTGCAGCGGTTCGAGGGCTTCACCCCGGAAGACGGGCTTTTGTCCGCCATCAAACAAGCGCTGTAGAGCCGATCTATTTGTCTTTCGGCGTTCCGAACGTAATGGTCGACTCGCCGGCGAACTTATGGTAATTCCGGAAGTCGATCGCATTCCGCGAACAATCGCTCGTGCCGCGCATGCACGACAGGATCTCGGCGTGCACCGGCAACAGATACTGCTTCGCATCGCCCAGCCTGACGTACTGATAGTCGACGGCCGACTCCGCCGTGTCCGCCGGAAATGCTTCCGGGAAGCCGTGGGCCTGCATCTCGATGCGCAGCACTCGCGCGGTGGAAGGATCGATCCAGACCGTCCCGGTATACCTCGGCATGTAAGTCT
>Ga0335080_10005265_pt1 | contig 13283 bp, 15 predicted proteins | sample Lox_Sample_34_FD_206720 | JGI IMG/M metagenome (GOLD analysis project Ga0335080, IMG submission 206720) | Soil microbial communities from Loxahatchee National Wildlife Refuge, Florida, United States - Lox_Sample_3.4 | ecosystem: Environmental > Terrestrial > Soil > Wetlands | place: USA... | reverse complement strand
CGCCAGTTTTTCGTAGGCGTAAATCGCCAGTTCCTGGTCGTGTTTCCAGATGTTTCCGCGGCCGATGGCGTCGAGATAATCCATCGCTGCATGCAAACCAATCGGGCCGGAAATGTCCGGTGTGCCGGCCTCAAACCGGTGCGGCGCTTTCTTGAACTCGGTCTTTTGATATTCCACCGACAAAATCATTTCGCCGCCGCCCTGGTACGGCGGCATGGCATCGAGCAGTTCCCGCCGACCCCACAAAATACCGATGCCGGTCGGCCCACAGATTTTATGGCCGGAGAACGCCAGAAAATCGCAGCCGATGGCCTGCGCGTCCACCGTCATGTGGCCGGCGCTTTGCGCGGCATCCACGAGCGTGGTGATGCCGAGCTTGCGCGCCCGGGCGCACAGGTCGCCAACCGGATTGACCGTGCCCATCGAGTTCGAGATGTGGACCATGGCGAACAGCTTCACCTGCTTCGTCAGCAGCGAATCCAGCTTGCTCAAATCGAGAATGCCTTCATCGCCGGTCACGGGCACGTAGGCGACCTTCGCGCCGGTGCGTTGGGCGAGCAATTGCCACGGCACCAGGTTGCTGTGATGCTCCATTTCCGTGAGCAAAATCACGTCGCCGGCTTTGAGATTTTTCGCGCCCCAGGAACTGGCAACCAGGTTGATGCCCTCGGTCGTGCCGCGCGTGAACACGATTTCCTCGGCGCTGCGGGCATTGATGAATTTTGCCGCGCGTGTCCGGGCGGCTTCGTAACCGGCGGTGGCGCGATTGCTCAATTCATGGATGCCACGATGGACGTTGGCATTGTCGTGCTCGTAGTAATGCACCAATGCGTCAATCACGGCGCGCGGCTTCTGCGACGTCGCGGCGTTGTCGAAATAAATCAGCGGCTTGCCGTGGACCTGCTGGTCGAGGATGGGGAAGTCGGCGCGCAAGGCGGGCCAATCTGGGGATTTTGTGCTCATTAAAATGCGCGCCTGAAATCCGAAGCCCGAAACCCGAAACCCGAAAGAACACCGAAGCCCGAAACCCGAAGGCGCCGGATTAGAGCGTTATTTCGACATTCGGATTTCGGATTTCTTTCGGATTTCGACATTCGGATTTCGGATTTGTGTTCGAGGATTCTCGCGTCTCACATCAATCCCAGTTGTAGTTTCGCCGCCTCGGTCATCATGCTCTGGTTCCACGGCGGGTCCCAGACCAGCTCGACGTTTGCCTCGTCAATCGGCTCCATGCTCATCAACTTGTTTTGCACGTCCTGCGCGAGCGCCGGCCCCATACCGCAACCGGGCGCGGTCAGGGTCATTTTCACGTCGGCCTTGAAAGTGTTCTCGCCCATGGACGTGAGGTGGCAGTCGTAAATCAGGCCGAGATCCACGATGTTGACGGGGATTTCCGGGTCGTAACACGTCTTGAGCGCTTCCCAGACCTGTTTTTCCAGCGCCTCCGGGGTAACTGGACCGGCAGCGGCGGCGGTGGGTTTGGCCGGCGCGGCAAACCCGAGCGCGTCGGCGTCCTTGCCGTCAATGCGGAACATGTTGCCATTGACGACGACGGTATGGCTGCCGCCGAGCGACTGCGTGATGTAAGCCGATTCGCCCTGTTTGAGCGTGACCTTCGTCCCGACAGGTACGATGGAGGCTTCCACGTCGCGGGTCAAAATTTTTGCTTCATTGGAATTCATATAACACCTCTCAAATCAATCACTGCCAGTATCTTCGCCGCAATTGCGGGTGAAATCAATCAGGTCTGTTCGTTTTCCGTGCTCATTGGTTTGCAAGGATCCGTTCGTATTCGTCGTGCGTGCCAATCCAAAACCAGAGATAACCTTCATCTACAGCCAGCGCCAGTGCGCGATAGCCCGGACCAATGCGCACACGCCAGAAGCGGCCGCGCTTTTGAAACTGCAGCGAGCCGTGTCGGGGATTTTCCTTCCAGAGCCGGTAAGTTTTACGCGCCGCCGCCCGCACGTCCGGCGGCAAAGCGGCATACGCTTCCCAAAACTCAGGGGTGGTCAATGATTTCATCCAGCGGCTTCACTTTTCCCGTGCGGTAGCGGTCGAGGGCCTGTTCTGCGAGTTTGTCCAGCCGCCCGGCGGCAACGTCCGCGTCCATCTGCTTGTCCCACTTCTGGTCGAGATATTCCTGAAGCCAATGCGCTACGGCGCGCGCATCCTGCAACGGCAGGGCGCGCAAGGCGGATTCAATTTCAACCACTGTACTCATCGGAAACAGTCTAACTTCGGATTCACTCTCCCGCAAGAGAGGTTTCAGGTCTGTTCATTTTCCGTGCTCACCGGCTTGGCGTCGCCCTGGAGCGCGGCCATGACGGCGTGCCAGGACAGGATGGCGCACTTCACCCGGGCGGGGAATTTATGCACGCCGGCGAACACCGCCAGTTTGCCGACGTCGCCCTGCACGTTGCCGGTGGTGACCATTTCGTGGACCTGGCCGAACATTTTTTCCACGTCCGCCTTCGTTTTGCCCTTGGCAAATTCGGTGAGCAGCGACGCCGACGCCTTGGAAATACAGCAGCCGGACCCGACGAAACTGATGTCCTTGACGGTGTCGCCGTCCAGGGCGAGGAACAGCTTCAACTGGTCGCCGCAGAGCGGGTTGTGGCCCTGGGCCGAGCAGGTCGCCTGCGGCATTTCATGGAAATTCCGCGGCTTCTTGCAGTGGTCAAGAATCATCTGCTGATAAAGGTCGTTTAAATCTTCAAACATGGCCAACTCCGTTGGAATGACTAATGACTAAGTCCTAATGACTAAAAATGACGAAGCACGAATGGTAATTGCCAAAGGCCATTCCTTATTTGACATTTGGTATTCTTTAGTCATTCGGCATTAGGATTTAGTCATTTCGCCTTGGCGAGGTGATGGTTCGCTTCCAACCGGTCCCACACCGCCTGGTCCAGTTTTTCGCGCACGGCATCGTTTTTCACCCGCGCAATGATTTCGCCGGCGAAAGCGTGGATCAACATCCGCCGCGCATTGTCCGTGCTGATGCCGCGGGAGCGCAGGTAAAAAATGGATTCCTCGTTCAACTGCCCGACGGTCGCCCCGTGCGTGCATTTGACGTCATCGGCGTAAATTTCCAATTGCGGCTTGGTGTCCGCCGTCGCGTTGTCGGAAAGCAACAGATTTTTGTTCGTCTGCTTGGCGTCGGTCTTCTGCGCGATTTCCCGCACCAGGATGCGCCCGTGAAAGACGCCCCTGGATTTGTCGTCGAGGATGCCGTTGAAATACTCGTGGCTGGCGCAATGCGGCTGCGCGTGTTCGACGATCATGTGATGGTCGGCGAGCTGTTCGCCGCGGGTCAGATACAGGCCGTTGAGAATGCATTCCAGCCCTTCACCCGCGAGCTGGGTACGGATATTGGTGCGCGACAGCTTCGCGCCGAGCGCAAAGGAATGAATGCTCACATTGCTCGCGCGGCCAAGCCGGGCGGCGATCGTTGCCAGGTGAAACGCGTCGCCGGCTTCGTCCTGAAATTTCACGTGCTCCAAGGCGGCATTGTCGCCGGCGACAATTTCGGTGATGGTGTTGGTGAAGTACGCCACATCGTCCGCCGCGATGTAACTTTCGATGATGGTGGCCTGGCTGTTGGCTCCGGCGACGATGAGATTGCGCGGTTGGATGGTTTCGCCGTCCTGTTTGGCAGTGGCGATAAAAATGAACTGGATGGGTTCGGGGACGGAGACGCCGGCGGGGACTTGCACGAATCCGCCATCGGTAAAGAACGCCTGGTTCAATGCCGCAAAGACATTGTGGTTGGCCGGGGCACAGAGACTGAATTGCCTTTTGATGAATTCCGAATCCGCAACCAGCGCCGCCGTCAGGTTTGACACCCTCACCCCGTCGGGCAATCCATGCACGGACGAGAGCGCCGGCGAGTACTGGCCGTTGACAAAAACGAGCCGGTGGCCGGGCAAATGGGCGAACACGAATTTCGCCAGCGCGGCTTTGGCGTCGTCGTCGTTTGCGGGTTCAGCGGCGGGTTGGAGCGGCAGCCGGGCCAGCGGCGTCATGTTGGTGAAACGCCAGTCTTCATCCTGCAACGTCGGGAACCCGAGTTCCGCGAAACGCGCAATGCCCGCCCGGCGCAACGGCGGCAGCCACGACGGTTGCAGCGGCGATTCAAAGCGGCTGAAGTTTTCGAGGAACAGCCCGATATCCGGTATTTGCGGCTTCGAGGTCATGATTTAATTGTCCAATCTTGTAAATTAGACCTTCAATTTCCCATGCCCGGTGCCGTCGCGCAAGTCTGGAGCGGTTTGGAGTTCCGTCCCGCAACGGCGGGACGGTCTGCCTGTCGTGGGTTACCCAAACCGCGTAAACGCGGAACTCCAAACGCCGGTGCTGCAAACGCTGGCGCACAACCGTCCGTGTGCTAACCTGTTGCCATGCTGACGCCAGACGACATCAAGAACGCGCTGAAAGCCGTCAAATATCCCGGCTATTCGCGTGACATCGTTTCCTTCGGACTCATCAAGGAAATCACCATCCCGCCGGACGGAATCAGCGTGGTGATGCAACTGACCACGTCGAATCCCGAAGCCGCGCACCAGATCAAGGCAGACAGCGAGCGGGTTTTGAAAGCGCTGCCCGGGGTGAAACACGTTAACGTCGAGGTTAACCAACCCGCCGCCGGCCAGGCGGCGTCAGGTGCGCTGGCGAATCAAAACCGGATCCCGGGTGTAAAGCGCATCCTGGCCGTGGCCAGCGGCAAGGGGGGCGTCGGTAAATCCACCTGCTCGGCCAACCTGGCCTGTGCGTTGAACCAACTCGGGGCGCGGGTCGGACTGCTGGATTGCGACATCTACGGTCCGAGCATACCCTTGATGATGGGCGTTGGCGAACGTCCAACGGTCAGCGACAACGAGCGGCTCGTGCCCCCGGTCAATCATGGAGTGAAGGTGATGAGCATCGGGCTGTTGCTTGAGACTGACCAGCCGGTGATCTGGCGCGGGCCGATGATTTCCAAGACCATCCAGCAATTCCTGTTCGCGGTGGAATGGGGCGAAACGGATTTCCTGCTGGTGGACCTGCCGCCAGGCACGGGCGACGCGCAACTTTCGCTGTGCCAGGCCGTCCCGCTGGACGGCGGTATTATTGTGACCACGCCGCAGGAAGCGTCACTCGGCGTGGTGCGCAAAGGCATCGCGATGTTCAAGAAAGTCAACGTGCCGATTCTCGGCATTGTTGAAAACATGAGTTATTTCACCGCGCCCAACGGCGAGCGCGTGGAAATTTTCGGCCACGGCGGCGGCCAGGCCGAGGCCGCGCGGCAAAACATTCCGTTCCTTGGCGAAGTGCCGATTTTCACTGAAATTCGCGAAGGTGGCGACCGCGGCGTGCCGGTAGTGGTCTCCGCGCCGGGAAAACCGGCGGGGCGGGCGTTCACTCAAATTGCCGAAGCGCTGCGGAAGCTGGTGGCTTGATTTACGGCCTCCTGATTTTTATAACCCTGCTGACGCTGTGGGCTGCTCCTGGGCGCGCGTCCAGCGCGACAGACTGCCCCGCAGCGACAGAGGGGTGTAGCATAGATATGTGACATTTGACCGGTACAGATTTCTATTGCCAGGTTTGTTGGGAGGATTTAAATTTACGTTACGAATTTTGTAATTCAATTATGTCGGACGCTATGAAAGACGCATCGACGGCGAACGATTTGTTAAAAAACTCCTCGCTTTACCGCGAGTTTCAGGCCGAACGCGAAGAAATTCTCAGACACAAGTGGATTGAGTCGGAGAAAGTCGGGCATGACATCGGCTTCGAGCGGGCGCTGACGGATTGGATCATCAATCACCGCTCAAGCTGGCGCAAAACCCGCCAGGTCGCCGGCCACTAAAATTAATTAGTCGTTCCTTTAACGCTGCCCGGTGAGGCGGCGAAGGAAGCCATGAACGCTGAATACGCGACGCGAATCAACTCCGCCGGGCGGAGGGCTTCGCGATTTTTCTTTTCCCCCTCATCCCTGTCGTCGTTCCCGATTTTTTACCTTTCGCGGAGACGCTCAACGCTCAACGCTCAACGCTCAACCTGCTTTCATGTCTGAATCCACCGTCATCCTCGATGCCACGGCCATCCAGCGTGTGCTGACGCGCATCGCGCACGAGATCGCCGAGCGCAATGAGGTCGGCACGGACGTCGTGCTGGTTGGCATTCCCGCCGATGGCGATCATCTCGCGCTGCGGCTGAGCAAAATCCTTTCGGGCATCTGGAACCAGCCGGTGCCGGTGGGCGCGCTCGATGTTTCCATGCATCGCGACGATCTCGATCAACGCGCCGCGCCCCGGATTTATCCCACGGTCATCCCCTTCGATGTCTCTGGCAAGACGGTCGTGCTCGTGGACGACGTGCTGTTCAGCGGCCGCACGACGCGGGCGGCCATGGATGCGTTGAATGATTTTGGCCGGCCCAAAAAAATACAACTGGCCGTGCTGGTGGACCGCGGCCACCGCGAGCTGCCCATCAAGGCGGATTTCGTCGGGAAAAACGTCCCGACAGCGCCGGAAGAGAAAATTTCCCTGTTCCTGGTCGAATCGGGCGCGCCCCGGGATGAGGTGATTTTGAAAAAGAAATGACCTGGAACCGCAAACATCTGCTCGACATCGAGTCGCTCACCGCGGACGAGATCACGACGGTGCTCGACACGGCGCGGGCATTCAAGGTGGTGGGCGAACGCGCCATCAAAAAGGTCCCGGCGTTGCGCGGCAAAACGGTGGTCAACCTGTTCATCGAGCCGTCCACCCGCACGCGCACCAGTTTTGAGCTGGCCGAACAACGGTTGTCGGCGGACATCATCAATTTCACCGCCGAGGCCTCCTCGCTGAAAAAAGGCGAAACGCTCAAGGACACCGCGCGCAACCTCGAAGCGCTCAACGCCGACTTCATCGTCATCCGCCACAGCGCGTCGGGCGCGGCGCATTTCCTGTCACGCGTGCTCGTCGCCCACGTCATCAACGCTGGCGACGGCGCGCACGAGCATCCCACCCAGGCATTGCTCGACGCCTTCACCATCCGCGAGCGCAAGGGGAAGATCGCCGGGCTGAACGTCACAATCCTGGGCGACATCCTCTACAGCCGCGTGGCGCGCTCGGACATCTGGGCGCTGACGAAACTCGGCGCGAAGGTGACGCTCTGCGGGCCGTCCACGCTCGTGCCCAAAACGTTCGAGCAAATGGGTTGCCGCGTGGTTCACAACATGGACGAAGCCATTCGCGACGCCGATATCATCAACCTGTTGCGCATCCAGCACGAACGCCAGCGCAAGACGATGTTTCCCGGCATCAACGAATACACGCAGTTGTTCGGGTTGAACAAAGCCCGCCTGGCCAAAACCAAACCAGACGCGCTCATCATGCATCCGGGCCCGGTCAATCGCGGTGTGGAAATTGACAGTGACATCGCCGACTCCGGCCGTTCGTTGATTCTGGAGCAGGTGACCAACGGACTGGCCGTGCGCATGGCGGTTTTATTCCTGGTCAACGGCGGCAAAGGTCCGCAGGAACTGACAGGGAATTGAAAGTAATCGGGCTTTCGAAGCCTTGCGCGGAGGCACATAAACATTGATGAATCCGCACGTCGCGTTTTGCCGCACCACACCCGTTCCACACCGCATCCACAGGTGCGATTCAAATTTCCCAACCGCTCAAGTGCCTCCCGCACGGCGTCATACGACTGTCCTCGTTTTTCGGGTCTGAAAGTCCTCCAGCACCAGAAAACCCGGCACACTGCCGGTGACCGGACCGCCGGCCAACTTTACGTCCGACTCGAACCGCACCGGGAACACACTCCCGGCATGCTTCCCGAGCAATTCGTAACTGTGAGCCAAACGCTTCGAGTCGGGTGCCGCGGTGCCACACCAGAAACGAACCTGCCCGTGGTCAGTAACAATGATGGGCTGCAAGGCGCCGATGCTGTCGTCGCCCCGAAGCGGCGGCGTGCAATAGCCCTGCATCCTCGAACCATCGGCAAAGGTGAAAATGGCCCGCACGACGAACATGCGATCCGCCAGGTCAAGCGGGCCCGATGCTTTGTATGGCCGGACGGTGCATTCATCCCGGCCCGCCTCGTCGGCCGCGCCCTCCTCGCCCAACTTAAACTCCCAAACTGGAAACTGGTTGAGGTCGTCCAGAGTAAGCTCGTAAACCTGCTTTCGGACGCGTGCACCCTGGCTCCCGCTACCGGCAGGTTTTAAGAAGGCGGTGATACTCGGTGGTTTCATGGACGTTTTGTCTTTCGCCTGGTTTTGGGTTGCGGGAGGCGGCATATCCTCACGTTTTCCGGTCGTTATAGAACAGGGTGCAGAAAATGATGATGGACGATTCCTCCGTTTTGGGCATGGCATTCGGCTCGGCGGGCGCGACCAGGGTGCTCATGTGCGTAGTCACCAGTGCCAGGTCCGGGTGTTGCCCGAGGAACTCGTTGAGCTGTTCTTCCAGGGCCGTCGCCGGCGATTTGCCGGAGGGCAGCTTGTGCAGAACGACTTCGAATGTTTTTGCCTTCACTTTATTTTTTTGGTCGCGGTCGAACGGCTTTCATCCTGCCGGTAAATCGGTTTCACGAACGCGTCGGCCCGGAACCCGCTCGGCCCTTCCCAGGGTTCAAACCTCCGATGCTCATCCGCGACGAAGTCGCCAGGACTCACCAATTCATTCCATTTCAAACGCCGAAAGCGTTTCGGGGCGCCGGCTTTCGCGGCTGCCCCGGGTTTGTTTACTGGTTGCGTTGTTTGGGTCACACAACCTGTCATGTTTTCACAATTTTTCCTGGTGGGTTCCGGGTCCAGCTTCATAGCGTGATTTGCTTTTAGGCCCGTTTTGGGTTCACAACCAGCAACAGGATTCCGCCGACGAGCGCAAACGCTCCGACAACGGGCGGGATAAAGTGGTTGACTGTGGTCTCAAGGTGCATTCCCAGGAAATCGATGGGCTTCCCTGGAGTCGTGAAGGTAATACTCGTGTTATTTTTGACGGGTTCACTGGTTGCGCGGGCGGATGACGACACGGTCACCGTACCCAGGGCTCGGGTTATGCACCGGATCGGCTGGTCAAAGCGGGTTTCACCGGCAAACTGTACGTTGAGTTTCATCATTTTCCTTTCCGTTTTCAACCGCCGTGGGGTATCCGTTCAGGGTCATCCCCGTGTACGATAAAAGCGCCTCGAGAATCTCGCCGCGTTCGTGTCGGTAAAATTCAACAAACCGGTGGCACCCACCGTCGCGGTGCTGATGACGGTCCAGGTCTTGAAATCCTGCGTTGCCTCGATGTTATAGGTATGGCCGACCTGGCCGGTCACGGTCAGAATGAACTGCCTGGCCGGGGTGACGCGAACCTGCACGCTGGGAGGCGGCGGGGCGAGGCCCACCGTGACGATGAACGATCGCGAGGTAAGGTTGTTGCTGGCCCCGCCATCATTCACGGTCACCGTGATCGTTGCCGTCCCGTTTTTATTGGTCACCGGCGCAAAGCTGAATGTGCCGTTCGTGTTTGCACTCGTATAACTGACGGTCGGCGTGCGGATCAAATTGGTGTTGCTCGACGTGGCCGTGACCGTCAAGGTCTGGACTTCGTTGCTCGCCCCGGAAGTGATGCCCGTCAGATTCACCGTTTGCGGCCCGGCGTTTGAATTGATGGTCAGGCCGCCGAGGGCGCTCAACGTCGGCGGCTGGTTCACAATCGGAATACTCAGGGGAACCGAGTAGGACAATTCGCCTGAAAAAAGACTTTCCACACCCGAAGCAGTATACGTTGTTGCCACAAAATAGTAGGTGGTTCCCGGGATCAGGCCGGAAATGATCGTATTCGTTGCATTGCCAGCATTAACAATGTTGGTGTAGGTGTGGGTCGCCACCCCATCATGAATCTTGTAGCCTGCAACGATTGCATTCGTGCTCCGGTTCCAGGCCAAAGTGACACTGGCTGCTTGAACGGATGTAATGAGAGCCGTGAGGATCAAGAGCCCACCGAGAAACTTCGTCAGTCCAGTGATTTTGAAAGACCGGCGCAAAACATCGTTCGCGCGTTGCACCCTGCGTTCGTGAATTATGTTCATAATTATCGTTACCCCCCGCAAGGTCTGGCCGCGACTAGGGTGTTCCTTGCTGCCACTGGGAAAACCCTTGGTCTCAGTTTGGAAGCGTAAACGGGGGAACGATAAAAAGGTGACGCAGAGAAGCTGACACGAATTTCACGAATTGACGCGAATGCGCCGACTAAATTGCCCTGTCAGGGCAAAGGAGATTAGCCCCAGGTTGGCACTCCTTGTCTCACTCCATCGCGGCCAACACTTCGTCGAGCGGCACGGTGGCGAAGCTGGTGGCGTAGTCGCTCATGCCGTACGGGATAACGAGTTCCCGGCCATGCCGCAGCGCGCCGCAGGTGTACACCACGTTCGGTACGTAACCTTCACGCTCCGACTCGTTCGGGGACAGCAACGGTTCGCGCAAACGTCCGATCACCCGGGTGGGTTCATTCAAGTCGAGCAGGAACGCGCCGAGACAATACTTCCGCATCGCGCCGACGCCGTGACTCAACACCAGCCAGCCGGCTTCGGTTTCAATGGGCGAGCCGCAGTTGCCCATTTTGATGAATTCCCACGGCTGCGCGGGCGGGAGCAACACTTTGGGCGTCTGCCAGAAATGGATGTTGTCGGAAAACATCAGGAGAATGTTCTCGTCGTCCTGGCGCGAGAGCATGGCAAATTGACCGTTGATTTTGCGCGGGAACAGCGCCATGCCCTTGTTCTGCACGGCGGGGCCGTTTAACGTGGTGAATTTGAAATCCACAAAATCTGGCGTCTCCAAAAGTTGCGGCAATGTGATCTTGCCGTCGTAAGCGGTGTAAGTCGCGTAGTAGGTGAAGCTGCCGTCGCCGTTCTGGAAGCGGACGAAGCGCGCGTCCTCGATGCCGTTGCGCTGGCTGGCCGTGGACGGGAAGAGGACACGCTGCGAAACGCGGCTTTCAGGAGCAAAATGGACTTCGTAGTTTGACTCGGCCAGCAGCAGGATGCCGCGCGCGGCACGGTCCGCTGTGGCGTCCGCCGGGTCTGTTTGCCGGCGTTCCGCGGTCAGGACGCGGTGCAGGTCGTCCAGGATGAAAGCCTCGGGGAGTTGACCGAGCACGCGCTGGCAAAAGTCATTCTGCACGCCCGCTTCCTGGAGTTTGCGGCAAAAGAGCGCCTTCTCGTAAGCTGCGCTCGGCACGCGCTCCGGCTCCGCCACAAACGGCCCCGGCGGAGTGAGCGTGATGCGCTGGTGCGCGCTCGCGGTACCCGTGCGAAAGGTGATGGAGGAAATGTGCCCTTCGCCCGTGGCTCGCAGGCTCAGGATGAAACGGAGCGCACCCCTGGGCAACCCGCTTTGGTCGGGGTGCGGCACGATGGAAGGATTGAACAGCGCCGTGGACTCCGGGGAATATTCGTGCGTGAAGTGAGCCCCGATGAGCGCCTGCCGTTCCGACGAAGTCTCCCACGCCGCGCCCAGGTAGTGACGCACCTGGGCGAAGCGGTTGAGCAAAAATTTTTCGACGTGCTCGTGTCGATCCTCAAATTCGCCCAGCACCCGGCCCAGCAGCCGGGAGACTTCTTCGTCCGATAAGGCCAGGACGCGGGCGGCGATGCTCTGCGCGATGTCGTCGCTGCTGGGATAAAAAGGTCGCATGAGCACCCGCGAGCGGTCTGGTACCAGGGTGGGTCCAATGCGTTTGGCGTGGATGGGTGACGGGGTGAGGGTGGTCATATTTTTTCTGCGGCGGGGTTCCGGCGCGCGCCGATTATTTGCCGGGGGGTTCCTTGAAGCTGGTGATGGTGTTCTGCAGCGCCTGCATTTCCGCCAGCGCGAGCAGGAAGGCGAGCGTGGACTCGGCGCCCTGGTTCTGGCTCAGCCGGTCCACGTGCAATCCGTCCCGGCAGCCGCCGGTGGTCGAATCGTAGAGGGCCAGGCCCAGGTCGTTCCGACCGAGAAACCACTCGAACGCGCGCCGCGCTTCCGCAACCCAGAACATGTCGCCCGTCGCATGATACGCCTCGATGCAGGCGGCAATCGTTACCTGGGCTTCGATGGGTTGCTGGTCGAACTGCGCGCGTTCCTTGCCGCGCGGATAAAATCCATTCGAGCCGATGGGCCGGAAGGAGCCGGCATCCGAAGTCTGGATTTTTACCAGCCACCGCAGGGTCTTGAGGCCGAGCTCCAGCATCGGTCCGTTGTTCAGGCAGCGTCCGCTGAGAATCATCGCGTGCGGCAGTTTGGCGTTGGCATAGGAAACCACTTCTTCGAACCACAGCCACTCGCCGGTGGCGGCATCGGCGTAGCGTTGCATGAGTTTCGCGGTGAGCGATTCGCGTATCTGGTTCGCGCGCCGGTCGCCGCTGAACCGCCGCAGATATTCGTCAATGCCGATGAGCGTGAACGCCAGCGCGCGCGGTGACATGAACTCGGCGGCCACGGGCAGGGCCAGTTCGAACAATTCCGCCGCCAGCATTTGAAAGCTGCCCTGGCCCGACTGCGACACGCACAACCCGAGCGCCCATAGCGCGTGACCCTGGCAATCCTCCGAGCCGATTTCCTCCAGCCAGTGCCGGTCGAAGCTCATGAAGTTGCGGAAGCGCCCGCGCTGGCGGTCGAAGGCATGGTTCAGGAACGCGGCGTAGGTGGCAGCCTGAGCGCCGAGGCGCGGCGAGCCGTGGCCCAGCTTTTGCAACTTCAGCGCCAGCACCAGCGCGCGCGCGTTGTCGTCCGTGCAATACCCTTCGGCGAAGTTCGGCACGGTGAAGCTCGCGTGCTGGAAAATGCCGGTCGAATCGCTCATCCGAAACAGATGGTCGAGCTTCATCTCCGGCAACTGGCCGGGCTGCTCGTCGAGCGTCTTGATGGGTGAGGATTTTCTGCCCACGAAACTGTGGTCCTGACGCGCCTGTTCGAAGGATTTCACATACAGCTGCGCCACATGGCTCCACACCATGTCGCGCCCCAGCTTGTAGGCGTTTTTGCGCATCGAATGGCGCAACGCTTCGTCGCGCAACAGTTCAACCACGGCGACGGCAATGGCCCTGGCGTCGCGGAACGGCACCAGTTTGCCGCGTTCGGCGGTCAGCAATTCCGCCGCATGCCAATAGGGCGTGGACACCACCGCGTTGCCCGCGCCAAAGGCGTACGCGAGCGTGCCCGAGGTGATTTGCGCTTCGGTCAGGTACGGCGTCAGATAAATGTCCGCCGCGCCAATGAACCGCGTCAACACCTCCAATTCGACGAAGCGATTGAAGAACACGACGTGCTTCTG
>Ga0335080_10005264_pt1 | contig 13290 bp, 9 predicted proteins | sample Lox_Sample_34_FD_206720 | JGI IMG/M metagenome (GOLD analysis project Ga0335080, IMG submission 206720) | Soil microbial communities from Loxahatchee National Wildlife Refuge, Florida, United States - Lox_Sample_3.4 | ecosystem: Environmental > Terrestrial > Soil > Wetlands | place: USA: Florida... | reverse complement strand
CCTCCGGCCAGGCGTACACCAAGGGCGTGCGCATGGTGAAGACCTGCGTGGGCACGGAGTTCTGCCGCTATGGCGTGCAGGACGCGATTCACACCGGGGTCGAGCTCGAGCGGCGCCTGGAGAACGACCTCGCAGCACCGGCATCCGATGCAGCGCGACATGTCGAAGTGGAAGCGGTACTGTTCGCCGGGGGCAGGCTGGCGCGCGGGCAGGCCGTGGGGCGCATGCGGCGTGTCTGGAGCGATCCGGCACAAAGGATCGCCGCGATGGCCCCTCTCCAGGATGAGCAGCGACACTTTCCCTCCCAAGCGGATTCGGTTCAGGAGGGACGTTCGCGGTCCCGGACAGCGAAGCGCATCACGATGCGCACTACGACGATGTAGTAACTACTTGCCAGCCTATGCGATACGGAGTGGGAAATCCAATTCAAAAATTGGATGGTATGTTAAGGCGGTCCCGCACCGCCGTTCCAGGACAGATCCAGGCTCACCAGCCGGTCGGGCGGTTCTTCCTCGAAGCGAAGCTCGGCCTGGCCAGGATGGGCCATCCAGTTGTTGCGCAGGATCGCGGCCAGAGCGGCGAACGCCAGCGCCCCCAGAACACCGGCAATTGCCGCGGGACGCTGGAATGCGTCGAGCTCTCCGATGGCCATTCCCACGATCCCGGTCAGCAGCATGTAGATCCAGAACAGGAACGTGACGTTGATGTGCGATCTCCCCGGCAAATACGAACAGGTGAAGGGAATTTTCTGAACGCCGGCGGGGGAGAACTCCGCCAGGAAGATGCCGAGACACGCCAGGCCGGCAAGATGTTGCGCCGCCGGCCGCCAGGGCCAGAGCGCAAGAAGGAACACCGCCGAAATCGCCCATGCCGGCGCCACGGACAGGGTGTAAAGGGCGCGGCGGCGCGCCCTGAGACAGCCCGGCCCCGCCTGGAACGGCAGGACGCGGAAGATCCAATTGGCGCGCAGATCCAGCGGGAAGGAAAAAATCACGCGCGCGCCCACAACCCACAATCCCATCAGGGCGATGGTGGAGGCGAGCAACGGGACGGAAGGCTGATGCCAGGGCTCGGCGACTTCGGCGGCCGCCGGACCCGCAAGCTCGCGGGGCGCGTTGAGGAAGAAGATGGCGAAGGCCAGACCGACGCCCAGGTAGAACGCGAAGATCATGCGATGCTGGCGGCTGCGGAGCAGGCTGCGAACGCTGAACTGCGCGATGGCGGTCTCGAAGGCCCCTCCGAAGCGAGGCAGCCAGGAGTTCTTGAAGCGGGGCGCGATATCGGGATCCTCGACGATTCTGCGCAGGGTACGCAGATAGGAAGCCGCGTAGGCGACACCGGTTGCACAGACCGCTACGCCCAGACCGATCCAAGCACGCCACGCGAATGGCTCCAGCGCCGGGTGCAGCGAGCCACTCAACTGCTGATAGACACCGAGGAACCAGTACGACGGAACCCAGGACATCCACGGTTGCCGGGGACCGGTCACCAGCACTGAGACCGGCGAACGCTGGAGGAAATATGCGGTTACCAGGAGGCAGAAGACCGCGAGCTGAAGAAACGCCGAGGCTCGCAGGAACCATCGCCGGGGAAGAAGCTGAGCGGCGACGCCTTGCATGCCGAGGACGCAGCAGAAGACAAACGCACCGGCCGCCGCCATCGCGATCCAGTACGCGAAGAAGGACCGGATGGGGCCGGCGGCGGGGACCGACACGGGCGCCAGCGACAAAGCCGGCTCGCCGGAGAGGCGCTGCCGCACATGCTCGCCCAGGACCTCGATGAAGGGGAACGTCACCGGCGCGGCGTTCAGGAGGACCACGGCGGCAACGTCGCGGCGCGGGTCGAAGCAGGCGTCGCTGGTAAATCCGAAAGTTGCGCCGCCGTGCTGGTAGAAGCCGGTATCGGGGTTGTACATCCAGGCAAGGCCGATGCGCATGCTGCCAGCGACGCGGGCGCGGAGCAGATGCGAGTCCGCGAGGGCCGCGCGAAACGGCGTCCTCTCCGGGTGCAACTGGGCTTCGAGATACGTCAGCATGTCGCCCGCGGTGGAACGGATGCCGCCGGCTGCGGCGAAGGCATCCATGTCCATGCGCGGAGTTGGCAGGCGATGGACGTCGTGGCCTTGCAGGAAGCGGCTGTTCTGCTCGGGCGAGGGCATGATCACGGTGTCCTTCATGCCGAGCGGGCCGGTGATCTCGCGCTCCAGCAGGACGGAGTAGCTGGTGTGAGCGCGTTGGGTCATCGCCGCGCCAAGAACGGCGAAGCCGAGATTGCTGTAAGCGAACGTCGTGCCGGGGGGCTTGGCGAGACCGTGGAGCTTGATGTAGTCGTAGAGGTCGGACGTACGGTAGCCGGTGTAGGCTTCGCGCCGGCTGGGCGGGCCGGCGTTATCGGGCATGCGCGGCAGGCCGGAACGATGGGTCGCCAGATCGAGCAGGGTAATCTCAAAGCCCTTCGGGGCGGCGGCGAGGCCCGGAGGAAGAAGATCGCGCACGGGGTCCTGTAGATCCAGGTCCTTGTGAACGGCCATTTGCGCCAGCAACAGCCCGGTGAACGTCTTGCCGATCGATCCGATCTCGAAGAGGGAGTCGGGCCGGGCGGCGCCGTAGGTCATGATGCGCTGCCGGCCGTGTTCGGAGATGCCGATCGCGATCCCCGCGCCGCCATCGGCCGCCGCCAGGTCGAGCCGGCGCAGCATGGGCGCGATATCGCGGTCCATGACCGACGGGAAATCAGCGGCGCGGAGCGGCGCGAGCGGAGGGTCGAATACCAGGGCCGGAGCTGGGGCGGAATCGAACTGTGCAAGCGCGAAGGGCCAGGTGAGGCCCGCCACCGAATGGAAGGCCGCCACGGTCAGGCCGAGAGCACTGGCTACGGCCGCCACCTTCGCCAGGAAAACGGTGCGGCCGGGGACCGGGAGGGGAGCCAGCACGAGCACGTCGCGCCGGTCGGGGAAGGTGGACTCCCAGCTCAGCACGGCGAAGACGCCGACCACGAGCATGGTGGTCGCGATGAGGAAGTGTTCGACGGTCCATGCGCCGATCACGAAAACGAGGGGCGGCAGACGGTTATCTTTGACAGCCGCCATCCACAAGAGGGCCGCCCCACCGAGGAGGAGGCTGCAGAACACGAGGAGCGCCGCGAACTGACCGAGCAGCGTGCGGCTATCGCCCTGCGCGTGCGCGGAGAGCAGCTCGAGATCGACAATCCGGAACAGGAATTCGCGGTAGAGGACGCGGAATTGAACCTTCTTCATGGCGAGGCCTCACCCCCGGATCAGGTCGGCGATCTCGCGCGAAACGGCCGCGGTATCCTGCTCCACGGCGAGCTGGGAGAAAACGTCCTCCAGGCTCGAAGCGGAGCGCAGAACACGCAGATGTTCGATGGAATCGTCGGCCACGACCTTACCGCGGTGCAGGATGACGACACGGGAGGAGACGCGTTCGACGGTTTCGAGCTCATGCGAGCTGAAGAGAATCACCTTTCCGCGCGTGGCCAGCTCCTGCACGAGGCTGCGCAGAACCAACGCCGAGGAGACGTCGAGGCCGGAGAACGGCTCATCGAGCAACAGCAGTTCGGGATCGTGAAGCAGCGCGGCGGCGAGCAAGATTTTCTGCCGCATGCCTTTCGAGTAGGCGGAGATGGGGGAATGGCGATCGGAGTGGAGAGACAGCAGGCGCAGAAGCCCGTCGATCCGTTCCGCGGTGCGCTTCTCCGGCAGGCCGCGAAGCTGCGCCACCATGGTCAGGTATTCCAGGCCGCTGAGGTGAGCGTAGAGGTGCGGTTCTTCGGGAACGTAGCCCATGCGTTGCTTGTGCGCGATCAGGTCGCGGCGAACCGGCTCGCCGCGGAAGAGGATCTCGCCGGAGCCGATCTCGATCAGGCCGGCGATCATTTTCATGGTGGTAGATTTGCCCGAGCCGTTAGGGCCGAGGTAGCCGGTGATCTGTCCGGCGGGAGCCGTGAAGCTCACCCCATCCATGGCGAGTACGCCGGGGAAACGCTTCGAGACGTTGCGCAACTCCAGGCTCATGGGTGCCGCGCTCCAGCGGTTTCCGAAAACAGAACACTCCAGGAGGCATCCAAGCGGACCCATTGCCTGCTGCCGGAATAGCTGGTGGAGATTTCCGGAGCGTGCAGGAGCCCGTGGCCCCGCAGGCACATCGAGTCGGCGCCATACCAGTCGAGGAATGTCCGGGAGGGCGCGCCGAGGCGAATCGGGTCGGTGAGCCGGCGGAGGCAGACCGGGCAGCGCTGCCGCTGATCCGCGATCAACCAGCGAAAGGCGAGAATCCAGGCCGCAGGAATGGCACACGGGGCGAAGGGCAGCACCGGTCCGACCAGAATCATGAGGAAGAGCCCGCACAGCATCACCGGCTGAATGAGTGCGACTTTCGCCGCCATAAACAGCATCCGGCGCAGCTTGCTCCGCCACGGCGCCGGACAACCATGGGTAGCGGCCTGGCCCATCACCATGCGAGTTACCGGCAGGAACACGCCGGTATACACGAGCATCGCCATGCAGCCGGCCGGCAAGTCGCGCGGGCTCAGGCGCCAGAGAGCCGTCCGCAGCCGCAGGGGAGTCAACAGAGAGGCCGCCAGGACCAAGCTGACCACGGCTATCACGGCAAGGAAAGCCAGGCAACTCGCGGGAGATTCGAGAGGGCTCTCCGGGCACGAATCGCTTTGTCTGACCCAGAGCGCGTCCCGGAAGGCGCCCAGGCAGAACCGCGCGGCGCGGTCCCGGGGAACATACCAGAGCTCGGCGCGCCACTCTTCCAGCCACGCGGCGCGCCGAGCTCCGGGAGCCAGGAACGACGCAGTCCGGAGAATCGTGGACTCCAGCCAGCCGCTGTTCATGTGTCCCGCACCTCCTGTTTCGACGCCAGTTGTGCAATCAGCGGATAGCGCCTGCGCGAAGCTTCCAGCGCCGCTTCCCCGGATCGCGTGAGCTTGTAGTACTTGCGCGGAGGCCGCTGCTCGGCGTGCGCGACCGACTCGCGCTCCCCTTGCGACCGGATCAGCTGTTCGCGCTCGAGGCGGCGCAGCGCGGGATAGATGGTTCCACTGGGAAGGCCGGTCACTTCCATCACGGTGTAGCCATAGATGTGGCCGTTTTGGATGGCCTGCAGGATCATGGCCGACGCGTGGGAGAGGCTCGGTCCGTCTGCCATGGCCCCAGTATACCTATGTAGATTTCTACATGCAAGCAAATTCCGGCGGCGCAGTCAGTGCAGCGATGCCGGCGGGAAGTACATCCCCTGTTCTTCGCGCCGCCACCACCAACCCTGGCCCAGCCGGGTGAAGCGGTATTGGAACAACCGCGCGCGCACGTACCGCGGCGGCGTGCCTGGAAACGGATTCTTCCGCAATAGACGCAGTACCGCCGGTTCGCCGCGCAGCAGCTTTTCCAGGAAGCGTACGAACCAGCGATTCTGCTGGTAGCTCCCGAGCGCGGCGAACCACATCTGCCAATCCAGCCGTGGCTGGTGGGGCGCCACGATGGGCGGCGCGCGATGCACGTCGCCCGGCTTATAGCGGAACTCGTACGGCAACCAGTTCTCCCCATCGTTGGAGCCCTCTACCTGGATTTCCGGGCGGGTAGTAGTCATAACTGCGAACAATCCATAGCTGTTGACGATGCGCAGCGGGCCAGCCACACTTACGAGACGCCCGGCGATGTCAGGAACGGGCACACCCAGCAATTCGCCGAAGGTGACCAGCGTCAGCAGGCCGATGGGGATGGCCAAGGCTACACCTCCCCACGTGATTTTCCGCAGCGGCTCGAAGAACAGCCAGAGGCAGAGCGCAATCGTCAGCCAGTTGAAGTAAGCGTAGTTCCCGGTAAGCAGGATGAGCGCCTGAAGCCCGATGGTGATCCAGGCGCCGGCGACGCGCAGCCGGCGCGGCAGAAAGAACAGGAATGGCACTGCCAGCTCGATAACGAGCACCAGCGCCGTGGAGCAGCGCTGGAACCAGCCGGGCAACTGATACATCCACCAGGCCAGGGGAGTCGGGAGCGGCTGCGTTTCGTAGTGGTAGCCCATGGCGGTGAGATCGCGCCAGACGGGATCGCCGCTGGCCAGTTTCACCACGCCGCTGGAGAACATGAGCCGGAAGGTCAGCAGCCGGAAGAGCCATACCGGGAGCAGGGTCTCGCCCGCAAAGATGGCGAGGAAACCGGTTTCCAGCAGCAGCATGTCCCACTGGAAGGAGAGGAAGTCCTGTCCGATAGAGCAGATGGAAAGCCACAGCAGCCAGCACCCGGCGAGGGCGCCACGCTGGAGCCACCCGCCGGCGGCGACGATCCCCAAAACCGCACCTACGATCCAGATTGCGGCGATCGCCCAGTCTGCAGGCCGCAGCCAGAGAACCGTGGGAATGTACCACCATGCGGTCCATCCCAAGGCCTGGCGGGCCGCCGCGAGAAAGGTTGCGGCCGGCAGAATCCCATGCGAGCCCACAAGGCCGGCCGCCTGCAGGCCGAAGGACACGAATGCGATGGTGTAGATCGCTCCCATGATCCGCAAGAAGTTCTTGACGGTCGCCAGCCGGGACACTGTTTCCAGGGTAGCGTGCGGGTCAACTCAGCACAGAGCAGCCATAGCGCGCCGCGAGGGTCATATTCGACGGGTTCACCGATGCGTTCCGGGAACACGCCGGGGCGCGACTGACGCGCAGCGCCGAGCCGGCCGAAAGCCGGCTGGCCGAAAACGCGTCGGCGGCCGGAAGCGGTCTCGAGGCTTATCGCAGGCTGCTGCGCGACCGCTACGTGCGTATGGCGGCGGCGATGGCACACTCCGCACCGTACGCGGAAGAGGATTGAAGGCGGGTATGAGCCCTTGGTGCTGCAGCGCATTGTGACGGCATCCGCTTCTGTGGCATTTCCCCTCATCTGTCCTGTTCCCGACACCCCCGCTCACCCCTCGAATTGCCCCATTCCCCCTACCAATGCGCCGTTCGCTGAAATCCTATTTCTTTCAATCAGTTAACAGGGCAAGATGGCCTCAAACTGGGAAGGTCGTACGAACTATGAGCACTCAGACTGTCGAACCGAAGACTTCACCGTCTGCCAATCTGGTCCAGATCGGGTCATCCCTGGAGGAGACCATCCAGGCACGCCTGGCGGAGGAGCGGGCCAGGTTGGAGCGGGAGGCCGGAATTGCGAAGCGGGAGGTGCACCACTTCAAGCGTCCCGTCGAGCGTCCCTTTACCGCCGCCGAACGCGCGCACACCACCCTCCTGTTCGGCGGGCTGACCTGGAAGCACGAAAAGCTGGTCCACGGCGCGCTCGAAGGGCTGGGTTACCGCGCGCAGGCCGTGCCGACGCCCAACGTCAAGGCCTTCCAGACGGGCAAGGAATATGGCAACAACGGGCAGTGCAACCCGACCTACTTTACCGTCGGCAACCTAGTCCAGTATCTGCAATCGCTGGAAGAGGAGGGCGTTCCCAAGCAGGAGATTATCGATAAGTACGTGTTCTTCACGGCGGGCGCCTGCGGACCGTGCCGTTTCGGCATGTACGAAGCCGAATACCGGCTCGCGCTGCGCAACGCGGGTTTCGATGGTTTCCGCGTGCTGCTGTTCCAGCAGTCCGGCGGGCTTTCGCAGTCCGACGCCGAAGCCGGACTGGAGATGAACCTCGATTTCTTTCTCGGTATTCTCAACGCGCTGAACTGTGGGGATGTCATGAACGAAGTCGCCTACGCGCTCCGGCCTTACGAGGCCGAGCCGGGCGCCACCGACCGCGCGCTGGACACCGGCATGGATCATCTCCACGAGGTCTTCCGCAAGAAGCAGCCGTGGAAGCTGGAAGAGGGCCTCGCCAGGTATCTGGGCGGCTTCAGCGACACCGCCGAGTACCTGGGCAAGTTCGTCAGCCAGCTCAAGGGCGAAGACTACATGCCTGCCCTGGAGCATTGCCGCGACATCTTCAACGGCGTCGAACTCGACCGCCTGCGCGTCAAACCGATCGTCAAGATCACGGGCGAATTCTGGGCGCAGACCACCGAGGGTGACGGCAACTTCAACATGTTCAAGTTTCTGGAGCGCGAAGGCGCGCAGGTGCTGGTGGAGCCTATCGGCACCTGGATCATGTACATGATTCACCAGGTGATCCAGAAGTACAAAGACTTCAAGGGTCTCGACGAAGGCGCCGTGCTGCCTCCGATCTGGAAACTCGGCACGCGCGCCAAGATCGAGCTCGGCTACCGGCAGAAAGTCGCCAAGCTCAAGCTGGCGGAGGCGATTTTCAAGAGCGAATACCACAAGATCGTGAATGCGCTCGGCGGCATCGCGCACCACCTGGCCGACCAGTACGAGCTGCAGCGCATCGGCCATCCCTTTTACAACTCACGCGCGGGCGGCGGCGAAGGACACCTCGAAGTCGCCAAGAACATCTACTACTCGAACAAGGATCTGGCACACATGGTGCTTTCGCTCAAGCCGTTCGGCTGCATGCCGAGCACGCAGAGCGACGGCGCGCAATCGGCAGTGGTCTCCAACTACAAGGACATGATCTACCTGCCGATCGAGACTTCGGGTGAAGGCGAGATCAACGCCCACAGCCGGGTGCAGATGGCGCTCGGCGAGGCGAAGAACAAAGCCAAGAAGGAATTCGCCGCGGCGCTGGAAGCCACCGGCCTGAACCTCGATCAATGCCGTGCGTGGGTGGAGGCGCATCCCGAGAGCAGGCGGCCGCTGTATCATGTACCGCACACCAAGGGCGTGGTGGGCGGCGCCGCGAACTTCGTTTATCACATCGCGGATCGCATGAAGGCTCAGGCCAACTAGCCATGGACAACCATTTCCTCATCGGCATGGACGTCGGCTCTACGACGGTGAAGGCCGTGGTGATCGACGCCGCCACCGACCAGATTCTCTGGAGCGACTACCAGCGCCACGACACGAAGCAGCCCGAGAAGGTCCTCGAGTTCTGCAAGCGTTTCGAGAACGAGATCGAGGGCTTCGCGGCCGATCGCTCCCGCATGTTCATCACGGGCAGCGGCGGCAACGGGCTGACCAAATATCTCGGCGCCAAGTTCGTGCAGGAAGTGAATGCGGTCTCGCTCGCGGTCGAGCGGCTGTATCCGGAGTGCGGCAGCGTGATCGAGCTGGGCGGACAGGACGCGAAGATCATCATCTTCAAGAAAGATCCCGAAACCGGCCGCAAGAAGAAGATTCCGTCGATGAACGACAAGTGCGCCGGCGGCACCGGCGCGGTCATCGACAAGATCAACGCCAAGCTGCGCATTCCCGCCGAGCAGCTCTGCGAGATGGGCTATAAGGGCCTGAAGCTGCACCCGGTGGCCGGAAAGTGCGGCGTGTTCGCGGAAACCGACATCAACGGCCTACAGAAGATGGGCGTGCCGTCCGACGAGCTGATGGCTTCGCTGTTCGAGGCCATCATCATGCAGAATCTTTCTGTATTGACGAGGGGCAATACGCTGCAACCAGTGGTTCTCCTGCTCGGCGGCCCCAACTGCTACATCAAGGGCATGCGCGATTGCTGGAAGGCCAATATTCCAAAGATCTGGGAGGAACGCAATACACCGCTCCCGGAGGGGGTGCCGCCCGAGGACTTGATCCGCACCCCCGACAACGCTCAGTACTTCGCCGCCATCGGCAGCGTCGAGTTCGGCAAGACGGAAGAGGACAACGTCGGCCAGTACCTCGGCTACGAGAAGCTCGACTGGTACGTCAATGTCGGGCGCGACGAAGAGAAGGCCAAGCGCGGCGCCACCGGCGGGCTCGCCAAGGACGAGGACGAGCTGGCCGCATTCAAGGACAAGTACCGGCACAAGAAGTTCGTTCCGGCAACGTTTCAGGCGGGCGATGTGGTGGAAGGCTTCGTCGGCATCGACGGGGGCTCGACCTCTACCAAGGCGGTCCTCATTTCCAAGGACCACAAGCGCCGCATCCTCGCCAAGACCTACCAGCTCTCCAAAGGCAATCCGATCGAGGATACGGTCGAGGTGCTGCAGAAGCTCGATCGCCAGGTTCGCGACCAGGGCGTTGATCTGAAAATCCTGGGCGTCGGCACTACCGGCTACGCCAAGGACATTCTCAAGGACGTGATCGGCGCCGACGCCGCGCTGGTCGAGACCGTCGCGCACACGGAAGCCGGGCTGCATTTTTACGACGATGTGGACGTGATCTGCGACGTGGGCGGCCAGGACATCAAGATCATCATCCTCAAGCACGGCCGCGTGAAGGATTTCAAGCTCAACACGCAGTGCAGCGCGGGCAATGGCTACTTTCTGCAATCCACGGCGCAGGGCTTCAACGTGCCGGTGGAGCAGTATGCCGATACCGCCTTCGGCGCCAAGGGATTCCCCAGCTTCGGTTATGGCTGCGCGGTGTTCATGCAGAGCGACATCGTGGATTTCCAGCGCCAGGGCTGGAAGCCGGAAGAGATCATGGCCGGATTGTGCAACGTTCTGCCGAAGAACATCTGGCTTTACGTTTCCCAGATTCCGAACCTCAGCGCCATTGGCCGCCGGTTCCTGTTGCAGGGCGGCACGCAGTACAATCTCGCCGCGGTGAAGGCGCAGGTCGATTTCATCGAATCACGGTTCAAGGGCAAGGACGTCCAGGCCGACGTGATCGTGCACGAGCACTGCGGCGAAGCGGGCGCGATCGGCGCCGCGCTCGAAGCCGGCCGCCTGTGGGACAACGGCCGCCAGAGCACGTTCATCGGCCTGGATGCCTGCCAGCACATCCAGTACAAGACCACGCGCAACGAGAGCACGCGCTGCTACTTCTGCAAGAACAAGTGCCTGCGCACGTTCATCGACGTCAAGACCAGCGTGGTCAACATCGATTACCGGCCACCGGCAAAGACCAAGGTGCCGCTCGAGCCGGGCGCCCAGCGGCTGATCATCGCCACCTGCGAGAAGGGCACGGTGGAAAACATCGAGGAGATGCGTCACATCAAAGGCAATCTCGACAAGATCAAGAAGGAGAACCCCAACTTCGTCGAGATCGCCGCCAAGAGCGTGTTCCGCGTTCCCGACGTGCCGCTGGTGGCCGACGCGCCGCCCAAGATCCAGATCACGCCCGCGCAGAAGAAGCGCGCCGCGCTGATGAAGAAGCGCGGCGAGATCCGCATCGGCATGCCGCGCGTGCTGAACATGTACTCGCAGACGCCGGTTTTCACCGGCTATTTCGCGAGCCTCGGCATCAAGGCGGAGAACATCGTCTACAGCGACTACACGAGCGAGGAGCTGTACAAAGAAGGCGCCAAGCGAGGCGCCATCGACCCGTGCTTCCCGAGCAAGCTGGGCATTCCGCACGTGCACAACCTGCTGTATCGCGTGCACGCCAAGAAGCCGCTGGACATCATCTTCTTCCCGATGATCGACTGCCTGACCAGCCCGCTAAGCCACGTGCAGGCCAGCCGGTCATGCCCGACGGTCGCCACCACGCCCGAGGCGGTGAAGGCCGCGTTCACCAAGGAAGGCGACCTGTTTCAGGAGAAAGGCGTTCTGTTCCTGGACACCTTCGTCAACCTCTCGAACCGCGATCTCTTCGAGCGGCAAATGTACGAGCAGTTCCAGGACATTTTCGGGCTCAGCCCGGAGGAGAACCGGCGAGCCGTGGATTCCGGCTATCGCGCGCTGGAGTTCTTCGATAACGTCACCATGCGCGGCGCCGCCCGCGAGGTGCTGGAGCAACTGGAGCGGGAAGATCGCCTGGGAGTCGTGCTGCTGGGCCGTCCGTATCATAACGACCCCGGCGTCAATCACGAAATTCTGGAAGAGTTCCAGAAACTCGGCTATCCGGTATTTGCGCAGGACTGCCTACCGATCGACGACGACATCGTCTGGCGTCTCTTCGGCGACGACGTCGTGGCCGGCGAGATTCCGCACCCGATGGCGATCACCGACGTCTGGAAGAACAGCTACAGCGAGAACACCAGCCGCAAGGTGTGGGCCGCGAAGTACGTAGCGCGCCATCCGAACCTGGTGGCGCTGGAGCTATCGAGCTTCAAGTGCGGCCACGACGCGCCGATCTACAGCGTAGTCGAGGAGATCGTGGAGCACTCCGGCACGCCTTATTTCTGCTTCAAGGATATCGACGAGAACAAGCCCACGGGGTCGATCAAGATCCGCGTCGAGACCATCGGCTACTTCCTGAAGCGCTATCGCGAAGACATGGTGCGCAACAATCAGAAGCAGAACTCGGTGGAGCAACAGCTCAAGGAGTTCGAGGCACGTCTGCGCCGCCAGTTGATGCGCGAGAAGCTGGAGAAGATGGGCGACGCCTTCGAAACGGGCGCGATGCCGCAGATCCACGTGAGCGTCGGGGCGCTAGCGGCGTCGGCGCCGCCGGCGGCGCGAGTCAGCGGGGATTAGCGAGCCTCCCCGCACGCGACCGATCCGAACACGCGCACATTCTGTGCGCCGCGGCGCCTGGCAGCATCGAGAATACGGCCCCGGTATCGAGAGCGAAGCTCTTCCAGGGTCATGGCTCTCAATCCGAGTATGCCCCAGGGTGACCCATAGCACAGCTCTCAAGGCACTATCACAAGCCGTGCGCCCGTCAGGGCCAGATGCCGGTCCGTCGACCAGCACTCGGCGACCCGGCTCTCCACCATGATCGACAAGCCGTGCCCGTCCGCCAGGGTCAGTTTCTGATCCGCGAACTTCTTGACCAAACGTGCTGCCTTGGGCAGCTCCTCCGAGTCGAAAGGGCGGATGCTCAAGCGGGGCAGCTCATCGAGAAAGCTCAGGAACTGGATCGCCCGGTGCTGGTCATACCGCCTCAGAAACCACCCGTGGCCCTCGGCGACCACCAGTGCGGATGTCACCAGCGGCGGGGGGTCGGAGAACAGCCGGCGGAACAGGGTGTGATAGGTGTCGGAACGGTCCAGAAATGCAATCAGGGCAGAGGTATCGAGGTAGCACTCAGTCCTTCGAGCCATAGACGAGCTCATCGATTGACCGGCTCGAGCGCCGGTCGCCCGACTCCACAAAGCCGGCAAACCTCATCCAAGGAGCTTCCTGCCTTGCGGGTAGGGCGTTGCGCAGGGCGCGGCGCATCAACTCAGCGACTGAAATGCCCAGTGCGGCAGCTTCCTTCTTGGCCAGGATGTACTCTTGCCTGTCCAGGCTGATCTGAGTGCGGATCATGTTATCACCGATCCCGATGATGATAACACGGCGGCGGGGATTTCAAATCAAGCTCAGCTGGCGCGGGTCGTGCTGCGGCGCCGGCTCGCTTGACTTTTTCAGATCGTCATGGCTGGGGTCGAATTTCCGGATCAGCTTGTTCAACCGCAGCGATGCC
>Ga0335080_10005263_pt1 | contig 13290 bp, 8 predicted proteins | sample Lox_Sample_34_FD_206720 | JGI IMG/M metagenome (GOLD analysis project Ga0335080, IMG submission 206720) | Soil microbial communities from Loxahatchee National Wildlife Refuge, Florida, United States - Lox_Sample_3.4 | ecosystem: Environmental > Terrestrial > Soil > Wetlands | place: USA: Florida... | reverse complement strand
AGTCCCAGGGGGCGGTCGCCCGGGTCGGCGGCGACGTGGACCTCGATCTCCGGATGGCTCAGCACCCAGTGCACGGTCCCGGTGTCTCCGGCCCCGGCGTGTCCGAGCTCGGCGAGGAGGACGCCCAGCTGCTCGCCGTCGCCCCTCCGGGCGAGCCGGACGCGAAAGGCGGGGGTCACCGCCGGGCTGGAGCGGGAGGGCAGGGGCATCGGGGGGCCGCGGCGAGTCCCGAGTCTAGCGCCAGCGCTCCGGGGTGGCGGCGGCAAAGCGGCAACCCCGGACCGAGGGCGCCCACTTCGCCGCACCACCGCTCACCAGCGACGCGCCCAGCCCAGGCCAAGCCCGCCGCGCACGGTCACCACCACCAGCTTCGGCTTCCCGTCGGGCCCGGGGACCGCGACGTCCGAGATCCACCGGGTGACCTGTGCGTAGGCGCCGGGGCGCTCCACTGGCTCCGTCTCCTCGGGCAGTGGGCGGAGCAGCTGGCGGGCGGAGATCCGCGAGGCGACCCGCAGCGGCAGCCGGAGCCTCGGGTCCGTCGGACGTGGCGCGGCCCGGGCCACGCCCGTCCCGAGGACGAGCAGCGCCGCGAGCAGGGCAGGGGAGCGGGGGCCGCGCATCGGACGTCAGGGTGTGCACCGGTTCTCCACCGCGGAAGTTGACAGGCGGCGCCCGTCCGCTGTCCGACGGTGCCTCCACCGCCTCCCCCTCCCCTCCGGGCGGGAGACGTGACTAGGTCTCTGGCTCATGCGGCATGGAGTGTCCAGACGGCAGAACGGGTTACGGCTCGCGGTGTGGGCGCCCCGTGCCGGGAAGCTCGAGGTGTCCATCGGCGGCCGGCGGACGCCGCTGCGGCCTGCGCCCGACGGATGGTGCACCGCGGAGCTGCCGGAGATGCCCGCCGGGACGCCGTACGCGCTGCTCTTCCCCGACGGACGCGCGCGGCCCGACCCGGCCGCCCGCGCGCAGGTGGGCGACGTGCACGGCCCCTCGGCGCTCTTCGACCCTGGCGCCTTCCGCTGGACCGACCGGGGCTGGCCCGGTGTCCCTCCCGAGGAGCTCGTCTTCTACGAGCTGCACGTCGGAACCTTCACCGAGGCGGGCACGCTGGATGCCGCCCGGGAGCGGCTCCCCGAGCTGGTCGACCTGGGCATCCGCTGCGTGGAGCTGATGCCCGTGCAGCCCTTCGCGGGCTCGCGCAACTGGGGCTACGACGGCGTGCTGCTCCACGCGGTCCACCCGGCCTACGGCGGGCCGGAGGCGCTGCAGCGATTCGTGGACCGCGCACACGCGCTCGGGCTGGGAGTCTGCCTCGACGTGGTCTACAACCACCTCGGGCCAGAGGGGAATTACCTCGGCGAGTTCGGCCCCTACACCACCTCGCGCCACCGCTCGCCCTGGGGAGACGGGATGAACTACGACGGGCCGGACTCCGGGCCGGTCCGGGCGTACATGGTTCAGGCGGCCCGCTCCTGGGTCGAGGACTTCCACGTGGATGCGCTCCGCCTCGACGCGGTCGACGCCATCGTCGACGACAGTCCGGTGCACCTCGTGGCCGAGATCGTCCAGGCCGTGAGGGCCGCCTCGGGCGGTCGGGCGCACGTCATCGCCGAGACCGAACGGAACGACCGGAAGGTGGTGGACCCGCCGCCGTCCGGCTGGGGCTGCACCGCGGTGTGGGCCGACGACTTCCACCACGTGCTGCACGCCCTGCTCACCGGCGAGCGCGACGCCTACTACGTCGACTACGGCGACCCGGCCGAGCTGGTCACGGTGCTGGAGCAGGGGTTCCTCTACCAGGGACAGCGCTCGCGCTTCCGGGGCAAGCCCCGCGGGACCGACACCGCCGGGCTCTCTCCCCGGCAGTTCGTGTTCTGCCTCCAGAACCACGACCAGGTCGGGAACCGGCCCGCGGGCGAGCGGCTGGCGAGCCTCGTTCCCCGCGAGGCGCTCGAGCCGCTGACGACCCTGCTCCTTCTCGGCCCCGGGCTGCCCCTGCTCTTCATGGGCGACGAGCACGGCGAGACGCGCCCCTTCCTCTACTTCACGAGCCACGGCGACCCGGAACTCGCCAGGGCGGTCTCCGAGGGACGCCGGGCGGAGTTCATCGCCCGGGCCGCGGAGGTTCCCGACCCCCAGTCGGAGGAGACCTTCCGCCGCTCGCGCCCGGCCCGGAGCGGGGACGGCGCGCTCCGCGAGCACGTCCGGCACCTGCTCGCGGTCCGCCGCAAGTTCCTGGACCGCATCGGCTCGGAATGGCCGCGCGTCGTCCGGGAGGGCCGGGCCTACCGGCTCGAGCGACCCGGGCTCGGTGTGGCGGTGAACCTCGGACCCGAGCCCGCGGCCGGCCTCCCGGGCTGGGGATGGGAGGTTCTGGCCCGATGAGCCTGCCCTGGGACGCCGCGCTGTTCGACGCGCTGGTGCAGGCGTGGAAGCGCGGCGACGTGGTGGACGCCCCGCCGCCCGCCGACCTCGAGCCGCTTCGCCCGGGAGACGTCCTGCCGCTTCCGGCCCGGGGCACGGCGGAGCACGCGCGCCTGACCGCGGCCGGCGAGGCCCTCCTCCGCGAGGGCAGGGTGGCGGCCCTGGTCGTCGCCGGAGGCGCCGGCACGCGCTTCGGCGGCGCGGTGAAGGCCCTCGTCCCCGTCTTGGGCGACCGCACGTTCCTCGATCTCAAGCTCCTCGACGCCGAGCGCGCCTCGGAGCGGGCGGGCAGGCCGGTGCCGGTGGCGCTGATGACGTCCTTCCTCACCGCGGATGGCATCGCCGAGCACCTCGCCGCCCACCCCCCGGGCGTCCCGGTCCTTCCCTTCCTCCAGGCGCACCTGCCCCGGCTGACCCCCGACGGAGCCATCGCCCGGGAGCCCTCCGGGGCCCCGTCGCTCGCCCCGAGCGGGCACGGGGACGTCTTCCGCGCGCTCCGGGCGAGCGGGGTCGGCGAGCGCCTCCGCCGCCTCGGAGTGGAGCACCTCTACTTCTCCAACGTGGACAACCTCGCCGCCACGCTCGACCCCGCGGTCCTCGCCATGCACGCCGAGGGAGGCGCTGCAATGACGGTGGAGGTGACGCCGCGCCGCGCGCCGGACGGCAAGCTCGACGTCGGCGCGGCGCCGGTGCGGGTCGGCGGTCAGCTCATGCTGGTCGAGAAGGTGGACCCGGCCGCCCACGCGACGATCTCCACCAACAACATCGCCTTCCGCCTCGCCCCGCTCCTCGCCGGACCCATCCCGGTGCCCTTCCGGGCAGTGAGGAAGACGGTGGACGGCGCCACGGTCATCCAGTTCGAGCAGGTGACCGCAGAGGCCTCGAGCCTCCGGCGCGCCGACGGCTCCCCGGTCCTCCCGGTGCGCTTCGTCGAGGTCCCGCGGGGGGACCCGGCCACGACCCGGTTCGAGCCGGTGAAGACCCCGGACGACCTGCCCCCCGTGGCGGGGCGGATCCGGGCGCTCCTCGGCCTCTGACGCGGGGAGGCGCATCGCCCCCGGGAGGTGGGGGGCGGCGTCGACCCGGCCTGGAGCACGTGCAACAGGCATTTTCCCGGGTGTCGCTGGACCGGCCCGCACGCGCCCATGGACGCCCCCGGTGGCCCGGGCCTAGAGTCCGTCGCCAATCCGGCGTGGACCAGGGCCCGAAACCGACATGTCAGTCCGCGGTTTCGCGGTCGCGAGGTGCCCTCGGGGGAGCAGGACGGATGCGTGTGACTCTGCGGTGGTGGATTCCGGCGCTGTCACTGACTCTGCTCGGTGCAGCTCCAGCGGAAAAGGAAAAGGACGCCTGGACCCTCACCAAGGTCCAGGGCGGTGGCTGTCGCCTCGACTCGGACAAGACGTCGGTCAGCGACGGCTACCAGACGACGAGCGTGCAGGTCCGCGTCACGGCCACGGAGGTCCGCGTCGTGAGCGAGTCGACCTTCGACGACGGGAAGGGCGACCTCATCGTCGAGGTGGACAAGAACGAGGCCGTGAAGGCCGATGGGCTCGATGGGGCGAAGGCGGTCGTCTTCAAGACCGGGGCGAGCTCGCTGATCACCCAGTTCAAGGCCGGGCTCAAGGCCAGGGTCCAGCTGCGCTTCTGGCCGACCTGGCCAGAGACCGGTACCCACTCCGTGGTGGTGAGCCTCATCGGGTTCACCAAGGCGTGGGACGACATGCAGGCGGGCTGTCGCTGACGGAGGACGTCCTCACATGGGGCTGCGACTCAAGTTCAACCTGGTGCTGATCCTGGTCTTCGCCCTTGGCCTCGCGGCCTCGGGCTACGTCTCGAAGCGGATCCTCGAGGCCAACGCGCAGGAGGAGACCACCCGCAACGCCGAGCTGATGATGGGCGCGGCGCTCGCCGTGCGCGGCTACACCTCGAAGCAGGTCCGGCCGCAGCTCGAGCTGCAGCTGATGCGGGTGTTCCTCCCGCAGTCGGTGCCGGCCTACGCGGCGACGGAGATGTTCAACACCCTTCGCCAGCAGCACCCCGAGTACACGTACAAGGAGGCCACGCTGAACCCCACCAACCCGCGCGACCGCGCGGTGGAGTGGGAGGCGGACATCGTCCAGCAGTTCCGGAACGACGCGAACCGGACCGAGATCCGGGGCACTCGCGAGACGCCGACCGGCAGGGCGCTCTACCTGGCGAAGCCGCTCAAGATCTCCGACCCCGGCTGCATCCCGTGTCACGACACGCCGGACACGGCGCCCAAGTCGATGGTCGCGCACTACGGGCCGGCCAACGGCTTCGGCTGGAAGCTGGGGGAGACGGTGGGAGCACAGATCATCTCGGTGCCGATGTCGGTCCCTCTCGCCAAGGCAGACCAGGCGTTCAAGACCTTCATGACTTCGCTCCTGGGGGTGTTCCTCCTCGCGTTCATCGTCCTCAACGTCATCCTCTCCCTGCTGGTCATCCGGCCCATCGTCCGGATGTCGAAGGCCGCGGACGAGGTGAGCACCGGCAACTTCGACGTGCCGGAGTTCTCGGTCGGAAGCCATGACGAGATCGGCGTCCTGGCGACGTCGTTCAACCGCCTCCGGAGGAGCCTGGAGAAGGCGATGAAGCTGTTGGAGTAGACTGGCGGTCCCCGGTCCTCCGCGGAGTGGAATGAGCGAGCACGGTCAAAGGACGTTCGTCGGAACCTTGGTGTTCCTCGATGTCCTCGATCCGACCCCGGACGCGCTGGAGTGCGTCCAGGAGGCAGCGACGCGCGCGGTGGGGCACCTGGACGCGGAGGACGTGCTCCGGGTCACGCATCCGAGGGGCCTCGTCCTGGTCTTCCCCGGCGACCCGGAGGATGCGCTCTTCGTCGCCCTGGGGCTCCGCGATGCGCTCGAGCACGAGGCCTCCACCCGGACCGGGTTCGGCGCCCGCATGGCCATCCATCTCGGCCCGGTGCGGATCGTCGAGGGCGTCGCGCAGGGTGAGGGGCCCACCGTCGCGTCGCAGCTGGCCGCGGCGGCCATCGCCGGGCAGATCCTCTCCAGTCGCTCTTTCTTCGAGGTGGTCTCCTCGCTCAGTGCCGAGCACAAGGCGCTGCTCCATCCGCTCGGGCGACGGCGCACGGGAGAAGGGAAGGAGATCGACGCCTACGAGCTCGGCGCGCACGTCGAGCGCGAGGTGGAGGTCACCTGGCCGACGGTGCGCACCCCGGCGCCCGGCGTTCCGGCGGCGCCGCCTCCGGTCCAGCCCATCCCCCTGGTGACGCCGGTCGAGGCTCCGCCTCCGCTGCCCCCCCAGCCGGCGCCGGTCGGTCCGGTCATCGTCACCGGCGGCTGGGTGGCAGGGGCCCTGGACGAGCTCGGGAACTTCCTGGCGAAGAGCATCGGACCGCTCGCCCAGACGCTCGTGCGCAGGGCTGCGCGCGCCACCCAGGACCCGCGTGCCCTCGTCGCCGAGCTGGCCGAGTCGATCGAGAACGGAGACGACCGGCGCAGGTTCGAGGACTTCGCCCGCTCGTGGGTCCGCCGTTCCCGCGCGGTGGGAGGTACCCCGGCCACGCCCGGACCGCCCTACACCCCGGGCGCTCCCTACACGCCCGGTGCTCCCTACACGCCGGGCGCGGCACACGGTCCGGGCGCCCCGCTCACCCCCCTTCCGCAGCAGGCCGGGCCGTCGCGGATGATGGCCGCGCCCCGGGCCGGCTTCGCGGCCGGCGTGACCGCGGAGCAGCGGGCGGTGCTGGAGGCGGCCCTGGCCCCGCACCTGGGCCCCATCGCCCGGGTGATGGTGGACCGCGTCGCCCGCGATGCCCCGGACTGGGGGACGGCGTGCCAGACGCTCTCGGCGTCCATCCCCGACCACGTCTCGCGCGAGGACTTCCTGAGGACCATCTCGGACCCGGGCCACCTGCGCACCCGGACCCCGAAGGCCTCGGGCCGCACCGCGACCCAGGTGAAGCCCACCTCGACGCAGATCCGCGCGACCCCACCCGCGCCCGTCCGCGGCACGCCCTCGCGACCCACGCCGGTCGTCGAGCAGCCGCCGTCGCCGATGCCGCGCGCCTCGCCGTCTCGGCCCACGCCGGTGGCCGAGCAGCCGCCGTCGCCGATGCCCCGGGGGTCGCCGTCCCGGCCGCTGCCCGCACCGCCGGCTCCTCCCCGCGGATCGCCCTCGCGCCCGACGCCGGTCGTCGAGACTCCGGCACGTGCCCGCGCGCTGGTGGAGGACGATCTCCATCGGGCGGAGCAGGCGCTGTCCGTGTCGCTCGGGCCGGTGGCGCGGGCGCTGGTGAAGCGCGCGGCGCGGAGCGCGAACACCCCCTGGGAGCTGTTCGCCTCGCTCGCTGCGGAGCTCCCCGAGGGCCCGGAGCGCGACCGGTTCCTCGCTGCGCAGCCTGAAGTCTAAGGTCACGGCAGGCGCAGCACAGCTCCACGTCGAAGCCGACGGGTCCGCGTCCGGCGATTCAGGGCGGCTGCGTCCGGCTGGACACCGCAGCGGCAGCGAAGCCGCTCCTGCCGACCTCAGGGCGGCTGGAGCGGGGACTCGGGCCGGCCGGCGGCGACCAGCGTCTGCCGGACCTCGGCGCCGGCGCGGGCTGCCATCGCGCCCAGCTCGCCCACGGTGCCGCGCTCGGACCAGTTGGTGACCACCTTGCCCGACTCGGCATCCTGGACCCGGATCGCCAAGCGCAGCGGGCTCGCAGCCCCCGGGCCCACGCAGAGGTAGCTCCCCAGGACCACCCAGCGAGCGCCGGCCGAGTCGCGCAGCTTCTCCAGCGACTCGCGGGGCAGGCTGTCCTGGGCGCCGAGGTTGAGCGCGCGCTGGGCGCGGAACACCTCCTCGGGGGGCACGAGGCGGAGCACGTCCGAGGCGACCGACAGCTCCCGGCCGACCATCTCGGCGAGCGCGGTGGAGATCCACCCTGCGTCGGGACGGCCGGAGAGGTTCCGGAAACCGAGGACCGCCGCCGGGCTGCGGGTGTCCTGCGCGCTCGTGTCGAGGGCCCGGACCAGGTCCCGCACCGACCGGAAGCGCGCGGGCGACTCCTTCTCCAGACAGCGAAGGATGGCCGCATCCCAGCGCGCATCGAGCGTGGGGAGGTAGGTGCTCGGCGGGGTGGCCGCCTGCTGCAGCCGCTTCAGCGCCGCCTCCATCGGCGTCTGCCCGCCGAAGGGGGTGTGCCCGGTGAGCGCCTCGTAGAGCACGATGCCCAGCGCGTAGATGTCGGTGGCGGCAGAGACGGTTCCCCCGGTCAGCTGCTCCGGGGCCATGTACGCCGGCGTCCCGATGAAGCCCACCCGGGCGGTCATCGAGGTGTCGCCGTCCTTCTCCACGCGGTGGAGAGCCCGGGCGATGCCGAAGTCGGTGATGACCGCCCGCAGCGGGGCGTGGCCGGCCGCGTCGTGCCGGTGGACGAGGAAGACGTTGGCCGGCTTGAAGTCCCGGTGCACCACGTCCTGGAGGTGCATCGCCTCCAGCCCGTCGGCGAGCTGCCGGAGCAGCACCGAGAGCTCGGCCGTGGCGAGCGGACCGGTTCGTGCCAGCCGCTCGGCGAGCGTCTCCCCGTGCAGCAGCTCCATGGTCAGGAACGAGAGCCGGTCCCCGTCGGGCCCGATGGTGTCGTAGAGCTCGAAGATGCGGCAGACGTTGAAGTGGGTGATGCGCCGGGCCAGGAGCACCTCGCGCCGGAAGCGCTCCATGGCATTCGGGTCGGCGGAGAACTCGGGGAGGATGGTCTTCAGGGCCACCCGGGTGCGGAGCGTGGTGTCCTCGGCCTCGTACACGGCGCCCATGCCCCCCCGTGCGATGAAACGCACGATGGCGAAGCGGCCGGCCACCATCGCGCCGACCTCGAGGGTGTTGGTGTCCGGGCGCAGGCCGGCCGTCGACGGAGGCAGGGGAGTGGTGGGCTCGAGCGGTTGGTCCGGGCCCGGTACCGGGGACATGGGACCCCTGTTCCCCGGCCTGTCGCGCTCGACTGGCATTCTCCCGGGGGAGGTTCGCAGACGCCCCCGGGGTGCCGCAAGTTCAGGGCGCCGCCGGCCGAGGGTGGCCCCTCGGCGCACCTCGGTCCGGGCCTCGCTCAGGGCTTCACGAGCAGCGGCCGCATCATGTCGTGCTCCTCGTGCTCGAGGATGTGGCAGTGCCAGACGTACTCGGCCACTTTCTCACCGGGAAAGCGCGGGCTGGGCGGCACCGGGAAGGGCACCTTCGGCAGGTCGAACGTGGCGATGACCGTGGTGCACTCGCCGGGGTTCATCCGCACCGTCTCCTTGAAGCCGAGCTCGTTGGCGTCCGGCGCCCGGGCCGGCCCCGTCCAGCTCGGGGTCCCGTCGAAGGTCGTGGCGTCGAACGGCCGCCGCGCCAGCACGTGGACGTTGACGAGGTGGAAGTGGATCGGGTGCGTGTCCCCGGTGAGGTTGAAGACGTTCCACACCTCCACGGTGCCGGCCCTGGCGACCTCGGTGGGCGGATCCGAGTAGGCCCGGCCGAAGGCGCCCGGCTTCCTCGGGTCCGGCAGCTCGGTGGTTCCGAGGAACTGGATGAGCCGGCCGAACTCGTCGAAGTCCTCGTTGAGCGTGAGGTTCCGGACCCTCACGCATGCGCGGGGGTCGAGGGTGGGGATGCCGGGGAACACCGTGTTGACGGCGTTCCCACGGGCGATCTTCTCCAGCAGGTCCATGATCGGCGGGTCGCGCGGACCGCTCCGTGGCTTCACCACGAGCTGGAGGAGATTCCGGGTGTCGGGGCCCTGCCCGTTGCCGGGGTCCTGGTAGTCGTTCAGCGGGTCGCCCATCGGAAACGGCGCCGGCGCATCGCCGTAGAGCATCAGGCGCGATCCGGCGGGGACGCCGGAGAAGTCGATGACCAGGTCCGCACGCTCGGCAGGGGCAAGGATGAGGTTGAAGGTCAGGTTCCCGAGCAGGTCGATCGCGAATTGCCGGGGCGGGCTGTTGAGCAGGACCGGGAAGGGCAGGAAGCCGCCCTCGGTGCCCACCTGGACGAACGCCGGCCCCGGCCGGGCGAGGTCCGCCCGCGTCGACCCCGAGCTGGCGGGATCGTTCGACTGGGCGAAGTAGAGCTGCAGGTTGTAGAAGCGCGCCTGCGAACCGTTGAGGATCCGGAAGCGGTAGTGGCGCTGCTCGACCTCCACCGAGGGGTAGGCCGCGCCGTTGACCAGGATGGTATCGGAGAAGAACTCGGGCACCACGCTCGGCTCCGCTGGCGGTCCGCCCGGGCCCAGATCCCAGCGGTCCGGCTCGTACTGGAAGGGGTAGAAGAGGTCGCCCAGCCTCGCGCCCGTCACCGGGTACGGCGGACGGCTCCCGTCACCGTCGAGCGCGGCCTGGTCGAGGAAGGTCTTGTCCTGGATGACCAGAGGGACCTCCGCCGAGGGGAGCAGCTTCGCGGCGACGAGGAAGGCCTCGAAGTCGTCGCGGAGGATGTAGCCGCTGGCCAGTCCCGCGTACGCGTTGAGCCGCGTCGTCCCCAGCGCGTGGTCGTGGTACCAGACCAGCCGCGCGCTCTGGTCGTTGGGGTACCAGTACTCGGCGGTTCCCGCCGCCGGGCCCGGGTTCCGGAAGCTCGCCCCGGTGAGCCCCTCCGGGGTGAACCAGGTGTACGGGCCGCCATCGCTGGTCCAGGGCACCAGGCCGCCGTGAAGGTGAACCGTCATCCGGTTGTCCGGACCTTCGGCTCCCATGATCGATCGGTCGATCGGCAGCGGGTGGGTACCGGGGAGGCCGTTCTTCACCCGGAGCTTCACCGGACGACCCTTCCTCGCGACGATCGCGCCACCCAGGTAGCGGTGGTTCGCCGGCTTTCCGCCGGTCACGTCGGCATACCCCCAGAAGCGCGCACCGTCCCCCGGGAGATCGGGATGGACCTGTTGACGGAACGCGCCCGCCTGGAGCGCGTAGAAGTCGACCTGCTGACCGAACTCGCGGATGACCTTCGGCACCGCCACGGGGATTCCGGAGGGTCCCAGCCCCGGCAAGGGCTGGATGAACTTCCGGAGCCCGGCGGGCGTCTGCCCGAAGGCCCACGCAAGCCGGGGCCGGAGCAAGGCAAGCGCACCGCCTGCCGCGCCCCCGCGCAGCACCGTCCTTCTCGAGATGTCCATGGAACGCGCCCTCCGGGCGGGCGTCGGCCGCCAGCCGGCATCCCTGCAAGCGGCATGCAGACGGTGCGCTGCTCGGGCGAGGGCGTCTCCGCGAGGGAAAACGGCGCGTTCGGGATCGCTGGATCCAGTCTTGGGCGACTCCCTCCGCCGGGGACGTCGGTCGGTCACGCAAAGCTGTCGCGCTGGCCCCGGTGGATCCGGAGTCGCCGGTGCTGCGTTCCTCCGCCGGAGGTGTCCCCGCGTGCGTCCCGCCCTGGTGCTGTCGCTGCTCGCCCTGGTCTCCGCGGCACGGGCGCAGCCGCTCCCGCCGTCCGACGTCCCCCCTGCGCTCCGCCCCTGGATTCCGTGGGCGCTCCTCGGCAACGAGCAGCTCGCCTGTCCCCGGTTCAACGGGACCGACCATGAGCCCGGCTGCGTCTGGATCGGCAGGCTGCAGGTCGAGGTCTCGTCCCGCGGGGGTCGCTTCCACCAGGAGGTCGAGCTCTTCGCCCGGGACCCGGTGCCGCTCCCCGGGGACGCCGAGCACTGGCCGCTCGACGTCCGCGACGGTGCCACCCCGGTGGCGGTGGTTGAGCTCGAGGGCCTCCCCGTGACGTGGCTCGGCCCCGGCACCCACGTGCTCACCGGCGCGTTCTCCTGGGAGACGCTGCCCGCGGCGCTCGGGGTGCCGGAGGCCGCCTCGCTGGTCGAGCTCACCCTCGGCGGGAACCGCGTCGTCCACCCGGAGCGCGACGAGGAGGGACGGCTCTTCCTCCGCCGTCCCGATCGGGCGGCCGGCGATGCGGACCGCCTCGAGGTCCAGGTCCAGCGGAAGCTGACCGACGGCGTGCCCTTGCTCCTCACCACCCGCATCGTGCTCGACGTCGCGGGCAAGGCGCGGGAGGTGGTTCTCGGCCGGGCGCTGCCCACCGGGTTCACGCCGCTCCAGCTGAACGCGCCCCTCGCCGCCCGCGTCGAGCCCGGGTCGCACCTGCGGGTCCAGCTCCGTCCGGGGAAGTGGGTCTTCACCCTCCTCGCGCGGAGCGACGCGGCCGTGGCCTCGGTCGCACGGCCCGATCCGCAGGGGCCGTGGACCGAGGCGGACGAGACGTGGGTGTTCGAGCCGGCCCCGGCCGTGCGCGTGGTGACGCTCGAGGGAGTGCCCTCGGTGGACCCGTCCCAGACGCAGCTGCCGCCGGAGTGGCGGTCTCTCCCGGCGTTCGCGGTGCGGACCGGGGAGGCGCTTCGCCTGGTCGAGCAGCGCCGCGGCAACGCCGAACCCGAGCCGGACCAGCTCACCCTCTCACGGCAGCTCTGGCTCGACACCGATGGAGGGGGCTGGACCTTCCAGGACCGGCTGGGCGGGGAGCTGCGCCGGAGCTGGCGGCTGGAGATGCCGGGGCCGGCGATGCTGGGGCGAGCCGCGGTGCAGGGACAGGATCAGCCCCTGACCCGGCTCGGGCCGACGTCGCCTCCCGGGGTCGAGGTGCGGCAGGGCGTGCTGGCGATGACCGCCGATGGTCGCATCGAGCGGGGAGGTGGGTGGCTGCCGGCTGTCGCCTGGACCCACGACTTCACCTCGGTCGGAGGAGTCGCGCACCTGCCGCCGGGGTGGAGCCTGCTCGCTGCCACCGGGGTGGACGAGGTGAAGGGGACCTGGGTGCAGCGCTGGTCCCTCCTCGACCTCTTCCTGGTCCTGGTGCTCGCGCTCGCCACCGGACGGCTCTTCGGATGGCGGGTGGGAGCGCTCGCGCTCGTCGCGCTGGTGCTCAGCTTCCCCGAGGAGGGGGCTCCACGCTGGGCCTGGCTCCTCGTGCTCGCCGCCGAGGGGCTCACGCGGGTGGTTCCCGAGGGAAGGCTCCGTGCCATCGCCCGGGCGCTCCGCGTCGCCGCCTTCGGGGTGCTCGCGCTGGTGCTCGTGGCCTTCGCGCTGGCCCACCTGCGCGAGCGGTTCTACCCGGCGCTCGGTCAGCCGGGTATCGGTGAGCTCGAGGAGGGCATCCTCGCCCCGGAGCAGGAGCGCGACGCCCTCGCCCGGATGGGCGTCGCGGTGCAGCAGACCGCCCCGGAGGTGCTGGAGGCTCCTGCCGCCGCTCCGCCCCCTCCGGAGAAGAAGGCCAAGGAGGCGGCCAAGGTGCTCAAGCGCGAGGCCGGGGGTGCCGAGGCGGTCAGTGACCTCACGAGCGGTGTGGAGGGTGGCGTGGCCCGCGGCGTCGCCGTCGGAAAGGGGGTGGCGGCCATCCGCGGGAAGGTGGTCTCTCCGTCCTCGGTCGCGGTTCCCCGGCCGAGCGCGACCCAGTCCCAGATCGACCGGAACGCGGTGGTGCAGACCGGCCCCGGCGTCCCGCGCTGGACCTGGCGGACCGTTCCGTTGCGCTGGAGCGGCCCGGTGCAGCAGGGCCAGTCGATGCATCTCTGGCTGCTGTCGCCGGGGGACAACGTCTTCCTGGGTCTGGCGCGGGTCGCGTTGCTCGCCTGGCTGGGGTTGCTGCTGCTGGTCCGCGGCGGGATGTGGCGTCCGCCGGGGCTCCGGAGGGGCGGCGCGGCGGCCGCGGCGGCAGCGGCTCTCTTCCTCGGGGTTCCGACGGCGAGCGCGGAGGAACAGCCCACCGACGAGCGGCTGACCCAGCTCCGCGACAAGCTTCTCCAGGCGCCCCGCTGCGCCCCGAGCTGCGCCTCGGCCGCGCGCGGGCTCCTCGAGGTGGACCCGGGCGGGCTCCGGCTCCGGGTCGAGCTGCAGGCGACGGTGCAGGTCGCGGTGCCTCTGG
>Ga0335080_10005262_pt1 | contig 13293 bp, 10 predicted proteins | sample Lox_Sample_34_FD_206720 | JGI IMG/M metagenome (GOLD analysis project Ga0335080, IMG submission 206720) | Soil microbial communities from Loxahatchee National Wildlife Refuge, Florida, United States - Lox_Sample_3.4 | ecosystem: Environmental > Terrestrial > Soil > Wetlands | place: USA... | reverse complement strand
CGCAGAGGGTCCGACACAACGGTGCGAAGAACGAGGGGTCGCACGTCCCGTCGGCGTCCATGAAGCCGAGCAGATCGGCATCGCTCTGGCGCCAGGCTTCCTGGATCGCCGCGCCGTACCCGCGGTTGGTCGGGAACACGACCAGCTTCACCGCGGCGCCGAATCCGCCGGCGATCTCGGCGGTACGGTCGGTCGAGCCGTCGCTCACGACGATGATGTCGACCTGCTCGACCGGGGAGGCGCGGGTGATCTCCGCCTGCGCCGCGATGGCCGCCTCGATCACGGCCCCGATCGAGGCTTCCTCGTTGAGGGCGGGGATCGCGATCGCCAGCTTCATGGCTCGCCGGCATGATACGACGGTCCACCGCCGACACGAGGAGCTCGATCGACCCAGAGAGCCCGCACCCCCGGGGCGCAGTGAGAGCGTTCCGGTCCCATCACAGCCGCGGCCAGACCTTGTGGACGTCCGCCAGAACGCGGTCGAGATCATCGCGCAAAGCGGCGTCGAAGCGATCGCGCCCGGCGACCCGGCGCAGCGCGAGGCCGAGTTCGCCCCACCACTCCGATCCCGTGGCGACGCTGGCGGCCAGGAACTCCCGCAGCGGCCCGGCGTCGCCGCCGGCGGCCTCGATCCGATCGGCCAGTCCGGCCAGGAACTCCGCCTGCAGGTCCCCGCGTCCGTCCACGCCGTTATCTGAACCGATCGTTACGGGGCGCGGCGAGGGCGGCGACGGCGCCGGCAAGCCGGTCGACCTCGGAGGGCGTCGTGTACATCGACATCCCGGCGCGCAGCACGCCGCCGCGCGCGTCGAGGCCGAGCGCCTCCATTGCGCGCACGGCGTAGAAGTGGCCGTCCCACACCAGCAACCCCTGCTCGCCGAGGAGTCGCGCAGCCTCCGTCGCGGTCATCCCGTCGATCGTGATCGAGACCGTCGGCGCGCGACGCGGCGACGCGAAGTCCGGTCCCCAGACCGTCACGCCGGGGGCGGCGCGAAGCGCGTCGAAGTAGCGGCGCGCGAGCGCGTGCTCCCACGCCGCGATCGCCTCCATCGCGCCGACGAGGCGCTCGCGCAGCGAACCGCCCGCGCCCCACGAAGCGAGGTACTCGACCGCCGCCTTCACGCCGGCGATCGCCGCGTGGTTCGCCGTGCCGGTCTCGATCCGGTACGGCGCCGCCTGATCCTGGGTGCGCAGGCGGTCCGGCTCGAGCTCGTCGAGCAGGCCGGGGCGGGCGAGGAGGATGCCGACGTGCGGGGCGTAGAACTTGTACGCCGAGCAGAGCAGGAAGTCGGCGTCGAGCGCGGCGAAGTCGATCGGAAAGTGCGGTGCGGCGTGGACCGCGTCCACCAGCAGCCACGCGCCCGACTCGCGCGCGAGCCGGCGCGCCAGCGCCAGGTCGTTGACGGTGCCGAGCGCGTTCGAGGCGTAGCCGATCGCGAGCAGCCGGGTGCGCGGCCCGACCCGGCGCGCCATATCGTCGGGGTCGAGCGTGCCGTCGCGCCGCAGCGCGACCTCGCGGACCGTCACGCCGCGCTCCATGAGGGTCAGCCACGGGCCGCGGTTGGCCTCGTGGTCGAGCGCCGTGATCACGACCTCGTCACCCGGCCCGAACCGCCGCGCGAAGGTGCGGGCGAGCGCGTAGGCGAGCGAGGTCATGTTGGCGCCGAACGAGACCTCGCGCCAGGAGCGCGCGCCGAGGAACGCGGCCACCGCATCGCGCGCTGCCGCGAGCATCGCGTCGGACTCGCGCGAGGTGACGAACTGGCCGTGCGTGTTGGCGTTGCAGGTGGCGTAGTAGCTCGCCACCGCGTCGATCACGACGCGCGGCAGCTGCGTGCCGGCGGGGCCGTCGAAGAACGCCAGCGGCGTGCCGTCGAGCGTCCGCCCGAGGGCGGGGAATTCGTCGCGGCACCGCGCGCACTCGGACTCGCCGAAAGCCATGCCCACCTCCGACTCTCGCGGCGCCTTTCTAACACAGCGGGAGCAACGGCGGCGGACTCGAGGGCGCGGGGAGTGCTCGGGCGAAACGAACCCAGGCGGCCGTGGGGCCGCCTGGGGACACTTCACCCGCCCGAAGACCGGCGCGTGCTGCCGCACGGGGGCCGAGCCGGCCCCGCGGCTCCGGCTACTTCAGGTGCTTGTTGACGAGCTTCGTCATCTCGAACATCGAGACCTGCTTCTTGCCGCCGAACACGCCGGCGAGGTTCGCGTCGGCGTTGATCATGCGGCGGTTCTTCGCGTCCTGCAGCTTGTGCTTCTTGATGTAGTCCCAGACCTTCTTGGTGACCTCGGTCCGGGGCAGCGCCTTCGCGCCGACGATCATCGCGAGCGCGCCGCTCGGCATCATCGGCTTCATGAAGGCCGCGCTCGGCGTGCGCTTCTTCGCCGGCTTCTTCGCGGGCTTCTTCGCCGCGACCTTCTTCTTCGCGGCCGGCTTCTTCGCGGCCGCCTTCTTGGCAGCCGGCTTCTTCGCTGTTGCCTTCTTCATGGCCATGATCTCGCTTCCTCCTTGTCAAGTTCCTGCATGAGGATCGTACGAGGAGGCGTCACCTGTCAACCTCCCCGTCAATCCGGTCTGGGCTCGGGGCCCCCGGGGGTCCCCCCTCGAGGGAGAAGGCCTCGCCCGACGCGGCGGTCCTGGGCGCGGTGCGAGGGGGCACGGCGCCGATCGGAACCCGCCGCGGTCGAGCACGCACGGTCGCTCCACGCCCCTCGGCCGGCGACGCTAGGCGGCCGACCCGCGCCGGACCGCGAGCCACCCGAGAGCGGCGACGGCGAGCGCGAGGAGCGCGACGCCGCCTCCACCGAGCACGGGGACCGGGGGGGTCGCCGAGACCGCGACGTTGTCGAGAGCCGGACCGCACGAGGACAACTCCGTGCTCTGGAAGAACAGCGTCGTGGCGGCGCCGCTGGCGACGAAGGCGTACGTCTCCTGCTGCCAGCCCATGGCGCTCGTCGTATGGCCGGTGGTGTCGAAGGTGTAGTGGACCGTCGGTCCGCCGCTGGCGCCGACGTCGAGGCCCTTCACCGCCGAGCCGCACGCCGGGTTGCCGGCGAGGTAGAACGTGACGGTGTAGGTCCAGCCCGGAACGGTGTCGAACGTCTGCTGGATGCCTCCCGCGGCGTCGCCGCTGAGGTCGAGGCTGCGAGTGCCGTCCGCGGCGGTCCAGTACGTGCCGATGTAGTCGATGCTGTCCGCTCGCACCGTCCACCCCGTGATCGAGGTGTCGCCCGCGCTGAGAGTGATGAACCCACCCGGAGCGGGGCCCGTCTCGAAGCTCCCGTTGGTGAACGCCGCCGCCCCTGCCAGGCTCGGCAGCACGATCGCGGCGGTCACGCCCAGTGCCGCCGCCCACCCCCCGCGTCCCGTCATGTCCCCTCCCGGACCGCTTGAGATCTTCCAAGCAGCATACTTCGACCTCGGTCGGTGTCAACCGCGCGACCGGATTTGCGCGGTCGCCCGCGGCTGAGGGTGAAGGCCGGCCGAACCACGAGGAGACCCAGGACCGCGTGGGCTGGCCAGGCGCGATAATGCCGGCGGAGGCGGCGAGGCGATGAGCGTTTGGGACCGGCCGGGCAGGCTCGACGAGTACGACCCGACGCACGCGGTGTTCCGCGACCTGATGGCGTACCGCGTGCGCGAGGTGCTGCTGGTGTCCTCGCTCTACGACTCGTACATCCTCGAGGAGGACGGCCAGCTCTCGGAGAGCCTCGACGCGGAGTTCTACCAGCTCAACCTGCTCACCTCGCCGCGGATCACCCAGGTGTCGACCGCCGACGAGGCGCTCGCGCTGCTCGACCGCCGCCCGTTCGACCTCGTCATCACGATGGCGCGCCTCGGCGGGATGGACCCGCGCGCGTTCGCGCGGCGGGTGCGCGAGCGCCACCCCGACCTGCCGCTCGTGCTGCTCGCCGACAACCACTTCGAGGCGCACCGGGTGAAGGAGTCGAACCAGCCCGGCCTGCTCGACCAGGTGTTCGTCTGGCGGGGCGACGTGGCGCTGTTCCTCGCCATCATCAAGTTCATCGAGGACCGCCGCAACCTCGCGCGCGACACCGAGGTGGCGGGGGTGCGGGCGATCATCCTGATCGAGAACTCGGTGCGCTTCTACTCCTCCTACCTTCCACTGCTCTACACCGAGCTGACCAAGCAGACGCAGACGCTGATGGCCGACGGCGTCAACGTGCGCCAGCGGCTGCGGCGGATGCGGGCGCGCACCAAGATCCTGCTCGCCGAGTCGTTCGAGGAGGGCTGGGACCTGTTCGAGCGCTACCACGCGTTCATCCTCGGCATCATCACCGACGCGCGCTTCCCGTTCCGCGGCGTTTCCGACCCCGAGGCGGGGCTGGAGTTCGTGCGCCGGGTCAAGGGCGACGACCCCGACATGCCGATGCTGGTGCAGTCGACCGATGCCGAGCTCGAGCCGCGCGCCAACGCGCTCGGCGCCGCCTTCCTGCACAAGCGCTCGCCGCGCCTGCTCGAGGAGCTGCGCCGCTTCATCCAATCGAGCCTCGGCTTCGGCGACTTCGTCTTCGTCAACCCGGACGACGGCGCCGAGGTCGGGCGCGTCACCGACCTCGCCGCGATGCCGCGCGCGCTGCGCACCGTGCCGGGGGAGACGCTGCGCTACCACGCGTCGCGCAACCACTTCTCGAACTGGTGCATGGCGCGCACCGAGTTCGCCCTCGCGGCGCGCATCCGGCCGTGGAAGGTGTCGGACTTCGCCGACGTCGAGGAGCTGCGCTCGTACTTGGTCGAAGCATTCTCCGAGCTGCAGTCGGAGGCGCGCCGCGGCGTGGTCGCCGACTTCCAGCCCGGCGAGTTCGAAGGGCTGTCCGGGTTCCTCCGCATCGGCAGCGGCTCGATGGGCGGCAAGGGGCGCGGGCTCGGCTTCATCAACGCGCTGCTCGCGCGCGAGGAGGCGGGCGACGGCGAGGCGCGCATCCACGTCCCGCCCGCCGCCGTGCTCGGCACCGACCTCTACGACGAGTTCCTCGCCGCCAACGAGCTCTCGGGGCTCGCGCTCTCGGACGCCTCCGACGCCGAGATCGAGGCGGCGTTCCTCGCCGCGCCGCTGCCGGAGGCGATCGAGCGCGACCTCGCGGCGCTGCTCGAGCGCACCTCCTACCCGCTCGCGGTGCGCTCCTCGAGCCTGCTCGAGGACTCCTACGACCAGCCGTTCGCCGGGGTCTACCGCACCTTCATGCTCGCCAACAACGCGGCCGACCCGCGTGACCGCCTCGCCGAGCTCGCCGCCGCGATCAAGCTCGTCTACGCCTCGACGTTCTCGCGCAAGGCCAAGGCCTACCTCGCGCACACGCCGCACCGCGCCGAGGAGGAGAAGATGGCGGTGGTGGTGCAGCGGCTTGTCGGCCGCCCGCACGGCCGCCACTTCTACCCCGACTTCGCCGGCGTCGCGTGCTCGCACAACTACTACCCGGTGCTCGGCATGAAGGCCGAGGACGGGCTCGCCGCGGTCGCGCTCGGCTTCGGCAAAACGGTCGTCGAGGGCGGCAAGGCGGTGCGCTTCTCGCCCGGAGCGCCGCGCAGCGTGCCGCAGTTCTCCTCCACCGTCGCGACGCTCGACAGCGCGCAGCGCGAGTTCTACGCCCTCGACCTCGAGCGCCGCACCCGCTTCCCCTCCGACCGGCACGAGGACACGCTGGTGCCGCTCGGCCTCGACGAGGCGGAGCGCCACGGCACGCTCGCCGCGGTCGGCTCGGTGTTCTCGCCGGACAACGACGCGATCTACGACGGCGCCTCGCGCGCCGGGGTGCGCCTGGTCACGTTCGCGCCGGTGCTCAAGGGCGGCGTGTTCCCGCTGCCGCGCATCCTCACCCGCCTGCTCGCGCTCGGCGCGCAGGCGATGAGCTGCCCGGTCGAGATCGAGTTCGCGGTCAACCTGGCGCCCGGCGAGGCGCTCGCCGACTTCGCCGTGCTGCAGGTCCGCCCGCTGGTGGTGGAGGTCGGCACCGAGGACATCGACGAGCTGCTGCGCGGCGCGGAGCCGGCGTCGATCCTCTGCCTCTCCGAGCAGGCGCTCGGCCAGGGGCGGGTGCAGGGGATCCGCGACGTCGTCTACGTCCGGCCCGGCGCGTTCGACCGCGCCCACACCGTTGCGGTGGCGGGCGAGGTCGAGGCGCTCAACCGCGCGCTGGTCGAGGAGGGCCGTCCCTACCTGCTGATCGGGCCCGGGCGCTGGGGCACCGCCGACCAGTGGCTCGGCATCCCAGTCGAGTGGCACCAGATCTCCGGCGCGCGCGTGATCGTCGAGACCGAGCTCGACGACGTCCCGGTCACGCCCTCGGAGGGTACGCACTTCTTCCAGAACATCACCTCGTTCGGGATCGGCTATCTGACCGTGCACCGCCGCAGCGGCCGCGGCCGCGTCGACTTCGACTGGCTCGACGCGCTGCCGGCGCGCGCCGAGACGCGCTTCCTGCGCCAGGTGCGGCTCGAGCGCCCGCTCGACGTGCGGGTCGACGGCCGCTCCGGGCGCGGCGTGATTCTCAAGGAGCCCTCCTCGCACTGACGGCGGCGACGGCGCCGTCCTTGGGGGACAAGATCGCAGCGCCGCGTGGTGGTCGGTCGCCGGCGCCGTGGCGGTCTTGTGATACGCTGCCATCGAGGCCGCCCGTTCCCGGGCGCGCCGCGCCTGACGCGAGAGGTTCCCGACATGGACCTTCCCATCGAACCGCGCTCGATGATCTACCTCGACAACGCCGCGACGACGTTCCCGAAGCCGAAGGAGGTCCTCGAGGCGGCGCTCGACGCCTACCTGCGCTACGGCGTCAACCCGGGCCGGTCGGGGTACGACCTCTGCCTGCTCGCGGGCGAGCTGGTGAGCGAGACGCGCAAGGAGATGGCGCGCTTCTTCGGCGGCGCCGATCCCAACCGCCTGGTGTTCGCGTACAACGCCACCGATGCCCTCAACCTCGCGATCCAGGGGATCCTCGAGGACGGCGACCACGCGATCGCGACCACGCTCGAGCACAACTCGGTGATCCGGCCGTTGAACCACCTGCGCCGCGACCGCGGCGTGCAGGTCGACTACGTGCCGGCGGAGGCCGACTACCGCGTCGACCCGGAGCGCATCGCCTCCCACTTCCGCGCCAACACCAGGTTGGTCGCGGTCAACCACGGCTCGAACGTGATCGGCACGATCCAGCCGATCGCAGAGATCGGCCGCGCCTGCCGCGAGCGCGGCATCACGTTCCTCGTCGACGTCTCGCAGACCGCCGGCGTGGTGCCGATCGACGTCGCGGCGATGGGCGTCGACGTGCTCGCCTTCACCGGGCACAAGTCGCTGCTCGCGCCCACCGGCATCGGCGGCCTCTACGTCCGCGAAGGCGTCGCGGTACGGCCGACGCGGTTCGGCGGCACCGGCGTCAACTCGATCAACCCGCTCCACCTCGAGGAGTACCCCTACCGCCTCGAGGCCGGCACCGGCAACGTGCTCGGCATCGCCGGCCTCCACTTCGCCCAGGCCTACCTCGCCAGGCGCGGGGTGGAGGCGATCTACCGCCACGAGATGGAGCTGTTCGCCCGCATGCAGTCCGGCCTCGCCGCGATCGAGGGCGTGACGCTGCACGGCACCACGAGCCTGGAGCACCGCCTGCCGGTGCTCTCGCTCACGGTCAGCGGACGCGACCCGGCCGACGTGGGGACGCTGCTCGACGTCGAGTACAACGTCGCCGCCCGCACCGGGCTGCAGTGCGCGCCGCTCGTCCACCAGCAGATGGGCACGGCGGAGCACGGCACCGTGCGGCTCTCGGTCGGGCCGATGAACGTCGCGGCCGACATCGACGCCGCCCTCGCCGCGATGGCCGAGATCGCCGCCGAGGCGCGCGCCGGGGCGGCCGTCTAGGCGGCCCTGCCGGTTCGCCCACCTCGGGCACGCTCAGTGTGACGGCGGCAGGACGACGGCGTCGGCGACCACCTCGGCGAGGGTCTTGATCTCGACGCCGAGCCGGTAGTGGCGGTCGAGCTCCATCAGCTGGTCGATGCAGTTGTGGCAGGGGGTGACGACGACCTTGGCGCCGGTGGCGCGGATCTGCTCGGCCTTGACCCGGCCGGTCTCGAGCCGCTTGGCGGCGTGCTCCGACGCCGCGAGCATCCCGCCCCCGCCGCCGCAGCAGTAGTTGTCCACCCGGTTCGGCGTCATCTCCACGAAGTCCGCGGCCGCGCGGCGCAGGACGAGGCGCTGCTCCTCGATCACCCCGCCGTTGCGAACCAGGTTGCACGGATCGTGGAGCGTGACGCGGGCCGGGTTGCGCGCCGGGTCGAGCGGCAGCCGGCCGGCGGCGACGTAGTCCGCCATCACCTCGACCATGCTGCGGACCGGAAACGGCAGCTCCCGCCCCAGCCACTCCGGCGCCTCCCAGCGCAGCGCGCGGTAGCCGTGGCCGCACTCGGCGGTGACGATCTCCTCGACGCCGAGCGCCTCGGCGCGCCGCACCACCTTCGCGGCGAGCTCGCGCGAGGCGGCGGCGTCGGCGGCGAAGAAGCCGTAGTTGGTGACGTCGAAGTCGGTCGACGACAGCGTCCAGTCCTCGCCGGCGACGTGGAAGATCAAGCCGGCGGCGGCGAGCGAGAGCGGGAAGAACTTGATCTCGCGGGGATTGACGAGGTAGAGCACGCGCGCGCCGGCGCGGTCCACCGGCATCGCCGCGGCCGGGTCTCCCACCGTGCTGCGCAGGTCGTCCTGGAGCCAGGCGATCGTCTCCCCGACGTCTTCCTTGCCGATCGCCATGTTGTTGCCGGTCGCCAGGCCGTTGTCGGCGTTGGCGCGGATCCCCTTCGGCGTCAGGCCGGCGACGCCGAGCACCGCGCGGCCGTAGCGGAGGACCGCGGCGGGGTCGAGGCCGACGCTGCAGTGGAGCGCGCAGCGCCCGCACAGCGTGCAGCGGCCGAACGCGGCGTCCTCCAACTCGGCGAGGGCGTCGTCGTCGACCGCGCGGGCCCCGACGAGCGCGGGGGCGAGGCGGCCGAGCGCGGTGCGGTAGCGCCGGTGGAGGCGTGCCAGGCGCTCGACCTTGCGCCCCGGGATCGAGTCGAGCTCGCCGTCGGCGAGGAAGACGTGGCAGGAGTCGGCGCACAGCCCGCAGCGCACGCAGGCGGCGAGAAACGCCGCGGTGCGCGCGTCGAGGCGCTCGGCGAGCGCGCGCGCGGCGCGCGCCGCGCCGGAGGCGGCAGCCTCAGCCACGCAGCGCCTCCGCCGGATGCGGCCGCACGCCGCGCCGGCCGAAGTAGGCCCCGGTGAGCCGCCGGCTGGTGAGGAGGAAGATCATGTGGCGGAGCTTGCCGAGCGGCGCGTAGAGGAGGAGGACGCCGCCGGCAAGCTGCGACGCCGGCAGCCACGCCGGCGCGAGCGCGGCCGCGGCGCCGGTCGCGAGCGCGAGGTCGACGAGGGCGTTGGCGAGGAAGTCGTCGGGCACCGACAGGCCCCGCAGGTTGGCGTCGATCGCGCGCTTGGCCAGCAGGGCGAGCCCGCATCCGAGTCCGGCGGCGAGGCAGCCGGCGACGACCGCCCCGCCGGCGCGCGGGAGCGCCGGCGCGAACGGGCTCGAGAGCAGGCGCACGAGCATGGCGAGAATCGCGGCGTGGTAGACGATGCCGGCGGCGTAGGTCGGCAGGTGGCGCCGCGCGCTCTCCTTGGCCCACGGCGCGAACGCGACCGTGAAGGCGTAGGCGACGCCCGCCGCGGCGCGCCCCTTGGCGGGCGCGAGCGGGGGCGCGATCCGGCCCAGGCGCAGGCGTTGGACCGCGAGCGAAACGGCTGCGACCGCGGCCGCGGCGACGACGAACGCGGCGGAGGCGGTCATCGCGCGGCCGCCGGCAGCGCGCGCGGTCCGGCCCCGCGGGCGGCGCGCCTCGCACTCAAACGCACCCCTCCGGCTTCGGCAGCCCGGCGATCTTGCACGCGCCCTTGGCCGGCCCGGCGGTGAACAGCTTGTAGATCGCGCGCAGGTTGACGCCGGTGTCCTGGCAGAGCTTGCGGATCATCGGCGCGGAGCCGTGCTCGGTCCAGTAGGCGCGGATGTGGCGCACCACCGCCCAGTGCTCCGGCGTCATCGCGGTGATCCCCTCGCGTGACGCGAACAGGCGGGCGACCTCGTCGTCCCAGACCTCGGGCTGCTGGAGGAACCCCTCCTCGTCGACGGCGAAGCTCCGTCCCTCGATCGTGATGTTCGGCATTGCCCTCCCCCAGCGGCGGACCGCCGCGCGGCTGCGCTAGCGTAGCGGTGCGGCTGGCGGGTTGCAAGATCGGGGCAATTCTGAGACAGAATTGCAGAGGCAGATCGCCGTTGCTAGAATGCCTCGCGGATTGGAGGCGAGCGGGGATTGGACGACCTGGCGAGCGATCCCAAGGTCCGCGACGCGCTCGGCGAGCTGCAGCAGTACCTCTCCGATGCGATCGCGCCCCTGATGGTCGCCGACGCGGTCGGCCTGCTGCTCAAGCTTCCTCCGCAGCTCACCGCCGCGGAGATCCACGGCTGGACCGTCTCGCAGTACCGTCGCCTCGGCGCCAGCGTGCCGGTCTCGGACTACCTCTACCACGCGATGCGCAAGATCCACCTGCTCGGCGAGTTCACGCTCGTCCCCGGGGCGGAGCTGGACGCGTTCCTGGACGGGCTCAAGGCGCACGTCCTCGACTACTGCCCCCCGGACGACCGCGAGGTCCTGCGCGACAACCTCGAGCACCTGGGCGAGGCGCAGATCGCGGCCGCCTCGCCGGTGCCGATCCTCCACCGCCTCGCCGCCGACCACGAGCCGCTCGCCGCCGCCGGCGAGATTGCGGCGAAGGACGGCGGCCTGCGGGGGCGGCGGTTCGCGCAGCTGGTCGAGCGCCTCGCGCGCCTGCCGATGCCGGCGAGCGCGGACGCCGCCGCGCCCGCCGCCGAACGCGGCGACTTCGTCTCCCAGCTCCTCGCGGTCGCCGCGCGCAGCGCCGCCGACGGCGAGGAGTTCCGCGAGTACCGCGAGCGCCTCCACGAGAAGGGGCTCTCGATCTCGATGGAGGAGCTGTTCCGCAACCTCTCGCGCCGCCTCCCCGACTGGGTGGCGCCGAGCGGCGGCGAGGACCGCCCGGCGCCGGTCCCCGCCACCGCCCAGACGATGCAGCGCGTGGTGACGCTCGAGCAGGACCCGCGCGAGAGCGCGAGGCGCTTCCAGGAGCTGGTCCAGGCCGCGATCGAGCAGGTCAACGGCGGGTCGCTCGGGCGCGCCGTCACGATGATCGACCTCGCCGCCGCGATCCTCGCCGAGAAGAAGGTCGACCCGGCGTTCGTCCAGTCGTACCGCGACCAGGCCCACAACTCGCTCGACCCGCAGCGGCTGCGCCGCCTCTCCGAGGACGCGCCCAGCCACCCGCTGCTGCGCCGGCTGATGGCGTTCTTCCCGGCGCTCGCGCCGGATCGACTGCTCGACGAGCTCCAGCACGAGGAGACGCGCGAGCGGCGCCGCCTCTTGCTCGCATTGCTCGAGGCCCACGGCGCGCCGGCGCGCACGCTCGCCGTCCAGCGGCTCCAGGAGTCGATCGCGACGTTCGGCGACAAGGACGCCTACTACCAGCGCAACCTGCTCTACCTGCTGCGCCGCATCCCGCGGCCGGCCGACGCCGCGATCGAGCCCGAGCTCGAGCTCGCGATCCGCCTCTCGCAAGCCGACCACCCCGGGCGCCTGGTCAAGGAGGCGCTCGCCAACCTCGGGCAGCTCAAGGACGAGCGGGCCGAGCGCGCGCTCGTCACGCGGGTCGGCGAGCTCGAGTCGGTGCTGCTGAAGTCCGGGGAGGCGCGCGCCGACCGCGGCGAGCTGTCGAGCGCGCTCGACCGCGCGGTGTTCGCGCTCGCGCGCCACGGCACGCCGTCGGCGCTGCGCGCGGTGGTGAACCACTCGCTCAAGCGCCACCCCCAGCTCGGCGACACGACCGCGAGGCTGGCCGCGCTCTCCGGCCAGGACCTGTCGGGCGACCCCGAGCTGGTACACCGCCTCGCCCAGGCGCTGGTCGCGGAGACGCCGCACAAGGTGTTCGGCTTCGTCCTCCGCCGCAGCTCGCCCAACCTCATGCACCTGATCGAGGCGCTCGCGGCGACGCCGAGCGCCGAGGTGCGCACGGTGCTCGCCGGCCTCGTCGAGCGCTTCCCCGAGGAGGAGTTCGGCGTCGCGGCGGCGAAGGCGCTCGCCGGCGGGCCGGTGCCGGTGCAGGCGGAGGAGGCGAAGGCGGCGAGCCTCGCCGGCGACCTCGAGGTGTTCGGCCTGCCCGCGCTGCTGCAGAACCTCTCCCAGTCGGAGGCGACCGGTGCGCTGACGATCACCGACAAGGGCGGCGCCCCGATCGGCGTGATCACGCTCGCCGGCGGGAAGCTCGGCGGGTGCAAGAGCGCCCACCTGCGTGGCGAGGACGCGCTGTTCCAGATGATCGAGCGCCCTAGCGAGGGCGCGTTCACGTTCGTCAACCGGCGCGACGCCGGCGCCTCGGCCGACTCGCACGGCGAGAAGCCGCGCGACCTCGTGCCGATCTTCTTCGAGGCGATGCGGCGCTACGACGAGTTCCAGCAGGCGTGCGCGCTCGTCCCCGACTACGCCTGCCTCAAGCCGACCGGGAGCAAGCCGACGCGTCCCGCCGACGAGACCGACTCGGCGCTTCTCCACGAGGCGTGGCGGCGGGCGAGCGGCGGCGCGCCGGCGCTGGAGTGCGAGTCGGGCCTGCAGGCCGACTCCTACCGCGTCCGGCGGCTGCTCGCGCACTGGGTCGAGGAGGGCGCGCTCGAGCCGCGCTAGACTGCCTCGCCGCGCTGCGTCGAGCGGCGGATCCACGGAGGGGTGATGACAGCGAAGCGGTCGTTCAGACGTCTGGTTCTCGCAGTCGCGTCGGCGGCTCCCGCCCTGCTGCTGGCGGCGGGGGAGGTCTCTCCCGGCGCCCCCCGCCGCAAGGGCGACGACGGCACCACCGTGGCGGCGGGCCGCCTGGCGACCGCCGACGGCTCGGTGATGACCTCGGAGGCGTGCGACGGGCACGACGGCCGCACCTGGGTCGACATCAGGCCGCACCGCTCGCACCGCGCCGGCGAGACGACCGAGATCCGCGCCAAGACCGACCTCCAGTACGCGCCCGACGACCTGCGCCCGACCCAGGTGCTCGGCTCGATCCCGCAGGTCGCCGAGACCTACGGCTACGTCAACACGATCTACCCAGCCGTCAACGAGCACCAGCTCGCGATCGGCGAGTCCACGTTCGGCGGCAAGGAGGTGCTGGCGAGCGAGAAGGGTCTGATCGACTGCTACGAGCT